>Ga0164293_10001975_pt1 | contig 17353 bp, 13 predicted proteins | sample GEODES118metaG_FD_111487 | JGI IMG/M metagenome (GOLD analysis project Ga0164293, IMG submission 111487) | Eutrophic lake water microbial communities from Lake Mendota, Wisconsin, USA - GEODES118 metaG | ecosystem: Environmental > Aquatic > Freshwater > Lake | place: USA: Lake Mendota...
GATCCGCTGGCAAGCTCGATGTTCTGTTCACCTTCGGTCAAGCCAAGCAGCTCGATGCTGCGGTCGATGACCTCAGATGTGGTGCCAGATCCCCCGGTCTCCCGAAGCGCCTTTACGATCGGCGGAAAGAAGCGAGTGAACTCAGGGCCGTAGGCTATCGACATCAAATTCCTTCAAGAGCGAACTTAGGCATTTATCGATCCGCCGCAAATCAACCTTGACACCCGGAGCGACGCGATCGGCGAGTCGGAATGCGCCGGCTTGTGCTCGCCCATCATGATCGTATTGGTTTATGGACGCACGTACCTGTACGCGGTCGGTTTCCATTCAAACGTCAGTATACCCAATGAATGTTTGGCCAAGGAAACAACCCGACGAGGGTAACTGCGTCTTGACCGTGAACGCGGGCCACAGTTCGCGCTGAGCGTTGAATCACGTGTTACGTTTCGTACCCCCCAAACTGGAGGGATCGAGGCCGACGCAAAGTGAATACCGATCGGTAAGTGCTGAAAAGCAAACAATTGGTTTCAGAAACGTAAGCAATCCCCTTGCCAACACCGTACACAAGCCTGACCCCTGCGAATCCTTCTCCGAAATGACTTCGAAAACCAAGACCCAACTATATACGGTTACGATGCTCCAGTGGTCGTCGAATCGGCGAGTAATAAATAACACAGCTTAAAGTTGACGAATGCGCAGGCGACTTCAACCAGTTGGAGCATTGCGTCAAATCGTAAGGCAAATCGACTGCGATCGAATCAGATTCAAGTTGGTTTACGCAAAAGTTCGGATCCGACAGGCGAGAGATCAATGATTCACGTGCCCTCACGCTCACTTGTGTAACGCAGCAAATCGGATGTTTTGCGATAAAAAAATCCGAAAATACGTTTTATCGCGTATGGTGTAGCGTTTTCATTCCCTTAGAAATAGTTAATGTCGCTAGTTCGATCACGCAAACTTGCAATTAAGAGGGCTTAAGTATGATAACTTTGGATATCACAGGATTTTATTATAGTTTTCAGGTGCCTTACAGGAATGATCTAAAGACTGTTTTCGACCTTATGAAAGCGGCGATGGGCGAAAAAAGTAACAACGGCGGCATAATGACCTTTTCGCTAGAAGAGCCGCCTAAGGATGATTTTTTAAGTTCGATCACCGTTAAATATGGTCCAACAGGCAAGCCAACCTCAAGGCAGACAAACTTAGATCCGACTATACCTCCACTTAGGCCTACAGGAACGTATAGCTTTACCGATGATGTTACAAAACCAGCTAACCGAATAAGCAGCGGGGAGCCGGGTGGCGTTCCGGGACTTTTAACGTGGCAATACTACATCATTGATAAAAATGGAGTTCTTCAATCGGGCGCAGGAAGCGACCGCAAGCGAACAATCGTTCCTATGAAACTATCCGACAAGAATGGTCAACGTGCTCTCCAAGATGGAGACACGGTTGTCTGGCGACTTGTTGGCATCTTTGGACTAAATCAGTTTTTTGATAGAAACATGAAGCTGTTGGTTGAGAAATCAAATGGTAAACCGCTGGGCGTAAAAGCTGCATTTGAAATATTTAAGGCTGAGAAAGTCGATCTATCTTCAGTTTTTGAATGACGAGCTTGATCACAATTCGGTAGTCGTGTTCCTAGGAGCCTGGAATATTTCTGGGCTTTTTGTCTTGATAGGAAAGTCGCAGTTTTTATTTTTATGTTGCCGCATAGCTTAGCGTGTTACCTTAGCCCAGAAACTTGCATGTCAAGGATGTTTGTTCGAAGTCGAAAAGTATTTGATGGTTTTCAAGTTTCAGGTACACCTTCGCGATTCGTAGCTCAGTTGTATTCGTTTACTCCGCCGCAGGGTTTGCCCGCCGTTTCGTTCTAAGCACGTTTCAACAGAATGATCACGAGTTTTTAATATTTCTCTGCAGCCCTCGCACTTGGTTTTTGGGTGTCCATCGCACGCCCGTCACTCTGCTTAGCGGGATGATGGCGATCTCATGGTAATCATCTGTCCGCTGGCTGTTTAGCGGATCCAACACTTGGTCTTTGAGGGCAATCTTCCGACGCCAACAGTAGAACATTCTCAGTGAAATCGCTCTGAGCTGGAAGAACTCTTTGGCAGAACGCCCGCTAGAGGTGTATTCATCAACAGCTTTCCGCTAGGAGGCTTCCTTGGCGGACTTCAGTCCTTGGCCTTTTTTGGACTCCGAGACGTTGGAAACGAAATCCTCAAGCTGAAGCCATTGCAAAAGATCCAGATAACCGAACGCGCATTGATTCACCGATTCACTTAAGGTGCAAATAAATGGGGAAAGACGGCAAGTCGACTCGCACTTGCGGTGTGATGGCTGGCGCTTTTGTTGTGTTTTAACTTGCCAGTCATGGTACCGGAAAAAGCTTGTGTAGAGCGGGACCCTAACCTTGCGATCGCGGCGTCGTCACCAATCCTACCAGCATTTTTACGTTCGATTGCTCCTGTAATTCGATTTCAAGGGTGTAACGACAAAAATACGCTTTTGCGCGTATTGCATTGCAACTTTCCCGTGAGATGTTGAAAGGCCACTGTTAGGAAGTCAGCATGTGGAACACTTGATACATCTAATCCTACAAGTCAACGAGTGAAATCAACGAGCCCGAGCGTAAACGAATGCGAGATTAACTTAGATCGACGGCGAAGCCTGTGTGGTTTTTCTATCTTTGATTTAACTCAACTAAGGGAGGTATTGAAGTCGGTTAAAGGATGAATGTTAAGGATCGTGATGTGCCTCACTAAGGTTTGCGATAGGTGTTTTCCCGAACTGGCCTTTTTAGAAATTAACGGATTTAATTTATGTTTAATTATGTTGACCCCGTAGGTGGTAATATTTTGGCGGCACAGGGGGCTTTAATAAATTACCGTGAGCTGGTCGACTCTTTCTATATGAGAGCTGCCAACATAATCGGAACGAAATTCCAAAAATTGGAGAGCTTCTCTTTAGTCACATCCATAGCCTCCGTTTCTTGGCCGGCATTCCCATTGACGGCCGGTGCATCCGATTTGCTGATCGATCAGCGACGATGGGAGTTGCAAGATGAATACGTTGAATGGCAAGTCGTCAGAGATGTAAGCGGTCAGGTTACAAAGATTACTTTCACGACGGAATTGCCAGAGTACTATGTTGCACTCGCTGAGATAAGTGAAACGGCTCTGGTGGCAGGAATAAAGGACGCTATCCCTGGTGCCGCTCCAACTACTGATGATCTCTTTGGACCTGGCTTTAATCCAACGGTTGCCTCGCCCGAAGAACGTGGTGAAAGATTTCGCGACCAGTCACTTGATCAGCCCAGCGCGAATAGACCACCACGGAAGCCGCCCAATCCCTGGACGAACGGGGATAAAGGCATTTTGTGTCTTTTGCAAAGATTCAATTCGACGGGGGCTCTCTTTAATCTACTAGGGCGTTGTGGTGTTCCCAATCCTGATCCTGGGATTCCGGCAGCTAGTCAGTGTAGCGTGGTGGGGTCTTTCTGCGGACCCGCTCGGAACTCTGACCCCCGTATTTGCCAAGCGGCTCAAACTGCGTCGCGCGTTCCTCTTGGCATTTCCCTTGCAGATGCACCGGGAATCAACATTGACAGGTTGTTGGGCACTTGGCGCATTAACGGAGTTCAGATCGATGTCAACGACCCCACCCAAAACCAAGGGATTTGGACAGTCGACCGAAACGGTCGTCGGGGCACGTTACGGATCTCCCCTGATGTTACTCTGGACGGTGATTCTGTCGACTTCGGCGCCCAGGTCTCGCGTGTCTTAGAGGTTTCGGCAAAAGTTGTCACTGCGTCCGTTGGAAATATCTCCCCGATGGCCGCTGGTCAAATGCCTGTGCGAGGTGGGGTGCAACTCAAATCCAGGAGTGTGCAATGATCGGGGTAATTCGAGCGACCGCACTGGGGATCTGTTTGGTTGTTATTGGTACGTCTTCCGCCACCGGCCAAAATCTAACAAAGCAGATACGTGATAGTGATGTACCCATTTCGATGTCATCGTCGGAACTGTCTGAATTGGGTGACCCTTTTTTTCTGTTGGTATTGAAAGACCACATTAATACCTTTTCGCTGGATGAAATTGAAAAGCTGATCCAGCCCGATGAATCGAAACGCCAGTTATTTGTTGTGAGTGAGCGTGCCGGAGACTTGAATAGTTCATCAGCTTTCAGGGCGGTGTTAGCATTTCAGGGATCAGTCGGCGGAATCGCTTTATCACCAAATGTTATGCTGTCGGTCGTATTCACAAAAGACGCGTTTCCGACCGACAGCACGACTGGCCTTCGATTTATCGAAGCTCTTGGTTGGGACGATAGTCGAGGGCGATTTAACTATTACAAGCTCGACAGGGCTTCCGGTGCTTTTGCGTGGAAATTTCGAGGGTCTTCGAATGATGTTGACCAACTCACGGATATTCAGCGAACGGGAACATGTTTTAGCTGTCATCTGAACGGAGGTCCGGTGATGAAGGAACTCTTGGTTCCTTGGAATCATTGGCACTCTGAAGAATTCCGATTGCGTCAGCTTGATCCATTTGGGTCACCGTCCGTGCGTTGGCCAGTTGCAACGTTGCCTCGTTTTCGTGGAAGCGTTGGTGGTGGCGGTGGTTTACAGAGTGCATCTCAATTGGATCCGCAAATTCGAAGTAGCATTAAAACTTTTGTTCAGGCAAAAGTGCAACGCAATCTCGAAACTGTTTCTGGTGGACGACGTCGGGTCAAGAACGCACCTGCTCTGCTTAAATCATTGTTTGTTATGACCGAGTTCAACATTATAAGCAGTCGAGTGCAGTCAAACGGACACCCTCTATCAGCTTCGACTTTTGGCCAACCCGCTATGCCAGTGTCGATTCCAGCAAGCTTCTTTTTAAATGCTGACTTTATTTCTGGAGGTGGTCTTCCCGGTTTTAAAGGGCTTGGGATTGCCGAAGCGACGAATTTTCCCGGTTTGGGAATTACTAATGTTATGCCACAAGAGTACGCCAAGCTCGTTCAAAGCCGCGGATTAAAAGTAGATGACAAATCTGGCGATGCCGTTTTCAGTTGGTTGGTTCCGGAGCCCAGCAACTTTGACAATCAGATGTGCGATGTGATGGTACGACGAGGAATCATTCCTGGTCAGTTTGCCGCCGCGGTGCAGTCAATCGACCTTCGTACGCCAGTACTTTCGTCAAAACGCGCCGGATTGTTGAGGTTCATTCCATTGGAGTATGAAATTGATGCGGTAAATCCGAGCGATCCTTTGGACATAACATTCTTTACAAATCATGCTCTTACTAAGCATGTCATCACATCCATTGAAGCAATTAGCCCGACTGTTGGCTCTGTTGAGTCGGAATTTCTGGCTTTACTTCGACAAGGGAGTGGTTTTTCGCCTGTTCAAGTTTTGAAGAACCAAATAGATGGCTACGCTGTGGAATTGAAGACCGAACTTGGCAACTCGGTAACGCGGGAAGCTACATTACAAAAGCTTTTCGAACGATTACTTGACACCAGAAAACGTGTCCTGTCAGACGCTAAACTTGGAAAGCTTGATGAGACGGGTGGAAAGTTGTTGTTCCCTACCCCGTGACTTTAGATCTAAATATGTGCAAGCTGTGAATGTGAGAGATTGTAATCAATTTGATTTACTGTTTTTCCTCAATACTCAATTGATCGCGATTGACGAGCCTAGTGAATTTAAAAGGATTTCCTAGAAGACTTTAGATCGCTGAAGCATAGGTTATGCTCCGACGATTTAAGGGTCTCCGACAATGGTGTGAACTCGGTTAGAACCGAGTGAACTCGAAACTAGCCCAATTAAAAATAAAAGGTGTAGTTGATGGATGCAAAAAAACTTGCGAGAGGGGCAAGCCCGGCAAATCTTGGGGGTTACTTAAAGAAGCGTGCCGCGTCTTCACATGGCCACTTGACGCACAAACAGAACAGTTCTTCCTCACGGACAACGACGCATAACGGCCACAAGATCGTGCTTGAAACAATCTACCGTGTGACGATCGACGGAAAGAAATACGATTTAGGCCTTTTGGCTGATGACCAGGGTAACGTTCATTGTCACAGCCTTCCAAACTATCAATTGCAATCGGCGTTAGACATGGTTCGGGCGATTGTTGAGCAGTTTCCCGACGATTTCGAGAAAAAGCAAAAGAAGACGACGGTCGCTCATAAGCATGCGACCTCTCGAAAGGGTGCTGTTAAAAAACCGGTTTCAAAGGGTAAATAATCATGTCCGTAATACGCAGAAATATCGTTAACGACCTCGCTGCTCGCGATGCGTTTGTGCGCGGCGTCTTGATGCTCAAAAATGAGGCGTCTGGAAGCACGACAAGAGACTTTGGGATTTCAGGGCCGGTTGTCAATGTGTCTACCTACGATTTATTCGTGATTTGGCATTATCAAGCGATGATGCAGGCGACACCACCTCCTCCAGCTAATTCGCAAAGGATAAGAAATGCTGCCCACCGTGGTCCTGTTTTCTTGCCATGGCATCGTGTGATGCTGTTGCTACTTGAGGCGAATCTTCAACGTGTCCTTGGTGACATTACGTTTGGGCTTCCCTATTGGGATTGGGCTGTTGACGGCGATTTACCTCAAGCCGCGCAGGTGAGTACGCCGTTGTGGACGTCGGACTGGATTGGGGGAAACGGGAGGCCTGTCACAAGTGGACCTTTCCGGTTTAATCCGAGTGATGCAACAAGTTGGAGGGTTCGAATCGAGGTCGGATCAACTACAGGCGCTCTTCGGAGCGTAAATCGGGGGTTGTCTCGACAAATAGCATCGCCGCCGCCAGGCGGATCGCTTACGTTACCCACGACGTCTCAAGTGTCGACGGCCTTGGGTATTTCGGTATATGACTCATTCGATTGGAATGCAACATCGAATGGATTCCGAACTTATCTCGAGGGTGGGATTGGGCCGCGAATTCATGATCGAGTGCACATTTGGGTTGGCGGTGACATGGCGTCGGCAGCGTCACCGAATGATCCCGTTTTTTATCTCAACCATTGCAATGTTGATCGAATATGGGAATCCTGGCTCACCACCCACGGGAAGACCTACCTTCCGGATATGTCAGCGGGTGCGTACTTGCGAGGCCACCGCATCGATGACCCTATCGCTTCTCCCCTCAGTTCAAGTGTTGCTACGCCGCGGCAAGTGCTAGATGTAGCAACCAATTACAGTTATGACGTACTGCCTTGAAGGGTTCCGTACGAAGTACAAATGATGGACTGTTTTTGTTAACCCGAATTAAATCAGTCGTTTTCGAGCCGAAAAACAAGCCGCTAAAAAGCTACGCTGACAATCCTGATAGAAGTTTATTTGTTTAGCTTTGAGGTAGTAGAGTAGCATCAAAAGAAAACGGTTGGAAGAAATTCAAAAATAAAGATGATTTCCTACGATCCTAAGTCCGGATTGACATTTTGGACAACCTTTTCTGCTTGACTTAACTTAAAATGGAATTCGACGGTTGTTTATTAATCGTGGTAACCATTTTTAATAAACAATTTCACGAAACAGTGATAACGCCCTTAAGTCTGTAAAATGGATAATGTCTCCATCAGCAAGTGTTAGATCTTGAAATCCTTCATAAGTTGCTATCCAACGTTCTTTCCATATCCTTAAATTGATATTTCTATCAGTACTATCGCTGTACAATGACCTAAAAATATATCCTTCGGCGGAGAATGGTCCAAATCCTAGTAAGGGTACGACGAAGTTTAGCAGAAACGATCCTTGCCGCCTTTGAACAACATAAATCGGAAAATACGGAATGGTAATATTACCACGTTGACTTTGCAAAATGTCTTCATTCCCTTGAAGACTCGTAAGTTGAAAAAGGTTCAAGTTGTTCAAGTTCTTATTCCATGAGGCTATGAAGTTGCCGTTTTCTTTTTCAATGAATTGCGGAACGGTGATACTCTTTACAAGTTTCGTCGATAGTCTTCGTGATTCGATTAAGGACGAATAAAAAGCGTCTTTTTTAGCGGTTTGTTCTGCCCAAAAAGTCGCGACAGCATCACCGTCGCGAATAGCTACAAGGGCAATTCGCGGGTATGCAAGAAAAGAACGCGGAAAAATGGTAATTTCATTCGCTCTTTTGATGAGAACGCCGTTCGGCGTCGTATCGCTTGCTCTGAGAAAGAGGTTGACAGCGTTTTTATTGACTGGGCGGTCACCTCCAGCTATCGACTTTGGCTCAGAGTATTTCTGAAGGTGCTCATACAACTGAGCCTCTATCGCATTCGAGGCAAGAACACTCGCAAGTGGGGTCTCATCTTGAATTGTACTTAATGATTGGAAACCGAACGGGAATGTACGGAGAAATACCTCTCCTGATTTGGTTTGTTGAGTTAGTGTGCGGCTTGCTTGACAGCGTAATAGATCGTTTAAAAAATCACTAGCTACCGCGTAGGGAGTTTTTATCAAAAAGATGCAAAAAATAAAAACGTGTAGAAATGAATTTACCATCTGAGTGATTTTAAAATTTTAGTTATGAAGGAAGATCCCACCCCTCAACCAATCTGTCCTTCGGGATTTCAAGTTTAAGAGCCTTGATCACTTCGCTCATATTACAAGCTAAGCCAACTGTTTTGTTTTCAAGAAGAGCAAACAAAATGCCGACGGCAACGAAAACAATCTTGTTATTGACTTTCGCCCTGATGGCAAGTAACGAGCCGCTGTCACCTCCTGTCGCGAGTGCGGCGTTCTTATTGCGTAAGCTTACAGAAAAGTTACCGTAGAATTTGTTGCCGTCAATTTCATAGACCTCCTCCTCATAATTACAAATGATCCCATCTTGAATAAGGGTGCCTAACCCGGAACCGAATTTCCAAAGTTCAAAACCAACATCATGCGGATTTACTTTTCTGCTTGCTATAAGAATCTCTGTTTTTGTGGAAGCATCAGGAGATTCATTAATTGAATGCGAAAGTCCTCTTGCCCAGACTCCAGACGGGGGTAAAGAGAAATTTGTGTTTCCAGAGAGAGGTACCACATATGCGCAATCTACGGATTCCTCTTTCGTTGCATTACGATCCTTTGGAGGGATTGTCATCTTAACGTTGGCGATGTGGCGGTTCCGACTTGTTTTTTTTCCAAGTTGATGAATTTTTGCGTTGTCTGATTTGACAACGTGATTGCAAGTGATTCCGATAAACTTTTGCTTTCCGCCCTCAATAATGTCCGTTACAAGAGTTAGCGTACCAAAATCGTCTAGGTCTCCGCTTGGGGCAATTGGAATACCGCCAGAGATCGCTGTGCTAAAGTCGAGCGGAGATTGAGGATTGGCTTGTCCAGTTAGGAAAAAACCCTTTTTGGTAATCAGGTGGAATGTTCCTTCGACTACCTTAACGCGAATGCCGTTATAGATAGGAGTGATGGGTTCGAGGCAGCATTTTTTTAAAGTTTCCATAGGAAGCTTCTTTGCTACATTGACTCCAATCACAACTTGCAATGGAGATACCTCGTGTCCGAATTTGGTACGGAATCGAGCGGATACCCCCGTTATATGTCCCTTATCAATTGCTTTTTTGATGTCGGGCTCTTTCAAAAATTTACGGATTGCCTTCCGGGCTCGCACAAATTCGGGCTCAAGTTCGTCTAGCCGAGCGATGTGTTCAGCGGCGGCTTCAGCTGGCTCTAATAGCCGCTCGATCTTGTAGGGTTGCCCCGGTTGATAGCTTCCTCCATTGACGTGCGAAAAAGCTACGACCGCCGTCGGGTCGGTATCGACGTGGATTGATTTTGAGCGACGATTAAGCTTGTCTTGCAGTCGCTTGAGTTCGTCCCATTTGTCCGAAGATGCTAACTTTGCTTGCTCCCTCCAAGTCGAGGGGTTGTGCATCCGAAACCCAGGCCCCGCATCGGAGAGAATGGCCTTTAGTCGTCTGTCGGATGTCGACGCCAGCTTTTTAAAGGTTGTTATACCTGCGGCTTTAAGTTGAGCCTGGATCGCTGGGCCGATACCTTCGATCCGCGTCAGATCATCGCCGGACTTCGGTAGGCTCTTTCTTGGACCGGTCGGCTTAGAAGCAGGCTTCGCGGCGCGAGCGATGGATGCTTTCCGTTTGGAAGCCTGCGTCCCAACGCGACGCTTGGACGCTTTCGGATTAGAAACTGCTCTCGCAGTCGGTTTCTTTTTCACCGGCATCGTGACAAGACTCGCAACTTTAGACTGGTCGAACGATTCAAGCCCAGTCTAACTGCCGAATGGCTGGTGTCGAGAAAAACCCACCGATTCGGCGAAAAATTATGCGATTTTAGTCACTGGACTGTTCCACATATTGTCAGATTTTGATCTGACAGATCGGGCAACAGTTATTCCGCCGAGTGCCACGATCCGGAACTTTCGTCTGATACGTCAGATAAACCGATTTCTGAACTGTATTCGACTTGGGGCGCATTTTGTAATAGGTCCGGACGACCGAGGTGCAGCGATACGAATTCCTGCATCTCGCGTTCCCAGTTGCAGTCGGAAATGTCGAAGCGTTTGGTTGCGATTACGGACTTTTGGAAACTTACTTCTTGATTCGACTCGGCTTCGGGAGTCTTTGCTGAAACGGGTTTAGCGTCAGCCTTTTGAGGATCTGGAGTGGCCTTCTGTGTTGTATTTCCGGTAAGCGTGTTTATCGCCGTGCTTACGTCTTGAAGGGTCCGCTCAGTTACCGCTGCTTGGACGTCGGAGAAGTATTGCTCCTCATCCATTGAGGCACCTGTTAAATCAAGGATACCACCTGCAGGGCGCTTGAAGTCAACGAGGAAAACTTTATCAGTGTACTGAAGTTCGGATTCAACATGAAATTGCGCCGGCGTAAACGAAATAAGCGTGTAGCCAACTGCGGCTTTTTCCGCGGCGACTTCTGCGGCCGCTTGAAGTTCCGCTAACTTTTGAACTTCATTTGCTTCGGTAGTAGCCTTTGCGAGCTTAGCCGTTTCTAAAGAGTTTTTTGCATTCACTCGCGCTGTTTCAGCATCCGTGATTATCTGTTCTATCCCACTGCGTTGGGCTTTTATGGCTGGGTCGGTCGAGTCGGCAGGGAGTTTGGATAATTCGTCTTTGGCAATTGTTATCAATGAATTTAGACTTTTTTCTTTGGCCTCAGCGACTGTAATATTGGTTGTGAGTTTCTCTATTTTGTTTTTTTGCGCTACAACTCTATCTCTTGCTGCTTTAGCCTTTTCCTCGAGATTATCTTTGGTAGCCGGTGAAATCGCCAAGATTACTTGTTCTTCATAGATTGTTACCAGCACGTGCGAAGGTACTTTTAGTTTGACAGGAAGTCCGAGGAGTCGAGCGTTGCTTTTCTCAGGGGCGATTGAGTCATTTGGGAAGCGATAGAGGGCGGTCGTTTTAAACGAACGACAACCAGTTGCGACCGCAATCACTGCGGCAAGGACAATCAGATTTCGCATGTTGACTCCTCCATGAGTCTAATTTAGTCGTTAATTTCGAGCGATGTTTGTTATTGAACGCAATGGGGTTGTGTGCAGACGCGTGGGCAATCGGTGCTTGCACTGGTTGTATTGTTCAGGTTGCAGTCTAAGAATTCTGTAACCTCTTGTTCGAACGTCGGTGAGTTGATGTCCAATCGTAGGTAGGCAATTGTCCGATCGGTGGAAATCAAATCACTGGTATTTGGCCGAGCACCATTAGCGCTGATCGGGAATGCGTTAAGAAGCTTTAAAGAGTTTGCGACGAGGTTGGCAGTCTCGGTTATTGTCTTGTCGTCGATCTTGTAGGTGACTTTGTTGAGATACCCTTTGCCCATGTCGTCGGCATCACTGCTGGCATTGGACTTGAAGGTAAAGCCGTACTTTTGTTCTCCCGCGACTGGTTTCGCGGGATCGACAAGAAAGATCTTTTCGGTGTAGCACAGTTCGTGCTCTAAGCTTCGCGTCGGCCTACAGGTTCGAAGAGGGACGAGAGTCGGCTTGCTCCCTGGAATGTCTTGTTTTTCCCAATAGGTGGTTTCAATGACCTTGAGTTCCAAATGCGTCGGAACCTTGAGTGAGACGGGAATTCCTTTCATAGGTTTGTCGGGATTCACGACCAGCGTGTCGTGTTCGCAACGATCGATGGCTGTTGTGCGGAACGTGTTACATCCGCAACAAAACACAAGCCATAAAGTGCATATTCGTTTCATGTTACCTTCCTGGCTATTTTGATGGCGATCCTTCGCCTGACGAGATACAAGAGCTTAATGAAGATCGGGAAAAATTCCCAAATTCCTGCATCATTCCTAGCGATCAGAACAGAAAAGTTAATTACTTGGGTTCTGATGAATTATGCAGCCAGGAGGGATTTGCCGGTTGGGCAATTTGTCGGGTGTGTGTCTTAAGCATCTGGTAACTTGGTTGAATTTTTGCTGCTTGATGAGAAACCCAAGTGTTTAGCTGGATAAGTTCGTTCCGTGAGTTAAGGGTGCAAGTTAACCTGTAGCTAATTGAAACCATGTGCTAGCAATTCATCTGCTGCTGTGATGGCTCACCACTAAAACGCAACCGGCGTCTAAAAGCCGGTTTGAAAATTACGTCGTTTGCGGATTTACCGATTAATGGCATTTAGACTTAGGCTTGCGAATGTTGTACCTAGAGTATTTATCAACCGTTTTTAGACCGCCTGGACGATAACGATCTTCATATCTTGACGACGTTTTTTCCCCAGACTAACTATGTTCACTTTTCCAATCGGAGCACTTCCTCGTTATTCCAGTGCAACTCGATACCCTTTTCCCCGACGAATTCGGTTACGTCCTGTGGGGTAAAGTTGTAAGGGGAGATTACGGGAATGGATGTATCTCCGGTTCGGCACTCCACCACATCAATCCTCCAGTAATCAGGTTTCTGAACATAAGTAACTGGTTTCAATGTCACTTGTGTGCCGGCATTCGGTTTCTTTCCATCTAAAATCAATAGATAGGTTCCATTTAAAAAACCGGGGCGCAGCAAAGCGGATGCTTTCGTTCCATCAACTGTGCGATCTAATGGCTTGCATTTTTCATCAACCTGTACGGCAGCTACGTTTTTCTCAGCGAGAGCCTTGCCCACGCCTTCATCAGACTGTTGCAGGCAGATAACCCGCCTGTTTCCACTAAGGGGCTCGTAAATAAGTCGAGTCGGAACGGGTGAAGCCGATGAGGTGACAAAAAAGATGTTCCCGGAAATTGGAGCGTTGGATACCAACCAAAGCGAACGATTCTTGCCTAGGGGATCTTCGGTTCGAAGCTTCGTCAATCCAACCCTGCGCGGGCTAGGATTAATCTTAGTGCAAATCTCTGTGTCGCCGAATTGATTGAGGCCGCACGTATTTGGATCCAAGACAAGCGAAGCCGTCCCGTCTGATGACTTGAGGTCTCCAGCAAATCGGATCTGATGAAATCCCTCAATTGGCTCCGATAGGTAAAGTGACTTAACAGAAAAAGATCCTTCTGTCGATTGAGCGATTGCATAGTTAAGTGGAAATGCAACGCACAATATGAAACACAAAGTTAAAGCACGAATCATTTGGATTTGCCCTGAATTATTGGAAGTTACGCAACGGTTCGATTAGGTCGGTTTCAACCATTGTTTTCCGACTTGCTTCTAATTGACGCGATACTTAGAGCATGTCGATACGCGCAAACGCGTATTTTCGAAGAGGCATTTCATGGGTGAGGGTTCGATGATTTGTAAGCGTACAGAGCGATTAGACTTGATTTGCCCCGTTGGCGGTGGCCGATCAGGCCCCGCCGAGCATCCTATGGAGCATCTAATGCTTCGCGTTGCGAATGACCGCTAGCTCCGCTTTATCACGTCGCTCAACCTCTCGATAGTTGCGGACCGCTTCCGGATGACTGGCCTGGCATCGCGAACGTCCAGCAAAATTCTCCGCGCAACGCATCGAATTCATCAGAATCCGTTGCGAGTCGACAATGAAACCAACCATAGAAAATGATCGCAATCATGACCGGTCGGAAAATTTTAAATAACGTCTTACAATTCGGCGTATAGAAGTAAACGCGATGGGTCAGGAGACGTAACGGAAGCAAGGTCCATAGTGGCGTCCATCTGGCCTTTTCTTTGTAACGAGTTGCTTCGCTATGGTTCTCATAGCCGTCATTTTGCCAAGAGATTGCCAGAAATCATTTTGGTCCACAGTCCACGTGGTTTGTAGAAGCCGCAGCATTATGCTGTACTCGCGATCGAATCTCTCGATTAGGTCCCATGTTTCGAGGTCTGGGACGTCTTGACGCTGGTATCCTCCTGCAGGGATGTCGGCTACATCGTGAATTGCTGGCAGCGGCATGGGGTGATCATCGCGATAGTCCCATCTTCCACTACTGTCTTGACGAAACCGGCGCTCGTTGAAGATCTCGCCAAACTGATAGTAATGCGCCAATTTTCCCGGTGACTCTTCGGGTGAAATGTTTGAACCCTCTCCCTGAAGGTTGATAGAAGTGATGGCCTTATCCACGGCGGCGAGTGAATCGATTATGAAAACACCATCCGTCTGATCAACTTGACGCAATGTTGTGAACGTCGGATTTAGGTCGTGAAAGGCGTTGCGAATCGAATCATAAAATTCACCGATTGTTGTCGGTGCGTCAGTTAAAGCGGCTGCGACAGGGCCCCCTTGCGGGTATTCGATTTCCATAAATACCCCTGCTTGAGCCTTATCCAATTTCCGAAGCGATACGACTAAGCCAGGGCGAATTCCCCACGGGAGCGCACCCGGATAGGTTGGAGCGACTGCAGAATCGGCTATCAACGGGGTTCCATTGATGGCCGACAGCATGTTGCAGGCCAACCCCATGTGCTCCATTTCCTCTCTGGTGATATCGCGAATGGTTTCTGAAATAGGTTCGCTCGCCGAGATAATCGACCACCGCGCAAGAAGGTAAGGTGGCAATGTTGATAGTTCAAGTTGGATTGCGATCTGCAAGGCATCTCGCAACCACTCGATATCGTGATCGGGAGCATTGACCAACTCTGCCAGTGTCGCAAAACGGGATTGGCGTGGTGCGGAAAACGGCATTCTTGGGGCGATCGAACGTCTCCGACTGCTGGGCAATGCCATCGTGACGACTCGGGACGATCTTGGGGCAATCGTCAAGCGACTGCTGGCGGATTCGTCGTCCACAATCAGCCGAACAAGATAATCACCAGCATTTACGCCCCTCCCGTGGACATTGCACGTATCCCACTCAAAGATGCGATGTCCGCTCGCTGGGTGAACTTCGTCAAGAACGCAGCCAACCTGTGCTCCAAAACGATCCCAAATTATCAGTGAGGCGCGCTGGGCTCCAGCAGGTATGTTGATCGGGATCAAAACCTTGCCCACGTTCCCTGTCAGTTGGATATCTGGCAAGAGAGATCGTGCCGGAGAAGGCTCGTTACGCAATTGACCTTTCGAGGTATCAATTGGATCGGATGAATATTTGTAGACGGTATCTCCAGCGGCATATCCAACAGAAACCGGTTGACCAAGGAACCGAAACCGATTGATGTATAAACCAATCTCGTTGGCATCCATCCAAGTTCGGCCTCCGTCTGTTGTTGCGCTAGAGAAACCCTTGGGAAAGCCAGGACTGTTGAAGCCTCCTGGTCCCCAGCCTCCAACCCAGCCACGCTTCTCATCTATGAAACCAACGCCCTCAAGATTGACATTACTTTGTGGATCTTCGACATTCATCCTGGTCCAGGAAACGCCTCCATCAATTGTCTTCAGAATTGCCGCTTCATTAAAGTTTTCAAGCGATACAAATCCGATGTTTCGATCGAGGAACTGAATTTTCCAGCCCCACTCACCGCTAGGAAACATCTCCTCCTGGCCGGCAAGGCGGTTGGTCCATGATATCCCGCCATCGATTGTTTCAAGGACTACGGGCTTAAGTTTCCCTCGTTTTGTCGGCGTAGGCTCTGCTGATTTACCGCCGACAACCCAGCCATGGAGCGCATCAAAGAAGAAGCAATCGATGAGTGCGGAAGCATGAGCTGACATATCCCACGCCGTCCAGGATGCGCCTCCATCCGTGGTCTTAATCATCCTGGGGGTGTCAGCGGGATCGTTTGTTCCTGAACAATAGACGATCTGGTCATTGACCACGGACATTCCACAGATCTTCACTGGCGCAATAGATGGAAGATTCGTAACAACGGTCCAAGTCGTTCCGCCGTTTGACGTCCGCAGTAATCGCCGAATGGGCGAAAGCGTTCCCACCCATCCTATATTCGCATCAGCAAAGCCAATGCATCGAAGATAAAGCCCGGGTGCTGAATACTGAACTCCCCAAGAGTTCCCGCCGTCCGTTGTTTTGATGATTTTCCCATCGCTGTTAACCGCCCATCCGACCTGTGGGTCAATGAACCAAATGTCATCAGTTCGTGAGGACGCGATTGGGGCATTGGTTTTCCGCCAGATAAACTTAGGGGGTGCCCCAAGTTCATCCTCAGGGCAGCCGTCGTTAATCCATCTTTCTATGAATGCAATCTCGTCATCTGGGACAGCAGGCATACCAGACGGCATGCGGTTGAAATCGGCGCCGGGAGTACCAATATCAGCGCCAAAAGGGGCTTCTCCCTTAAGGGCATTTACAAGGATTGATCCCGGACCATTTCCCAAAGAAATCAGCCGAAACCCAAAGATTGTTTTAGCTACAAATTCATCTCGAGATAGACCACGCCAGAATGCCATGTGAGGGAACCCAACTTGAACGTCAGGGCCTCCAACAGAGCGATCCAAAATTTCGATCACTTTCTGAAAACGATTCATTTGACGCTCCGAAAAAATGTTATAGGAACTCAACGACGAACTATTTCGGATTTATGGATTCCATCTTGATTACCCCTGAACAGAGCACATTCAAGAAAAATGGATCAATCAAGTGAAAATTAATGTTTCTAATTTCGATTACCATACGCGAAATCGCGTATTTTATTGGAATGCCCTGGCGTGAGTACCGACGATTGCTGGGTGAATTTAGCCAAGATTGAGGACCGAATTTGCTCGACGAAAGAAAAGAAGTGTTTCAGCGGTCCAAGTTTTTGTTTGGTGTTGGCTAAAGACCGCTGAATAAGGGTGAAATGTGTTACGGTCGGTTTCTCTAACAGCGAAAGTTCGTAAATCGCCGTGGCTAATAATTAACCGTTACCATCCCTCTCCGGAGATTCCCATGCCCTCAAAACCTAAATCTCGTTGGTTTGCGTATTTGGTGATTTTGGTGGGCTGTTTGTGTCCGGTCGCGGCGATCTTGTTGGCGATCTTTATTGGTCCCGTAAGTTATGGGCTTGCGCTATTGATCGGGATTGTGTCGCCTGTGCCGCTGATTGTGCTCGGATGCTATTTGGCCGATTTGCC
>Ga0164293_10001976_pt1 | contig 17348 bp, 11 predicted proteins | sample GEODES118metaG_FD_111487 | JGI IMG/M metagenome (GOLD analysis project Ga0164293, IMG submission 111487) | Eutrophic lake water microbial communities from Lake Mendota, Wisconsin, USA - GEODES118 metaG | ecosystem: Environmental > Aquatic > Freshwater > Lake | place: USA: Lake Mendota...
ACCAGATGCTGCAGCAACAATGCGAGGCGAATCCGGGAACTGCGGTTGCTCGCGGGAAATGAGACCAGCGCTGCTGCGGTGTGAAATCCGACCCATCCCGTCGAAGCGACTGCCAACAGAATCAACAACAGAATGCTCCAGGTTCCGTCGTTGCCGCTCAGCAAATTGAAGCTCAGCGCCTGGCTTTGAAAACTGAGCCACGACACGCAGGACACGAGCAGGAGAAAAATCAGAGCCACCGAGATGACCCACCGCACGGCGGACATTCGGGCCAGTGCCGCGGCGAGTAGAGCGACTCCGGAGAGAGCCACCGATGCGGCAACCTGGAAACCGACCAGCAAGCCGACTTCAGCCAGATCAACGCCGCGAAGCAGGTAGGTAAAGGCAATACAGGGCACGACTGCCGACAAATAAAGCAACAGCTGCATCAGACTGCTGAGCAACTTGCCCGTAACAATCCGATAGGGCGTCATCGTGGTAATTGTCAGCAGAGGCATTGTTTCCGTTTCCAACTCGCTGACCAGCGAGCGGAACGTCGCAAAGGGCACGACCAGAAAGAGCGGCACTGCGAGAATCATCAGGTATCCAGCCAACATCAGCGGCCCGGACTCTTCGCTGGGCTGGCCAATCGAAAGGCTCAAGCCCCAAAAAGACCAGGCCACCACGCTCAGCAGTAACAACAAAAAGGTCCAGAGAAACTGGCGACTCTTCAGCGCTTGGCGACATTCCTTCACCAAAATCGGGCTACAGCGATCCGCCAACCACGCGGCCCAACGGTCGTACCAAACGACGGGCTCGCTGGTCAGCAAACTTTCCTCGCTCGCCGGCTCGGGGCCGACATTCAAGCTGGGACCACTCATTGCACGTTCCCCCGCGTGACCTTGAGAAACGCTTCTTCGAGGGTTCGCGATTTCGTCGCAAACCGGTTGACGGCAAAACCCGCCTGAACGAGCCCTCTCAATAACTCTGCGTGCAACGCCGGCTCATCCGCGACCGCCAGTTCCAAGATCTGGTCGGCGATCATCTCGGCTTCCAACTGCCGTTCGCTGCGGAGCCAATCAAGTGCCGGCTGCACTTCCCCCAGCAGGCTCACCTGCAGACTGACAACAGCGACCTCCTCTGGCTCGTGGTCGGCGAACGCCTGGCCGCGCAAAATCTGCTCGACTGGCCCTTCGGCCAGCAACTCCCCCCGTTCAATAATCGCCAAGCGATCACACATTTCCGCCAGCTCAGTCAAGATATGGCTGCTGATCAACAGTGACTTGCCCGCGGCTGCAAGCTGGCCAATCATCTCTTTCAACTCAATGCGGGCGCGAGGGTCCAGCCCCGCTGCTGGCTCGTCGAGAATCAGTACCTTCGGATCATGAATCAGAGCCCGCCCCAGGCAGAGCCGTTGCTTCATTCCCTTGCTCAAACCATTCATTGGCTTGTGCAGCATGTGCCCCATGCGGGTGAACTCGATTACCCGATTGACCGCCTGCATCCGTTCGCGCCCCACCAGTCCATAGGAACGGGCGAAGAAATCGAGATACTCAACACAGCTGACATTCGCATAGGCACCGTAAGCGTCCGGCACATAACCAATCCGCGAGCGAACCCGATCGGCATCGTTGACCACCGAGAAACCGTCCACAAATGCGTCGCCCAGATCAGGTTCGTCCAGCGTGGCGAGAATCCGCATCGTGGTTGTCTTGCCCGCTCCATTGGGTCCAATAAATCCGAGCACGGAACCCGCGGGCACCTTCAGATTCAACCGCCTGACCGCGCAGGTGCTGCCGAACCAACGGGTCAGCCCGCGGACCTCGATCATTGCCGGCCCGGTACCGGCCTGTCCGTTACCACTTGCCATGGATGACATGTACCTGCTGTTGGACTTGGGCAGAACTCTTCAGCCGTTGGGCGGTGTTTGAATCATCCAGAATTGCGACATACTCACCCGGGGCTATTGCCGGTGAGCTGAAATAGTCGGTGGCCTCCAACACCCCGAGCAAGCCCCAATTCTGGATCGGATCCGAACGCAAAAAACTGTTGGTTGGCCAGTTGAATTCCCCGCTCGGCTGATTCTTCAGCACCGCCGCCCGCGCGAAAAAGGGCTGCGATTCCTTCAGGAAGAGTTGGGGGTCGGTAGCAATTGCCTTTCCTTCAGCCTCGGGAGCCAATTCGTCAATCCGATACCAACCGTCTTCAAATCTCAACAGCAGGCGGCGCAGCGGTTGAGCAAATCGATTGCGGACGCTCACTTCCGGGCTCCCGTCAACCATCCGCCGGCTGACCAACAATCCCTCAGTCGTGTTCCTTACACTGGCCGAAAAAACCTGATGGTCGGTCCGGGCCCGAATCTCCGGCGCAATCAACCGGCTTCCCGATTCAGAGACCTCGGTCCGCTCTTCGCCTGCCGTGCGGCTCGCCTTGACCAGGATCAATTCGTCCGGTGCAGCCTGGTAAGACTGCGGACTAAGACCCGCGAAGACCACGTTCTCCGTCAGCGTCACAGCATGCTGGGTATTCTGATCGAGCCGGGTAAAGCTGAACCGTTCAGTGCGAAACGCAAAACCTTCCGCCAACGTCGCGTAAGTCACCAAGCCTAGCGTCGCCAGAAACGAGAGAGCCGGGACCACGGCCAGCAAATAATTGACCCGGCGCGTTTGATAAAGCACGGTGCAGGCGAGGGGGCCCACGACGAGGGCAAACAGGCTAATCAAGAGGATGAACAACAACCGCGGGGGCTCGCCTACCCCTTTGACCCGAAAATTTTCGATTCGATCTGCTGCAAGATTGTATCTCCCCAGCACAGCGGCCGGCTGCTCGCCGCGACCATTGCCGTAGGCCACCGCCAAAACCCGCTTCCAATCCGCTTCGTCCAACTCCGGGACTTTTCGTGTGGTGCAGATCACCCGGCCAAGCAGATGGTCGAAGTAGCTCAACTCCGGCTGCTCAGTTCCCTCCGGAGGCCCCGGCAAAACATTCGGCCGGAAGCTGATCGCCGACAGCAACTGGCCAGCAAAATAACCCTGGTAGGCGAACTGGTTACCGAATTGGTTCGCTCCCGCCGGGGACGTACTTCCCTGCGCTTGAGGAAAATTCTGAAGCGGTTCGGTTGGCAACAAAGCTGACCACTGTGGCTGGCCAAGTCGCTGGTCGGGCCCCAGCCGCTCGCCAAACAAACTTTCGGGCAATTGAGCCCAATCCGCCGGATCGCTACCACAGCCTGTCACCACCAGCCTTCCGCCCAGTGCCAACCAGTCGACCAAGGCAGCAGTCTGTTTCGAGGAAAACTTCGAGATTTCAGCTCGCGTGAGGAGCACAACCTCAACATTGATTAAGGCCTGCCAGTGATCCGGAAAATGCTCGGGCAGGCAGCTGTCCAGCCAATCAGCAAGTTCCACGAACTCCGCCGGTCCAGCAAATACCTGGTGAACCGCTTGATTGCGATCCTTGCCCAGCGATTCGGCTCCGATGACGCTGCTCAACACGCCATTTAATTCCAAGAGCTTTCCCAATTCTGCTCCTACTCCAGGCGAAGGAATTTTGGGCAATGCGATGGTCTGCCGCTGGTCGCCAGCAGCGAAATCAAAATCGACAGCACAACGTTCAGTCGTGGATAGGGACAATCCGGGCAACTGCGATACCAAAAGCAAATTAAGCTTCGATACTTCCTCCGGTTCGGGAGTGTAAGACTGTGTCTCGGCGAAATCGGATTTGCTGTTGGGCCGAAAGCGCAGGTCACCATCCAATTCCAGGTGCAGGAATTCCGAAGAATAACTGCCCCCGGGATTGCGGGCCGCAAACGACAATGTCACCGTGGCGGCCCCGGCGGGCAGGACGAATCGCTGGTAACGAACAAGGTCGCGTTCAAACTGCTGGTAAGGATTCGACAGTCGCTGGACCACCCAAATCGGCAGGTCCTTCTGCGTCAAGGCTCCGCCCAGTGACGCGACTTTAATCGTGACAGGGCGAAAACCGTTTTGTCGGGTGCTGAGGCGAAAGGGGTCCAACACCTCGACTTCCAGTTGCGGACCGCCGCTGGCCTGGGCATTGGCCGCAGTCGGAGATTGCGCGACAAACAGAGCAAGCAGCGCCATACACGCCAACCAATTCCCAAACCATCGCCGCTGAAAGCACTGACGGACTGCCTGCAAGCACCAGCCATACAGTGCGATCAAGCCATACCGTGCCGTCAAGCCAAGCTTCCGGCCTCGGCCTGCTTTAAGTGGCCGAAAAGATGGTCGAGAGTGAGTTCGATTCAAGGCAGGCTGAGTCACGTCGCCAAAGCTCCGTTGGATGTTAGTTCCACGCCTTAACTTTCCGGCGACACCTTTAACAGTTCGGGGTGATTCAACGATCTCCCCCCCACAACTACAGCAAGGGACGACCGTCTTAAGGTTCCTGCTCATCTGGCGGCTGTGAGGGCCGAAGGTCAAGTCAGCAGGGAGCGCGGACAGGTTCGTCGAAAAATGGCCGCGAACACTTTGCGATTGGTTCGCCCGGCCATCTGACTGATTAAAGTCCAGCCATCGGTCGAGGAAGTTGGCTTGAACAGCCGTGTTCCGCGAGCGTCATCTTCCTGCGCGGAGCAGAAGCCTGCCAATTCCCAGACAAACCCAGTAGACCGCCGCCGAAAACAGCGCCACGCCGAGCGCGAGTCCCGCGGCAAGTGTCAGTCCCCAAGCCCAAGCTTGACCTTGCCAGGCGGCTGCGAGCACGACCGAGCCGCAAGCAGCCAGCAGCGTCAGCCGCAACGTTTGGGCAAGCGTAAACTTGGGGAGCAACATCTGCAGTTCCCGAAAATGGTGCGGCCGTCCAGAAACGAGGACCGCAGCAGGAACTGACCCGCCACTGCCACTTTTTAGCCTGTCCACCGCCATTGTTCGACCGGGAGTGGATTCTCAGGGATTGGGCAGGCAAATTCAAGCAATCGCACGGTCCCGACCGCCCAACCGTCAAATCCCCCGAACCTCGGCAAAAGTAGCCGGGGATGTGAGTTCACGTGGTAACGGTTTTTCTGGCAGGGAGGACGATTGTCACCAGTCCGGCAAATCCGGCCGATTTAGGGCGAGAGGGACGGTCATGCCAGAGCCGCGGGAATTCCGATTTTCGCCTTTGAGCATTTTGTTGACACTTTTTTTTGGCCGCAACTATACTGAAATACCGGAACTTGGCACCCCTCCCAGTTTGCCTCGGCGGTACTTTCGGACTGCATTTCAAGGCCAACCTCAACGATTTCCTCTCTGCTGTTGCAGTGCGGTCTGGTTTGGGCAAGGTCAACAGCTGTTCGTTGCCAAGCGACTCGACGGGGCGTTTCTCGAAAAGCGGAAGTCTCGAAAAGCGCAGCCGCGCGAGATTGCCAGCCAACAACCGCGCCGGATTGTTGGCGCCATCATTGACAAGGGAATCCTCATGAATCTCATCGGAAAAATTCTGACGCTGCTGGTCTTCGCCATGAGCGTCGCCTTCCTCGTGTTGGGTCTGATGGTCGGCAACACTCACCGCAATTGGAAAGAAGTGGCCAACGACAATAAACTCAAATATCAGGAAGCCGAGCGTTATCGCCAGTTGGCTCTGGAATCGCAAACCAAGAAAGACGCCCAGCTGAAGGCTGAAATCGCTGCTCGTCAACAACAAATTGCCCAGTTGTACACGCAACGCGAAATCGACAAACAAGCTCGCGATGCGAAGGAAAAGGAATTGGCCGAGCAATTGGTCATTAGCCAGGAACGATTGCAGCGAATGAGCATTGCCTCGGATCGCGTCAAGCAACAGGACGAGATCATCCGGGGTTTGCAAACCGAGCGGAAGTCGCTGATTGACGAAGTCTCGCAGAAGCGTTCGGAAGTGGTCGCCAAGACGACTGAGATTCTCGAACTGAAGACTACGGTTGAAGGTCTGATGGCTCGTTCACAGGACCTCAATTCTCAACTTGCCCAGATGGACAAGGTAATGAAGGCCAACGGCCTGACTGTTGAATCGCTGACGGACCAGATTCCGCCGCGAATCGAAGGCATCGTCATGAAGGTAGTTGATGACGATATCGTAATTCTCAGCCTTGGCACCGATGATGGAATCCGCGAAGGTCATACGTTTGACATTTACCGAGGCGACCGTTTCGTCGGCAAGGCCACCGTCAGCAAGGCTGACTACAACCTCTCCGCTGCCCGTGTTAACCGCGAGTTCCGCCAAGCTGCGATTCTCCAAGGCGACCACGTGACGACCAAATTGCCCGGCGGTTCAGGCCCGGAATCCAACTAAGTCAGCCCCGCCCGTCCAGCTCTGAGGCTTACCCATACCATGTCCCAAGGCAGTTCCGACCCACTGTTTGACTCGGCCGATTTCGGTGCACCGCTGGATGATTTCGGCAGTGCTGAGGCGGCTACCCTACCGGGTACTGCGCCCATTCAGGCTAAAGTCACGCCGGCCACTCAGGTACATGGTTTTACGATTTACACCGTGCTCCTGTACATTTCGTTCGTGCTGCTGGCAGTTGCCGGCACTCTCTTCTTCATGGATGCGGGGAAGTACTAATCGGGGAAGCAAATAACGGACTGGTGAATCACAGCATCTGACCCAGGTCTGTCACGCTCGCCAGAAGCCTCAAAGTCGACCCAACCAACGCCTCCGCGCGGAAGCAAAAGCCATGGCCAAGAAAAAGAAGAAAGCAAAAGCGGAAGCCAGCCAGCTGGATTCATTCAGCGCTGCTCCTGAAGCTCTGGATGTCGCTGCTGCACAGGATCAAGTCGGCAAAACATCCGGCGAGATGAAGACGGCTCGTCCGCGTTCGGAAGGCGGCTTGGCGTTTGGATTGTGGGATTTGACCGCGTTGCTTTCGCTGCTTTGCATCACCGCAGCAACCGTTCTGCTCTTTCTTGAACTCCAACAGTTCGGCAATCTGTTGCAAGGTTCCTGGCCGTGGAGTGTTTCGACCGCCAAGATTACGGCCGCGGCTCCTCCAGCAATCGAATAACCGCAGCACTCGAAATCGCCCCCGCCAAACTCCTGCAACAGGCCCGGGCTGCTCTTCGTCCGCAGGTGCTCAGGTGAGTGCCCCCGTTCGCTTTGGCATCTTTGTTCCTGTTCCTTTGGCATGGTTCATCCCAGCCTGGGCTTACTCCTCTGTGTCTTGGCCGCGGCAGGTCACCCCTGAGGGCCCGCTTCTCATTGCTGCCAACCTGGAGTCTGCGGTTGTAGGACGGGGGACTCGACGCGCGGGACTGGCATCAGCTTTTAGACGCCAGCCACGGCCTTTGTGGGACGGTTTCGGAGTCGACCGTCTCTCCGCTGCCCATTTCCACAAACGGCTGTTAGACTAGGCGGGCAAATGCCGGTTACGGCTCCAGATTTGTAAGGTCGTTTTTGACTATTCGTAGTGCGACCTTGGCTGGTACTCCTGCAAAAATTAAGGAAGCGAAGTTGAATAGCCCTTCCATTGTTGATGCGGTCACCCCCGTTCAAGCCTATGCCCGCGTCGAGACCTTATTGGACAATGTCAGCAAAGTGGTCTTGGGGAAACGAGACGTCGCCCGGCTTTGCCTGGTAGCCCTTTTGGCCGGAGAGCACGTGCTGCTGGAGGACGTTCCGGGCGTTGGCAAAACGCTGATGGGGAAGGCGCTTTCCCGCAGCATCGATGCCCATTTCCGCCGGATTCAATTTACGCCAGACTTGCTCCCCAGCGATATCGTGGGCAGTTCGATTTACAACTCCAACAGCGGGCAGTTTGTTTTCAATCCGGGCCCGGTTTTCGGCAACTTTGTCCTCGCCGATGAAATCAACCGCGCTCCACCGCGGACACAAAGCGCCTTGCTCGAGGCAATGAGCGACCGCCAAGTCAGCGTCGACGGGATCACCCACGCGTTGTCCGCTCCTTTCATGGTCATTGCGACGCAGAACCCGTTTGAGTTCGAGGGCACTTACGTACTTCCCGAGAGCCAGCTCGACCGCTTTTTGCTCCGGATCTCGATGGGCTATCCCGCCCGCGAATACGAAAGAGACATCCTGTACAGCCATCGCAGCGGCGAGCCGGTTGAGGAACTTCGTCCGGTCTGTTCCACGGCGGAAATGGTTGAAATCCAGCGGCTGGTGCGGAAGGTTAAAGTGGATGATTCCATCGCCGATTACATGCTCGATATCGTGCATCAAACGCGAGAAAACAGCGAACTTGCTTTCGGTGTTTCGACTCGTGGAACCCTGTTGTGGTACCGCGCCGTGCAGGCCTCAGCCTTTATCGACCGCCGCGACTATGCCATTCCCGATGACGCCAAGAACTTGGCTGTTTCCGTGATCGCGCATCGAGTGCAAACCAAGAGCTTTCTGCAAGCTGGCCAGCGACAAGAGGCGGAGGAAATAGTAAGGCGAATTCTCAGCTTGGTTCCAGTGCCTTAGTTCGGGGCCAAACCAGACTGTGCAAACTCGACTGCGCGAACCAGACTGTGCAAACTCGACTGGCACGAATCGACTTCTACTTCAAATCTTCCCTGAAAACACTCCACTTCTTCACATCCTTAGCACATCCTGAAGACCTTCAGGCCCATCCCAAGCGGTGCTAGGAATCGTGAGAATGATCCACGAGTTGGTCTCTCAAGCCCTCGCGGGTTCCCCATCGGGTTCGCTCCAGCCCCTGCAGCCTGTTGCCTCCACCGCTGATTTGGACGAATCCAAGCGGAAGCTGCTACTTGAGTTGGCGAGAAAAAATCTGGCGCAGGCGACCGGGCTCAACGGTCGGCAGCAAGAGTACTTTCTGCATCTCCCGTTGGTTCTTGGGGGCCAGCCATTTCACTTACTGGAACGTGGTGGGAAGGTAGCAGCCACCGACTTGAGTCTCGGTGGCTGGGTCGCCCATCAAATCCTGATCAGCAACACCCGTTCCCTCCCTGCAGGGCCCGCCGCCTTGCTACTCGATCCCTCCATTTGGACCTCCCAGCTCTTGCAGGGCTGGATCGAAATGCCGACCCGGGAGTTGAGCAACGACCCGGTCTCACCTCGAGTTGCCGAATCTTGGACCGCTCAGGCCGGAGACGCCGGCTGGGCTGGATTGCCCCTTGAGGCGTTTCAGGCAAAAAGGCCTTTCCAGCTTGAACTCCCTTCTGAAGCTTCTTTACAACTCGCTTTGCAACTCCTGCTGGAGTCGCAGTCACTGATCGAGCCCAAGCTCCGCTGGGAAGTTCCACTGAGCTGCCAAAGCTGGTTGCCGGAAAAGTTCGAACGCCTCGCATGGCGAGTCAACCTGGCTACGGGCCAAGAGAACGGGCGGAGTCCATCGGACCGTTATCATCTCAGTCTGGAGGGTTTGCTTCCCCCGGCTGCCAACCGATTTTCGCAGGCAGCCCGAACAGGCTCTTGGGTTGAACTACGCCCCGCATCTTCCCCGACCGGACAAGCCTCCACCCCAACGTCTTTGGGGAAAACCCCGGCCGTTCTGGCGACTGAGTCGAACAGTTCTTACGACCTGCAGCCACTCGAATCGCCGACTCGACAAGCTCGAGTCTTGCCGCTGTCGACCGAAAAGAGCGCGACACCACAACCGTCGATCTCTCCCGGGGTCACAAGTCCTCAACCATCAACTCGATTCCGGTGGATCGCTATCTCAGCCTTCGTCGCAGCCGGCGGGCTACTTACGCTGTGGTGGGCCTGGCCACGGCCAGCCGAATTCCGACCTCCGGTCAACGAGGTCCGTGGAGTTGCGATCGGCTCGACCAGCCAACAGGGCAGCTCTGCAACAAGCGCTCCTTCACCACTGGACGACAACGGCTTTCGCCAACTCTTTTCTGCAATCGCTGACACGACTCCCCATGTTAAGTGGCCGTTGGAAGCCAAAACTCAATTCGAAGCCCTCCTCAAATTACCCGCTAACGAGGAACTGACATCGCAACTGGAATTGGGACTTGCCTTGCCAAAGCGGTTTATCGACTTGACGCCAATCCAAGGTCCAGCCGATCCAGATGCAGTAAAACGTGTCCAGTTTTCCGCTACGGGCTCCAGTCCTGCAATTGAGGCAGAACTCAGACTGCGGCATGTTTCGAACGGAACCGAACGGCATTCCCTGCTCCTCTGGAAGTGGCTCTCGCCGCCCCCATCCGAATTAACTGCAGAAATCAGTTTGGGCGTTCTGCAGTTAGCGACATCCGACAAAAAACGGGAATTACTGTCGCTCCCGCTGAGTCCGCCACATCGGCAACCCGCCGGTACGCTGGTTGCCGCCATTCGCGACCCGATCCAACTCGAGCCCCATCTGGCCGAACTTGTTTTCTCACCCGAGGCAAAACAATTCCTTTCTTGGCGTACCGGTTTGACTCAACTTCCCCTGTTGATTCCGGCGAGCCCAGACGCGGAACGTGTGACTTGGTTATCGCCTGAAAGCTCGTCCAATCAGACGGAATTTTTCATTCCAGATCCACCGCAATTACGAAAACACTTGCTTGCCCAGATTGAGCCGCAACTGCGGACGGAAAGCGAGCGGGCGGTCAGTGAAGTCCTCGACAAGAATACTCCTGCCGGAATCGCTGTACGGCTCGCCGCACCTGACGCCAGCGCATTGGCGCGGGGTGAGCGGACAATTGCCTGCGTCGTCGTGCTTCAGGCGCGCAATCCGGAAGTGTTAGACATCGCCTTCTCAAACAATCCGGTCACCGATGATCGGGCCGAATTGTCTGTATTCCGCCAGCGTTTTCAACAGCAAGCCGAAACCTGGCTGATCCGCAACTTCAAACTTTCAGCCAGCGGATTGACGCCTGCAGAACGCCAGCCACCCCGTTCGCTGAGCGAGCAACAACTCGACCAGCGGGCCCGCCAATTGTTAGCCTCAGAATTACTGGCGGGATTTGGTCGGGCCTTGGATAGCAAACTGAAATTCACAATCTTCCGTCGCACCACGGTTCAATCGAGCCGAGGGCCGATGACGGTTGACATTCCGGCCGTTCTCGTCGAATAAAGTTTCCCGTAACAAACGGGGACTTGCGGGGCATGGCCAAGGCCGGAGCCGACATCGTTCGCGATTGCTACGGTCGCAGCTCAACCAGCTTTCTCTCGCAGCCCCCTGGCTTGCAATTGGGAACTAGCTAGCGAGTCCTAGCCTTAGCGGGAGCGGTCAGTTTCCGACCTGGCGTTTCCGGATTGACTGAAAGCATGCGTCACTTCTTGGCTTCAAGAATCGCAGGTCCCCCAAACCACGCGGAGCCGTTCTGAAAGAAGAGGCAAGTTAAGCTCGCCAGCGAGGTCGCTGACAGGACAACCAGCAGTCTCGCTGGGAAGAGCAATTGCTGGTTAAGTCTGTCGAGCCGCACTTCCCCAACGTCTAGTCACCCGCCCGTCTTGCCAGTCACTTCCGTCATGATTGCCACAAAAAAACCGCGAGCCATGCTATCTGGCTCGCGGTTTCAAATTGATTCGTTCAATTCCAAGTTACCTTTGATGGCCATTGGAATCGAGGCTACTACTGAGAATCGCGGCAACTATTGGGAATCGTTGCGCAGGCGGCTTTCACGGCGTTCGCGATCGCCCATGTTGGCGTCGAGTCGCTCAATCGGCGACTTCCCATGGCGTCCCATCCAGTTCAACAACTTGCGAATGTCGATCTCTTGCACACTGTTGGTGCGGGCCTGATTTCCCAACTCTCGCATGGCCTTGATGATTTCGGGGTTCTTGTCCGGCCCATCAGGCGAGGGCGAATCGCCCATCACGAAATACCGGGTCGCCGAGTCAATCTGGCCATAGAGCTTGCCGTCCTTGTCGTGGAAGGCCACCACTCGCCCGCCGTTCCGCTCGATATCCTGAATCAGGCGTTCGCGGTCGTCGCTGCCATCAAAGTCGAGGTCAAACACGCCGGCGACGGCGATCGGTACGCGGTAACCGGGGTCCCACGAGGGGGAAAGTACCTGATCATTCGCCAGAATCGGATTGAGGGGATTCTCAAACGTGATCCGAGCTTCAGCCTGATGCGGGCCCGTCACTGCGGTAATCTCGACCTTGGCCTTGCTCTTGTCCTTTTCGAAGTTCTTGGCAGTCTGGTCATAAATCGAGAAAGTCTGGTTCGGACGCAATCCATCTTCGGAACCGATGTTCAACACCACCGAGCCAAGTTCCGGCGAAACGCGAACCACGCGCCCATCGGCGAGGTCAAAGCTCTCTTTCAGAATCTCGTCAAGTTTGGTCTTGGCAATGTCACGCTGCTCGGAGACTTCCTTGACGGACTGAGTCAACTTCTTTTCGGTCTCGCCGGCACCGCGTTTGAATGTTTCGTAGTTATCGGCAAGTGATTTGTTTTCGGTGCGAATGTTGTCGAGTGTGGATTGCAGCTTGGAAACGTCAGCCACATGTGCCTGCTTTTCGGAGTCGAGGTCACTCTTTGTCGTCTCAAGGGCTGACTGGATTTGTTCAACCTCCTTCTCCTTCGTTGCCAAGAGGTTGGTGGTCTCGGCACGGACGCGAACAACTTCTTCCTGCATGATGTTGTTGGCATCATGAATTCGGCCCAAGGCGGAGGCGTAATTTTCAACCAGCCCACGCCAAGTCATTTCCTGCTGTTGCTCTCCGGTTCCGGTCGCAATCATCAGCTTCATGTCTGAGTCGTACTGAGTCTTCAAGTCGTCGGCAAGCTTGACGATCTCATTGATTTGCCCCTTGCCTGCGTCGTCGACCTTGTTGGGCAAGAGCTTCATTGCGCTCAACATGGTTTCGACTTCGGCCGTGCTTTGCCCCAACTTGCCGATGTACGCGGACTGAATCTGGGAAAGGTATTCAAACGCTTGAGCTCTTGAGGCGTCCAGCGTTCCCTTCTTTTCCGCATTGACTTTGGCGTCAAAGAGATCTGCCGCCCGACTCCAGCCCAAGAACGCAACCAAAGTGGCCACGAGCAGCAGCAGGATGAGCACGATCACGGCAATCAAATAGCCTTGGTTCTCACGGGCGGCCATTAAAATCTCTCCTGGTCAACTCGTTAAATTCGACTCGGTGCGGGCAAGCAGGGCATGCAAGGAAACAACACGATAGGGCCAGGGACTACGGCCGAATGGGGAACAGGGTTGTTCGGCTCGAAACCGCATCACCCCTGCCACGTCGACAGCCCAGCCGCCCCAGACATCCCCGTTTACTGGAGAAGTTGAGTCGGAACCCGACCATTCGATTCTAAATAGGCCAAAAATCAGTGTCAAACTTTTACCGCGAAGTCTCGTGAAGGCCCGGTCGAACTCGGGCTGCGATGGGCTTAGCGGTGCAGTGGTTAGGCCCAAAAAGGGTAGGATCAAGTCGGCAAAAACCGATGAATTCCCACCTCAATTTCGGGTCTTGAGCCACTCCCCCGGTCGCGAGGCTCGCCTCAGGTCGTTACAACCCGAAGAGACAGGACAGTCACGCAGGAGCTGGCTGGTCCACTTTTCTAATAACGGCACCCGGGCCGGGAAAGCGTGGCGGTATGGCCAAGAATCAGCAGAAATCACTCGATCTTTTTCCCGAAGAATCGACAGAATCAGGCGCGCAGGCGCAACTGGAATCGAGCAGCCCCACGCGCTTGGGCTACGAGGCCGGTTCTGCCGTCGAGGAAATTGGCTCCGGGGTTGCCGATTACCACGATTTGAGCGGCAAAACGGTATTTGTAGTCGATTGCCATTCCTTGATTTATCAGGTCTTTCACGCAATTGCGGAAATGACTGCGCCCGACGGCCGAGCGGCCAATGCGATCTACGGCTTCACGCGCGACCTGCTCGACATCCTGACCAAGCGCAAGCCGGATTTTCTGTTCTGCGCCTTTGACGTCAGTGAAGTGACGTTTCGCAACGAGCTTTATCCGGAGTACAAGGCCCATCGCGAGCCGATGCCCGAAGACCTCCGTTCCCAGATTCCCGAGATCCAGCGGCTGCTCGCCGCCTTGGCAATCCCGGTGCTGCAATTGCAGGGATTTGAGGCTGACGACATCATGGCCACACTGGCCCGCGAGTCAGAAGAACGCGGCGCCAACTGCGTGCTGGTAACCAGCGACAAGGACTGCCGCCAGCTGATTACCAATCATGTTCGCCTGCTCAACATGCGAAAAGGACAGCTTTACGAAGCCGCCGACTTGCAGGCCGATTGGGGAATTTCTCCGCACCAAGTGGTCGACTTCCAGGCTCTGGTGGGAGACACCGCTGACAATGTCCCGGGTGTGCCAACAATTGGCCCGAAAACAGCCACACAATTGCTTCAGGAATTCGGCACGCTCGAAGACCTGCTTTCCCGGGTCGAGGAAGTCAAAGGTAAAAAGGGCGAAAAAATTCGGGAGTCGGCCGAACTGGCGAAGCTCAGTCAGCAATTGGTTCGGCTGGACAAGCAGGTTCCGATACCGATCGATTGGAATGCAGCCCGCTTGGGTGGCATGGATGTGGAGGCAGCAGTTGCCCTCTGTCAGGAATTCGGATTCCGGTCGCTGACAGACCGGGTCCGGCAATTGTCGCCGATTGCCCGCGAGGCTCCGCCTGCCTGGGACAGTGCCTATCGCGCCCTGACCGAAGCCGCCGAGATTCGGGAATTGATCGCCCGCATCGCCAAACTGCCGAGATTCTGCCTCGACACTGAAACCACATCGGCTCAACCTCGTTGGGCCGAGCTAGTCGGCGTTTCACTTGGTTGGGAACCAGGGCAAGCGGTCTACATTCCGGTCCGGGCTCCAGCCGGCACCCCAACGCTCCCGGAACATGAACTGCTGGACTTGCTGCGTCCCTTGGTTTCGGATCCCGAACGGGAGATCATCGGTCAGAATCTTAAATACGACCAAGTTGTGTTGCGCGGAGCCGGACTGGAACTTTCAGGCCGTTTCTTTGACACGATGGTCGCGGACTATCTCGTGAATCCAGGGCACAACGTCCACAACATGGATGACTTGGCCCTTCGCTTTCTCAATCACAAAACCATCAAGATCACCGAGCTGATTGGAAGCGGCCGCAACCAGAAGCGGATGGACGAAGTGCCGTTGGAACAAATTGCCGAGTACGCCGCCGAGGATGCCGATGTACCACTGCGACTTCGTCCATTGCTGCAGCACAAGCTGGAGCAATTCGGGCTGGAGCAACTTTTCAACGAAGTCGAAATGCCCCTGACCAAGGTGCTCGCGGAGATGGAATTCAACGGAATCGCCGTCGACCCTGCCGCGCTGCGCGAATTAAGCGCAGAACTGACCGAAAGGATTGCGCAGCTCCAGGACGAGATTCAGGCCTTGGCCGGTTTGCCTTTTAATCCCGACTCGCCACAGCAATTGGCGGAAATACTGTTTGATCGGTTGGGACTGCCTGCTGGCAGGAGAACCAAATCAGGACTGAGCACCGACGTTGACGTACTGGAAGAATTGGCGCCACGCCATCCGCTTCCGGCAAAGGTGGTGGAGTATCGCCAACTGGCCAAATTGCGGAACACGTACGCCGAGGCGTTGCTGGAGCAAATCTGCCCGCGAACGGGACGCGTGCATACTTCATTCATGCAGGATGTGGCCCGCACGGGACGGTTGAGTTCCAAAGACCCCAATCTGCAAAACATTCCGATTCGCACTGCCACCGGCCGGCGAATTCGCCAAGCCTTCGTAGCAGGCAAACCGAATGAAGTTCTCTTGACCGCCGACTATTCGCAAATCGAGCTGCGAGTTCTGGCTCACTTTTGCGAAGACCCCGTGCTGGTGGCCGCTTTTGAACGAGACGAGGACATTCACCGGGTTGTCGCTGCCCAGGTTTACGATGTCGCGCCTGACGATGTCACCGATGAGATGCGGCGCCAAGCTAAGGCCGTTAACTTCGGGATCATCTACGGACAATCACCTTTTGGATTGGCTCGGGAGCTGGGGATTCCCAAAGACGATGCGGCGACCTTCATCAACGCTTATTTTGGCCGCTATCCCGCGGTCGAAGGTTTCATTCGCGAGGTTCTCGAACGTTCGGCTGAGCATGGGTATGTCAGCACGATTCTCGGGCGTCGCCGGCCGGTCGAAGGAGTCCGTAAACCTTCGACCAAGGGCTTCTCCAGAAGTCGAACCGCGCCCGAGAGAATCGCGGTCAACACCGTGATCCAGGGCTCGGCCGCCGATATCATCAAATTGGCCATGATCGAAGTCCACCGCAGTCTCCGGCAACTCGCCTTACCGGCCAAATTGCTGCTGCAGATTCACGATGAACTGGTTTTGGAAGTTGACCGCTCCGCCTTGCCCGAAGTGGCAACACTGGTGCGCGACAAAATGATTCAGGCGGTACAACTCAAAGTCCCACTGAAAGTGGCCGTCGAAGCGGGCCCGAATTGGAATGACACAGAGCCTGTGCTCTAGGCTTTCTCAGCCGAAGCAGCCAGCGCTGCGAACCCATTACAGCTCGCACAGACCAAATACCGGGAGTGAATCAGAATGGAAGTGATTGGAGTGGCCGGAGGTGTCGCATCCGGCAAAAGCACGGTGGCCAAACTTTTTGAGGAACTTGGGGCTGTTCGCTTGGACGCCGATCAAATCGGGCATGAAGTCCTGCTGGCGCCGGACGTAAAGGCGAGCTTGCGAGCCGAATTCGGTCCGGAGATCTTCACGCCTGCCGGTGAAGTGGACCGCAAGAAATTGGCCAGCCAAGTGTTTGGCGCCGATTCCGCCAGCCGCACCCGTTTGCAAACTCTGGAAGCGATCTCCCATCCCCGAATCTCGCAGCGATTGGCGATGGAACTGGAGTCCCTTCGCCACTCGGGTACGGTGGCCGCCGTTCTCGACGCCGCCGTCATGTTCAAAGCGGGTTGGGATCGTTTTTGCACACGAATTGTCTTCGTTCGTGTTCCTCACGAAATTCGTCTGGAGAGAGCCAGTCTCCGGGGCTGGGCGCCTGCCGAGTTGGATGCGCGAGAGCGGAATCAAACGCCGCTCGAGGAAAAGGAAAGAAAGGCGACCGATTTCCTGGACAATTCGTCCCCTCGTTTGAGCGATCTCCGTAACCAAGTCGTGAAGCTTTGGACGAATTGGGGCCTTCCCAGAGGCGATGGCACAAAATTCCCGAATTCCGGTGACTCCTGATTGCAATCTTCAAAGAAATCAAACAATCTGTTAAGGAATGTTATCCCAAAACATGGTTTGTTGATTGGTGATTTCACACTAATTTCCCAACACTGAATTCCACCACCGCGCAAGTTTCCAAGCTTGCGCCTTGGGGGTTGGTCGACTTGGTTTGGAACTCCCGCCGTCCTCGTTCTGCCTTTTCCAGCGCACTTCAGCTCGTCTTGCCCGCGCCCCAATGTCGACTCACCCAGATCGCTCCGGCCCGTTAACGGACGCCGACACCAATTCGATTCCGAACGACCTTCGCGATGCGCGAATGGAATCGCTCCCTGCCTGCGAGTCACCCCTTCCCGGCGGTGTCGTTCATTCGGGCGGTGTCGTTCAT
>Ga0164293_10001977_pt1 | contig 17345 bp, 13 predicted proteins | sample GEODES118metaG_FD_111487 | JGI IMG/M metagenome (GOLD analysis project Ga0164293, IMG submission 111487) | Eutrophic lake water microbial communities from Lake Mendota, Wisconsin, USA - GEODES118 metaG | ecosystem: Environmental > Aquatic > Freshwater > Lake | place: USA: Lake Mendota...
ACCCTGAAGAATTTATAGTAGCAATCGAATTTGACTACGCATCCAACTCCATTTACAAAATCAAAGAAATTCCTGGTAAAGGAAAAGAAATCCGTAAGGATACATTTACCCCATTCGCTTGGGTAGGTGATTTACGCAATATTAACTTCTACGGTGGTTCCAAAGCTGCCCAAAAAGAAGCCATGACTAAACATGGTATCATGATTGACAAATTGGAAACTCATGGTGATGAAAGACTAGAAAGAGGTATGACCTTTATGGTCAAATCTCTTAAAGGTTATCGTGAACTTATTCAATTCTTCCGAGAAGGTGGATGTGACCCGTGGGGTGAAAAAACAAAGGATAAAATCATTATCCTACCACCTGTAGAACAATACCTCATCTCAAAAGAAAAACGACTATTTAAGGGCTTCGAGAATTACGATGAAGTCACCCGACTTGTATATGACTTAGAGACGACCGCTCTTGAACCACAGGACGGTCGTATCTTCATGATTGGAATTAAAACGAATAAAGGATACCACAGAGTTATCGAATGTATTGATGAATCTGAAGAACGAAATGCAATCATCGAGTTCTTCAACGTAATCAACGAATTAAAACCAAGTATCATCGGTGGTTACAATTCTGCGAACTTTGACTGGCATTGGATTTTTGAACGTTGTAAAATTTTGGGAATTGACCCTAAAAAGATTTGTAAGTCATTACACCCCCAACATTCATTTACAAGAAAAGACGGGATGTTGAAACTTGCCAACGAGGTGGAGACATATACTCAAACTTCAATTTGGGGATATAACGTAATCGACATTATTCACGCAGTTCGTAGAGCTCAAGCAATCAATTCAAGTATCAAGGCGGCAGGTTTGAAATATATTACAAAGTATATCAATGCCGAATCACCAAGTCGTGTTTATATTGACCACGATAATATCGGTAAGATGTTCCTTAACAAAGAGGAATATTGGTTAAACACTCAGAATGGTAACTACAAGAAAGCTAACAATCCTGCGTACGATAACTTAGACACAAAGTTCCCTAACGTATATAAAAAGATTACAGGTGACAAGATTGTTGAGATGTATCTTGACGATGACTTAGATGAAACCTTAAAGGTTGACCAAGAGTTTAATCAGGGTTCTTTCCTACTTGCAGCGATGATTCCAACAACATATGAGAGAGTATCTACAATGGGTACCGCAACTCTATGGAAGATGTTGATGTTGGCTTGGTCTTACAAACACGGACTTGCAATCCCTGAAAAACAGGGTAAAACAGACTTCGTAGGAGGTCTCTCACGACTACTTAAAGTTGGTTATAGTAAGAACGTACTTAAGCTCGACTTTTCGTCTCTGTATCCATCTATTCAGTTGGTACACGATGTATTCCCTAAGTGTGACGTAACAGGTGCGATGAAAGGAATGTTAAAATACTTCCGTGATACTCGTATCAAATACAAACAACTTGCGGAAGAATTCTACGAAACTGACCGTAAGAAATCAGAGTCATATGGTAACAAACAATTACCGATTAAGATTTTCATCAACTCGATGTTCGGTGCGTTGTCGGCTCCACAGGTATTTGCGTGGGGAGACATGTATATGGGTGAACAGATTACTTGTACTGGTAGACAATACCTACGTCAGATGATTAAGTTCTTTATGACAAAAGGGTATGTTCCTTTGGTAATGGATACGGACGGTGTGAACTTCTCAACTCCTGATGACGCGAAAGACAGAGTTTATGTTGGTCGTGGATTGAATTGGAAAGTTAAGTTGGGTAAAGAATATTATGGACCTGAAGCTGACGTGGCAGAATACAATGACATATTCATGAGAGGTGAGATGGCACTCGATACGGATGGGGTTTGGCCGTCATGTATTAACTTGGCTCGTAAGAACTATGCGGTTATGGATGCCAAGGGTAAAATCAAATTGACGGGTAATAGTATCAAGTCTAAGAAACTTCCAATCTATATTGAGGAGTTCTTGGATAAAGGAATTAAGATGTTATTAGAAGGTGATGGTCAGTCGTTTGTTGAGTATTATTATGAATACCTACAAAAGATTTTTGACAAACAAATTCCATTAAGTAAGATTGCACAACGAGCTAAAGTTAAATTATCTCTTGATGATTATAAGAAACGATTAAACACTAAAACCAAAGCGGGTAATAGTATGAGTCGTATGGCTCACATGGAACTTGCATTACACGAAAATCTTGCAGTTAATCTTGGTGATGTTATTATGTATGTAAATAACGGATTAAGAGCATCTCATGGTGATGTACAGAAAAAAGGTGATGGGGTCCAACTTAATTGTTATATGTTAAGTAAAGATATATTGGAAAACAACCCAAACTTAACGGGTGACTATAATGTACCAAGAGCAATCTCAACATTCAATAAGAGAATGGAACCATTAATGGTTGTATTTCAAGATGAGGTTAGAAATAACTTAATTGTTAGTGACCCTGAAAAACGAGGTATCTTTACAAAGGCACAATGTGAATTAATTAACGGACATCCATTAGGTGATGGTGACCAAGATAGATTAGAAGAAGATGTACTTGATGTTACTGAACAAGAATTGAAATATTGGGAAAAAAGAGGATTAAGCCCTGACTATATGTATGACTTTGCTGAAGAGGATTGGAAAGAAAAATTAGGAATTCTTGAGACCGTCTGATGATAGGATGTACCAATTACCCGCACAGAATCTAAACTCAATACAAGCATATTTGTCGGCAACTATTTCATCGTAATCTTCGTCTATTCTACCAATATCAGGTTTGATTGTTAAATTTGTCATAGATTTAACAACTACATGGTCTGTAGTTTTTGAGTCTAAGATTACTGTAGATTCTGAAATATTTCTAATAATAACACATTCCTCACCGTTTGTTCTGTATTCTTTTTCAGATACAATAGATATTTCGGAAGTCTCAAGGATTTCACCATTAATTAGTCTTGTAGATGGTATTGTTCTTATAATTGCCATAAATTAAATTACATATATTTGACGAGGCATTGCTCTAAACTTCATTTGTTTATTTAAGTTTTCTGCAATTAACGCTTCTTTTTCCATTACTTTTTCAGGTCTCAATCTGGTTAACCAACCTTCAGCACCTGTAAGTTCTTCTATTAATTTTGTTTTTTCGTCTTTACCCTCAGTTAATAGACTTGTGTAATCCATTTGTAATTCTGAGTCAGGAGTTTTTAAGTTTCCACTATATTTCCCTCTAACTCGACCTAATGTTTCTTTAACATAAGCCGTGAACCATCTTCTCACCCACTGTTGTGCAGGTACATTTAAATCTGACCAAGTAAGTTCTTCTAATGGAACATCATTAGGCATTTTAATTACATCGGGATTGTTTTTTAAACAATCTGCTCTACTATCAGGTGTTACATCGTAATACCAATACCATACGGCTTTACCAACATAATTACTATATTGACTCCAGTTAAAGTTATTACCAGGTGCGTTGTAAAGTTGTAAATCTTTTTTACCATCAGGTAATGCAGTAATTCTATAAGTTAAAGAACCACCAAGAATTCTGTTTAAGATGTTTGCTTCTTGCATTCTTATCAAGTAGTCAAAACCTGACATCATAAAATAAGAACCTTGATAACCCATTTGAGCAAAACCTGCCTCATTGGCTCCTAAACCAACACCACCAAATCCACCAATACCACCCATACCAAATGCGGTCCATGGTTGATTACTAAACCATAAAACTTCATTAATTTCACGACCAGCAGGAATTTCATAGTTTTGTTTATCACGTTCAAGAACAATATAGTCTTTCTTTAAAACCCAAGGACCTTGTGCTTGTAGACCAACAATTTTAGAATACGAGTATGAAAACTGTTGTTCAAAATCCATAGTTCTTGTAATCAACGCTTTTGCAACAGATTTTTCTGTCATGTTAAGATTAACTAAGTTAACCCACTGACTATCAATCAACCAATTCAAAATGTACTGTTCGTAATCTTGAATAGATAATTCCATTAAAGAATCCATCATTTCGTCAGTGACTTCAACACTACGTAATGGTGCACCTAATAGGTGTTTAATTCTTGTATAAATTTTTGACCTTTCTGGTTCTGGTATAACTGACATACTAATAAATATCTTTTAGTTTATTATATGTTATATAAAAGTGACTCGGATGGGAAAACAAAATTACCACCAACAATTTTTGGTTTTTGATTAAAGACTAAAACATTCTTACCTTTTTGAAAAACCATCCAATCTGTCTTATATAATTTAACACTTGCGGTACCTTCTAAAGTAATTCCATCTTCACCGATTTTCATTTCTCTATATGGTTTTACTTGTGCGGTATGTAATTGGCCGTCCTTTGTAATCTCTAAATCAACACCTTGAATTGCATCTTTTTTGTTACCTAATTCACCAACTAATTCAACTTTCGCCGATTTACCAAAAAATCTTTTAAGTATTGCTGCAGTGATTTCCTCTCTCTTACTACCCGCCTTATCTTTTTCGGTTAACGTTCTTAATAAATTATGTAGTGTTGAACTTTCTTTATCAAAAATTCTATATTTGAAATGGTTTAAAGCCCCAACAAGCCTTTCAACCTCTTTCTTTTGTTCTGCGGGAGTTTTGTCAATAAAAACAATAGGATTTTTATTTGGTATGGTCGCAATAACTTGATTAATATCTTTTAATAAAATACAAAATGCCGTGTAGTTAGTATTCAACTTATTAATTACAGACCTACCAGGTCCCTCAAGGTCATAAACCCCCGACAATTGGTTGTTCTCAGGTTTTTCAATAAAGTTTTCACTAAAAACTTCTCTAAGAATTTTATTAATACCATTCATGTATGTCCATTTAATTTCTTGGTTTACATTGAATAACATTCTATAAAATTCGTTTTCTGATTTGGAACACATTTCAGATTTACCCTCACTTAAAACCTGTTTCATTTTTGTTGATTCTAATAACTTGGTTTCAATTTTCATTTCGTACATTTTAGTTACAAAATCCCAATTCACAACTTTCCAAAAGTTTACAATATATTCGTCTCTTTTGTTTCTGTACTTCAAATAATATGCGTGTTCCCACAAATCTAATCCCAACAATGGAAATCCCCCACCTTCAATTACATTCATCAATGGATTATCTTGGTTTGGGGTCGACATAATCTTCAATGTGTTTTTAGTTGTTAAAACTAACCATACCCAACCTGAACCAAATCTTTCTTTGGCAATTTTTTCAAATTCTTTTTTGAAGTTTGTAAATGTACCCCACTGTTTAGTAATCTTTTTGTAAAGTTCACCTGTAAGTTTCTTTGGTTCGGGAGTTAACATATTCCAAAACAATGCGTGGTTAAACGCTCCACCTGCGTTGTTTCGAATTGTTTTATCAAAACGACTAATTGTTTTAATAATTTTTTCTAAATCTAAATCTCCGTATTTCTTTTTTGAAAGTGCGTCGTTTAATTTATCCACATACCCTTTGTAGTGTTTATTGTAATGGAAACTCATGGTTTCGGGGTCAATAAATTGTTTGAGGGCTGAGTAGGAATAAGGTAGTTTCTCTATTCCGATTTTCTTCATTTCTGTAATCAACAACTCTTTTTCTTTTGTTACGTGATTTTCAAGTATCTGTAACTCTAGTTGTTGGATTTTCTCTTTTGTTTTTTTCATAATATTGGATTATCCGTTATATATAAATAATCCGTAATTCGTTAATATCGCAATTCGTTAATTCTTTGTAGTATTTCTTCTGCGGCATCGGCGGGGTGTTGGTTGTCTCCCATAACGGTGGCGATGACTTGTTTTTTGTTGTTTAAGATATCGTAAATGATACCTTCAATTGTGTTTTCGAATATTGGATAATAAACCAAAACATTATTTTTTTGACCGTAACGATATGCTCGGTCTTCAGCTTGAGCGTGGTCTGAAGGTAAGAATGATAAGTCATTCATGATTACCGCTACAGCTGCGGTTAATGTAATACCGACACCTGCAGCTTTAATATTACCCACAAATACTTTAACTTTTGGGTTATCTTGAAATTGGTCAACAGAGTTTTGACGTTCAGGTTTTGACATTGACCCGTCAAGTTTAACTGCGGATTTACCAAAATGTTCTGTAATTTTATTTAAGGAATCAGTGAAATTACAGAAAATAATAACTTTCTTGTCTTGTTCAAGAATGTTTTCAGCGAGTTCAATAGTTTGTGCAATTTTTTCATCTGCGATGATTTGTCTAACTTTTGTTAATTTTGAAAACTGTACGGTGAGTGATTTGGACTCTTCAGGGTTTTTATCGTACCAATCGTAGTATTCACCCATTACATTTTCATATGACTTTGATTTTAATCTTAAATATACGGGAGTAATAATCTTGTCAGGTAAATCAAGAACGTTTTCTTTTAATCGTCGTAATGTTAAACCAACAGTTCGGTCTCTTAATTCTTCAAGGTTGGATGCTCCTGTTACGTTCCAAACTTTTCTTCCACCAACATTAAATTGGTATCCTGAACAATAACGGATAGCATAAGCCATCCAATTTTTTGCAACGGGTGAGTCAATTAAACTTAATAAGTTAAAGTAGTCGATTGGTCGTGATGTCATTGGTGTTCCCGTCAACAACCAAAGTCGTTCAGTTTTTTTAACGATGTCGTTAATTAGTTTCGTCCTTTGCGCTGTAGCATTTTTGATATAGTGTGCTTCATCGACAATAACCAAATCAAAATTGGCAGCAAGAACTTGAGAGTCATCTTTCTTTTTAGGGTCATGGAAATTTTTTATTATGTCATAGTTTATAATAACAAAATCAGCTTCTGTGCTGAAATTTTTACTTTCTGCGATGTAGATTGATTTGTCAGAATAATTTTCAATCTCACGTTTCCAGTTAATTTTTAATGTTGCGGGGCAAATGATTAATACCTTCTTAGAACCCGATTCTAAAGCTGCGATGATTGTAGATGTGGTTTTACCAAGACCCATGTCATCAGCAAGAATAAACTTTTTATTCTCCACCAATTTTTGAACGGCTTCTTTTTGATGTTCAAGTGGAGGTCGGTGAGAATATTTTGAATAATCAATCACAACATCTTTAACTGAATTGTCTTTAATGATTGCCGCTTTTGGTAACCAAAAATCGTGAAATTCTTCTTTATCTAAAACTTTACCCCAAATGTGGTAAGCTTTCTCTTTATCTGCCAATAACTTCTCAACCCATACCTTTTGTGGTATTTCGGTATATAATTTATCGTCAGCCAATTTCTGTGCAAAGTATGCATCAAGGATTACCCACTTTTTAGCAACCTTTGGTTGTTTATCGTGGAAATTGATAATATATTCTGATTGGCTTCTTGTTGGATAAAACTTTTTATTAACTTGTGATTTGCGTTTTAATTCCAAGATATAGTTATTGCCGCCCTCATAGGACTCAAGAATCGTCATCGCTTTTGACTCTAAACTAACATCGCTCATTTAAAATTAGTAAATTATAACTTAAATATAGTAAATGTTTAGGTATTTATCAATATATGAAACAAACGTCAGAAAAATTGGTTCCGATTACAAGGTTGGGTATGTTCTTCGGTGGTGAAGATTATGACCTTGATATTGGTATGGGACAAGAATGGTTGGAAGGTGATATGAATTTTACAATCGTATTGTATCGTATTGACCGTTACAAAACAAAAAAGGATAATGTATACGGTGAAGTAGTTGAAGACGGAATACAATTCATGGCACCTATCGAGTTAAAAGGGTTGGTTCAAGTTATGGCTCCCGTAAATAAGTTATACGGAAATTCTAAAGTCGAGATTCAAGAACCAGGTAATATGAAATTTTCAATTTATCAAAAAACTCTTGATGACTTAGGTGTTGAAATATTCATGGGCGATTATATTGGTTACTATGAAACTGAAGACCGAGTAAGATATTATTCTGTTAGTGATGATGGATATGTAAGGTCAGATAACAAACACACTTACGGTGGGTACAAACCATTCTATAGAACGGTTACCGCAACTTTTGTAAGTGAGAATGAATTTAGAGGAATATAATGCAAGTAATAATAACTGAATCTCAATTTGATAATTTATTTTTGGGTAAGAAAGTAATGGTGTATTATAATTTACACAAACACACATTTTCTGTAACCTACAACAGTAAAGTAATTATGCATGCCGATTATGTTAAATTGGGTGATGTTGAGTTCAGAGTTAGAAAAGGTGGAAAAGAACGAGTTCGTTCAGAAAAATCAAAAAACGTTCACGCATTTGTAATTGGAAAATTATTAGACTATTGTGAATACCCTTGTGAGGATATTCCAAATCCACCATCAGATAAAGTTGTTACTTATAATCCGTATAAATACGATTCGTTTGTTTATAAAAATAGTGAAGAACCTGTCTACACCGCTCAAGAGGTTGACATGATTAATTCGCAAAATAAACTATTTGTAGTAAAAGAATAATGCCACTACCAAGAACAGTTGTCAAACCAACATTACCGTTAGTTCCAAAAAAAGTTTTATCTGAACGTAGAGAACAACTTTTGGAATATATTAAGGAGGATGGAACATATCTACCTAAATCAGTATTACATGCTGATTTGGATAGGGGTATGCTCGATTTTGTCAAGACAGAACTTGAAGTTGTAACTGCAGGTAAAGTTGTACCTTTGTTGGATATTATCATTACAAGTCAAAACTGGACACAATATTTAGAAACGTGGAAGTTTGTGGATTTAGATTACAACCCGTCCCCGCCATTTATTACAGTAGTTAGAACACCTGAAGTTAAGTACGGTACAAACCCATCACTTCAATATACAATTCCAAATAGAAAACAATTCTATTATGCCTCAGTTCCAACATGGAACGGAAACGAACAAGGTATGGATATCTACACAATACCACAACCTGTTCCTGTTGATATCAACTATCAAGTTAAAATCATTTGCAATAGAATGAGAGAGTTGAACCAATTAAATAAAATTGTGATGCAAACTTTTTCATCAAGACAAGCATATACATTTATTAAGGGTCAATACGTCCCAATCATAATGAACAATGTTTCCGATGAATCGCAGATGAATATGGATTCAAGAAAGTATTATGTTCAGAGTTACGACTTTACTATGTTGGGTTACTTAATAGATGAAGAAGAATTTGAGGTAAAACCAGCAATACAAAGAATGACACAACTTATTGAAGTTGATACATCATTAAGAAAACAAAGACGAGAAAAATATCCTGAAAATCCTGACACTTTTGAAATGCCATTTTTATTTGTTTCGGGAAATACAATATTAAATGACATAATTGACTTTACGGCAAATATGACTTTAATATCTACAGATAATGTAGATACGTTTGATGTTTATATTAATGGTGATTATTATGGTAGTGATTTACAAAGAATTGAAATTACCACAAATGATGTTTTGAGGATTGAAGTTACAAAAGATAATAATTCTCTACCATCCAACATACTATTCGAAAACAAGTTAGTTTAATCTTCTCCATAGATATCTTTCTTTTCTTTACACTTTTCAATAATCAAATTTTCCAAAAACTTATAAATCTTAATTCCACGTTTATCACAGTACTTTTTTAGGATATCATGTGATTCGGGGGATATTTTAATGTTCTTTATTTCCTTCTTAGTTTTCATGGGTAGAAAAAAGGCAGAATTAATTCATACCGTTTATAAATACTTATACAAAAGTAAAGTTTTTTCGTAAAAACTTGAATATTTATCAATAAAATAAATCTGTAACAGAATAATTTAATAATGGCAACAGCACAAGCAAATCAAAAAGTATTCGTATCACCAGGCGTATACACATCTGAAACCGACTTATCTTTTGTAGCCCAAAGTGTGGGGGTTACTACATTAGGTATTGTAGGGGAAACCTTAAGAGGTCCAGCATTCGAACCAGTATTCATAACAAACTACGATGAGTTCCAAGCATATTTTGGAGGGACTGAACCCGTTAAGTTTTATAACACTCAAATTCCTAAATACGAAGCGGCTTATATTGCCAAGTCGTACTTGCAACAATCAAACCAATTGTTTGTAACTAGAGTATTGGGATTATCAGGTTATGATGCGGGTCCATCTTGGAGTTTATCATTAATTGCCAATGTTGACCCAACAACAATCGGTGACCCATCAAACGCAACAACTTTCACTGCAACATTTACAGGTGATGCATCAGGAAGTACGGTTACTTTTATTGGAGGAGCTTTACCTGCTCAAGTTCAAGCAAACTTGAACTTACAATATAGAGTAGCTGATGGTTCAACATCAACATTACAAGGAGACTTTGACGCATATTTAGGTCAAATAATTGACACTCCATCATTATCGTCAACAACTGCGGTTGTTTATGGTGCAATACCTAATGCGGATTACGACACTTTAACAACAACATATAGTGCGGTTACTGACCCTTACAATTGTGTTAATACTTTTAACGATAATGATTTATCTTCAGCGACAAACGACCCTTGGTTCTACGCTAACTTTGACATTTCATCAGGAAATGCATATACAGGTTATTCATTCTATTATGTTGTAGATACTTTAACTACAGGAGGTACAGGTACATTTACAGGAACTATTACAGGTGAAAGTTACAGTTTCACAGGAACTGCTTACACTGAATTCAATAATATGGTTGTAGGTACTATTCGTTCAAGAGGTATTTCATTATACTCAAATAGTTCAACAAGTGAAAACCATGGACCTGTTTACGAAGTGGGTATCGATTACAATAACAATAATGCTTGGGCACCGAATAATTTACAAATTGTAAGTACGGGTCAATACTCAGGAATTACAGATTCACCTTTTGCAACATTCTTATTATCAGGTGTTACAAAAGATAATGATGTTTTCGCATTTGAAACTTCATTATCGGCATTATCGGCAAAATACATAACTAAAGTATTAGGTGTTGATAACTTTGGAAAATCAAGATTTGAAACACCTATATATGTTGAAGAGGTTTACCAAGGTAGTTTGAATTACGCTTACAACCAAGGTTACATCAGAGGTTTAAATTCAGAATTAATTGCATTACCAAGTGCAAGAAGTCAATCAAGTCAGTCAATTGCTTGGAATTTAGAAAGATACCAATCACCTGAAACACCATATATCGTTTCAGAATTAAGAGGTAACAAAGTTTATAACTTATTTAAGTTCATTTCAATTTCTGATGGTGACTCGGCAAACACTGAAATTAAAGTTTCATTGGCAAACATGTCATATAACAATATGTCTTTTGACGTATTCGTAAGAAACTTCTTTGATACTGATGCTAACCCTGTGGTTATTGAGAAATTTACAAACTGTAACATGGACCCAGCGTCAAATAACTTTATTGCTAAGAAAATTGGTTCATCTAACGGTGAGTTTGCATTAATTTCAAAATACATAATGGTTGAGATGGCTGACGAAGCTCCGATTGACGCATTACCTTGTGGTTTCTATGGATACACACAAAGAGAATATTCTGACGTTACTGAATTCCCATCACCATATCCTAAATTCAAAACTAAGTATGACTATCCAGGTGAAGTTATTGCTAACCCACCATTCGGTACTGCAACTGGAGGTTCTAACTCTGTTGAATCACCAGGAGATATTGTAAGAAGAACTTACTTAGGTTTCTCAACTCAATATGGTATTGATGAGTCATTCTTAACTTATAAAGGAAAACAAAACCCACAAACAGGTTGGGAAACTGCAACTGATTCAGTTAAATGGAATGTATTAAGTAAAGGTTTCCACATGGACTCAGGAGCAACTGTTGTAACTATTTCTAATAGTTCAATGTCAAGTGGTCAAACCGCGTTTGAATGTGGTGTTGCAGAATTTAGAGAAGACCCAGCAACTCAAGAAAATCCATACTACTTTATCTACTCAAGAAAATTCACTATCTGTTTTGCTGGTGGATTTGACGGATGGGATATCTACAGAGAATGGAGAACTAACGAAGACAGATTCCAATTGGGAGCGTCAGGTTATTTGGCAGGTGCATTTCCATCATCAAGATACCCAACTGCAACAGGTGACGGTATGTTTAAGAGAATTGTTGTTCAAAACAATACTCAGGATTTTGCAAACACTGACTACTACGCATACTTACTTGGTATCTTAACGTTTGCTAATCCTGAAGCGACAAACATTAACATATTTGCAACTGCAAGTATCGATTATGTTAACAACTCTAATCTTGTAGAAGAGGCAATTGACATGGTACAATACTCAAGAGCAGATTCAGTTTATATCTGTACTACTCCTGATTACAGAATGTATACACCTGATGCTTCAAATCCTCAGGACATCATTTACTCACAAGAAGCGGTTGACAACTTGGATAACACAGGTATCGACTCTAACTATACTGCAACTTACTATCCTTGGATTTTAACAAGAGATACTGTAAACAATACACAAATTTACTTACCACCAACGGGTGAGGTTTGTAGAAACTTGGCATTGACCGATAACATTTCATTCCCTTGGTTCGCATCTGCGGGTTACACAAGAGGTCTCGTAAACTCAATCAAAGCTAGACAAAAACTTACACAAACTGACAGAGATACATTGTATCAAGGTAGAATCAACCCTATCGCAACTTTCTCTGATGTTGGAACTGTAATTTGGGGTAACAAAACTTTACAAGTTGCTGACACAGCACTTAACAGATTGAACGTAAGAAGATTATTACTTCAAGCTCGTAAGTTGATTTCAGCAGTAGCGGTAAGATTATTGTTCGAACAAAACGACCAGATTGTAAGACAACAATTCTTGGATAGTGTTAACCCTATCTTAGATTCAATCAGAAGAGACAGAGGTTTATACGATTTCCGTGTAACCGTATCATCTTCACCTGAAGACTTAGATAGAAATACATTAACAGGTAAAATCTACTTAAAACCTACGAAGGCATTAGAATTCATAGATATCGAATTCTTCATTACTCCAACAGGAGCTTCGTTTGAAAACATTTAATAAACTAACGGGGGTACTAATCATACCCCCTTTATTTGCCAAATATGAAAAGACAACTTAGAGAGGGATTTAAAGGTGAAGGAACACCAGATATGAAATATTATGCGTTTGATTGGGACGACAATATTGTTCACATGCCAACAAAGATAATATTAAAGACTGATGATGGTGATGAAGTTGGTATGAGTACAGACGATTTTGCGGAATATAGAAGTAAAATCGGAAAAGAAGATTTTGAATACAACGGAGACACTATTGTAGGATTTGGTGAAGACCCGTTCAAAAACTTCAGAACTGCGGGTGATAAAGATTTCTTAGTTGATGCAATGAGAGCAAAACTTGGTCCAGCATTTAATGACTTTAGAGAAGCAATTAATAACGGTTCAATATTTTCAATCATAACTGCAAGAGGTCATAACCCCAACACTTTAAAACAAGCTGTTTACAATTATATTATTGACGGATTTAATGGTATCGATAAGGACCAACTAGTTAAGAACCTTAAAAAATACAGGACGTTTGTAGACGAAGACGATATGACGGACGATGAATTAATCAAGTCGTATTTAGAACTCAACAAATATCATCCAGTGTCGTTTGGTGATGAAAAAGGAGCTGCCAACCCTGAAGAAGCTAAGGTTCGTGCAATGGAAGATTTCGTTTCTTATATTAAAGGAATGGCGAATTTATTAAGTAAAAAGGCGTTTGTAAAAAATGACATTTCAAATAATTTCGTTCCAGAGCAACCTATAATTGGATTTTCAGATGATGATGTTAGAAATGTAGAAGTAATGAGTAAACATTTTAAAGATAAACCAGATAATATAGTTAAAACTTATTCTACTGCTGGTGGCGTTAAGAAGGAATATAAGTAATGAATAACCTTAACAAAATAAAAGTAAAGAGAAAAAATTTTTAACAAGAGTATATTTATAGAAATAAACAAAACAAAAAAAACAAAATTAAAATAACATGGCTGATTTATTAATGAAAATGCCGATACCTTACGAACCGAAACGCCAGAACCGTTTTATCTTAAGGTTTCGTCAAGTTTGGGTATCAACGAGTGGTTTGTTGAAAGCGCTTCAAGACCATCTATTAAGATTGGTGCAACTGAAATACAATTCTTAAACACATCTACATTCGTTGCAGGTAGATTTAACTGGGACCCAATTAGTGTTAAGTTCCGTGACCCTATTGGACCGTCTGCTGCTCAAGCACTTATGGAGTGGGTTCGTTTACACGCTGAATCAGTGACAGGTCGTATGGGTTATGCTGCGGGTTACAAAAAAGACATCGACCTTGAAATGTTGGACCCTACAGGAGTTGTTGTTGAGAAATGGATTCTTTATGGAACATTCTTAACAGATGTGAACTTTGGACAGTTGTCTTATAGTCAAGATGCGTTAGCTGATATCACAGCTTCTTTAAGAATGGATAGATGTGTGTTAGTATACTAATACTATTTACATAAAATCATACTCATTTATATTTAACCGTAAAGCTAATAAACTTTACGGTTATTTTTTTATATGGAAAATCAAGCAAGAGACTACGGTCAAGAAAATTTTACACTACCACACGACGTGGTTCAACTACCTTCACAAGGAGTATTTTACAAGAATAAAAAGAAGGCTATTAAAGTTGGTTATCTTACCGCATCAGATGAAAATATTTTGATGGGTGGGGCGAATGACTTAACTATGGCTTTGTTAAGAGCTAAAATATATGAACCAGACATTAAAGTTGAAGATTTAATCGAAGGTGATGTTGAGGCGATTCTTATCTTTTTAAGAAATACTGCATTTGGTCCTGAAATGACTATCAATGTTACTGACCCTGTAACTAGAAAACAATTTCAAACCACTGTTATGTTGGACGAATTGTCAATTATTAGTAATCAAAAACCAAATGAAGATGGTACATTTACTGTAATGTTACCAAAATCACAATCGACTATTAAGATTAAACCATTATCTTACGGTGAGATTCAAGACATCAGCCGTATGGCTTCGACATATCCACAAGGTAGAGTTGTACCAAAAGTTACGTGGAGAATGGAAAGAGAAATATTAGAAGTGGATGGTTCAAGAGACAGAGCACAAATTGCTAAGTTTATTGAGTCGATGCCAATTGCTGATTCAAAGTTCATTAGAAACTTCATGAATGAAAATGAACCAAGATTAGACATGAACAAAACAATTATGACCCCGTCAGGAGAAAAACTAACAGTGAATGTTGGTTTTGGGGTCGACTTTTTTCGCCCTTTCTTCTGAGTATAGGAAAAGTCAAATCGACGAATTTTATTATTTAACAACATTGTTAAAGGTTTCCTATCAAGATTTTGAAAGGATGCCAATATTTGTTAGAAAATATCTACTTAATAAATGGATAGAAGATAATCAGAAGGACTAAAAAAATTAGTCCTTCTTCTATTTATATAGAAACCAAACTTAGATGCCGTCAAAACAAGAAATAGATGAATTAAAAAAGAGTGTTGAAAGTCTTGCATCGCCTTTAGAGGCTGCGGCCAAGGCTATGGATAACATGTTTGATTTATCCGAAAAACTGAACGCAGCGTTTTTAATGGGCAGAACCCGAATGGACGAATTGGGGGATGCCATTTCAAGGTCTGCTGCAGGAGTAATTCGTTTAGGTGGTGATGCTGCATCTGCGGCGGCCACAATGGAGGGGATTGCGGAAGGGTCAAAAAGAAATGTAATTGCGACCGAAGAACAAGTTTCGAAATTATATGCGGCAAACAAAATATTAGGTACTGATGTAGGTACATTAGTTACCAAATTTGCTGAGGTAGGTATTGAAACATCTCAAATAGGTACAAACCTTGAAAATTCAATTCAATATATTCAAAGTCTTGGATTAAATGCTGATATGGTAATGGACGATGTTGAGGCTAACATGTCCAAAATGAATAGATATCAGTTTGAAGGTGGTATTCAAGGTTTAACAAAAATGGCAGCTCAAGCTTCAATGTTAAGGTTTGACATGCAAGAGACATTTACTTTAGCTGATAAAGTTTTAGACCCTGAAAGTGCGGTTGCAACTGCTGCAGGATTCCAAAGATTAGGTATTTCTATTGGTAATTTGGCGGACCCGTTTGCTTTAATGAACCAATCAATTAATGACCCATCAGGTTTACAAGATAGTATTATTAACGCGGCAAAACAATTTACGGAATTTGATGAAAAAACACAATCATTTAGAATAAATCCTCAAGGTGTGTTAACACTTAGAGAACTTCAAGCAGAAACTGGACTGTCAGCTGCAGAATTAAGTAAAGCGGCAATAGCTGCTGCCGATTTAGATAAGAGGTTATCCGCAATTAGTCCTGAAATACAATTTAAAGATGAAAAGGACAAACAATTGTTGGCCAACATGGCAACAATGAAGGATGGTGAGTATGTCGTTCAACTTAAAGATGATGAGACGGGTATTGTTGAACAAAAGAAATTAAGTGAATTAACGCAAGAACAATTTGACGAAATAAAAAGAAGGGAAGAAGAAAGACCAAAAACTCTTGAAGCTATTCAATCAAGTCAATTAACTATCGCACAAGACATGGCGGCAAATGTTAAGGCAATTGCGGCTAAAGTTGCGTATGGGGTTGCAGCAACACCTGTAGTACGTGAAAATATTTATGGGGCGGATAGAATTTTAAGAGAATTATCAAAAGATGTTTATAAAGCTGTTCCCGAAAGTGCTAAAGTTACTGAAAGCGTAACAAACGCAATTAATGATATGAAATCATTATTTACTGCAAAAGACGCTGGTAAAATATCTGACGCTGATTTCACTAAAAAAATTGAACAATTAGAAAATACTGTTATTAACGGTGCAAATTCATTAGGTGAAAGTGGTGCAAAGGCGCTTAAAGACATTTTAGAAGCCAGTGCTAAAAATATTAAAGGAAGTAGTGGAATTGAAAAAGAATTTAGGGCATTTGCAAATGAAACTTTGGAAGCACTTGGTTCACCTTTAAAGTCTTCTGTTGAGGCGGTTAAACAAAAGGCTCAAGTAAAACCTTTAAGTGAGTCAAATGTTTTAGGTGAAAGGATTTCTAATCAAGTTTCAAAACAAATAGAAACAACTCAACCAAAAACAACTAATGTCACAAACAACGTAACTGGTAATATTAAAATAACTATAGATGGTCCTGTTGGAGCTAATGGGTTAACACAACAACAATTAACTCAAATATTCAATAGTGAAGGATTTAAACAATATGTTGCAACTCTTGGAAAAGATACAAAAGGTGCGGGTGTTCCAACTTATCAATGATAAAAAAAACTCAATCAACCTATTTAT
>Ga0164293_10001978_pt1 | contig 17337 bp, 24 predicted proteins | sample GEODES118metaG_FD_111487 | JGI IMG/M metagenome (GOLD analysis project Ga0164293, IMG submission 111487) | Eutrophic lake water microbial communities from Lake Mendota, Wisconsin, USA - GEODES118 metaG | ecosystem: Environmental > Aquatic > Freshwater > Lake | place: USA: Lake Mendota...
GGGCTCGCAACGACCCGAACGTACCCTGCCTCTCTACCCCCACAGCCCTGTCCAGCTTATGATGTAAAAACGTCAGCCCCTTCTAACTTTGTGATGCTAAACACGTAAGGCTCGCCAGGGCTCGCCCAGACATGCAACGACGTACAACGGCAAGCCAATCACGAACGCTCAAGAACGTCAGAGTACAGTAGCCTTTACATTACCTACGGCCTTGGCTAGGTACTGGGTATCCTTTGTGGGGGGTGTGGGAAGTTTTTTATTTTTTACACCACACCCCCCCCTGTTAAGTATTGGTATTGTTTGGAGCTGTGGGCTTTAGTTTTTCTCTGTGTGGGGGATAGAATGCACTACGTTATTTGTAGTTATCACCGTGCGCATCTTATCAAAGCTCGCACCCTCTCTTTATTTACAAGGCACAACATTCCGAATCACCAAGTGTTTATCTTTGTTGGCGCAGCGAATGATGATGACTTTGAACCCTATAGCAAGCTGACAGAAGAAGGCTATACACTCGTACGCTGTCCGGTCGGCCTTACGAATTCCCGTAACACTGTGCGAGATTACTTTACTGATGGCGAGGAACTGGTGATGTGTGATGACGATTTGAAGGACATCCTTCATCTATTTAAAGGTGAAAAGTGGAATCTGACAGAAGAGTTTGCTCGAGGGTTTCATTATGCAAGACAATCAAACACTCGCCTCGTTGGGATATACCCTGTAAACTGTCGCCCTTGGATGTCTCCAAAGATAACATTCGGTGCTTCATTTGCCTACGGCTGCTGCTTTGGTATTATCAACGACAAGACGTTCACGTTGTCAAAGCCAATTAAACAAGACTGGGAACGTAGTCTTTTCTTTAATTATCGTGACGGAGGCTTTGTCTTGATTCATTACTTAGCTCCAGTTCAGAACCTTCGCACCGAGCCCGGAGGACTGTCGAGCATTCGGACAAAGCTTCTTGAGCTTGAAGCTGCAACTGCTCTTGCCGAACAGTACCCTGACTTAGTTCGTTTAACGGAACGCAAGGGGTGGGCTGAGCTTCAGCTAAATAGGAAGCTGGTTTTAAAGCGGAAGGTGTTATACGAGCTCCGTGACCGTGTTCCGTCGCCCCCTTCCGAGCAGCCCACTCCTTGATGCGCTCGGCTACAAAGAATGCCTGGAAACTGTTAAGAGAGTCACCGGCCTCTAACAACTCTCTCGCCAGCGCTCTGACCGTTGATATGTTGGCGCTCGGCGGACTGATCCAGTCCAGGCAATACTTGGGGTGTTCCATCTACTAGGTGCGTTTGATTTTGCCGAAATTAAAACATCCCCCGGTAGTAGAAATGTCAGTCGTTGGTTTTCACCTACCCGACAAGGTGAAGGAGATCGCCCCCAGTACAGCAAAGGTCTACAAGTCATACCTTAACCGGTTCGCAAAGGGTCCCGGCTGGGATACAGTCGAGCAGCTAATCGCACACCAGAAGCAAGCCGCCCAGTTTATCGAGGAGCAGTCTAAGACGCTGCAGGAGCAGCGTGTCTGGCTGTCGGCGGTGATGTATGTGCTGCCGGAAGAGTACCGGTCGGAAGGCGGCGTGAAGACAGCGTACTACCACCTCTTTCAAAAGTCGAATGAGTTTAGTAAGGCAGCGTGGCCTGCCGAGAAGGCACGGCTCGAGGCCGGCAAAGCTAAAGCTTAAATAGAATGCCGTTTCACTTAGAACTTGGTTCCGACGGACACAAGTTCAAAGGCAAAGCAATCGTAGTCAACACTAAGACAGGCCGTCACTATTCGACGGTACCTATTTCATTTGAAAAGGCACAGGCGCAGATGCGGATATTAGAGGCGGCTGTTAAAGATGGCCGTGCAAAGTAGATGGATGGTTTTCTCTCGCTTCAGACCGTCGGCATGTCATCAGGTACAGTTGCGGTTTTATTTTTACTATACCGTGTTTTTAAATTGGTTAACGAGAGGCGCCTGGTCTCTGACTGCTGTGGCCGTAAGCTGGAAGTAGGTCTTGCTGTAAGAGAAATGCCTGCAACACCGGACACAAATAGCCAACCTAAAGTAGATGCCGCCCCGCCGCAAGCCAGCTCCGCTCCCGACAGCGGCTGAAATTAATATGATGAGACGGTTCTTACAACCTAAACCTACCCCTACGCCTGCACCTCTCAAGAAAGATATGACCCCGACAGCAGCTGAAGCTAAAATGTTAAGCCCGTTCATACGTTTTGATTCTGCTTCACGCTCTGTGCCTCCTCCCGTGCCTCGTACACCCTCCGGCCTCTTACCGGCTTCCGCTTTTATTCTTACAGCTGACACGAACCGCCCAGAGGCAGAGACTGCCCGCATTCAGACAGCCTTCACAGACCTGTCTGTCAAGGAGGCGCCTGAGACGACGGGACCTATTGGTGCGCCTGCGCTGACAACAAAGTACAGACCCGGCGTTGCAGCACGTGTTGAACATATGCGCCTCGCTCTCACGCCAGGATATCGGGAGCGGGATGTCTATCACCGCAGTCCAGATGTTGATGAGCGCACGTCTTTATATATGCGAATCAAAATGCTGAGCTTGTTCCCAAATATTTACGCCAACTAAGTAGATGAGCGCTAATGGTGTAAATATCCGGATGCCCTCAACGGCAAACTTTCTGATTGACTCGGACAACGGTCAAAGCCCTGTGACATTTTTACCAAATGCCGCAAACTTTACGATTACAAAGCCTGCAGCTTTGCTCAACGGCTTCTTCACACGTTTAGCGGTTACAGAAGTTGTAATGGACTGGAATGAGCCGAACATCAGCGCTGCATTAGGAAACAATACCATTACATTAGTTCTGACTTCGGGACCCACTTCTGTTACGTCTACACTTCCAGATGGCCTCTATACGGTTGCCGACGTGTTAGATCGAATTGTAACCGATTGCTCAGGTGTCATCACAGGTCTTAACGTATCAGGTGTCGGAGCAAACTGTCGCCTGGCTTCGACCGGAGCATTTAGTGTGACACTGGGTGTTAACGACTTGGCTACACAGCTTGGTATTTCTATTGCTTCGTCGACGTCGCACACTCTTAACCCGAGCCTCAATCGCATTCGCTATTTAGATATAACGTGTAACGATCTCACATACAATCAAGATCTCAAGGATGCGTCTACCGGTTCAATCGTTGGAGACGTCTTGGTTCGCTGGTACATGTCGTGGGACACACCAGTTATTCCTGACGTATACGGTTTTCCTGTAGAAATGGGATACACGCCTTTCATTTGCCGGAGATCGTATGCCTTCCCCAAACAGATAAAGTGGAACAACAATCAGCCCGTCGGTAACGTCACCTTCCGGATGTATGCAAACGGTCAAACGACGCCTTATGTTGTTGCTTCACCTGTCGGCACAAAGTGGATGATGTCACTGTTGGTCTCGGAAGTTTAAATCTGTATATGTTATTAAATAACACCAGCAGATTTTGTTTAGAAGACGTAATCGCATGTTCCCTGACTGAAGAGGAGGGTCGAGTTGTAGATGTATGAAACGTTCAGCTTCCAGGTCGACTGCGCCGTCGGGGTCTGGATATCAAGATTGATAATTCCATTCGTGATGGCCTTGCCGTGCACCAGCATATAGTGAGAGTCCTCGTCCACGAACGTCTGGGCGAACGGCAGCTCGACCCACTTGGAGAGCAGCGCCTGTCCAGCGGCAACTGATCCAGTGCCGTAGCCGTTGCCGGCGTTGCCCGTGCTGATAAGGTCAAACGCCGGAGCCTTGTTGCCGTTTACGAGGTTCACAAGCTGAGCAACTGATCCAGCCTTGAAGACCGCAAACTTCTCTCCGGCGTATAACATCTCGACGGACTTCGGCAGGTACCAGTAAAAGGGGTCATTCGTCGACTGGTTGGCCGGAGTATCGTCTGTGTCCGTGAGCCAGATGTGGATCGCCTTGACCTCTCCGGAGCGGAAGCCCGTGAGCGTGACGCCCTGCGCATCCGCCTGGTTGGCGAGGGAGATCACCTGCTTCTGCTGGACGAACTCACACGGGAAGGCGTAGGCGTTGTCGGCCATATTGACACGACGGGCGAGGGCGTCGCCCTGGTTGTTCAGCATCACCTGCTGGAGGATGAACGTTCCGGACGCAAGCTCTGTCGGGGCAGAGGCCACACCCGCACCCCAGAACGCCGCCGCTGCACTCTTCAGGACTAACGTGATCTGCACTTGCTGCGTAAGGCAGTCCGTCGGGAGCGGGTGCGGCTTGCCGACGCCAGACGAGACACTGTTGTGCGGCAGCGTCAGGACGACCGTTGCCTCAACCGTCTGCGCACCACCCGCAGAGCTGGTCACCGGATTGCCGCCGATATTGAACACGTCATCCGCCGTCGCACGGGACGGCTGCTTGCGGAGGGCGTTCTGGAGCAGCTGATCGCCCGTGATGAAAAACTGCGAGCTGCCCCCGTAGCGAAATGACACCTGGTCAATAAGTTGGTACGCCCAGCCTCCAATCAGCGAGCAGTTCGCCACGGCCGGAACCACTACACTCATATTCACGAAGACGTCCTGGATGCCGTTCTGCGGGGGGATCGTGAACACCTGCTGGCCTGCGCCCTTCGACTGGAACGCCTGCTGGTATTTCGTGTTCTGCGTCGTGGCGAAGCACTGCTTCATATTCGTCGCCCCGTCGTAGTAGTAGATGTCTGTGCACTCTGACGGCCTAACCATATCCTGTACAGAGGTAGCGGACGCCATTATATTAAAGGAAAATGTTTTAACTTGTTAGAAGTAGAATGAACACCACCCTCCTCAACAAATCTCCCCCCACCCGGATGATGTCTGGAGCGGGCGCACCTCGTGAGACGCTGCCCGGAGTTATCGGTGCTACTCGGATTGAGCCGGTAACTAAGACGCTCGGTGGCCTCGTTGTAGACACAAAGCTTTCGCCGCTCCACTCGAGCGTTTATATGAGTGCCTCTGCAGTTCACCAGAACACTGACCGGAATATTGTGGGGCCTCCGGGAAAGACACGCATGCCGTCCGCACACTACGGCCAAGTGCCTTATGCCGGAATGTTTATCGACCGTGTGGGTGACAAACTTTAACTTAAGTTTAACCTTTAAAGCTTAGCTTCTTCCGCCTCTATAAATTTCTCGAACTCCTTTATCATCTCGGGAATCTTAGGCTTCGTGTCGATACAATACTTGACGAATCGCTTGTGAGGGTTTTTTTCTTCATTCCCAAGCGCTTGATCCTTGACTGCCTTTGATACGCCTACACTTGACGGCTTTGGTGTCTTCGTATCGTATATGAGGCGACGGCCACTTGCAATAAAGTCACGAGCAGCACTGTCCATTTACTATATGATAAATAAAAATGTTTAGTAGATAAGATGACATCTGAAGTAACGAAGGAGTTCAAACGTGTTAACATACCAACAAAGCCGTTTAAGCTTGTGATGCCCGACACTAAGACCGGAGGTTGTAGTATTTTAATGGTTGGATCGACCCGCTCGGGAAAGTCTACCGCCCTGCAGCACATCTTAGACACATACTTCAAGAAGTCGGTCGGAGTTCTGTTCTCGCAGAGTGTAAATGCAAACGCCTACAAAGAAATGAACTATCCTCATATTGCTAAGTCATCTTGCTACATCCCCGAGATCATCCACGATATGTACGCAATCAACAAGGAAATAGATAATCACTACCCCTTCTTGTCGATTATTGACGACTGCCCGCTCGTCCGGTCGGACAAGGAGCTTCTCAAACTCACAACCATCTATCGCAACTCCGGTCTGAGTTCGATCGTGTGCTGTCAGAACCTCGGGATGCTTAACCCGACATGCCGTAGCAATATTAACTTTGTAATGCTCTTTAAGCTTAACAATACGGAAGCGATCGAGAAAACAATTAAGACCTTCCTGCGAGGCTATCTGCCGCAAGGGTGGAACTACGATAAAAAAATTGAGTGGTACAAGACAATCACCGAAGATCACCACTTTCTTTTGATCGACAACCTTGCTGGAACTATATACCGCTCTAAGATTGAACTTTAAGGCTTTAAACCTGTGTCTACAGTATAATGGCCACGCTTCCTATCGGCACGTTTCTTAATAGCACTACGCCGCTTTACCTCGGGAACAACGGGTCGATTCTGGCGGGTACCATCTCGAGTATGACAACAGATCGCATCACTCTTGACGGTCAGACGCTGGATGCGACAAACTCTGGTGGTGGTACGCTCCTCATCAACGGTGTCGCCGTTGCGTCTGCACAGACCCTTACGAGTTCTATCGCCAACTGGGCACAGTTCACCGCCCTGAGCAGCATTACCTACACGACGGCGGGCGGCACCGGAGGCACGTTGAATATGAATCTCGGACAGTTCTCTACTCTACAGAACCTTGCAGGCTCTATCTCGACGCTGAGCGTGTCAAGCATTAACGGAGTCAACGCCAACGCAACGGGCGGCACAATTATTGACGCAAGCAACACTTACAGCTTCAGCACCTCTAACGCTACTCCCCAGACAAGCCCTCAGCAGGTTGCAGGTGTTGCGAGCGGCCTCTACACGCTTGTGACTGGAAAGAGGTATATGCTGAGTGTTCCTGTCACGGGTCAGATTGGCTCAACAGATGGTGTTCTCTACCTGTCTGCTTCGCTCGGCTCAGCATCAGGCCAGACCTGGCCAATTTCGTTTGACACGGTCTCCACACACACGACCGGCCAGTTTGAGGTGAAGATTATTCAAGGCGTTGTGACTGCAACAGGAACGGATGGCGGCCTGTATCTATACATGTGGCGTGGTTCGACCGGATTTACTCCCAACAGCTCTCTACAGCTTACCATCAATCCTACCACTGCAGGAAACTTTACCAACGGTGGCCTTACGATTACACTGCTCGACTAAAATCTCTGGTAGAGTATATGAACGCAGAACAAGAACATCTCCTTAACGTCCCGGCAACTAAGGAGAGGATCTTAAAGATGATTGATGATGCTAAAGCCTATCATCAGGCAATCAGTACCTTCAAACTCTCGACTCACACAGGGACTCACAAGGTGTTCGACTGGGTTACAGATGAAGAGTTAAGAAAGAACAGCTTATGCTGGGAGAACGGCCGCATCAAACAGATCGCAGAGCTGCCGTGTGATTCGTGCGCTAAGAAAATAGAGTATCTACTACATGCTCCTGCTGATGTGTCCGGGTTCCCCCCACTCTGTGAACAGCTAAACTAAACCCCTCTCTTATTAGATGGCGTCTTTGCCGCAAGGTGTATGGCTCAACACATTAGAGCCGCTTTATTACCCCTTGGGACCAAGTACTGTAAGCATTAAAAATGTTAGAGGAAATATTGCAATCTTCAGCACGATTGGAGTCTCCTCTATATCGTCACTAAGTATGGCGCAACTAAACGTAGATTTGATCTCGTGCGGGATGGCTTATCTGTCGTCAATAAGCACAACAAGCATCACGCTTGACGGCAACACGTTAGACACTGGGGGGTCTGGGTTTGGTGCAACGCTGCTCCTCAACGGAGCGCCTATCGCCACGCTCAGTAACCTTTCGTCGATCGCAGACTGGGCATATACGCCGGCAATCTCGACGATAGACTGTGACAATAACGATATTAAAGATGCGAAAGATATTAATTGCGTCAATCTGATGGCTACGAACTCTTTGTCTGGTGTAATAGGAGGGTTCACTACTCTTAACACTGGAAACATCACTAACACAAGCAACATCCTCACCAATACATTCCAGGCAACTGGACTCCTACGGGCAGCCTCTGTCAGTACAGCTAGCCTGAAGGCTAACCTTATCTCAACGGGTACAGTCAACGCCTCCACGCTGTTGGGTGGTAACGCTGCAGTAGGAAGCATCACCACCAACCTCCTTAGCTCTGCGACTCTTTTGGCTGGAGCTATCACCGCCAACTCAGGCAACTACAGCACGATAAATGTCTCGACGATTACAGCAGGGTCAGTCATCTTTCCTGTAGACAATCCAAATCTTTTAGTGTCATCTATTACGGTTAATGGTGCGACGACCACACAGACAATCACAGTGACCAACGGAGGCAACTTCAGCGGCACCAGACCCAACTTTCTTACAGGTATCAACAGCAGCGGCCCCAACAACTTTAACAATACAAACTTAGACAACTGCGGGCAGATAAACGCTGGAGCTCTAAATCTCTTGGGTTCTGCTACTGTTGGTATTACAGCAAACGCTGGGGGGTCTATTTTAACAAACAACTCAATCAGTCTTGCGACTTCTAACGGAGGTTCGAGTGTAATCAATATCGAAGCAAAGCGAAACGCACTTGCAGCATACCCCATCCCGCTCTCGCTGGTTAATATCGTAGCAGAGGGCAACTGTCCAAATCTTCCTGTTGTTCCTCTTACGCCTTACGGAGGGGAGGTTAGAATCCAAGCGTTCCAAGGACCCAGCCCTATCTTTCCTCTCGTTGCAGTCACTGACGCATTCGCACCTGGCGCAATCCATCTCACAGCTTACTCCAAGGGACTGTTCCCAGGCCTCATCACAGAGTCAGCGGGGTCTATCTTGGCCTACTCTGGTCTTACAAGCCCAACGACAGGTCTGTACGGCTGCTCCTTCTACTCTGCTCTGACATGTTTGTCCCTTACTGCTGGTCTATCACCTGCACTTACATCATTCCCAGGCACAGTCTATCTGAGAGGCGACAACGGAACAAAAGTTCTAAATGGTCTATATATAGATCATCTCTACCCAGCGGCAGGATACACGCTGGCCATATCAGGTGCAGGTGGAAGTAATGTTACGATTGACGATTGTGCTTATCTTGGAATGACAACCAATCCAGTTATAGATGGTGGTAATGTGAATGGTCGGATCCGCAACTTCAGCACGATTAGCGCCCTTAACCTTCTGGTCTCTAATATCAGCACAGGAACTACATCTGTCGATCAAATTTACACCCGCAACATCAATATAAATCCCCCCAGCACAGTCTACATCTCGCACCCAGACCTGACAATCAACGCCAACTTAACAACAGATGAAAACGAGGATCCACAGCCTAACAATCTGAACTTGTATGCGTCCAGTAATATCAACATCCAGTCCTTTACTACAGGTGGAGGCGGCGGCAACATCAACATACAGTGCGCCAACAATCCAGTTTTTTCTATAAATCTAACAGGTGACACTTATGTTAGTAAAACTTTGAACGTTGGTCTCGGCATGTCTACTACTAACGTGCAGCTTAGCACTATCAACGGTGCACCTTATGTTCCAGGCGGCGGTGGTGTCTCTGTGAGCAGCTTCACCAACCTCTTTGCTACGAACGCATCCACTACCAACCTCTTTGTCTCGTCTATCAACGGAGCGGCCTATCCTCCAAGCGGTGGCGGCGGCTGGGTCTCTACAGCGACTACTCAGCTGAATATGGCGACTAATAATATTGTCGGCGTTAATAATCTTGCTTTTCAAGGCGGACAACAATTTGTAACCGCAGGAACTGCCAATTTAGATATAGAAGGTAACGCTGGCCAATACACAACACTAAAAGGCGGAGCCAGTTATTATGGTATTTTTCCAACAGGCAACTTAGTTCAAAACTCAGTTAGCACTATTGAAGTAACAGCAGGAGTAAATATTCAGACTTCAGCAGCCTCCACCATCAACACTGTCTCAGAGACTGTCTTTACTGGGAATATTACTGTAAGTTCAATCAACGGAGCGGCCTATCCTCCAAGTGGTGGAGGCTGGGTCTCTACAGCGACATCTGCTCTCAATATGAACGGATTTGTAATCACCGACACTACAAGCACCGTGACAGTTTCATCTATTAATGTTAATGTAGCAGCATCAGAGATTGTTGGTTTAGTGGCTGGAGATTTATCTACTAACTATACATCTGTAGCCTTACTTTCTACATCAGTATTTATAGCCCAGGTAGGAGATACTAATGGAGTTATAGATATTAATGCCGCAGGCAATATCACGACAACAGCGTTCTCCACCATCAACACAGTCCAAAATACTTACTTCTCTGGCAGTGTGAGCAGACGCTTAGATGGAGTGGGTGTTCCACAGCCAGTGATACAATACGGAGATTTTAGTTCCTCTGGTGGCTCTGGTAATACAACAGTAACTTTGCCCGCTGCTTACACAGCAGTAAACACTTTTGTAGCGTTTGCGTGTATGGAAGATAGTAACCCAGCACAGGTGTCTGTGGTTAAGACTGACACTTCAAATATAGAAGTGTATTGGGCAAACGGCGGCGGAGGTTCGCATACGATTGTTTGGCAGACTCTCGGAACTTAAAATCAGACGCTTCTTCCGACCTGCAAAATATGTAGTGTCAAAATATACGGGATGAGCGACCTTAAAAGTATGCGTGAGGAACTGCGTGCACTGCGAAAGGATTACGTCAAGCCTGTGAGCCGCATGCGTAAGGGCGACATCAGCACCGAACTCAATCGCCTTCGTGAAATGCGTGAGGAGACTCCGGCTGTTGCCTCTTATAGCAACGTCAAGGTGCCCAGGCAGGTGTCAAGCGTCGAGAGCATTCGGGAGGCGAAGGCGTCGGAGTTCCCGGTCGAGCCTGAGCGTGCAAAGAAGCAGATGCCGAAGGCGTTGGTGCGTCCGGCGCCTAAGGTTGCAGCAAAGGCGGCGAAGGCGGCGAAGGCTGCACCTAAGGCGGATCTAAAAAAAAAGGAAAGCAAGCTAGCGCAGCTGATGCGGCTGCTGGAGTCGGAGGAGGAAGAACAAGAGTGAGCGAAGCAAGCAAGGATGACATCTTAAAGGCGGTCGAGGCGTCCGGATGCGAGATGTTAAAGGATAAGTTGGATGGGACTGAAACTAAAGCCGAGGTCGTCAAGTACCTACACGCATGCAAATGCCCAACCCTTAAGGCTAAATATTCTCTAGACGAGTAGATAATGAATGAGCGTTGCTTATTGGAATGGTGATTGTTTAGAAGTGATGGGTAAATTAACTTCTAAATCTATTGATTGTTTTATTTGTGATTTGCCTTACGGCTGTTTGAGCGGTAGGGCAATAGGAAAGACAGCAGAAGATAAAAAGTGCTGGAGTGGTAATACAAACGGATGCACTTGGGATATTAAAATTGATTTAGAAAAGTTTTGGATTGAAGTTAAACGCCTTGCGAAAAACGACCACGCACCAGTTTTAATGTTTTGCTCTACCCGATATGGTGCCGAGCTTATAGCATCTAATCCTAGTTGGTTTAGATATGACTTAGTATGGTCTAAGTCTAATGCTGTTGGGTTCTTGTGTGCTAATAAAATGCCGATGAGGAGTCACGAGATGATATATGTATTTTGTAAGAAGGGGGCGTTTTATAATCGAATTGATTTAGAAGGTAATTATCCTAAAGGAGGTGGTGGGAGAAGTAAGGCGTCATTTTTACCAATTAATGACTTACCCAATACAGGTACAACTATAGAAGGAAAAAGATGTGTTAAAACAGTTGTTGAAGTAGCAAACAAGAAGACCAAAGGAGGGCACCCTACACAAAAACCTTACGAATTATATGAGTGGCTAATTAAAAGGTATTGTCCCCCTAATGCGACTATTTTAGACCCTACAGCAGGTTCATTTACGTCGTGTGTAGTTGCTAAGAATTTAGGTCACAAAGCAATAGGGATTGAAAAAGATGTTAAATTTTTTTACAAAGCAGTTTCTGAATTAGAAGCGCCTATTCCTCAGAGCTAAATATTCTCTAGACGAGTAGATAATGAAGTTAATAGATATTCCCGCTAATGCGTTCTCAGACATTCACACTGAACTTCTGAGACAGCGATTACTCGTTAACCCATTCCGCAACGTTGCAGGTGTAGGGCGATCGCAAACGTTCGGCGTGGTCAACCGTCGGTGCCTGCCTCCGGACTACTGCAGGCTCTGCTGGGCGAGGCCGCACCTGTACAAGCTGCTCTTAGAGTTTGGTGCAGCATACGTTCCCTTCCCGTTCTCAAGCATCACAGTTAATGATTCATATAGGGCAGCGCCACACCGGGACAAGGGGAACACCGGGGACTCACTCGTTGTTGCATTCGGTGACTATACAGGCGGAGAGCTACGGTTACACGAAGGGGATGGCGCTGGCGTATATGATATAAAGCACCGGGGAATCGTTGCGGATTTCAAAGCCACTCTGCACTCCGTCGAACCGTTCGAAGGGCGGCGGTTCTCGCTTGTGTTCTATAACATACAGCACCGCTTGCTCAAGCCGCTGCCTCCCCCGTCAGTCGTACAGAATGAAGACGGTAAGTATGTCTTTAAGAGGGGTGATGAGGTGTGTAAAGGCTTGCCGCACCCGCTACAAGGTATCAAACACAAGAAGCAAATGTTAGAGACAGATGTAAAAGAGAGTGTATCGTTTGAAGTAACCTTTGACTAAGTAGAATGAAGCTCGTCGAGGTTATCACATCCCCCAATCCAGAGAAAAAGTGGCGTGCTGTGTTTGAGTCAGATACGGGCAGACGCAAGCATACGGACTTTGGTGCAGCTAAGATGAATGATTACACGATCACCGGGGATAAGGAAGCAAGAGCAAGGTACAGAGAGAGACATGCGAAGGATCTAAAGACAAATGATCCTACCAGAGCTGGGTTCTTGTCATACTATCTGCTTTGGGGAGAGTCTAAGAATATGAGGTCTAATCTTGCTGCTTATAAAAGGGAGTTTGGTGTTTAGATACTACTACCGGGTCTATACCTACTAATACACTGGAAAAGGAATCCTAGCGTTTGCCGCAAGGGGGTAAAATGTTTTTAGGGGGTGTGTCCAATTTTTTAAAAAAAGCGACACACCCCCCAAAAAGAATTTGGAACCCTTGGCCAGCCTGGCCTGGCTGAAAAAAAGCTTTTGCAACTGCTAGCACCGGTAGTAATGTACTACGGGTGTTAGATATGTTAGAGGCTTCCCCGGTAGTTAAGCGTGCGCTTTGTACGCCATCTCGTACGGACTGTAAGGGCACTCGCTCGCTGCCTTACGCTCAGCTAGTTCCCGCTTAGCATCAGCTCGTAGTCTGGCTAACTCTGCCTCCTCAGGATCCCACGGCAGCGGGCAAGGATTGACCCAGGCCTTCTCTGCAGGTGCGCTGTTGCGCTTGAGTTGGGAAATACACATGTTAACGACAGACTCAGTAAATGCCTCGGCCTTTTCTAACTCTCTGATATTCTTGTCGAGTGCTAGCGTTGCTGCGCTCTTGATCGTGTTCGCACGGTCTATTTCGCTCTGCTTTGACATTAGCCCAGCCTTGAGGTACTCCTCGTAGTTCTTGTAGGTACGCTCGGCCTCCTCCCTCTTGCGCTCACAGATGCTCATAAGTTTTTCAAGCTCCATATCGATTTGCTGTTTGCGAGCCTCTAAGATAGCACTCTTCGCTTCATATTCTTTGCCGATAGCATCCATCCTGCTTTGGTACGTCTCACGATTGGAGAAAATCTTAGTGTCGAAATAAGTCACAGCAGCCTCTGCCCTATCCGTCTTACACTCCTTCTTGAGACCCTCGTTAGACAGAATAAGCTCACGTTGCTCTCGCAAGTTCTTAAGCTTCTCCTTCAGAGTACAGAGCTCATTCTGACGTTGCGTTAACACCTCGGACATTTGCTTTTATACTACCGGGGCAGGAAATAAATTCGGCGACTGAACGCACCGGGGCGTTAAACGCCGGGGTATGTTCGAGGGCTGCCGGGGTGCGTTCAAACCACCCATTCGGCGCTGTGGCCAGCGGTCAACACGAACCCGTGAAGGCGCAGCAGGCGCTCCTGTGCCCTGCTGAATGCCGGGCGGCGTTTGTTGCCTGCGCGGATGGTGTAGGTGGAAATTTCTATCCTGCCGTAGCGTGTGCCGTTTGGCCTGTACTTGAGCGTCCCGTCAATATGAAAGCGGTTGGTGTAGCCGCACAGCACACGAATGGCTTCGTCGCCGCCGTAGTTGTCGAACTGATAGTCGGCTGACTGCACAAAGTAGTCGTCGCCATCAGCGCCACCAAACACTACACGAACATCAGCAATCTGACGGGTGCGGGCGTGCGGCGCACCAATCAGAGGCATCAGGTGGATGAGGGCGTCGAACAGCTCGGAGGCTACCGGGGCGGAGGCGGGCATTCTATACCCTCCCCCGGGGAAATAAATTCGGCGGCCAAACGCACCGGGGGTACCGCCGCCGGGGGTGCGTTCAACCTGTGCGGTTGGCGTACTTCTTGCTCGACACCACGTAGCCTGCTGCGTGTAGCCGTCGCACCTCCTTGGCGGTGAAGTTCTTGCCGTCCCAGCGTGTGATGCTTTCGTTGCGGATGCCTTGGTGGTTGACCTTCACCTCCACTTCATATGCGCCAACGGTGCTTGTCGACACACGTTTGGAAATGCCTTTGCTGTCAGCAACCTGACGGGCTTCCTCAGTCTCGGGTAATGATGCGGTGGTGATTGCCGTCGCCAACGTATCGTCAGACATCTACTACTTAAGCGGTAATACTTTCAGGCTCGCACGGCTGAGGATCGTCGCAGTCAGCCACACACCCCTCTAACACCAGCTCCTGCGGGGACTCAACTGCAAGCCGACCCGCCTCCTCAGTTGCCCTGCGCTCAGCGGCATGTCTTGCCCAGGCCTCCTCCTCGACCTGATCCTGTGCGGCGATTTGCGCTCGTATCGCAAGCAGCCTTGTCCGCCATACCTCGCCGGCCTCCTCATACCGGTTGCGATACTCAGCCGAGAGAATTTCACGGTGGATTGGGATGGACATTTGGTTTGAGCGGTCGACGGTACACGCCACACCAGCGAACCAGGCTAAGATTGCATCACGGTGCGTCGCCTGTATTTTGTAGCCGGTGCGTGAGACGCTCATACTCCACAGGTCGGCCAAGCCGTCGTACGATAGCGTAATGTAATAGTGAAACCCCGAGGCACCGCCCGTGGGCGTCCACGACCACCCCGCTGGTAGCAGTGGCTGCGAGCGGCCGTTGTCACGTGCGAACGTCATAACAGAAGTGAGAACAGTGCTGAAGTGGCTGGCGCTAATGTGGTGAAAGCCGGGCATTCTATACCCTCCCCCGGGGAAATAAATTTGGCGGCCAAACGCACCAGGTGGCCGCCGGGGGGTACCGCCGCCGGGGGTACCGCCGCCGGGGGTACCGCCGCCGGGGGTGCGTTCGCCGGGGGTCGACCGGGGGGTGCGCACGCCCTCCGCGCTCTGATGTGTTGGTGGTTACCACCGCCGACATATCAGCTACAAATCAAGGCGTTAGACCGCATCATCATCTAACTCATCCCAGGCAGCGGCGAGCTGCGCTTTAGTAATTTCTGCGTAATGCTTTCGCACCGCTGCTTCCTCATATGCGATACGTTCATCCAGTGTGAACTTTCGTTTTTCGTGCCGCTGTATAAAACTAATGTCACGCCTTGCCGACTCGGTTACTTTGACTTCGTCGTCGATCATTTTGAGATAAGCATTCACGTCGAACACGTAGTCGGCAGGCATTAGCTGGTACCAGCTAGAGGGAGCCTGTATGTTCCACTCCCCTGGACAGCCCGCCTCTAACGCAACGATTGCGTTTTTAATTTTAAGTTCGCTGTCGACGACTAATTTGTATGGCTGCGAAGTAATCCTTACACGCACACTAACTTTAAACCCGTGCGCCTGGTTGCCGCACCAGTACCAGCCCACGGGCAGCTCCTCGTTAGTGCACCCAGCGTACCAGCGGCGCTTTACGATACCAGCCACAGCGGCCAACTCGGTAAGCGACGGGGCGGCCATTTGTATACCCTCCCCGGGGAGAATAAACTGGCCGGCCAAACGCACCGGGGGTACCGCCGCCGCCGGGGGTGCGTTCGCCGGGGGTGCGTTCGCCGGGGGTCGACCAGGGGGGTGTCGACCAGGGAGGGGGTGTCGATCAGGGGTGCGGTGATGTGTTGGTGATTGCCGTCGCCAACGTATCAAATGGGGTTGCTGTTCGCTCACATATTGTTCTCTAGCCTGAAGAGTTTCAAAGCCTTCCTTGCGGCACTTGCCTTTTCTTTATCTTTTAGTCTATTCATATCTGATACAGCGGTCTTAAGACGGTTGTATTTTCTCATCAGCCAGATCTTATCGACTCGAGCTTTCTCATACTTGTCTTGTTCCTCCTTCTGAAAGTACGCTACGGCCTCTCGTTCGATCTCGTCAAAAATGGACTCCATCTTTGCTGTATACCCTCCCCGGGGAAAATAAATCCGGCGGCTGAACGCACCGGGGGGCGTGTCGACCGGGGGGGCGCCGGGGGGATCGACCGGGGGTGCGTTCAGCCGCCCCGTTTTATTCCCCCGGCACTGGTAGAAGATGCCCCAGACCAAATTCGAACTGATGCTCGACGATACGCTGACGGAGGAGCGAATCATCAAGGACTTAGAGTGGGCTGCACGTGAGCGTCAGCGCCTGCGCAACAAGGACGCAAAGAAGCGGGAGGAGCGTAAGGCCGTCAAGGAGGCGAAGAAGGCGGCCGCCCAACCCCCGGCGGCGGTTTGAACAGCCTAACACATATTGCAAGCATCACGCTCAAATCTACCGGTACTCTCCGGTAGCTTTGATCTCACAACTTTATTAGCCTCGAGGGCGTCCCCGAGAATCTTAGTGATGTCAAGCTCGATCTTTTCAGGATGTGACATCCGTCCGTGTAAGAGGAGGTGTTCGGAAAACTTGAACTCGATCGAGTTAAGGTGCGAAGTGAACGGCCTCTCGATACACAGCGGCACACGGTACCGTACAAGGCCACGCTCAAGCATCACGTAGATTTCCCGGGGCTGCGTAATTAACGGCATTAATTCTTCTGTTCTACCAGTAGAATAAAATGATTGCGCCGATCACACCACTCCACACCTTTGGATGGGATCACGAGAAGAGCCTGCAGGGAAAAATTGAAGCCTCGGTCGGCCGGAGCTTGAAGCCCACCTCCGGGAGGTTCAACCCGTTTGACTTTGAGAATGCCGACGGCGACGCATGTTTAGTAGAGCTGAAGACTCGCCCCAAGATCGACAGGCGCGGAGTACCGCAGACGCCCGACCGCTTCGACACCTGGCTCATCCCAACCTGCAAGGGTGCGCACGCCAAGGGTCGACCGCTTACGCTGTTCTACTACTACGAAGCCGACGAGAGCCTGTGGTTCATTACATATGATGAGGAGCTCTTTAACACATTCAAGAAGGAGCGGCCATTCTGGCACCCAGATCGACAGGAGCACTGGTACATCCCCCGGGATCTTTGGACGCAGGTTGCGACTTGAACCCACACAGAGAAAAACTAAAGCCCACAGCTCCAAACAATACCAATACTTAACAGGGGGGGGTGTGGTGTAAAAAATAAAAAACTTCCCACACCCCCCACAAA
>Ga0164293_10001981_pt1 | contig 17325 bp, 14 predicted proteins | sample GEODES118metaG_FD_111487 | JGI IMG/M metagenome (GOLD analysis project Ga0164293, IMG submission 111487) | Eutrophic lake water microbial communities from Lake Mendota, Wisconsin, USA - GEODES118 metaG | ecosystem: Environmental > Aquatic > Freshwater > Lake | place: USA: Lake Mendota...
GCTGGAAGTGCCTTCAAAGGTGCAACCGTACGAGTTGACTGAAGAGTTGAAGAAGTTTGGATGATACGAACTTTAACACCGCCTTCAGCAGTCGCTTGCATACCAGAGTTCTTCAAGACCATCGCTACTGACAAAGTTGCGCCAGGAGTGATGCCGTAGCGATCACTAGAAACAAACTTTGGAGCTTCCGTCATCATCGCTACCCCGTTGGCAGCAAACAATTGATCGACCATTGTCACTGCTTCTGAGCGGACACGGCTATCTTCGACTGGAAGCGTGCGCTGGTAAGAAGAAGCACGTGATTCAGCAAAACGTGCTTGGTAAACTTCTTCTTTACCGACAGCAAGACCAACTGCGCGAGCAACTGCTTCACCTTCGGCGTAGTTTGCAGCGAAGTCACGTTGAATCGCTGCTTCACGCTCACGACTTACAACATTGTTAAATGCAACTGTGTAGCCCGCCATAAATTCTGTGCGGTGAACTGCTACAAACTTCGCGTCAAATGCTACTTTGAATGAATCTTGGCATGCCACAATCAAGTCTTTTACGTTTTTGTAAACTCCTTCACAGGTCTTTGCGTCGATCGGAGCTTTCACGTCACTTGGCGCCAAGTAAACGTTGGCAGCGACACTGATGCGACCTTGTTCTTCACGAAGACGAGCAATTTCTTTGATCGCGTTCTCAATGCGCTGATCGAGTGAAGTATTGAGAGAGCGAGACTGTGCCAACTCAGCAGCTGTTAGTGCTGGAATTGTCGCTTGCTTCTCATTGGATTTTTCTTCTGCTTCAGAGCTGAAATAACCCATCGCTGCAGCCAGTTTTACAGCGACTTCATCGCGTACGTCTGAATCAGACAAACGGCGTTGGAATTCACTTGAATAATAACGAGGCTTCAAGACTTGTTCAGCGTGGTCACGAGCTTCGCGAGTTCCTGTCGCTGTTCCTTCCTGAGTCCCTCGTGACGCGTCTGCAGCACTTGCCAAACCTTGCGTGCGGCCGGTGTTGAAGCCAGCGATTTCAGAGCGAACAAACGCTCTCAAGAGAGCTTCAAAACGACCTTCTTCGCTACCGTTGGCGATACCCAAACGTGAAGCGATGGTGTTCATGCTAGCAAGACCAGCTTTTGAGCCATCAGTCTGGCCAGCGGCATTACCGCGTGAGTTACCCAAAGTTTGCGCTTCGCCAAGGTAACGTTGGAAGAGAGTCAAACGTTGACGGTAATTCGAATCTGCACCTGAAACCTGAGTTTCAAGTGATGAAATCTGCTGAGAAACAACTGGAATTTCTTGGTTCAATTGGTTTGAACGATTCTGGTAACCAGCAAAGTCACGATCAATTTGCGCCAAACGAGAATTGTTATTAGCAATTTCTGTGCGATCAGCTTCAACAGAGCGGCGTAGTTCCGTTTGAGAAGCAGTATTGCTGTCGATTGAACGGCGAGTGTTATCAGCAAAGATATTCATCTGATTACGTTCAGCTTCACGCTTGCGGTAAATCGATTCAGCTGCTTGAACGTTGCGTTCAGCTTGTTGAAGATCCTGGCCAATCCTTTGAGCGTTGTTGCTCAAAGTCGCCAATTGGTTTTGAACATTGACACGGTCATTACGGATACGGGCCAAGAGACGGCGCTCGCGATCGGCTTCGCCATCACGTTGTTGAAGTTCACGAGCTACTTGAGCAGCCGCGTCTTCAATACGACGGATATCTTGTGGGAATGAAGCAATCGATTCTTGAACTTCACGAAGATGACGATTCGCTTGCATATGTTCCTGACGAACACGTTTCACTTCTGTTTCCATTTGATCACGACGACCTTGTGTCACCGCCGCGGCCTGACGTGCCTGTTGAGCAATAGGGGCCAAACGATCGCGCTCACCAGAAACAGCGGCTAGCTCGCCTTCAGCAGCTTGCAAGGCTTGACGTTTGCCTTGAAGCTCCTGGCGCTTGGCTTGGATTGCGCCAGCGTTTTGGGCAATCTTTGCACGTTCAGCAGCGATATCACCATCAACGCGTGCCAAGAATGAGTTCAAATTTTCGATCTGTGTTTCAGTCGCTTTAAGAGCATCCTGTTTTTGCGTCAGTGTTGTACGAGCAGCTGCCGCATTTCGGCTAGCACCGGCCGCAGCCGCTTGTGAGGCTCTAAATTTCTCTTGAGCGGCCTGAGCTGCTGCTTGAAGTGCAGGCACCTCACCACGACGACCTTGAGCGACTGCATCGCGAACGGCCTGTTGAGCCGCTTCCATTGCCGTCTTATCTGCCTGCATCGTTGTAGTGGCCTGGGAAGCTTCTAATTGGCGAGCATCGAGCACTTGTTGAGCAGCAGAAACTTCTGAAGCTTGTGAGTTACGATTGTTATTCAAAGTCTCAAGTTGTTGACCGGCAGTTGCCTTACGTTGCTCCATACCAGTGATGTTTGCTTGAGCGTCTTCTGTTACTTTCTCAAGTCCATCCAATTGAGCTTTTGTGGCTTGAACATCTTTCTTTGCATTTTCAACTTTTTGCTGGAAAGGTGCTACCGCCTGGTTGGCGCGAGCAAGATCAGCTTCAACAGTGCGAAGTGCTTGTTGAGCTTGATTATTTGCTTGTTCAGCTTGCTGAAGACCAGCTTGAGCGGTTTGAAGTTGGCGCTCGAGTTGATTTTCACGCTGACGGATTTGTTGAATTTCGCGCTGTTCTTGTTGATGACGAACTTGGCGATCACGGTGGTCTTGTGCCATCGCTTGGCGACGGCCATTCAAGCGCTCCATATCACGCTCAATTGCATCAAGTTGCGCCATTGATTCACGTTCTTCGTTCACTTCACGATCAAGTTGCGTTTGAAGACGAGCAATATCACCTTCTACGGCACGCAATTGAGCATCGACGTTTTGACGAACACTATCAGCTTGGTTCCACTGAGCTCCCAAAGCTTCCAGCTCACGTTCCGCCTGAGCGATATCTTGAGCGACACGTTGAAGAGTTTGATTAAGTGACGCAATTTCTTGGGCCAAACGGCGATCTTGCTCAAGTTTAGCGTGAATAGAAGAATTTAATTGGGCCGTACGATTTGGAAGATCGCGACGATCAGCATTCATGCGATCGATTTCTTGACGAACACCTGTGCGCTCTGTTTCGAGGGTCGCAAGCTTCGCGCGAGTCTCTTCCAATTTTACTTGGAGATTATCGAGGATGCTGCGGTAACGAACATGATCCACTTCATCGGGAGTTGTTTGAGCAAGAAGTGTCGTTGGCGCCATGGCAAATAACATGATGCCAGTGAAAGCACGTAGATGCTTTTTCATAAATCTGGACTCCTGTTTTGAGATAAACAAATCTGTCCGAGAATACAGGAACTTATCTAAGGGATGGCCCAAGTTGTAAAAATGACAGGGCGATTGCTGCTGACGCTTGCAATTTCTCGCCGACTGATTGTCAGCATTCTACGTTTGAGTTCGTTGCAAATCTGAATTTAAAGGCTTTACCACCACCCTCTTTCTCGCGTTTCCCTGCCCTGAGGTAGATATATGCCCCTTTCAAGGGGGAGTTATGCCAAAACAGTTTAAATTCGATTTAAAGACTAATAGATGGGGTGGCAGAAGAACGAATGCGGGAAGGCGCAGGCTTCGTTCAATTGGAGTTGCCCATAGAACGAGACCTCGAATTGGGCTTAAAACAGCTCTCCATATCAACATAAAGCTCAAAGCGAGTATCCGTAATAAGGAGTGCTTGAGACTTCTTAAAAGATCCATCTCAAACGCTCGAAAACATGGGCTAAGTGTTATTCATTATTCTCTACAATCTAATCATGTTCATTTAATCGTGGAGAGCAGCTCAAATGAAATCATGACCCGTGGAATGCGCTCACTTACGATCACTTTTGCTAAAGGCCTCAAACGTGGTCGTGTGCAAATCGAACGCTATCATCTTCATGTCTTACGTTCGCTGAGGGAGACGCGGAATGCTGTGATGTATGTACTATTTAATCAACAAACACATACCGGCTTGAAAAAGGCATATGTGGATTCTTACTCATCATTAGGGTGGATTTATGATCTAAGAAAACTTGCTCAACTTAAGAAATTCACCATTTCACTTAACAAAATACCAGCATTTGATTTTTTAGATAGGCCGCGGGGATGGATGCTGGGACAGGTTGGAATCTACGAGAGATCGTAGTTAACTCATAACTCCATTAAGTATCTTGCTAATTTATTGACATTGACTTCATCGCAGTCACTAAAGCATAGCAAGTCTGGAAAACTATAATCCTTACTTTGAAAGTAATATCTATGATAGACATTTGTTATCTGAAGAATTCTTCGAACCTTATGTTCGTCAATATGAACGACGTAATCCCTGACTTTAAACATCAACCTCTCCATTCTTCCAAAAAAAACCACTCCGAAGAGTGGTTTTCATTTTAACTATTGTGGACTCAAAATTAGTTCGCAACTTCCAGAGGGTTATCCTGATCGAGCACCTTAAGTGCGCGAACTTTCATAAACTCCTCAGGCTTCGAGAGGTTCAAGGCGATGCGAAGCACTTCTTCGGCTTCAGATACGCAACGGATCTCGATACCATCCTTGATCTCATCAGGGATCTTGGTGATGTCCTTGCGATTTTTCTCAGGACAGATCACCGTAGTGATACCCGCCTGCTTGGCCGCCAGAATCTTCTCTTTCAATCCACCGATCGGCATCACACGTCCACGAAGGCTGATTTCACCGGTCATAGCAACATCTTGGCGAACCGGGATGTTAGCGATGGCCGAAGTCAAAGCCGTTGCCATGGTGATACCCGCTGATGGACCATCTTTTGGAGTAGCGCCATCTGGTACGTGAATATGGATATCATTCTTGTTGTACCAATCGTGATCAACACCTAAGCGACCAGAGATTGAGCGAACGTATGAGAGAGCAGCTTTCGCTGATTCCTGCATGACCTCGCCAAGCTTTCCTGTCACTTGGATTTTTCCGTTACCCGGTACAGTCACAACTTCGATATTGAGCATATCACCTCCGACAGATGTCCAGGCGAGACCATTTACGAGACCAACCTGAGGTTGTTCTTCGCGAGTGTTCTTATCGAACTTGATTGGGCCCAAGTACTTTTCAAGATTCTTTTCATTGATCTGGAACTTACGCCCTTCCTTCACATCTTCAGTTACGACTTCCGTCGCAATCTTACGAGCGATGGTATTCATTTGGCGCTCAAGTTCACGGACACCCGCTTCACGAGTATAGCCACGAACAACCGTCATCAAAATCTTGTCAGAGACTGATACTGGATAGTCTTTCAAACCGTGAGACTCGACAGACTTAGGAAGAAGATACTTCTTCGCAATCTGCATTTTCTCTTCTGGTGTGTAGCCAGCGATATGAATCATTTCCATACGGTCGCGCAATGGACCTGGGATTTGACCGATGTCGTTAGCTGTCATGATGAACATGACTTTTGAAAGATCGTATTCAGACTCGATGTAATGATCACCGAAGTTTTTATTCTGAGCTGGATCCAAAACTTCCAACATGGCAGCCGCTGGATCACCGCGGAAGTCAGAAGACATTTTGTCGATCTCATCCAAAAGAATAACTGGGTTTGAAGTCCCTGCCTTCTTCAAGGCCTGGATGATCTTACCTGGCATAGCTCCGACGTAGGTACGACGGTGACCGCGGATTTCCGCTTCATCACGAACGCCGCCCAACGAGATACGAACAAATTTGCGGCCAAGAGATGTGGCGAGAGAAGTCGCGATCGACGTCTTACCAACACCTGGAGGACCAGCAAGGCACAACAAAGTACCGCGAGTATCATTCTTAGTTAGTGAACGAACTGCCAAATATTCAACGATACGCTCTTTCACGTCATTAAGACCGAAGTGATCGTTATCGAGAATCTCTTTGGCACGTGGAACTGAGTTGTCGTCTTCTGAGAACTCGCCCCATGGAAGAGAAAGCATCCAATCGACGTAGTTACGAACGACCGCTGCTTCAGCTGACATCGGTGACATGCTCTTGAGCTTACGAATTTCTTTCGCCGTCTTCTCACGCGCTTCTTCTGGCATGAGTTTGGCCTTGAGCTTGTCTTCCATCTCTGAGATATCAGACTTGTCGTCTTTGTTGCCAAGTTCTTTTTGAATGGCATTCATCTGCTCATTCAAATAGTACTCTTTCTGCGACTTCTCCATCTGTGTCTTCACACGAGAACGGATGCGCTTTTCAACATTGATGATTTCGATTTCACCTTGCATCTTCTCAAGAAGAAGTTGCAAGCGAGTGTCGACGTTGGTGGCATTCAAGATTTCTTGCTTCTCAGGAATCTTCATAGTGAGGTGAGCTACGATGATATCCGCGAGGCGACTTGGATCATTGATTGAGCTAATGCTCATCAACAACTCAGGTGGAATGCGCTTATTTAATTTTACGTACTGTTCGAAGATGTTTTTCACTGAGCGCATTGAAGCTTCAGTTTCAACTTCCGAATCAAGCACGTCTGGGCACTTCGTTACGTCTACGAAGTAACCTTCGTCGAGACACTTAAAGCCATCAATCTTGGCGCGGTATTTACCTTCGATCAACACCTTCACAGTGTTGTCCGGCAAACGCAGCATTTGAATGATGCTTACAACGGTTCCGATGTCATAAACATCTTCGCGTTCTGGATTTAAGACGGATGCGTCTTTTTGGGTGACGAGGAAAAGCTCGTTGCCTGCCTTAGCTGCTTTCTCTAAAGCGGAGATCGATTTCTCGCGGCCGACAAAGAGAGGCACCACCATATGAGGGAAGATTATGACATCCCTAAGTGGTAGTAAGGGAAAGCTGTTAACAGATTCAGACTTCTTGTCGGACATAGCACCTCCTGCGCCACATTCACCTGGTTCTCGAGCTAGAGAGAACCTTAAGATAATTCTCACATGGCGACGGGAGTTTTTGATAGGAAAAAAAGGCAGGCAATTTCAACCACAGGGAAATTTTATTTATACACTTAAGCTGTCGGAATATTTAAGGATCATTGTTGCCCCACTCTTTTAATCAGCTAAATGATTCTAGGTAATAATTTCAAGCATCTTCGCTGCCCCTAAGATCGAGGGGTGCAAACTGCCTCCAATAGTCCTCACTTAGTCTGTTATCTGCGGTTAGTTTTTATTAGATCACTCGATCAGGTTTTGAACTTCTGAGCAGCGCAGCTCGCCTTCTGCTCGCTTTCAGGCACTCACCCTATTCAGTACGCCTAAAACAAAAAACCCGCCTGGTGGGCGGGTTTTGTTTTTAAGAAGCGTTTTCGATTTTCTTGGCCGATTTGACGGCACCCTTACCTTCACCGCGCTTTTTGCGCTCTCCTTCAATGAGCTGAGGTTTACCCTCACCCGTGATTGCTTCGAGAGTCACTAAGCACTTAGCCACTTTGTCGTTACTTGGCAGATCGTACATCACATCAAGCATAACTTGCTCAAGGATAGAACGAAGACCACGAGCACCGGTTTTGCGTTTTAGCGCAGTACGGGCGACTTCGCGAAGAGCATCTTCAGTGAATTCCAGCTCGATACCATCGAACTCAAACAACTTTTGATACTGCTTCACGATGGCGTTCTTAGGAGCAGTCAAAATCGACATGAGAGCGTCTTCATCCAGCTCTTCCAACATCGCGTTGACCGGCAAACGGCCAATGAATTCTGGAATCAAACCGAAGCGCACGAGATCACCTGGCTCGATACCACCCAAAGACTCCACGAAAGTTTTCTTTTCGGTGTTTTCTTTTTTAGTCAAACCAACTGCTTTATTCTTGGTCATACGTTGCTCGATAATTTTATCGAGACCCACGAACGCTCCTGCCACGATGAACAAGATGTTGCGTGTATCAACTTGAATGTATTCTTGTTGAGGATGCTTACGTCCGCCTTTCGGTGGAACGTTTGAGATCGAGCCTTCCATCAACTTCAAGAGAGCTTGCTGGACACCTTCACCACTCACGTCGCGAGTGATTGACGGGTTTTCTGACTTACGAGCAATCTTATCGATTTCATCGACGTAAACGATACCGCGTTGTGCGCGTTCAACATCGAAGTCACAGTTCTGCAGAAGAGCGAGAATAATATTCTCAACGTCTTCACCGACATAACCGGCTTCCGTCAGTGTCGTCGCATCAGCAATGGCAAATGGTACGTTCAAATACTTCGCCAATGATTGAGCGATAAGTGTTTTACCTGAACCCGTTGGACCCGCTAATAGGATATTCGACTTTACGAGTTCGATATCATCCCCATCGCCGCGACCAGAGGGGCGGTGAGAGATACGTTTGTAATGGTTGTGAACCGCTACTGAGATAATTTTCTTGGCGCGATCTTGCCCGATTACATAGTTATCCAAATGAATTTTGATCTCATGAGGCTTCGGCACATTATCCACTGCCGTTTTAGCGACAGTCTTAATTGAATCCTCATAGATAATGTCATTACAGAGTTCAATACATTCATCACAAATGTATACGCCCGGTCCAGCAATGAGCTTCTTGACTTCCTTCTGGGACTTGCCACAGAAGTTACAGTTAAGGGCCCCGTAATTACTACCTGCTTTATCTTTGGTGGTCATGTCTGTCCTTCTTCACACAAGTGTTGCTTATTTATCTTTACGAGTTTTGCCCTTGGGATCGATGATATTATCAATCAAACCAAATTCTTTTGCCTGCTGTGGACTCAAGTAATTATCTCGGTCACAGGCCTTCTCAACGATTTCGTATTTTTTGCCCGTGTGCTTCACGTAGATCTCATACAGCTGACGCTTCAAATCCAAAACTTCTTTGGCCTGAATTTCGATGTCCGATGCTTGTCCACGAGCGCCGCCCAATGGTTGGTGAATCATGATACGTGAGTGAGGCATTGAGTAGCGATGTCCTGGCTCACCTGCTTGCAACAAAATGGATCCCATCGAAGCCGCCATACCGACACAGTAAGTGTAAACCGGGCAGGCCACGTGCTGCATAATATCGTAGATACCAAGGCCCGCATAAACTGAGCCGCCTGGTGAATTGATATAGAAGTGAATCGGAGCTTCTGAATCACTCTGCTCGAGGAACAAGAACTGCGCGACTAAAAGATTGGCGACAGTATCGTTCACATCTGTTCCTAAAAACACAATGCGATCGAGTAAGAGTCGAGAGTAAATATCGTATTGGCGCTCACCACGGGCGGTTTGTTCGATAACGATTGGGTTAGGAATGTAGCCCATTGTTTTGGTGTCCATCCAGTTTCCTTTGCTGCAATATTAATTGACCATGTTGTTCGGACTTTTCGGCGATAACTCATTAGAACTTGAGATAAATTTAACCGGAAAAGCTTTCCAGGGAAATGATCTTTGCGAGTTAGACAACTGTTGCCGGGTGGACACGGATTGTCTTGAATAATGCCTAACAAGGGCCTTAAGCTCTACCTCGTTTTAGTAACTTATTACAACTCACCGCAAGGAGATCAACATGGCCCGTTTAGTTGGCAACCCAGCTCCCTACTTCAAAGCTCCAGCTTTGGTTAACGGAGAAAACAAAACTGTTTCTCTCGACGACTACAAAGGTAAGTGGAAAGTACTTTTCTTCTACCCACTCGACTTCACTTTCGTCTGCCCTACAGAGATCATCGCTTATTCTGATGCTGCTGATAAATTCAAGTCTATCGGCTGTGAATTGATCGCCTGTTCAGTCGATAGCTACTTCTCTCACTTGGCATGGACAAAACAAGACCGCAAAGATGGCGGCTTGGGCGAAGTCAAATTCCCAATCTTGGCTGACCTTAACAAGAAAGTAGCTCGTGACTATGAAGTTCTCGTTGGCGAAGAAGTCGCTCTTCGCGGCTTGTTCATCATCGATGACAAAGACGTCATTCAGCACTCAACCATCAACAACCTCTCTGTCGGCCGTAGCGTTGATGAGACTCTCCGCTTGGTTGAAGCGTACCAATTCACAGCTAAGTCAGGCGAAGTATGCCCAGCTAACTGGAAGAAAGGCGCAGACACTATGAAGCCAGACACGGCTGGCTCTAAGTCTTGGTTCAAAAAGAACGCTTAATTCCCGACCTTTTAGTTCAGGATCATGAGGGCCCCAATTCGGGGCCCTTTTATTTTGTCTTTGGGTCACTTTGACCCTCTGCGACTTTGTAAGACGCCGTAAGAATGGGTGGATTCTTTCTCGTTTTTCGCGTCGTTTCATAGTAGTTTTTACAACTTACAACATCTCCCCCAACACAAACTTGAGTAAGCACAAAGGCATCTTCTATAACGCCAAAACGCTTCAATTAACTCAATGCCTGGCATCAGGCTTGCTCATAAGAGAAGCAGGGGAACTAACGAGAAGGGGCAAGATGCTTTCGACTCGTAAAGGAAAAAGAGGGGAAATGAACAATATGGTAATGGGCCAGGTTGTAGAACTTTCGGCCCACAAAGAAAAACGTGCTAGAGAAAAAACCCAAGAGGAATACAAAACCTATTTGGGCTCATTAGAGGATGCGCAGCTGGAAAGCGAAGCTCACCATCTCTTAGAGGAATTCTCAGGCCAAAATTTTGGTTCGGACTATAAATATCGAGTCCAACTGTATTTTGGGGAGCTTTCTCGCCGAGCTGGGGAACGATTTGGACAAGCAATCCAAAAATTAGGAAGTGAAGTCGGACAAGACATGTAGATTTTACTCTGTTCTCACAATGTGAAACCCACTTCGTGCATAATCGCCTTTCAAAAAAGGCATAAGTATGAAGTGGGTTTTTTTATCACTCGCATTTCTCGCGTTTAGTTGCGAGAGAGCAAATTTTGGCTTTAAAAATAATCCTGCAGAGGTCATGCTGCGCGCTCACAGGGCCGTGCAAGCAAATAACCTAGATGACCTTAAGATAAATCTGTCACGTCATGCTTTGTGCTATTGGGGAAATGAGATAGCACTCAACAATCTCAAATCAAATCTTCCTTCTGACATTAGAAAATTAAATCCTGAAATAGTCTTAGTCGAATCTAAGCAGCTTAAAACTCCGCGCTTTCTAGGTTACTGGGCGTACTATGAGGATGTTTATAATGCGCAATTAGTTGATGCCGATTCTCGAATCTTGTTAGGCGAGGCCCGTATTGAATGCCATTTCGGAGTTGACGCTGTTAAACGTGAAAGTGATGCCGTTATCCCAAAGCTTTCATTTCCTCAACGTAATTGCAAAGTGACAGTCTTAAAAGCACGCTCTTTTAATAATCCTGCTCACAAAAAAGAGTGTGATACTTTTTCGGAAAAGCTTTAAAGGACAGGTGAATTGAGTCTCAAAAACTCTAATCCCACTGAAGCGATTGATAATCGTGACCAATCTGACGTCTGAGTTCAGAGATTTTTTCGATTTTTTGATAACCTAAGATATCTGCCAGGGCGCGCGTTTTGAGACGGATGTCTTCGTCGGTATTCCATGAATCAATCAGCATTTGCAGATAAATCAGATTGCTGGCAAAAACGGAAACGTATTCACTGATATATTTTTGTTCGTGATCACCCAGCACGCTAAATTGAATACCAAATCGAGGGCGAAAAACATCATCTACCGATGTCGTTTCACCTATTCGTCGCACCATTCTGCCTTTGGCACGAATGACTTTGGTGGGAAAAAGATCACGCGTGAAGGTTTGCATTTTAATCAAATTAAAATTTTTAAAATATGGGTAACTTGGGAGATGCAGCAGTAAGGGCACTTCATCGGCGGCGGGAAACTCAGGAACCTCGTCGAGTAAGATACCGCCCTCTGAAATATTCAGAGAGCGGGCCTTGTGAATGAAATCTTCATCGCCGAATAGAACCGGCTCTTGATAGGGGGCCCTTAAATGGGCCCGTTGATAGCCACGTTCCCTACTACTCATAGAAGCTTAGAAGCAATCTCTGAGAGTGGTGAACGCTCACCCACTTGGAGTTTCGCGTGGGCAACAATGTCTTCGCCTTTGAGACGGTCGATACAGTACACCAAACCGTTATTCAAAGAATCGAGATATGGGTTATCGATCTGCTCAGAGTCACCCGTTAAAACGATCTTCGTTCCTTCACCTGCACGAGTGATAATGGTCTTGATCTCGTGAGGAGTTAAGTTTTGACTTTCATCGACAATCATAAACTGGCCCGGCAGTGAGCGACCGCGAATATAAGTCAGAGGCTCAACGTGCAAGAGACCTTGATTGATAAGTTCATCCCAAGTCGTCATCTCGTTACGAGCGCGCTGATTGCCGAATAGGAAATCGATATTATCAAAAATCGGCTGCATCCAAGGACCAAGTTTCTCATTGATATCTCCTGGCAAGAACCCCAGGTCACGTCCCATCGGGACGATCGGACGAGAAACAAGAACGCGAGAATAATTTTGTTTGGTGATGGCACACTCAAGTCCCGCAGCGATCGCGAGAAGAGTTTTACCGGTACCGGCCTTACCAACCAGTGACACCAAATTGATTTCGTTATTCAAAAGCGCATCAAGGGCAAACTGCTGCTCGATATTCTTTGGATGAATACCCCACACGCCTTCTTTCGGACGAATGAGAGGAACAATTCCGCCTTTGCGAAGATGGTAGCGTCCGAGAGCTTTCTTAAATGGATTGTTGCGATCGGTGAGAATCAAATATTCGTTGGGATAGATGCTAGGAATCTCACCCGTCTCAATTTTTAGGAAGCGCTCTTTTTCAAATAGCTCAATGCGCTCAAGATCCATCTCGACACTTCGTTGACCCGAGTAGAGTTCATCAATCGAGATATCGGTGGTTTCGTAATCTTCCGCTTTAACACCAACAGCATCACTTTTAAGGCGAAGGTTAATGTCTTTAGTGATCAACGTAACGTTTTCGCCCGCTTCTTTGAGTGCTACGGCACTAGCAAGAATCAAGTTGTCGTTCACGAGAGGATTGAGTCCCTCACCTTGAGCTACTCGGCGATCTTTCACTACGCTAATAACCAGCATGCCACCGTTTTCTAGTGGCACACCTTGCATCAGTGAACCCTTCGAGCGCAGTCCATCAATTAAGCGCGCGAAGTAACGGGCGTTGCGGCCAATTTCGTTTTGATCTTTTTTGAATTTATCGAGTTCTTCAACCACTGTGAGTGGAATGAAAACTTTGTTTTGCGGGCCGAACTTATTAATAGCAGTGGGATCAAGCAAGAGGACGTTGGTGTCCAGAATGAAAGTCTTGTTCAAAAGCGCTCCTGGGCATAGGTGGGCCGTCCATTGGCCTCCATGCTTCAAATCATAGAACGCTCATGCATCAAATGAAAAGTCGAATAAGCTGAGATAAATGACGAATCGCTTACTCTGGGTGCGACGATAGGCGCCACCAACTTCCGCGCCATAAAATCCCGCAGTGAGTTTCAAAATTCCGACATCTATTGCTGCGCCATAGGAGAAATATCCTGAATTAATGCCACCGAGTAAGCTAATGCCAGGAATTCCCAGTTCTACTCCTAAGCGTAGGCGCTCCATCATTTCCATTTCTTCTGTCAGTCCTCTGACATCAAGAGCGAAACTCCCACGCATGAGGCTCGTGCGATAAAGCCAGGCCATGCCTAGGTTCACTTGCGCTTTATTAGGTGCCACTGTGCGCATTTCTTCGTTTTCAGGAACATCAAATTCTGTGTCAGTAATATCCAATGCCGCTAAACCAAAAACCCATTGATTGGGTCCCTGACGGACAACGTGTTCGAAGCCCGCATCAAAACCCCAACCATCGCCTTCGACAATTCCAAGACTCTCGATAATGTCACTGGCTTCACCGCTGTTCTCAATAATCTCGAGTAAATCAGTCCCCGTAAGTGCATAAGCGTCATGAATACCTCGACGCTTAATATATTTAGCTCCCACTCCAATAGTGGTTTGTTGGCCGGAAATACTTTTGCTACCTAAACGCCTGGGCCCTAATGGAACACCGACACCCATGATGAACCCACGATCCGAACGGTAATCGACATCAAGAGTTGGATGGATTTTATTTCTGAGCAACATGTCGGCTTGCTCAGAAGCGATGAAGTTAATTCCAAAATTAAATAACTTAAAACCTGGAGCGATGTTAGCACCAATATGAACGGGATAATTCATCATGACATCAGCTGCGCCATTGGGATCATCTGGGAAATCTTCAAACCGATCCATATCACCCAACGGATTAGTGCCAGTGATCTGTGGATTGAATGGATAAAAAGTAAAATCACGTTGGTGGCGTCCCATCGAAGCGGGATTGTAAAAAAGCGTGTACTCATCGGTGTTGACGGCCGTCCAAGCATCCCCCATCAACAGACCTTTGGGCGAGCGCAGACCCATGGGAGCTTCGTAGCTCCAAACATTAAACGACAATAGCGCCAAGAGAATCCATCGAATCAGGGCAGACCTCCCTCAAACAGAGAGGCGAAATAAAGTTGAATGACATCATCATCTGCAGCAACTAATTCTTCACAGGTGGTCTGATCGAGATTTTCGACGAACTCTTCCATATCAGGATCAAGTGCATAAAGTGCGGTGATATAGGGTTCCACCGTCGAATAAAGTTCACCTAACTCTCCTATCGAATCACTGTCTGGAAAAGTGATGTGCTCAAGGAGATCAAATAAATTATTCATCAACATCGCCCCTTGGCAGAGACGGCGTTGAGCGACTGCGGTGGTGACGCCGGTATAGTCCAGATCAGGATTTCCTAAATTGCCAGCTGAACAAGCGTTACCACCACCATGAGCGGTCGCAACAGCTAAGGCGGCCGGTTCATAATCAAAAAAACAGGCGGGAACTTGTACGCCCGTTGAGAGACCTTTTTTACCTGTCGAATCTGTACTGCCATACCAATTTGAGAAACGCCCCAGCTGCACCAACACCATGTAAAGTGCCTGCATGTTGAGATTAGTTCCATGACGAGTTCCAAAAATTTCTTTTGTTTCAAGAGCTGATGGAACTGATTTTCCACCGCTATAGAGAATCACATCAATCGCACGTTGCACGTCGAGAAATTCATCTGACTCTGCTTCGCTTTGTTGCGCCATCTCAAGCGTCGCAAGCGAAGTCAGAATATCAGAAAAATCACCACTGATGGCATCGATGTCATCGAATAAATTGAGTTCACTAAAATTTCCTCGGCAGGCATAGGCGGAAGCGAGTGCTTGAATGTAGCGCGGATTGTTTTTTTGATTACCCACATCTTCAAGTGCATCAATAGCTTTCTGACAATCGGGACTTGGTTTTGAAAGATAATAAAGCGCTTCATCAATGGCATCAGTGACTTGTTGTTCTTTGGACGAAGAACATCCGGCCAACATCAGCGTTAGCCAAAGAATAAAAAGTGTTGAGACTGTGCGGACTTTTACCATGGGCAATACCCCAGCATTTATTGTAATGCTATGGGGTTAGCTAACCCTACCCGGGAGAAATCTTCCCTTCAGGTGCTCTTCAGGAATGTGACGAGACGATTGAGGGCCTCTTGAAAGGGAACTTCTTCCATTGTGAGACTCATCCTACCGGAATTAGGTAAACCAAAATCAGCTCCGGGCACTAAGGCAATGCCATATTTCTCGAGCAATTCCTGACAAATTTCCTTGGAATAATCTTTTTCTGGATGCTCACCGGCAAAACGAGCGAACACCGGCGTGCGACTGAAGTCGAGCATGAAGTAAAAAGCTGAATGAGATTGGTACCAAAGATTTTGTAATTCTGCGTCTCTGAGTTTTTCACGAACCAGATTAGCAGAGCGCCGAAGATGCACTTTCACTGGCGCTAAAAAATTTGGCACTTTTGAAAAATCAAAATCAAGCAAGGCCCGTTGAATCAGCGCTGATGGACCTGAGGTGGCCTGGCCTTGAATTCGTCCCATCGCAAGGACTGCGTTCTTCGGTGCAATCGTCCAGCCCATGCGAAGACCTGTCGCTGCGAGTGTTTTTGAAATAGCACCAAACACCATCGTGCGTGCGATAAGTTCCGGATCATGCTGATAAGAGTATGTGGGGGCCGGATCAAAATAACTTAAGTCGGCATACACTTCATCAGAGAGAATCCACATTTCAGGATGCTGTTTCATTAAATCGCCGAAAGCTTTAACCCATTTTTCCGGGTAATGAACTCCCGCAGGATTATTCGGACTATTGACAATAATCGCACGTGTACGCGGAGTAATCACTTTAGCAATATCTTCTAGCGCAGGACTGAAAGCATCAAACACATTACTCTTCACGGTGACGGGAATGCCGCCCCAAAATTTCACCATTTCAGGGTAACTCACCCAATAAGGCGCCAGCAAAATCACTTCATCACCTGGATCAAGCAGAGCACCGAGTGCAATATAAATGGATTGTTTCGAACCGTTGGACAAAATAACGTCGAGGCCCTCTATCGAAACTTTGCGCTCTTCTTTATGTAGATTGAGAATTTTTTTACGCAACTCACTGATGCCGGCGACTGGTGAATACTGATAACTCTTTAAGAAATTGAGTTGCTGTTGAATTTTCTCAATAAATTCTTGCGGCGGTTTGATAGGCAGTTGCCCAGCCGAAAGGTTGTAAATGATATGGCCCTCTTCGGCCATCGCCTGGGCTTTCTCATTAAGTTGTTGGGTAATACTATCGGCAACACCTTTAACACGTGAACTTAGCAACATGAACTTACTTCCCTTTTAGCTTCTGCATTTCATCCAAAATTAACGGCGGAACAAACATTGAGATATCTCCGCCATGTTGCCAAACTTCTTTGACGAGCGATGAAGAAATGTAGAAAAGCTTCTCACTGGTCATTAAAAAAACTGTATCAAGTTGTGAGTTAATTTTGCGATTCATTGAGGCCATTTGAAACTCAACTTCGAAATCTCCCGTCGGACGAAGGCCGCGGACAATATGACTTATTTGATGTAGCCGCGCGTACTCAACCACCAGCCCATCCCAACTATCAATCTTAACTTTCTTTTCGTGTTGAAAAAGTTCTTTCAATAACTCAACCCGACGAGATTGAGAAAGAGTCGGCTTTTTGTTGGGCGAAACGGCTACCAGAACAGTGACCTCATCAAATAAACCGATGGCCCTTTGAACAATGTCCAAATGTCCGTTGGTAAATGGATCAAAGGTGCCAGCGTAAAGGGCGCACTTTTTTTGCAAGGGGTAACATCCTTGTAGAGGTTCTACTGCTATTTTACCGCAACTCCAGGCCGTCCTACCAGCACCCAATGAGATCCTTGCGTGACCTCCTTGACGACACTACTCAAGTGCTCTCTCACTTCAGCGAGTTTGACACCTTTGAGATCGTCACTTTCGACCCAGACTTCCATGGGAAGTCCCTGAGAGGCCTGCCAAAAAGCCGCGTAGAGCTCTTTTTGTTCGTAAGGAGGATCAAAATAAATCAC
>Ga0164293_10001982_pt1 | contig 17318 bp, 15 predicted proteins | sample GEODES118metaG_FD_111487 | JGI IMG/M metagenome (GOLD analysis project Ga0164293, IMG submission 111487) | Eutrophic lake water microbial communities from Lake Mendota, Wisconsin, USA - GEODES118 metaG | ecosystem: Environmental > Aquatic > Freshwater > Lake | place: USA: Lake Mendota...
CGCTCACGATCAAACAGGGTGTGGCGTCCTCGATTCTCGAGGCGAGACTGTGCGAGGCGAACCCCCCGAAGACAACCGAGTGAATCGCCCCCAGGCGCGCGCAGGCAAGCATCGCGAAGGCCGCCTGCGGAATCATCGGCATGTATATCAGCACCCGCTCACCGCGCCTCACGCCGAGCGACTGCATGATGGCCGCCATCGTCTCGACCTCGCGCTTCAACTGCGCAAAGCTGTAGACGATCTCCTCACCCGTCTCGGATGACACAAAGATCAGCGCAGCCCGATCGGGGTGCGCGGCCGCATGGCGGTCAACGGCGTTGTGGCACAAATTGGTCTCGCCACCAACGAACCAGCGGGTAAACGGCGGCCGACTGTAGTCGAGCACTTGATCGAAGGATCGATGCCAGTCGATCAGACCCGCCTGGTCGGCCCAGAACCCTTCGCGATCCTGAATCGAGCGTTGATGGACATCCTGCAGTCGGGCAGGCTGGCGGGACGGCGCTCCGCTCATGATGATCTCCTTGGCAAACGGGCGTGTTTTTCGACTTTTGCAATGAGTACTGCCAGGCGGCCAGCAGCGTAATTCTCTGGACGATTCTACGCAGAGTCCAGACCCGCGGATACGGCTCCAAACGCCCTGTGCGGCATCACATGTATTGCGAATCATTATCGTTTGCGTTAGTATTGAGCGGTTCCAGCAAACCCAGGAGTGCATCCATGCCGACTGCGTCACCCGCCACCCTCGCCGATCGTCGTTCGACCGCAATGAGACGGATAAAGCGTCGCGCCCTCACCTGTGCTTTCTTGGCAGGCGCCTGTACGCTGAGCCTGCTGTCCGCAACCGCGTCGGCGCAGTCCGACCCGCAGGTACTGAATCTCTATTCAGCCCGCCACTATCAGACCGATGAGCGGCTCTACAGCAACTTCACCAAGGTGACCGGCATTCGGATCAACCGCATCGAAGCGGGCGACGAGGCACTGCTCGAGCGCCTTCGCAGCGAGGGCCGTGCGAGCCCGGCCGATGTGCTGCTTCTGGTCGATGCCGCGCGACTGGCCAGAGCGGATGCCGAGGGCTTGTTCAGACCGACCCGCTCTCAGGTGCTGGAGACCCGGATCCCGGCCGAACTGCGATCCGCCGACACCGGTCAGGGCAGCACCTGGTTCGCGATCTCGACCCGCGCCCGCGTGATCGTTGTCAACACAACCAAATTGGATCATGCGCTCGTGCAAAGCTACATGGATCTTGCCCGTCCCGAGTTGAAGGGAAAGATCTGCACCCGTTCAGGCGCTCACCCCTACATGCTCTCGCTGATCAGTGCAATGGTCGAGCATCACGGCCAGGCGAAAGCAACCGACTGGGCGCGCGGCGTCGTCGCCAATCTGGCCCGCAGGCCACGGGGCGGCGATACCGACCAGATCAAATCGGTCGCGGCCGGCGAGTGCGATGTGGCGCTGACCAACAGCTATTACCTGGCCAGGCTGATGAATTCGTCCAGGGCAGAGGATCGCGGCATCGCCGACCGCGTCCGCGTGATCTGGCCCGATCAGTCAGGCGTGGGCACCCACATGAACGTCAGCGGCGGCGCCGTGCTGACGCACGCCCGCAATGCGCAGGCAGCCGTCCGTTTCCTCGAATATCTCGCGAGCGACGCGGCGCAGATCATGCTTGCCGACGGCAACAACGAGTGGCCCGCAGTACCGGGCGTCAAGACCAGCAATCGCGCGCTCGAGGCGATGGGCAGTTTCAAGCGCGATGCCTTGCCGGTCGAGCGCCTCAGCCGTTCACAAACCACCGCCGCCCGGATCATCGACCAGGTCGGCTGGCGGTAAAAAGCGGGACACTCAGCAGGCTGCGACGACCTTGACCTCGACCGTGTAGCCTGGGGCAGCGAGGCGGGCTTCGACCGTCGCGCGCGCCGGGGTATGACCCTGCGGCACCCAGGCATCCCAGACCTTGTTCATCTCGGGAAAGGTCGCGATATCCGCAAGGAAGATCGTGGCCGAGAGGATCCGGGTCTTGTCGCTCCCCACCTCGGCAAGCAAGCGGTCGATCGCAGCCAGCACCTGAGCCGTTTGCCCGCCCACGTCGAGCGAGGTGTCCTCGGCGACCTGTCCCGCCAGATAGACGACCCCCTGGTGAACCACCGCCTCGGACATGCGAGGACCGACATGCTTTCTTGAAATATCGCTCATCAAAATTGCTCCCTGAGAAAATGGTCGACCACATCGATCTGATCGGTCGGGATGAAGGACGGTGCGTGACCGACCCCTGAAAATTCAACCAGCCGGGCGCGTGGTCCACGCGTGCTCATGGCGCGAGCCACCTCTGCCGTGAGTAGATCGGATTGCGCGCCGCGCACGAGCAGCGTCGGGCAGCGCACCGCCTCATAAATGGACCACAGATCGAGGGCGGGCTGCCCCACCCAGGCCTTGAACGGCTCGGCAATCCGAGGGTCGTAGTGCGCATACCATCGACCGTCCGAGCGCTGCACCCAATAGTGACGCGACAAGACGTCCCAGCCTTCATCGTCGTGAGGCCCGAAACTCGCCGTGGACTGACGGGTGTAGGCAACACAGTCTTCGTAGCGCTCAAAGCTCGGCGCCTGCCCGACGTAGCTGCCGATCCGCGCCAGACCCGCCCGATCGATCACCGGCCCGATATCGTTCAAGACCAACGTGGTGATGGGCGAGCCGCCCAGCGCCGCGAGACTCATGCCGATCAACCCGCCCATCGAGGTGCCGACCCACGCGATGCGCTCGACATCGAGCCGCGCGATGAGTGTCACGCAATCGGCCACGTACTGGGGCACGGCATAGAGCGCGGGGTCGCCCAGCCACTGAGAACGTCCGCGCCCGGCCATGTCCGGACAGATGACCCGGTAGCGCGTGGCCAGTCGCTGCGCGAGACGATCGAAATCGCGGGCGTTGCGCGTGAGCCCATGCACGCACACCACCACGGGCAAGTCCGCACCCGAGCGGCCCTCTGGCAGCCACTCCCAATAGGCGAGCTGGTGCAATCCGATCGGACTGGCGCAAAGCACTTCGTGCAAGACGGGGGTCATGACTTTCATTCCCGCAGGTCCGCTCAACAGGCAGCGGAGTGGTCCTCTACAATGGGCGGCAAGTTTACAGGGAGTCTCCCATGCTCAACGGAAAACTCGCGCTCATCACCGGATCGACCAGCGGCATCGGTCTGGCCATCGCTCGCGCGCTTGCCGCGCAACACGCACGCATCATCCTCAACGGCTTTGGCGATCCTGCGGAGATCGAGCGCATCCGCGCCGAGATCGCGCAGCAATCGGGCGTCGAGGTGCACTACGAATCGGCCGACATGTCGCGTGCGGGCGATATCGAAGCGATGATCAGCCGGATCCACGCCCGCCATGGTGCGATCGACGTTCTGGTCAACAACGCGGGGATTCAGCATGTCGCCCCGATCGAGTCCTTCCCGGCCGAGCGCTGGGACTCGGTGATCGCCATCAACCTCTCCTCCGCATTTCACACCATCCGATGCGCGCTACCTGCCATGCGTGAGCGGGGTTGGGGGCGCATCATCAATATCGCCTCGGCCCACGGCCTCGTCGCGTCGGCCGAAAAAGTGGCCTACGTCGCGGCCAAGCACGGCATCGTGGGCGTGACCAAGGTCGTCGCACTCGAAACTGCACGCACGGGCGTCACCTGCAATGCGATCTGCCCGGGCTGGGTACTCACGCCATTGGTTCAGAAACAGATCGATGCGCGCGCGGCGGCGGGCGGCCTGACGGTCGACCAGGCTCGCGTCGGACTGCTCGCCGAAAAGCAGCCGAGCCACGAATTCGTGACGCCCGAGCAACTCGGCGAGATTGCCGTCTTCCTCTGCTCGCCCGCAGCCAACCAGGTTCGCGGCGCGGCCTGGACGGTCGACGGCGGCTGGACGGCGCAGTAGAGGACCGAGGGCTGCTCACCAGGGAGCTGCTCACCAGGGAGCTGCTCACCAGGGAGCTGCTCACCAGGGAGCCGCTCGCCAGGGAGCCGCTCGCGCCGGGATGCCCGGCTCGCGGATCGTGCCTCCGTACTAGGCCCATGTGGCCGGGGAAACAAACCCGCCCCAGCCGCCACGCGCCAGCATCGCTGGATGCGCACACTCCTCTTCGTTCTGGTCTCGCTTCCAGTGCCGCTGGGTTTCGTTGGCGGGGCCTGGCTCGTTCAACAACTGAGCACCCTGCCCTCGACCGGCGTGCAGGCCGCCACCGCAGCGGCGGGCGCTCTGGCAGGCGCTTTGGCGCTGTGGTTGCGGCATCGGGCGAGATCCTTCACGGCACTCAGCCTTTCGCAGATCGCGCCCGCGCGCGACCTTGCGGGGTCGCGAGGGGCGGTCGACCCTTCGCCCCTCATCGCCTTGCTCGCGACTCTGCTGCTGGGTGTGGCGTGGGCAAGTTGGCGCGCCGATGCTGCGTTAGCCGAGCGGATCAGCCCCGATCTCGAAGGCATCGATCTGCGGGTGAGCGGGTATGTGGCGGGGCTCGCGACCTCCACGCCCATGGGGCAGCGATTTCAATTCGTTGTCGAATCCTGCGCCGATCCGACCCCCGTTTGCCCGCTGGGCCGCCTTGCGCTCAACTGGGGCTCCGGCTTTGCGATGCGCACCGGCTTTGCAGGCCAAGGCAGCGCACGCCTTCCGGGCCGTGACGGGTCGGACATTTTGCCCACCGGGGTCAGGACAGCCTCGGCATCGAGGCCGCCGACCCTGCTGGCGGGTGATCGATGGGCCTTCACCGTGCGCCTGAAACGGCCTCGCGCGACCGATAACCCGGGCACCTTCGATGCCGAACTGCGGATGCTGCAAGAGGGCATCGTCGCCACCGGCTACGTGAGACCCCCCAACCGTAGCGAGGGCGCAGTCAGACTGCCCGGACAGCGCTGGTCGGTCAGCATCGCTTTCGATCGTCTCCGGCATCATGCCCGGAGCGCGCTCTTCGAGGCACTGGGCGATCGCTCGAGCGACGCGGCGGCCGTTCTGGTGGCGCTCGCGATCGGCGATCAGCAGGTGGTCGCCAACCGCTGGTGGGAAATCTTCAACCGCACCGGCGTCGGCCACCTGATGAGCATTTCAGGACTGCACATCACCATGCTGGCGGCACTCGCGATGTCGCTTGCCGGCCTAGTGCTGAGACTGCCCCTCGCATCGACCCAGCATCTGCTGCTGAGGGTCCCAGCACCCTATCTGCGCTGGGGCTTCGGGGTCTCGGTGGCCTTTATGTACTCAGGCATCGCAGGCTGGGGCATCCCGGCGCAGCGGACCTGCTGGATGCTGGCCGCGACCGCTGTGGTCGTGCTTTCGGGACGAAGCCGAGGAATCGGGGCCGCGCTCGCGCTGGCCGCGGCGGTCGTCACGATCTTCGACCCTTGGGCACCGATGGCGGCCGGGTTCTGGCTTTCATTCGTCGCCGTGGCCGCGATCGCCACCCACGGCTCGGCCGTCACGGCCTACGTGAGGTCCGCCGGGCCTTCCGAAACGTCCGAGACGTCCGCGACGTCCGAGGCGTCTGACTCGTCAGAGGCGTCAGAGCGGCCCGTCGTACCTTGGCGCGACCGACTGATGGACAGACTCCGTCAGCTGCTCAAGGAATCGGTCGCGAGCCAATGGGCGGCAACGCTGTCACTGCTGCCGCTGGGCGCGGTGTTCTTTTCCAGTTTTTCGCTGGTGAGCCCCATCGCAAATGCCTTCGCCATTCCCCTGGTCTCAGGCCTGATCACCCCGCTGGTGCTCATCGAGGCCGCGCTGGCGATGGCCTGGCCGGCGCTCGCCCACTTCCTCGCACCCCTGCTGCTGGTCCCTACGAGCTGGCTCCTGAGCGCGCTCGAATGGCTGGCACGCTGGCCTCACGCCACCTGGACGCTCGCGCGCCCCGATGCGCTGGCGCTGTGCCTGGCAGGCATCGCCGTTGCCATGCTCCTGCGGCCTCACCCGGTGCCGATGCGGGCTGCGTGGGCCTTCGCCTTGCTACCACTTGTGCTCGGGGGCGAGCGACAGCCGGGTCCCGACGGGCTGCGCGTGCATGCGCTCGACGTCGGTCAAGGCATGGCCATCCTGATTGAGACCAGGGATTTCCGCATGCTCTATGACACCGGACCCTTCTGGTCGACCGAGTCCAATGCCGGTCAACGCATTCTTGCACCCTGGCTGCGGGAGCGTGGCGTGCGGCGGATCGATCTGGTGGTCATTTCCCACCCGGATCTCGATCATGCGGGCGGGGCCGCGGACATCGTCCGCAGCTTTGAAGTCGGCATGGTGATGAGCTCGATTCCCAAAGGGCATCCCTTCAGGGTGGACCATCCGAACCAACGCAGCTGCGCCCGCGGGGATCGATGGCAAAGAGGACTCGCCGAATTTGAAGTGCTCCACCCCGGCGACGACATGCCGCCCGGTGCCGCGCGTTCGCCCACCAACGCGCGCAGTTGCGTGCTGCGCGTCCGCGCGCCTTCGGGAAGCATCCTGCTCACGGGCGATCTCGAGGCACGCCAGGAACTCGACCTGATCCAGAGACTGGGCTCCCAGGCCCTCGCCGCCGACATCCTGGTCGTGCCCCACCACGGCAGCAACACATCCTCGTCCGAGGCGCTGATTGCCGCGGTCTCGCCGCGCTGGGCGATCGCGCAGGCGGGCTATCGCAATCGTTTCGGCCACCCCACCCAAAAGGTGCTCGGGCGCTATCGCGAGGCCGGCATCGAGGTGCTGCGTACCGACCTGTCGGGGGCGGTCACGATCGAGCTGGCCTCGGACCGAGCCCCGCAGATCGCCCGCAGTCGCACCGACTCACCGGCCTACTGGCGACTCAAGTAAAGTCACGGTCTTCGCGGTGCCAGCCGCGCCGCCCACCCCAGCACCGCTCACCGGCTCGCCCCCACGCAGCGCCGCGCCCACCCGAGCCAGCCGCGGCAGCACCCGCAGCGCATTGGCCGCTGTCTGCGCCACAGCCGCCTCTAGACCCACACCACTCAGGTCAGCGAACACGCTCGCGATTGCGGAAAGCTGGCTGGGGTCGTTGCGTTGCCGATGGATCCAGCTCGGCGCAATATCCGGTGCGTCGGTCTCGAGCACATGCGCGCTTTCGGGCAAATCGCGCGCCAGCGCCCGAATCCGCAACGCGCGCTCAAAAGTCATCGTCCCGCCAAAGCCAAGCGCAAAATTGAGCTTCAGGAAGGCCTCGGCCTGCTGCACGCTGCCATTGAAGGCATGGGCGATGCCTCCGCTCAGGCCCGCGCGGCGCAGATACTTGAGGATGGTGTCCTGTGATCGACGCACGTGCAAAATCGCCGGCAGATCAAAGGCGCGGGCGAGTTCGAGTTGTGCCTCAAAAAACCGCGACTGACGCGCCCGGTCGAGGCCCTCGACAAAAAAGTCAAGACCGATCTCGCCCACTGCGACGAGCGCTGGATCGTCGATGCGGCGTCTCAATTCCGCCTCGAGGGCATCCAGATCACCATCACTCGCGCGATCGACATACATCGGGTGAATGCCCAGCGCATAGACGCAGCCCGGATGCTGCTGGGCCAGCCCGATGACGCTCTGAAAATTCGCCACCTCGACCGCAGGGACCACGATCATCGCAACGCCCGCACGACGCGCGCGCGCGACCACCTCAGTCCGATCCCCGTCGAATTCAGCCGCATCGAGATGACAGTGCGTATCGATCAGCATCGGCGCAGCCTCACACCGCAGGTCAATCGTCAAAGGGGACCAGACGGCCCTCACGCAGCGTGAGCCGCCGGTCGGCGCGCGCCGCCAGCTCGAGATCATGGGTGACGATGAGAAACGCCGTGCCCGAATCGATGCACAGTTGATCGATCAGCTCGAAGATCTGGCGCGCCGTCGCCCGATCGAGATTGCCGGTCGGCTCGTCGGCCAGCACACAGCAGGGTTCGGTCACGATTGCGCGGGCCAGTGCGACGCGTTGGCGCTCGCCCCCAGAGAGTTGCCCCGGAAGGTGACCTGCCCGGGCGGCGAGCCCCACCCGATCCAGGATCGACTGCGCGCGCGCCTCGGCCTCCACGCGTGGCAGGCGACGGATGCGCAGTGGCATCGCCACGTTTTCGAGTGCGGTGAACTCGGGCAGCAGATGGTGGAACTGGTAAACAAAGCCGAGCAGGCGGTTCCGCATTTGCCCCAAATCGGCACCCCGGGAAAAATCGACGGTCCGCCCCTGCCAGCGCACTTCGCCCCCCGTCGGCTGATCGAGTCCACCGAGGAGGTGCATCAAGGTGCTCTTGCCCGACCCCGACGCCCCAACGATGGCCACCTTCTCGCCTGCATGCAGCACCAGATCGGCACCGTCGAGCACAGTGAGCGGCGCACCCGCACCGGCATAGGCCATGCACACGCCTCGGGCCTCGAGTACCGGTGTGGTCTCGGTCGGCCCTGCGCTATTCATGACGCAACGCCTCCGCCGGCCGCACGCGCGACGCCCGCCAGCTCGGATAGACGGTCGAGGCGAGTGCCAGCACGCAAGAGGTGAGGCCAATCGTCACCACATCGGGCACGCGCAAGTCGCTCGGCAGATGGTCGATGAAGTAGACGCCCTTGGGCAGCACCTGGAGCGCGAACGCGCGCTCGATCCAGGCAATCAACGCGCCTACGTTCAGCGCGGCGAGCGTGCCCAGGGCCAGACCCACGAAGGTGCCCAGCAAGCCGACGGCTGCGCCCTGAATCATGAAAATGCGCTGGATGGCGCCAGGCGTCGCGCCCAGCGTCCGCAAGATGGCAATGTCGGCCTGCTTGTCGGTCACCGTCATCACGAGCATCGACACCAGATTGAACGCGGCCACCGCGATGATCAGCGTCAGGATGATGAACATCATCCTTTTTTCGATCTGTACCGCAGCAAACCAGTTGCGGTTTTCGCTCGACCAGTCGCGCACCAGCCAATCTCCGGGCAGCACACGGGCGATCTCCCGCGCAGTCTGCGGCGCACTCATCATGTCGTTGGTCTTCAGGCGCACGCCGCTCACGCCCTGCACCCGAAACAGACGACCGGCATCCTCCAGGTGCATCAGGAGCAAACTCGTGTCATATTCAAAATGGCCGGAGTCGAAGACCGCCACGATTTTGAGGCTGCGCATGCGTGGCAGGACGCCCGCGGGCGTCGCACTGGCATGCGGCGCGATCAAGGTAAGCGAATCGCCCACGCCCAGCAGCAACTGCGCGGCAAGTTCCTTGCCGATGGCCACCCCGAATTCACCCGCCCTCAGATCCTCGAAGCGGCCGGCGTAAGGCTTTCGGGCAAAATCCGAGACGCCTGACTCGAAGGCCGGATCGATGCCCCGCACCAGAACACCCCTCACGCTGGAATCGCGCGCGAGCATGGCCTGACCGGAGACGAAGGGCGCACCCGCCACCACCCGTGGGTGCTCGCCCGCGAGCTTGAGCACAGCCTGCCAATCGTGGAGCGGCGCTCGGCCAGCGAGGATCTCCAGGTGTGACACGACCGACAGCATGCGATCGCGCACCTCTTTCTGGAAGCCGTTCATCACCGAAAGCACGACGATCAGCGCCGCCACCCCCAGCGCGATACCGGCAACCGAGAGCGCTGAGATGAACGAAATGAAACCGTTGCGCCGGCCGCTGCGGCGCCCAGCGCTCGTGTAGCGCAAACCAATGAGGAGTTCGTAGGGGACTTGCATGGCGAGGCAGGGAGTTTGCCATAGAATCCCCGCGCATCCATGGACACTTCGATTACCCTTTTTTGCCCGGGCGCACTGGCCGGTCGGTTTGAGGAAGCGATCGCCGGAATCGAACCGAGGGCGGCCAACCTGCTGCAAACCCTACTCATGCGCGCCCGTGTGGTGAACAGCGGCGCATCGAGACCCGGCGCCACGTCAATTGATCCGGGGCCAGCCGCCCGCGATCACCTCACCCCGGCGGCGATTGATCGCAGCGGCCGCACAGCCATCGACCGCGACGGTCCAGAAGAGCGCTGGTTGCGTGCCCGCTTCGAGCTCGCGGCAGAAGCAGGCATCGGAGCCTTCGCCGGCGTGCGGCCTGATGGGGCGTTGCCGAGCGGCTGGGTGATCCGTCTGTCGAGCTTTCACGTGGGGCTCGACCATCTGGTGCTGACGCCTTCCGACGCGCTCGAACTGAGCGAGGCGGAATCGGATCAACTGCTGGCGGCCTCACGGCAGTGGCTTGCAGACGAACCGGTCAGATTGGACCCGATCGCGCCGGGTCTGTGGCAGCTCACCGAACTCAAGCCCGAGCTCACCCGCTTCGACCAGATGCAGGGCTCGAGCAGCCGTCAGGCAACGGGTCGCAACATCGACACCTGGCTTCCCAGCGGCCCTTCCGCTCGAGGGTGGAGGCGTCTGGCAAACGAATTGCAGATGCTCTGGCATCAGCATCCGGTCAACCTCGCCCGTCAGCAGAACGGTCTACCCGTGATCAATGGACTGTGGTTCGAGGGAAGGACGGTCGCACCCGGTGCACGGCCTTTCGATACCCTCATCAGCCAGGACCCGGTGCTGCGAGGACTCGGGCATGCAGTCGGCGCGCGGACCCTGACGCCGGCTCATCTTTCCGCGATCACAGCGGCGCTGACCGACCCTGACGCGCCGCCCGGTACCCGTTGGCTGATTGACCCCGGCTGCTGGCAATCCCAGTCCGAGCAAGGCGATGCGTGCGCGTGGCGGGAAGGCTGGCGCGCGTTCGCGCACTGGCTGACGGAGTTTGACGCTGCGATCCGGCCTGGGCGGGGGACCTCCTTGCGATGGCTATTGAGCGGGCATCGGCACGCAGTCGAGCTCGAACTGACCCGGCTCGCGAGGTTTCGCTTCTGGCACCGCCTGCGCCCTCAGCCATGGTTTGAGAGCGCTTCAACATGAGAATCTCCGAGCGCTCGGTTGCGCCGGATCGCGCACGCCGGCTGGAGGCGGCCGGCGTGCACCCGGTGCTCGCCCGGGTCTTTGCGGCGCGCGGTGTGGAACACCCTTCAGACATCGGACACAGCCTGGAGGGCCTGATCCCGCCGGACTCACTCAGCGGCGTCGACAGGGCGGTTGAGCTGATCATCAATGCGATTCGTCTGCAACAAGCCATCTGTGTGGTCGGCGACTACGATTGCGACGGTGCGACCGCGAGCGCGCTTGCAGTGCGAGGCCTGCGGGCGATGGGCGCCCGGGTCGACTATCTGGTGCCCAATCGGCTGACCCATGGTTATGGCCTCTCACCGCCCGTTGTGGCGATGGCGCTCGAACACCCTCGGCTCGGACGCCCCGACCTGCTGATCACGGTCGATAACGGCATTGCCAGCCACGACGGGATTGCCGCGGCCAATGCAGCGGGGCTTCGAGTGCTCGTGACCGACCACCATTTGCCAGGCGAAGAGCTTCCGGCGGCGTCGGCCATCGTCAACCCCAATCAGCCCGGTTGCCGTTTCCCGAGCAAAAATCTGGCCGGAGTCGGCGTGATGTTTTATGTGCTGGCGGCGGTGCGTGCCCACCTGCGCCAGATCGACCCCGAGGCTGCGGGCGCGCGTCTCAATCTCTCGCGACTGCTCGATCTGGTCGCGCTCGGCTCGGTCGCCGACCTGGTCAAACTCGACGAGAACAATCGCAGGCTGGTCGCTGCGGGCTTAAGAACGATCCGATCGGGACAGGGCTCGGCGGGTATCCGTGCCTTGCTCACCGAGGCCGGACGCGACTGGCGGGAGGTCTCGAGCACCGATCTGGGCTTCGTCGTGGGCCCGCGAGTCAATGCGGCCGGACGGCTCGCTGACATCACGCTGGGGATTGCCTGCCTACTGACCGAGGACCCCGATGAGGCCGCCACGCTCGCTGCCGAACTGGACCGGATCAATCGCGAACGCCGCTCGATAGAAACCACCATGCGCGAGCAGGCGATCGCCTTTCTTGAGGAGGTTCCGCCCGCTCGCTGTTCGGTGTCCGTGCATCATCCGGAGTGGCATGAAGGCGTGGTCGGCTTGATCGCAAGCCGGTTGAAGACCCGCTTTGCGCGCCCGGCGTTCGCCTTTGCGAGCGCCGCGTCCGACCCCAACATGGCCAAGGGTTCGGGCCGATCGATACCGGGCATCCACCTGCGTGACACGCTCGATCTCATGGCCCGGCGCGCCCCAGGCTTGATCGAGCGCTTCGGCGGGCACGCCATGGCCGCGGGCCTCAGCCTGCCGATCGCGCATGTGCCCCGGTTCGGCGCCCTGCTTGAGGCGGTGATCGCCGAAACCGCCGACCCGGGCCTGTTTTCCGAGAGCCTGTTGACCGATGGTGAGCTCGATCCCTCGCAGGTCGATCTGCCTCTGGTCGAGACGATCGACGCCCAGGTCTGGGGGCAGGGCTTCCCGCCTCCGCTTTTTCGGCATGAATTCCGGGTGTTGAAACAGCGACTGGTGGGCGAGCAACACCTGAAAATCGAACTGGCAAGCGGCCGCCGCAGATATGAGGCGATCGCCTTTGGACGTACCGAACCACTCCCTGAGCGGACCGTGCTCGCCTGGCGCCCCGCTATCAACGAATATCGGGGACTGCGCAGTCTGCAACTGGTCATCGAAGCCGTTGAGGGCTGACGGTCGCCCATCACGACGCGCCGACCGGGTCAATATGCTGCATGGCCACTCGGCTGCCGGATCTGAGATAATCGAAGGTTCCCCTCTTCGAAAGACGCCCCACGATGGAAGCCGAGCGCACCAATCAGCTTGTCGCCCTCCTCTCGGATCTTGCACGACGCGTGCAAGATCTTCGGGGGTATCTTTGACTTCGATGTCAAGCGAACGCGCCTCGAAGAGGTGACGCGGGAGCTCGAGGCTCCCGATGTCTGGAACAATCCAAAAACCGCGCAGGACCTCGGTCGCGAAAAGAAGTCGATCGAGAATGTGGTCAATCGGATCCTGGAGATCGAGTCCAACCTGAACGATGCCACCGAGCTCTGCGAAATTGCCGTGTCGGAGAGCGACGAGGACACCTTCATCGCCGTCGAATCCGATACCGATGCCCTGCGACTGCAGGTCGAGTCGCTCGAATTCCGGCGGATGTTCTCCAACCCGGCCGACCCCAGCAACTGCTTCCTCGAGATCCAGTCCGGAGCGGGCGGCACCGAAGCCCAGGACTGGGCGCAGATGCTCCTGCGCCAGTACCTGCGCTACTGCGAACGAAAAGGGCTCGACGCGCAGTTGCTCGAGGAGTCGCCCGGCGATGTCGCAGGCATCAAGGGCGCCACGGTCAAGATCGAGGGTGAGTACGCCTACGGCCTGCTGCGCACCGAGACCGGCATTCACCGGCTGGTGAGGAAGTCACCGTTCGATTCCAGCGGAGGGCGCCACACTTCCTTCGCCTCAGTCTACGTGTACCCCGAGATCGATGACTCGATCGTGGTCGAGATCAACCCGGCCGACTTGCGGGTCGATGTGTTCCGTGCTTCGGGCGCGGGCGGACAGCACATCAACAAGACCGAGTCGGCGGTCCGCATCACGCACAACCCCACTGGGATCGTCGTTCAGTGCCAGAACGACCGTTCGCAACACCGCAACCGCGACGAGGCGCTGAACATGCTGAGGGCGCGCCTGTTCGTATTCGAGATGCGCAAGCGCCGCGCCGAGGCCGACAAGGTCGAGGCGGCCAAGAGCGACATCGGCTGGGGGCACCAGATCCGCTCGTACGTGCTCGACCAGTCTCGAATCAAGGACCTGCGCACCAACGTCGAGATCAGCAACACGCGTGCGGTGCTCGACGGCGATCTCGACGAGTTCATTACAGCCAGTCTCAAACAGGGCATTTGAAACCGTGATGCCGTGACGCCCCGGGCGATGGTACTGAACCCGCCTCGCCCGCCTCGACAAAGGTGAATCCGATGACAACCGAAGATCTTCGCGATGCCGAGCCCCAGCAGGACGAGAACGCGATCATTGCTGAGCGCCGCGCAAAGCTCGGGCGGCTACGCTCAAGCGGCGTAGCCTTCCCCAACGATTTTCGGCCGGCTCACCATGCAGCCGACCTCGCGACCCACCACGGCATGAAGACCCGCGAGCAGCTCGAAAGCGAGCACATTGCAGTGCGCGTGGCAGGACGCATCGTACTCAAGCGCGTACAGGGCAAAGCCAGCTTCGCCACGATCCAGGACGGCAGTGGCCGCCTGCAGATCTGGATGAATGACGAGGGCGTGGGCGCCCCCGCTCATGAGGCCTTCAAGCACTGGGACCTCGGTGACGTCATCGGTGTCGAGGGCGTGCTCTTCAAGACGATGAAGGGCGAGCTCTCGGTGCGCTGCGCATCGCTGCGCATGCTCGCCAAGTCACTGCGTCCGCTGCCCGACAAGTTCCACGGGGTTGCTGACCAGGAGTTGCGATATCGCCAACGCTATGTCGACCTGATCGCCAATCGCGAGACGCGCGACACCTTCATCTCGCGCAGCCGCACGATCAGCGCCATCCGCTCGTTCATGGTGGCGCATGGCTTTCTCGAAGTCGAAACCCCGATGCTGCATCCGATTCCGGGCGGTGCCAGCGCCAAACCCTTTGTCACCCATCACAACGCGCTCGATCAGGAGATGTTCCTGAGGATCGCCCCCGAGCTCTATCTCAAGCGACTGATCGTGGGCGGTTTCGAGCGTGTCTATGAGATCAACCGCAACTTTCGCAACGAGGGCATCAGCCCGCGGCACAACCCCGAATTCACGATGATGGAGTTCTACGCGGCCTACACCGACTACCGCTGGCTGATGGACTTCACCGAAGAGGTGATTCGGGAGTCAGCGATTGCGGCAACCGGCAGCACCCAGATCACCTACCAGGGGCAATCGATCGACCTGGGTCGGCCCTTCGAGCGGCTGAGCATCGCGGGCGCGATCGCGCGCCACGCGCCCCAATACCCGGCGGGCCGGCTCGACGAGCCCGACTGGCTGCGCGAGGAACTGAGCCGTATCGGTGTCAATGTCAACGATCCTGCGCTCGCACGGGCCGGGCTCGGCGCCCTGCAACTCGCGCTGTTCGAGGAAGTGGCCGAACACAAGCTCTGGCAGCCCACCTACATCATCGACTATCCGGTCGAAGTCTCACCGCTTGCGCGCGTCTCCGATCACCGGCCCGGCGTGACCGAGCGGTTCGAGCTGTTCGTTGCGGGGCGCGAGCTCGCAAACGGCTTTTCCGAATTGAACGATCCCGAAGACCAGGCCGCCCGCTTTCATCTGCAGGCCGATGCCAAGGCTGCAGGCGACGAGGAAGCCATGTATTTCGATGGTGACTACATCCGGGCGCTCGAGTACGGCATGCCGCCGGCCGGTGGCTGCGGGATCGGGATTGACCGCCTGATCATGCTGCTCACCGACAGCGCCAACATCCGCGATGTGGTTCTGTTCCCCGCTCTCAGGCGCGAGGAGTAAGGCCCGAGCTGACCACAGCGCCTGAGCGATTTGCGCTGATGTCGCGGTTTTCAGCCACCCGGCACCCACGCTTGTCCGTGGCGATCGTGGCGCTTGGCATCACGCAAATCATTGGCTGGGGCACCACCTTCTATCTGCCTGCAGTCGTGGCCCAGGCAGTTGCTGAGGAAGGTCTGATATCGAAGACCCACTATCTGGTCTCGTTTTCCTGGTGCCTGCTGCTCGCAGGCCTCCTGGCACGCCGACTGGGCCGACTGATCGACCGAATCGGCGCTGCGCCCGTTCTGGCAACGGGTTCGCTGGTCAGCGCGCTCGGTCTCGCGCTTCAATCCATTGCCCACGAACCCTGGCTGATCTGGTTGTCATGGACATCGATCGGCGTCATGCTCCGAGCCGTTCTCTACGACGGCGCATTTGCCGCGCTCACGGCGCTATCGGGCAGCCAGGCGAGGCGATCGATCTCTCTCATCACGCTGATGGGCGGGTTGGCGTCCACGGTCTTCTGGCCGATCGGAGCGTGGCTGGTCGAATGGAGCGACTGGCGAATGACCCTGATGGTGTATGCCGCACTCAATCTGTTCGTGTGCGCGCCGCTTCACTGGTGGTGCGCGGGCCAGGTGGCCTCGAGGAGTAGTACGCCCGGCGCTCCGATTCGGGCCGAAACCGCGTCGCCCGCCCAGCCGCCGGCCAAAGGCATCGGCTCGAGTACCGACAGCGCCCTGTTCAGGGAACACGGACTGCGGGAACGCGCAATCCTTCTGTTTTCATCCGCCCTCGCGCTACACGGCTTCATTTCCTATGGGCTGTCGACCCACCTGCCCAGCCTGCTCCAGGGCCTGGGCCTGCAGGCGGGTGCTGCAATCATCGTCGCATCGCTCATGGGTCCGGCGCAGGTGCTGGCGCGCATCGTCGAGCTGCGGCTTCAGCGCTCGATCCCCACGCTGTCGCTCACCATTCCGATCTTCCTGCTCATGCCTCTTGCCTTTGTGGGCTTCGCCTCACTTCAGGCGGTGCCCGCGAGCCAAGCAGCCGTCGCGGGCGCCCTGGTGGTCATGATCTGGGGGGCGAGCAATGGCCTGATGACGATCATCCGCGGCTCGCTGCCCATCACGCTATTTGGTACGGCCGGCTACGGAGAGGTGCTGGGTCGGCTCGCCGCTCCCACGCTCTTCATGGGCGCCATCGCGCCGGTGCTGTTCGGTCTGGCGATCGAATGGCTGGGGCCGGCCGGCGCGTCACTGTTTCTGCTGGTGCTCGGGGTGCTGTCGACCGGGTTGGCCGGGCGCCTGGTCAGACTCGCACGCAATCAGGCTGCTTCGTCGATCCACGCCTGTTGAATCGCCTCGAGCACTTTCTCGCCCGAGCGGGTGGGGTCATCGTCGAAGCCCGGCAACTCGATGACCCAGCGACGCAGGTCGGTGAATCGAACCTGTCGTGGGTCGATCTCGGGATAGGCCTCGGTGAGCTCGATCGCGATGGTCTGAACGTCCGTCCACTTCATCCCTGTTTCCTCTCCACAGAAGGCACGCGAGGCGATGCAAGCTAGATCACTCGCGCGCGAGGTTGATCGTGTACTTGGGAATCTCGACAGCGAGATCTGCGGCGGCGAGATGGACCTGGCACGACAGACGCGAGAGCGCCGTCAGACCCCAAGCCTTGTCGCGCATGTCATCCTCTTCCTCCGTGGCCGACGCGAGCGACCCTCCCCCCTCGCGGATGATCACGTGGCAGGTGGTGCACGCGCAGGACATCGCGCACGCATGCTCGATGTCCACACCATGCTCGAGCAAGGCCTTGCACAGCATCGTGCCCTCTGGGGCCTCGAACGACAGACCCTGCGGGCAGAGCGACTCGTGAGGCAGAACTCGAATGACAGGCATGGTTGGAGGTCCTCTTCAATGGCCCAATTCATCAATCCGCCGCCCGGACAAAGCTCGTCCAATCGCCTGATCCATGCGGC
>Ga0164293_10001984_pt1 | contig 17316 bp, 14 predicted proteins | sample GEODES118metaG_FD_111487 | JGI IMG/M metagenome (GOLD analysis project Ga0164293, IMG submission 111487) | Eutrophic lake water microbial communities from Lake Mendota, Wisconsin, USA - GEODES118 metaG | ecosystem: Environmental > Aquatic > Freshwater > Lake | place: USA: Lake Mendota...
AATGATATCGGAGTAACGGTAATTGCTCACCCGACTTTGAGTCAGAATGTAGTTACGAGTGTAGTAGAGCATGACCCATGGAAGATCGCGGTTCACTTCTCCTTCTAATTCAGCCATCAAGCGATACTTTTCCGGCCCCTCTTCCATCACGCTTATTTTAGTAAAGAGTGAATCGACCTTCTTGTTTGCATAGAAAGAAGAGTTCGGTCCGGGAGGAAAATTATTTGAAGTAAGCAGTTGAAGAATATTCTCAGCATCTGGATAATCTACCACCCAGCCACCGTGCCAGAATTGCAGTTCACCTCGACGTGAGCGCTCCAAGAAAACTGGGAATGAATTTAAACTCGCATTGGCGGGAATTCCAACGGCCCTTAACTCTTGAACAACAAATTCAGACATCTGACGTTGGAGAGTTGAGTTTCCACGCACATCAAAAGTTATTTGCGGTAAGCCTTTGCCTTCAGGGTAACCAGCTTTCGCCAGAAGTTCTTTAGCTTTTGCGAGATCATATTTGTAGGGCAATTCGACTGATGGATCATATCCCGGCACACCTGGTGGATAGATCGAGTTCGCCTTTTGACCAGTGTTGTTGGTGAAGAGTTTGATAAATTTTTCAACATCAATGGCATGCGCGATAGCTTGGCGGAGTACGAGATTTTTACCGAGTACAGGATCCTTCATGTTGAACGCGAGCCACCAATAGATCAAAGTGGGAGCGACCTGCATTTTTACTTTTTTGTCTGTGAGCTCTTTGTTGAGTTTTCCGTTAGCGCCCAGAGCAGCCTCGTAGTAGTCCTTGGTAAGAGAGAGGATATCGATTTTAGAACTTAAAAAGTTCAACCAGCTCGTCTGCTGCTCCTTCATTACAATCATCGAAACGCGATCAACAAACGGAAGTTTTTTGCCAGCGTCAGTTAACAGTCCCTGTTCATTGGCAAAACGATCACCTTGAGTGGGGAAGGTGCTGGTAATGTATTCAGGAAACCGCTCAAAGATGGCCTGTTGATTAGGATTGTAGTCCACCAAAACAAATGGGCCTGTACCGACCATCGCCAGATTTAAATCATTTTTAAAATGTCTGACGGCCTCTTCAGGTACTGGAGAAGTGAAAGTCATTGCGAGAGAGAAAAGCAACTGAGGGAATGGTTTTGTGAGGTGAATGATTAGTGTGTGCTTATCTGGTGTTTCAAGTCCAGCAACGGGAGTTTTCAAGCAAGTCTCTAGATCATCTTTGACATTTATGCGCCAACTATCCAGACCCTTAATCTTGTTCTCAAACATCCACCAACCTTTGCCTTGAGTTGGAACGAAAGCCTGACGTTTGATGGCAGTCACTATATCGGCAGCAGTGACCATTCTCCCAGCGGGAAGAAACTTTTGTGGGTGATAAGGAATGTTCTTTTTAATTTTGATAGTGATCTTGCGACCGCTTTCTTCAAAAACTGGCATCTCTTCGGCCAAGAGAGGGCGCAGTTGATAAGGACGTTTAAGGTATTCGTACTCAAAAAGTGTCTCATATGAGTTCGCAACCACAGGAGCACAAACTGTGTCGTAGCATCCAGCTGGGTCAAGAGTAGAAACTTCGGATGAAAGTGCAAGTCGCAACTCTTTAACGAGGTTTTCTTTTTTCTCTTGGCAAGCAACGAGTAGGAACGAGAGCAATAGGATGAACTTCATACGCCTAACACCTTTTTCACAGCAGACATAAAATCTTGCGTTTTTGCAGAAAGACCAGAGCCTTGCGCCATATCCGGCTTACCGCCGCCACGACCTTCCATGGCAGGGAGAGTTTCTTTGAGAATTTTCCCACAGTCGACTTCTTTGGCATCACGAGGAGCTTTGAGTACGACTGTCAGACGATCTCCCTCTTTGTGTGTGATAAGCGCAACACCTTGCGGGAATTTATCACTAAAGAGGTCGGCAAGTTTTTTTATACCGGTAACGTCTTGTGATGAGGCATCTGCAAGATAGAAATCAAGACCGTGAGTTTTACCTGAAATCTTAAACAATGAAGCAACGGAAGCAGCCATTGCTTGCTCTTGCAACTGCTCGATGGTTTTAGCTTTGGCTTTGTTCTCAGCTTGAAGTGCCGAAATTTTCTCAAGGACTTTTTCTTCTTTGGCCCCAAAGTCTTTTTCTAGCTCTGCTAAAAGCGAAGAGCGCTTCAATAGCCAGTCCATCGCCGTGCTAGAGCTGATCGCTTCGATACGACGAACACCGCTTGCGAGAGAAGTTTCTACTACGATTTTGAAAGCACCAATATCACCGGTGTTGCTAACGTGGGTACCACCACATAATTCACAGGAGAAATCACCCATGGTGAGCACGCGCACTTTGTCGCCGTACTTTTCACCAAAGAGCGCCATCGCGCCTTTCTTGGTAGCTTCATCTTTAGTCATGACATCGGCATTTACCGGTAAGCGTCGTGCAATCGAAGCATTGACGAGTTCTTCAACCTGTTGAATTTCACTTGGTTTTAGAGCTTCTGAATGAGTGAAGTCAAAACGCAAACGATCTGGGCCTACACTTGAGCCCGCTTGCTTCACATGATTACCTAGTACTTTGATCAAAGCTGACTGCAACAAGTGCGTGGCAGAGTGATTGCGCTTGGTGAGCTCGCGTTCTTCTTTGTTGATTTTAAGTACGTATTCTTGACCAACTTCAAGAGCGTCAGCATCTTCCGACAAGTGATCATGAAGACCATCAACCGGTTTTTGTGTGTCGCTGATTGTGGCAAGTTTTCCTTCCTTACCAAATACTTCACCTTTATCACCGAGCTGACCACCACCTTCACCATAGAAAGGTGAGCGATCAAAGATCAAATGGTAAACGCCGTTGATCTCTTCCTTTGCGATAAGTTTCGCTTTGGTTTCAGCATCCGCATAACCAGTGAAAACAGTTTCGCCGTTTTTCTCTTTAATGCCATAGAAGAGTTTCAAGTTGTCTTCTTGAACTTTGAATTTGCCGCTCTTCTTGGAGAGCTCTTTTTGCTTGGCCATCGCCACATCAAAAGCTTTGTTATCTAGAGCGATACTCTTTTCGCGTAAAATGACTTCGGTGAGATCCAAGGGAAAGCCGAAGGTATCGTATAGTTTGAAGGCGACATCACCTGAGAATGCTTGGCCAGACTTGAGCGCCGCCAGCTCTGTTTTAATAAGATCAAGACCTGTGGAAAGAGTTTTGCGGAATTTCTCTTCTTCAAGCTTTAACAGTTTCTCTGCCAAGGCTGCGTTGTGAGCGTTGTCAGGATATTCGTAACCCAAAGATTCAAAAACAGCAGGCACTAATTTGTAGAAGGTAATTTCTTTGATGCCTAAAAGCTCAAGGTGGCGAACCGCACGACGAATGATTCGACGAAGAACGTAGCCGCGGCCGTCATTGGCTGGAATGACACCGTCAGTGATCAACATGGTTGATGAGCGAATGTGATCAGCGATAACACGGAAAGATGACTTCGTTTCTTCACTGGTCGTTGAGTAGTAGTCTTTACCTGAGAGTTTACCGATCGCTTTCATGATCGGTTCAAAGATATCGGTATCGTAGTTGTAGTACTTACCTTGTAGAGCAGCAGCGAATCGTTCTAAACCACCACCTGTATCAACAGAGGGTTTTGGCAGTGGTTTGCGTTTGATCTCTTCGCCTTCACGGTATTTTTCATACTGCATGAAAACCAGATTCCAAATTTCAACGAAGCGACCTTCGTCATCAATCTCTTGGCAGCCGGCCGGTGTGCCGGTTGAGAATTTTTCGCCGTGATCATAAAAAATTTCGGTGCACGGTCCACAAGGACCCACATCACCCATTTCCCAGAAGTTTGATTTATCACCGAGCTTATAGATCCACTCTAGAGGAACACCCATGTCTTTGTGCCAAATCATCAAAGCTTCATCGTCACTTTCATGAACTGTAACGCGTAGTTTTTCTTTAGGAAGTTTGAGATCAACAGTGAGAAGTTCCCAAGCAAATTTGATGGCGTCTTTTTTGAAGTAATCACCGAAGCTGAAGTTACCCATCATTTCAAAATAGGTGTGGTGACGAGCGGTGAAGCCGACGTTCTCAAGATCGTTATGTTTACCACCGGCGCGGACACATTTTTGAATGGTCACGGCACGACGGTTACCTGGAGTCGCTTTACCAGTGAAGAAATCTTTGAATTGGTTCATACCGGCGTTGGCAAATAACAACGTATTGTCGTTGTGAGGCACAAGACTTGAGGACTTGTGCTTATCGTGGCCTTGGCGGCGGAAGTAATCAGAAAAAGCGTTACGAATCTCTTGAGCGCGCATTTCAACCCCTCTCTAAAATCGAGGCTTTGAGGCTATCATGGGCAAACATAAGTCGCTAGATATGTGCGTCGAGTTAATTGGCCCTCATGGCCTCGTCGACTGCGCGGCGAACATCTTCCCAGCCATAGCCCTTTGAGAGTAGAAAGCGAGAGACTTTTTCGCGTAGCTTCTGCTTTCCCTCACGGTCGACTGGTAGATCGCGGCCACGCATCTTTTTCTGGACTAAGAGGCTAATCGTGTCATCTGAGCTGCGATCCATGTCCTGGCGCCAGCTAAGCAGCTCTTCTGCGGTAAAGGTTAGCTGTTCCTGCTCACCACGTCGCTTGATCATGCTGTCTGAATAACCCTTGGCAATCCAGCGACGCGCGAGAAGACGCTTATACTCTTCTTCGCGCAGATAATTCTTCTCAATCAATTTTGTTAGAGTTTCGTCAATTTCAGTTTGTTCAAACTGTTTAAGACGTAATTTCTGACGAAGCTTGAATTCGGAGTAGTCCTGAGCGGAGAGAAGATAGAGCGCGTATTGATAAGCGGATTGTTTCATAAAAAAAGGGGCCCCTTTCGAGGCCCCATCCGATTACTGGATTTTTTTGCCTTTAGCGGCTGGCTTCACTTCAACTTCTTCCTTGATCTCACCTGTCGCCATGTCGACCTTGGCGATCTCAGTTGGCTTACCAATGTTGTGCTTGGCGAGAACTTTCGTGCGAATCTCTTCCATGATGGCAGCATTTTCTTTCAAGAAGACTTTGCCTTGCTCACGGCCTTGGCCAATTTTTTGGTTGTTGTATGAATACCATGCGCCAGCTTTCTCGATGATGCCTTCGTTGGCAGCGATGTCGAGGAGGTCGCCAGTTTTTGAAACGCCTTCGCCATACATGATGTCGAATTCGACTTCTTTGAATGGAGGAGCGACTTTGTTTTTGACAACTTTTACGCGTGTACGTGAACCAGTGGTATTCTCGCCATCTTTGATCGCGCCGATACGACGGATGTCCATACGAACTGAAGCGTAAAATTTAAGAGCATTACCACCCGTAGTTGTTTCTGGGTTACCGAACATCACACCGATTTTCATACGAAGTTGGTTAATGAAGATAACAGTACAGTTTGAGCGAGAGATTGAGCCAGTGAGCTTACGAAGAGCTTGGCTCATCAAGCGTGCTTGAAGACCCATGTGGCTGTCGCCCATTTCGCCTTCGAGTTCTGCTTTAGGTGTAAGAGCAGCGACAGAGTCGACGATCAAAAGATTAACCGCGCCCGAGCGCACCAACATGTCGGCGATCTCGAGAGCTTGTTCACCCGAATCTGGTTGAGAGATAAGAGTATTAGGAACATCAACACCAAGTTTTGAAGCATAAGATGTGTCGAGTGCATGTTCTGCATCGACGAAAGCAACAGTGCCGCCCATCTTCTGACATTCCGCTGCGATGTGAAGCGTGAGTGTTGTTTTACCTGAAGATTCTGGGCCGTAGATTTCGATGATACGTCCTTGTGGAATACCGCCGATGCCGAGAGCGAGATCAAGGCCGATTGATCCAGTCGAGATTGCAGGAATTCTTTCCTGAACCTGATCTGTGCCCAAGCGCATGATAGCGCCTTTGCCGAATTGCTTCTCAATCGTTGAGAGTGCGAGTTCGAGAGCCTTCTTCTTGTTGCTCGCGTCACCGCTGTTTTCGAAAGTACTGTTAAAAGCCATGATATCTCCCCTTGTGGTCAATGATTTCGGAGGTGTGTGTAAAATTACGCTAACACCCCCTGGCGTTAGTGCCAAGGCTTTTTACTGCAAGTCTACGGAAAAATTACGGAAACCCAAGTTATCAAAAACTTAGAGTATTTGACTAATTGCGTAGGAAAAAATGGGACAGGGCCAAGACAAAACTACCCGCGAAGAGGCCAGATATGACATCGTCTAGAATGGTGCCGGCGCCGTTTTTTACTTTTTTATCAAAATAAGAAGCAGGCCAAACTTTGACGATATCGAAGAATCGAAAAGCAGCAAAACATAATCCCCATTCGAGAAAGTTGCGAGGGGAAACAATCATCCAGGTGATCGCCATGCCAATGACTTCATCGACAACGATCCATTGTGGATCTTGTAATTGCATTTTTTTTTGAATGATGTCGGCGGTCCAGCAAGCAATCAATGTCATGAGAGAGATCACGATGGCGCTTACCCAAATGGGAGTTTCAAGTAGACTCCATGCATAGATAAACGGAAGAGCCGCAAGAGTGCCAAAAGTTCCGGGAGCTTTTTTTGCGCGTCCTGCGCCAAACCATGAAAGATACATGATCATCAGTTGTTGTGCGAAGTTGTTGTTTTGCTCTTTCATGTCTTATGGGCTACTTTTTTTCCTCAATTCTAGCGCGAAAACAGAGGACTGCGATAGTGAGTGTGCGTCCAGATTTTCTTCAGCAGCATCTTTTTAACTGGGAAACCTTAGATTTGGTTTGCAGTGGAAAGTCGTCGCTGGATGCTAAAAATTATCTTACCGAAATGTACGGGGCCGAACAGGTCTACGACTTTTTAGTTGGTTATGGTTTCGATCTCAAAAATCCAGTTGAGAACGCCGAGCTGTTTGGGATTTACCAAGAGGCCCTGCAATTTATAAAGCGCTATTTTCTAAAAGAAGGAAATCCCGACGGTCTTGAGATGTCGGTGCCAAGTTTCCTTTTCATGCTGACAGATATCTCCGAGCTTTTCATGCTCGCGACGGGTAAGTCGGGGGCTAAGCCTAATGTGGAAGAGGCGCTGTGGGCAGGTGTTGTTCTAAAAGTGATGCACACTATTCTGCATGCCGATAAAGATCTTCGTTATCGCTACTTCAGTGTGGTTCAGCAGCAAATTTTTGATCGTTTCTACAAATTTATTGTTCGTGATGAAGAGAACATGCTTTTCATGAAAAACGATTCAGGGTTTGTTGTCCCATTGGTAGATTTTCAAACGAAAGCTAAAAAAACGCGTGATTCCATCATTATTAAGCTTCTGCATAAGCAAGAAAACGTAGCTGAAGAATTGTTTGATCGTATTGGTGTGCGTTTTGTAACAAAGAGCAAACTTGATTCACTTCGTGTTCTGAAGTTCTTAGTCACAAATTATGTTGTGATGATCAACAACATAAAGCCAAGTCGCTCGCAAAATACCTTGGTCGATTTGGGTTTGATGAAAAAACGCACCAACACATTACTCAAGAAAACCTTGCGTGAGGGCTGGGGTGAAGAGAAGTATTTGGCGGAACTTTCTCAGTTGGTTGATAGTTGTGCTCCTGGAGGAGCCACGACAGATCGCAACGCTCATACTTCACAGGAATACCGCGCTATTCATTTTACAGGTCGACAATTAATTAAATACCGCAATCCTTTCATGTCACAATTTAATGAAGTCAGAAAATCTGCCATGAAGGATAAAGAGCAACCTTTGGCGAAAGAGTTGCTAGCGCTTGATACATCGCCCATCTCACGTGATGTGCGCTTCTTTTATCCATTTGAAGTTCAGATTGCGGATGAGCAGAGTCATCAACAGAACACGCAAGGTGAAGCCAGCCATCAAGAGTACAAGCGCTCTCAAGTGAAGTCGGCAATGAAGCGAATCTTTAAGCCGCTCATGGACTTGAAAGGTCTAAGCTAGATTTTTTTCCAAGAATAATTTCATACGCTGGTTAACGAACTCAGGAAAGTCGACCTGGGGAACGTGTGAGCCTTCCTTAACAATATAAAGTTCAGAACCCTGCAGCCGTTGCTGGATAAGATGTTGCAAATGGAAGGGGATGACACGATCTTTGTCTCCGCCCATCACAAGTGCAGGAATTTTGAGTTCATCAAGATGGCCAATGATATCGTGTTTTTGCATTTCCGAGAAAAGTTGTAAAAAAAGATCAGAGCCTAGTTGTGCCAAGCGATTCATATAAACTTCGATATAGTCACGACTGACTTGTTTTTTATTAAAACCTTGAGAGTGGATGAGCTCAAGAGTCAGCGGGTTCATTGCCTGAGTTTTCCAAATGAAATCAAAAAATTCGGTGTATCTCTTTTTGATTTCTTCTGCAGCAGGGAGAATGAATTCCATGAAGTTAGTATCGAACATCACTCCCTTTACCGGAAGAACTGTTCCAGACAAAAGACACATAGCTGAAATGGATTCTGGATAGCGACGTGCGTATTCAAGAGTGACGTTGACGCCCATGCTGTGGCCTATTGCCGCAACAGTTTTAATTTTAAGATGTGCTAAGAGCTCATTGATATCAAGAGCAATTCTTTCGAAGGTAATGTTTGTTAAATTATCAACGCCGGAGCTTTGAAAATGGCCACGATAATCATGGAAAAGAATTTTGTAGCCGGCATTGTGAAACCATTCGAGTTGATACTTCCAATGCCAGTTGCTGCACAATAGGCCATAGTTGAACAGGACAACTTTTTCATGCTCAGTCTTGTAATCAATTGGGAAATTTGTCGTGTAAAAAATTTGTTCGCCATCAGATGTCTTGAGAAAGTTGGAGTGAAGTTGCATTTCAGAGCTACTTGGTTTTCGGATTAAGAAGTTGAATCACATTTATAATGGGTGCTTCACTTGCAACCAAGGCTTTGAGTTTTTTATCAAGAACTTGTTTTTTGCTCAGGATTTCTTCAAACTTTGATTCAACAATTTTAAATTCAACATCACCAATTTGTAGAATATCGCTGTGTTTAACTTTACGCGGTTTAGTGGCTCTTTTTCCATTAAGTAGCCAAAATTCTAATTTAGGGTGAGGTTGTACTTGTATAAAATCAGGAAATACCTCCACCATAAAAGCAAATGAAGTAGGTAGGCCTTCAGGAGAAATGTCGCCTTGCGGATAACCGAGATAAACTTGATTTTTATGAAAGCGCCATGAACCTTTAAACTCAGGGTCAGCGCATTTGGTTATATCTATTTCAATCATTCTTAGATTGTATCTAAAATTTTCTGATCACGGGCGAGCTTAAGTAGTATGGGATCGATTTTTCCGGGTTGTTCGCGCATGAGTTGTTGAACGTCGCGGTACACTTTTTCTAAAATATGAGAATGTTTGTGGAAATCTGCCACACGTCGACGCGTAACGACTCCTGACTGGTCTACTCCGAAGAGATCACCTTCACCGCGATTTTGCAGATCGGCCTCAGCAATTTCGAATCCGTCGATGGTTTTCTCCATAACTTCCAAGCGACTCATGGCTTCAGGACCTAGCTCTTGATCGAGAACTAAAAAGCAGAAACCAGGTTTATCACCACGACCCACACGACCTCTGAGCTGATGAAGTGAGCTGAGACCAAAGCGCTCGGGATGATAGACACACATAAAGGCTGCGTTGGGAACATTGATGCCAACTTCGATCACACTTGTCGCGATCAATACCTGAATTCTACCTTCGGTGAACGCTTGGACTGTCGCTTCTTTTTCTTCAGCTTTCATTTTTCCATGGGGCATAGCAAGTTTGATGCCTGGAAAAGTGGCTTGGTATTTCTTAAATGACTCTGTCACGTTTTGCAGATCCATCGTTTCAGATTCTTCGATAGCAGGAAATACAAAGTAGCCTTGATCACCCATCTTGAGACGTTGAATAATGAAATCGATGTATTTGGGATAATTCGCCTTTGCAACTAATCGGGTCTTGATGCCTTTTCGACCAGCAGGCATGGCCTTGATGGTAGTGAAATCAAGATCACCATATTGTGCCAAAGAGAGAGTGCGAGGAATAGGAGTGGCCGACATAATGAGACAATGAGTGCCGGCTCCTTTGGCTGTAAGTTGTAAACGTTGCTCAACTCCAAACTTATGCTGTTCATCAATAATCGCCAGACCCAGATCTTTAAATTTTACGCTTTCTTGAAACAAAGAGTGGGTACCGATCACGAAATTGGTTTCGCCTGAAATCATCGCAAGCGAGAGTGCATCTTTGGCTTTCTTTTTCATGCTTCCAAGTAAAAGCGCTGGCTTCAAGAAAGGCAAACTGCCAAATAAGTCAGCTAGTGTTTTAGCATGTTGAATAGCGAGGGCTTCAGTGGGACACATCAAAGCCACTTGTTTACCTTGATGAATGGTCATCAAGGCCACCAACATGGCAACGACAGTTTTTCCACAACCCACATCACCTTGTAGCATGCGCATCATGGGGTGACCGGTTTGCATATCAGCTAAAATTTGTTCTATCGATTTTTGTTGATCATTAGTTAGTTGAAACGGAAGCAATTTTAGAAATGCCGAGAGAGCTTCAAGATCATTTTTAATTATTGGGCCCGCTTTCTTTTTGATAAAACGCCGTCGGGTGGTGATTTTTAACTGATCAATGAAGAATTCTTCATAGGCCAAACGTTCAGTGGCAGCCTTACGAACTTCAGTGGTTGCCTCTTGAGGTGAGAGGCGAGCATGCAGCACACGAAAAGCGCGAGCGAGATTCATTTCATTAAGTTCATCAGTTCCATAATCAGATTGAATGTCACTCCAAAAATTTTCAGGCAATCCAGCAAAAAGTTTGGCGGTATAGCTTCCTGGTACTTTATTAACGGTAGGGTATTCGATCAGCCATTCGCCTAAAGTTTGCGCCCAAGCTTCATCAAGCAAAGGATGTACTTTTGGATTCACAATTTGATTTTGTGCACGCCACTCTTGCATGGTGCCTAAGAACCAAACTTGATCCCAGTCTTCTATTTGTTTTTTTTGTTGAGGATAGAGATTAAAAAATCTCAAGGGAAGAGTGGCTTCGCCGTTCAACTCCTTAACGATTACATAGCCGTTATGGAGTAGAAAGCGACCTTTGGTACGACGGCCATAGGCGGGCTTCACCTCACGATGAATCACTTTGCCGCAGCCTAAAAAAAGTTCTCCCTCGCGGGCCTCGCGAAAAGGCCGCACCTTTGGCATAGGAAGTGTTCTGAGTGGGAGTAACCAGAGCAAGTCTTCTAAACGCTGAACTCCAGCAGAGTACAGTGACTCTAGATGAGCGGAAGGCTTCTTGCCGGATGACAAAACAAGTAGGGAAGAATCGCTGTTAACGATACTGGACGGATTGGACCTCATAGGTCACATCACCCTTAGGTGCCTTAACGATAATTTCATCGCCCGCTTCTTTACCAATGAGTGCTTTGCCTAGCGGTGAGCTGTAGGAAATTTTGCTCTTATCCGTCATTGCCTCATCTTCGCCGACGATTTGGTAAGTAATTTCTGCACCTTTTGCATCAGTAATGCAGACGGTTGCACCAAAAACGATTTTACCATTTGCTGTTTGTTTAATTTCAACGACACGACAGCGCGCTAACTTGGCCTGTAGTTCACCAATGCGGCCTTCGATATGCGATTGTTTTTCTTTAGCAGCTGAATACTCAGCATTTTCTTTGAGATCACCTAAAGCGCGCGCTTCAGCGATGGCTTCTTTGACACCTTCGCGTTCCACTTTAATTAAATGATCAAGTTCAGCTTCCAAGAGCTTCTTACCAGTGGGTGTCATGGGAAATTCGTTCATGAACTTGATCCTATTTTTTAAAAAGCGCCTTAGCTTTCTCTAGCATGTCATCTTTTGTGGGTCCAGAGCCAGCAGCACCAGGACCAAATTTATACCATTCGCAGAAGTTCGCCTTCTCTTTATTTACAACGCGTTCAGCAGCAGGTTCACGGCATTCGTTATAAGCGGTCTTGTCGTAATGCTTGCACGCCAAGCAGGTTCGCAAATCAGTTCCACAAGAATTGCAGGTATCAGCTCGTCCGGGCGGTAGTGCCTCCATATAGGGCACGTTTTTTCCACAACGGGGACAAGGGCCCATGATTAAAACTCCTTCTGAACACCTAAACCAAAACCAGAGTTATTGGTGGGGTTAGGATCAGCCGAAAAATAAATGCGGGGGGTATTTCTTTTGTTGTGTTCTTCGATGGCCCGCTGCAAAAGCCATTCATTATTATACTGATTCGTTCGGGAAATCAAATAACTCACGGCAATCATAGTGAGTCCGCCGAAGATAAGAGTGTTGCGCCCTGTGATAACTTCGTCCTGACCTTCATTTGAACGCAAGAATCCGGCCAGAGTTACCGCTGTACCTAAAGTACTCAAGGCCGCACCCTGCCAACGAGGACGATTATTGGTTTGATACTCGTCTAAGAGTTTTTTGGCCTCAGGATCACGCTGAAGATAATACCGAAGACCTTCGCCACGATTGCTGGAACTCGCGTCTACGAGCACCTCTTGGTAATTCACGATGGCGACTCGACTGCACGACTCTTCCGCTTGCCCCGATGGGGTCAATACAAATGAAAAAAGAATCAAGAGGACGCATTTGCTCAAGCGCCTCTCAGAATGGGCAAGGTTGTTCACCCTGTAAGCTTACAGCGCCTCGGCGTATGATGGAAGTACAAGGACGGGCATGGATATTATAAAGACCGGAATCGGTCTCACAAAAACCATAAAAAATGTCGCGCGGTTTCGCGAGATCTTGACCGTTTTTAGCAAGAACGGCTTTCGACCGTTCATTATCAAGTCTGGAATGGGTCAAGAAGTCGAAGGCATCAAGGACAGCCAAGATGGAGATCTTCCCCATGACGATTTGGAAGACAGCGAAGAGGGTTGGGCCCAGGTCGGTGTTCGTTTAAAACAAAGTTTTGAGCAGCTAGGACCTAGTTTCGTAAAGATGGGTCAGTTACTGGCCACACGCGAAGATCTCTTTGATCCGGCATTGATTCGTGAACTAAAAAAACTTCAGAATGAAGTTAAAACGATTCCTTTCTCGGAAGCCAGAAGTGTTATTCAAGAATCTCTAGGTAAACCAATCTCGGATGTTTTTAAAGACATTGAAGAAAAACCAATTGGCACTGCTTCGATTGGGGTGGTTTATCGCGGAACACTTTTAACCGGTGAAAAAGTAGTTATTAAAGTCAGAAGACCCGGAATTGAAAAAACTCTGCGCACTGATTTTGAAATTGTACGTTTCATGGTTACACAATTAGAAAAAGTGTCTGAAGGAATTCGTTATCTCGGACTATCGAGAGTCATCAATGATTTTTTTCGTGCCACGATGTCGGAATTAAACTTTCTGACTGAAGCTCAGAACTGCGAAAGACTCAAAACGAATCTAGCTCGTATTGATGCTCATAAAGATTTCGTTCTGCCACAAGTCTATCGCTCGCTCTCAAGTCCGAATGTGCTGGTGATGGAATTTTTGGACGGTAAACCATTCAATAAATATCGCTCACTCGAAGAACTTGGCCCTGGCATGGTGGAGAAACTCGAACGCAGTGTCGAGCTATTTGCTCACACGCTTTTAGCCGATGGTTTCTTCCATGCTGATCTCCATGGTGGAAATTTCTTTATTCTCAAAGAGCAAAAGATAGGTCTCATTGATTTTGGATTAATGGGGACACTATCTAAAAAGAATCGCGCGAACTTAATTGCGGTGCTCTACGCACTGGTCACTCATAACTACGACAACTTAGTTTATGAGTTTTTAGAAGTTGCGGACTATGATGCTGTTCCTGATCACGAAGAACTTATTCGCGATATTCGTGAAAACCTCTCTCCATTTGTTGGACTCTCGGTGCAAGAAACTAACGTCAGCGAGTTGGTTCGTGCCATCATTCAGACTCTCTCGAAGCATCGTCTCTATTTGCCACGTGAATGGTTTATTATTTTCCGTGCGCTCATGACTTTAGACGGGGTTGGTAAATCGGTTGGACTTGATCTGAATATTTTTAAAATCCTCGAGAAAGATATTCCTAAGCTTTTGGGTGAAGTTCTGACTAAAGAGAACGCTCAAGAAGAAGCGATGTGGATTGGAAAAGACCTTCTAACGTCTTTGCGAATTGTTCCCAAGCATATGAAGTGGTTCTTACGTGAGCACGCCAAGCGAGGTTATGCGTTTGAGCTAAAGGTGCAAGGAGCAGATAGTTACGTTAAGTCGGTTTCTCGTTCCCTCTATTTCCTGGGTCTCTCGTTGCTCTCAGGAACCTTTGTTATTGTCGGCGCCCTGCCATTTATAGGTAATAATCCAGAGAAGTTGTCGCAAGTCCCTACTATGAGCTGGATCTTTTGGGGCTTAGCAGTCGTGACTCTGTTCCGCTCATTAGTTCTTAAAAAATACTAAATTGAATCCAACCCACCGATATAGACGGTTATGCTTTTCGATCGAAGGCGATTTTTTCCGTAGTTAAATAACTCAGCTAAGATTTCCTCCGCATTCATTTTGATAGGGAAGTCATCCTTCTCAACTACGAAGTAATCATCACGGAAATTCACAGTATGACCTAATAGATGGGAGAGTTTTTTGAGCGCCATAGGATGAGTATTAGGTCTCCACAGGCCAACCTGTTGGAGATCTTGCAGGATTTCATCAGGCACTTCTTCATTCTGTGCTGCCCATAATACGCCAGCATTCCCTAAATCTTTCATTAAACCATTTACACCATCACGATGAGCGGCATCGTGAAGGATGCCTTGTAGATCCATGCCTTTGTTTCTGAACGCATATCCGTGAGGAAGCAAGAGCAGCTCTGCAGAAGTTATACCAGCGAGATCATCCCAGTCTCCTTCATCACGCAGTGGTGAGAAATAGTGTTGGTTGACGTGTTGGCGATATAGCAAAGCGATGCGCTCTTTATCTGAGCTATTTAAATTCTGTAATAGAAGAGGAGTAATTTTTTGTGCTGGAAGAGTGGAGCGATAGCACCATTGTTGTCCAGCTAAATGGAAATGCCACTTTTGATACATCTCGTGCTTATCACTCCATAAAATATAGAGTGCGCACTGTGTATGGAGAGCAGCTAGAACGCGCTCAAAGAGTAATTGAAAGAGTCCTTGGCCTCTTTCCTTCTCATCCACAGCAATTCCACCCAACATCGCGACTGGAATCACTTCACCAAGCCAAACGAAGTTGCGAATACGTGTTCCTATGTGGGCCACCACACGAGAAGTCGTCGAATCGATCAGAATATGACGATTATGGAGATTTTTTTGACCGGCAAGTGGGGCGAAATCGACAGAAAACTTGTGTGGATTCTGATAGGAAAAAGATTCCTCTACCAGTGAATTCGCCTGACTGATTAGCTCAGGGAAGGCATCTAACTTTGCGTATTCAAAAGTTTTTTGAGTCACGACACATTCCCTCTTTTAGCGATGCTAAGTGGACTTACTGGCCTTGTAAATTTTTTTTACAGTTCGATCTCAAGTTCTTTGATGCAGTGTCGAAAAGTTGGTCATGAAGGCGGAATTTATACCGCCCTCACAACCATGAAGGTTGTGTGAACCCGAATCAAGGAGGATTTATGGGTTTGAGGATTAACACGAACGTATCGTCCCTTAACGCTCAAAGGAACTTGGGTCAGACTCGTCTGGCACAACAAAAGGTTCTAGAGCAATTGTCATCAGGTCAGCGAATCAATCGCGCTGGTGATGACGCCGCCGGCTTGGCAATCTCAGAAAACTTGAAAGCGCAGATCCGCGGCTTAGGCCAAGCGGAACGAAACGCGCAAGACGGTATTTCTTTGGTGCAAATCGCTGAAGGTGCAATGTCAGAAGTGTCCAACATTATGATTCGTCTGCGTGAGTTGTCAGTGCAAGCAGCTTCTGACACCATCGGGCCCACAGAACGTAAGTTCTTGAACGTCGAATTTGAACAGTTGCTCGCAGAAGTGGATCGTATCGCAAACTCAACTGAGTTTAACCGCGTTCCTCTGTTGAATGGTACTGGTTCAGTATTTGATATCCAAATCGGTACACGAAATGACCCTTTAGCTGACCGATTGACCTTTGATGCTTCAAGCGCTGACGTTAACGTCGCAGCTTTAGGCCTTAACTTGGCTTCGGTATCAGACAAAATCTCTGCGCAGAACTCATTGGCAGCGATTGATCAAGCGATCCAGACAGTATCAGGGATCCGTGCTGACTTCGGTGCTCTACAGAACCGTCTTCAGTCTACGATCAATAACATTCAGGTAAGTTCAGAAAACTTGTCATCTGCAAATTCACGTGTCCGCGACACTGATGTTGCATCGGCAACAGCAGAAATGACTAGAACGAATATCTTGATGCAGGCTGGTACTTCAGTGCTTGCTCAGGCGAACCAGTCAACAACTTCGGCCCTTAGCTTGATCAATGCATCAGCTCAAGGTTAGAGATTGATTGTGTCCTGAACGAGATAGATGACCAAACCTGCAGTTACTCTGAAGTGGGTGTGACTGAAGAGTGTAGCAGACGAAAGTGGGGCGTATTGCGCCCTAGTAACCACCGGCTGGCGAGGATTGCCACCGAACGAACAAGGAGGTTCAAATGACGAAATATAACAATGGAGCCTAATTATGGGTTTAAGAATTAATACAAACGTTGCGAGCCTTGCGGCCCAACGTAATTTAGGAATTAACAAGACGAATACGGATAATAACTTGAGGAAGTTGTCCTCAGGTGAGCGTATCACCCGAGCATCTGATGATGCAGCAGGATTGGCGATTAGTGAAAAACTTAAAGGTCATATCCGGGGTATGCGCCAAGCAAGGAGAAACGCAGATGATGGCATTTCGCTCATACAAACAGCTGAAGGCGGTTTATCTGAAGTCTCCAACATTATTGTCCGTCTTCGTGAGTTGGCAGTCCAAGCGGCTTCTGACACAGTCGGAGATGTTGAACGTGGCTTTTCGGATATTGAATTCCAGCAGCTCAAAGACGAGATTAATCGTATCTCGAAAGGGTTGGACTTCAACGGAAGAAAGTTGCTCGATGGAACTGGCGGGCTCGTGGAAATTCAGGTCGGGATCCATAATGATCCATTCCAAGACCGAATTGCCTACGACTCAACCACAACCGATTCAACTATCGAATCACTGGGGATCATTGGCGAGACTATTGCGAGTAAAGAAGGAGCTCAGCTCACTCTTTCCAAGCTGGACAACGCGCTTCAAAGGGATATTGGAGTCCGAGCGAACCTCGGTGCCCTACAAAACCGTCTGCAATCCACAGTTAATAACTTGGGGATCGCGGATGAAAACCTTAGTGCGGCCAATTCACGAATTAGAGATGTTGACGTAGCGGCGGAAACGGCCGACTTG
>Ga0164293_10001989_pt1 | contig 17294 bp, 21 predicted proteins | sample GEODES118metaG_FD_111487 | JGI IMG/M metagenome (GOLD analysis project Ga0164293, IMG submission 111487) | Eutrophic lake water microbial communities from Lake Mendota, Wisconsin, USA - GEODES118 metaG | ecosystem: Environmental > Aquatic > Freshwater > Lake | place: USA: Lake Mendota...
AACCAGTAAAATGAATATGCAAACAAACATTCCATATTCATTGTTGCAAATTAGAAAAAATACTGGTGCAATTTAGAAAAAATAGTCGTACTGTATATAAAGAAAAATATGTCTAGGCGGCACGAATATATAAGTATACGAAATATCTTCCTCATAGTATTAATAATATCCACCGCGATAAGTGCTTATATTTTCGTAGACAGATTGATGTTAAAGAGTACGACCCATATTGATATATTCAATACTTGGCAATTTCCAATGTTGTTGGCCCTGACGCTGGATGTAATATACGCAGAATAGCACGACCACCGCGACTGCGACCACGACCCATGATTAGGATTCAAGTCCCATATTCGATAACTCATCTGCCCGCTGATTAAGATGTCTATAAACATGCACAAACTGTATAGAATCGAAATTGCGAATAATATTCTTTGCAGTCGCATGTAGTGGTTTAATATGGTCGGCATTAACGCGAAATTTCCCATTCATTTGCTGAACCACCAGATTACTATCCCCTTTTACGACCAGCCGACGTATACCCATTTCCATTGCACGTTTAATACCCACAATCATGCCGGTATATTCGGCCACATTGTTAGTTTCTTTGTGACCGACGAAAACCGCAGTAGACCAGATTTCAACGCCATTATGATATAAAACTGCGCCTGCCCCTGCTGGTCCTGGATTATTTTTACTACACCCGTCGAAAAATAATACATATTCATCGTGATGTGTCCGCTTTATGGCACCTGTACCAGTACCGCCCTCGCCGCCACGACCAGCACTACCAATAAACGAATCCATATTTGTCACACGCGCAGGCTTCACCCGACTGACCACCGTCTTACTAACGTCCGTCGTCTTATTACTTTGTACAGGTAAATCTGCTTGGCGATTTACATGTACACCTACATCATTACTCTTACTAACTGGTGTAAAAAAAGAAAATATAGAGGATTGCATAAAATGTCAAATAATCCTTTGCAACGAATACAATATATATATAATTATTTGTTTATATATTTTACCAAACACACTTAGCGAAGAATGGTTTACTTGTTCACAATGTCAATAAGGTCCGTCTCCCAGCTCAATTCAAGGAAAACCTCGCGTTCCCCGTACCGGTCATCAAATTCGTAGAATAACGTAACATAGTGTTTATCATAAGCCGATACATGTTGATTATGAATATCGCACATGGCCAGTTCATCTACAAGCCGGTCCGTAAAAGCGTTCACATTCCACGTGTTAAAGACAATCGAAACGGGTGCATCGTCGCCATACTTCTCGCTATAAAGTCGTTCAATATGGGTAAACCCACCAATGTGTCGAAACACTTCACTTATTTCTGCAATGTATTCGGCACCTTCGGGAACATTCCAAATAATCAATCTACGCCAAGTAGTCTCGTTATCATTTAATGTGCGATAATCGTCTTCATTCGCGTCCAAATCATGCAAATAATATTTCTTATGAATATCCACGATAGACGGCGAAAACCTTACATTGGTAAGGCGAGCACCCGCTGACGAAACCATCTCACCGCACTGAATTGCAATATATTCAACAGACATGATAAATATCAAATTGTAGTAATATACATGATTCTGTTAAAAATCAATTTTTCAGTAACGACTGCACAATGCTACGCAACCCACACGACCATTTATGTAAATATAAAAAACATAAACACAACCTCTCAATAATATAAGAACGATGGAATATATTGAAAATAAAACACTATATGAACGCCTCATGCAATATCCAATCAACACGGCCGTATTGTATAATTCGCTGCCAACGCAAGACCGGCCTGCAATCGACCTGGAACGCAGGTTGACCCCAATAACGGGCGGCGGTGTGATATATCACAATTTAATGTCCATCCGGCCAAATGTAGATATGGTATTGTATAATAATTCACGAACCGATGACGAAGCCCGTGAATGGATACAAACGAGTCGCGCCTACATTACAAATCTGGCAAAAACATATAATAATTTATGTGACAATGAAGAGCGGCATTTAAATCACACAATCGACCAACGCGCTAAATGTGCGTCCGTGCGTCTGGATTTTATTGGGATGCTCCCACTAGATGTAATACGGCATATCAAACGGTTCTTGTTGCCAGAAATACAAACCCAGTTATATATATCGTGTTATCCCAACCTGAATGAAATGTTGTCGAAACTAACGGTCGACCGATTGAAAACGTATTACAAACAGCACATCATTCCCAAATTTTACAATCATTTTTTGACAACTCCATGGAAACGATGGATACATAGTAATAGTTTGAGGCCGAACGAAATACGTATGTCGCCGAGCACAAAGCCGGAGTATATCGCCGAAATAAGGAAAATATTAAATATGTTGCATAATGTAATCCCACATACCCCGGAAATACACCGATATTGTCAAACGCATGCACTAATGTTAATACGTTCGATGATATACACAGCAAAGCGATTCGCTCCAAAGCCGGCCAAAGTCAAGGCACCTCCAAAACCAAAGACAACTGACAAAATAAAAAAGCAGAAAACAGCTGCTATACTGGCTGCTACACTGGCACAAGCACAAGCGGAAGCACATGTGGACGAACTCGTCAATGCATTCATGGAGGTTGAACACAGTCCGGCAACGCAGTTGTAATATGAAATACATATATGAAATACACATATGAAATATACAAATGCAAAGCAAGACCTATGAAAATAAAATGTAAAAAATTGAAGCATAATATAAATACTTACCAAAAACAACAACAACTTATCAACAATGTCAAACCGCAGAGGCGTCATCGAAATAAATTTAATCACATCCAATGAGGATATTTATGTGGGACAGAGTTTGAACGGAAAGAAGCATGGCATAGGCACATTGTATTATGATAGCGGCGCAATTCATATTTGCAATTGGCAAAACGATATAGCGCACGGGCACGGTATATACAAATTCGCAGACGGCACAGAATATGTCGGGGATTGGCGCAATAATATGTTTCATGGTAGATGTAATGAAATATACTACAAAAACGGCGATTATTACAAAGGCGAAGTCAGGAAAGGGACCCTTACAGGGGAAGGCAAAATGGTTTACAGAGATGGAAAACAGTACAGTGGAATGTGGAAGAACGGAATATGGCACGGATTCGGGGAAATGGTATATCAAAACAAGGACATATATTGTGGAAATTTCGTCAACGGACTCCGCGATTTACATGGTGTATATACATGGTCCAATGGAAACACGTATGAAGGCGAGTGGAAAAATAACGAGGTCCATGACGGAATAGTAAACAATAAAAAAAACGGCATAACAGAGCGCTGTGTATGGACCGCACCAGGCAAAGAGCCAAGCCAATCACCTATATTATAAATAAATTAATTACCCACCATACCACCCCACTTCCTCCACAAATTACACGATTTTTGACAATGCTACTTTAATATTATAAAAACGATTCTTGTATGTTTTTTTTAGTTTATTCATATAAGTAACCACATTTTCGCGATTAATTTGCGAAGCAACCGGCGGCAATATATTGTCATCGGGCCCATGTCCATCATAAATATCCGCATCACATGCAGACGCTGCGTGCAAACTTCGAATCGCATCCAAAATAATTAATTGGTGTTCATCGCAAAAGTTCGCAAACCCTTCCGCTGGAGAAATCGTAGAGACCGCGGTCGGCACATTCCCATCCGCGTCCGGTTTCGTTTCAATCACATTTATTTTAATTTGTGTACGAATATGGTCGTCCATGGCAGCCAAGACAGGTTTGTGTAAAGTGTCATACGTTTTACGCACAGGCTGAACAGACGGAACCAAAGATTTCTTGCGAAAATAATATCGAACGCTTTTAAACATTTTATCCGCAACGTCGCCTGCAAACCCCAACTGAAGTAACCGGTCGGTTTCGGCATCCACCAATTCTTTATTTTCAGTCATCCATGATTTCCATGCGTCCTTAAAATCGAGTCGGCTATCATGTTCGTGTATCTTGGCAAATGCAGTGAGTTCATCCATAAAACTATCATGAAAATTATATCGAAATACTTGCAAAGAAATACCGGATATTTTGTGAAGAGGCGTTGCAGAATCCATCTCAGCCATTTTATTGTATGTGCGAAATACGCTTTTTTAAATCAATATGACATAAATACTTAATGCAAGTGTAAAATCAATTTTTTGAAAGGATACATGCGATAAACAATATAAAGAATATACGTGTATTTATTTCGTGGCGGGGGGGGGAAATAATACATGTACAATGGCTCTCGTAGTGTAGTGGTTATCACTTTAGACTTTGAATCTAAAAACCCGATTTCGAATATCGGCGAGAGCTTAATATAAAAATAAAATAAAAATTTACGGAACGAGTTTGCCGAAAAAGTTACTCACTGCTTCTGTAGCTCAGATGGTTAGTAGCGCTTGACTGTTATTTTTGATGGTATTGTTACCATAACGCAGTTATCAAGAGGTCCCCTGTTCGATCCAGGGCAGAAGCGAATTTTTATACACATAATAATTGAAATACTTATTATGTGAAATACGTATTATGTGAATTATTTGATAATACTGCTTTTTAAAGTATTAACAATACAATTTTATTATTTCTACCAATTCCGTATTTTCATCCCTTTCGATTCGTCCAATACATTTGCGTATTGTTTCTATCAATGTATCCAATTTGTCATCAATGTCCACTTTACTCACATTGGAATCGGGATTGAAACGAATAAATATCCATTTGCCACTATGTATCATGTAGAGGTCATCATAACGAATTTCTTCATCCCGGTCATCGTACCCCCGATGTCCAAATTCATCAGTTTCAGTTGCCAACATAGTATTACCAATTAGCTTACGATGGTCAATACGCCGCCTATGTGTACAATCGCAATTGCCAGTATAAAGAGGACGGTCGTGAGTAAATCCTTCAAAATTTTCATTGATTTTATTTCTTACCATAATTTCTTTGGTATGAGAATAAATAACTTGACTGCGTGCATCGGCAGGAAAACACCGTTTGAAGCAAGTTGCACAATATCCGTCGTATTTAACATTACTACAACGACTATCAATCCAATCAATGCAATTAGGACAACGGGGACCACCGCCATGTGCAATGCATTTGTCGGTGCCGCTTTGGGCACTGGTATTGCAGTCGGGTTCATTACACCGCTTTCCTCCTCCATGCTTCTTACACTTGTCTGTTTTACTTGCGGCACTTGCTTTACAGTCTGCTTCATTACACCGCTTTCCTCCCCCATGTGCGATACATTTGTCAGTTTTACCATATGCACTTGTATTGCAATTTGGTTCAACACATATCGTACGACCGCCATGTCGTGTGCATTTATCAGTTTTGCCTTGTGCGCCGGCGTTGCAATCCGGTTCATTGCATCGTTTTCCTCCACCGTGGGCTACGCACTTGTCAGTTTTACCTCTGGCACTGGCTTTGCATTCAAGTTCATTGCATCGTTTTCCGCCTCCGTGCTTCACGCACTTATCTGTTTTGCCTATGGCACTGACTTTACAATCCGGTTCATTGCACCGCTTTCCGCCGCCGTGGGATACACATTTGTCGGTTTTGCCTGCTGCGCTTTTATTGCAATCTTGTTCATTGCACCGTCTTCCACCACCGTGGGTAGCACATTTATCAGATTTGGCTGCGGCACAGGATTTGCAATCTGGTTCATTGCATCGTTTTCCACCGCCGTGGGCTGTACATTTGTCATAACCGTTTATTGCACTTCTATTACAATCCACTTCATTACATCGCCGTCCACCACCGTGGGTAGCACATTTATCAGTTTTGCCGGCGGTATTAAATGTACAATCTGGTTCATTACATCGCTTTCCCCATCCACCGCCGTGCGCAGCACATTTATCAGTTTTGCCTCTGGCACTGACTTTGCAGTCAGTTTCATTACATCGTTTTCCACCGCCGTGGGCGATGCACTTATTAGATTTGCCTTTGGCATCTTTATTGCAATCAGGCTCAATGCATCTAGGAAATATCCTACGTTTAATTTCAACACAATATTCTTCATGCATTCTAATTTGTAGATGATTGTCTTTCTTATATACTTACTAAACATTTTACGTTTAAGTAACTAATTACATAATTATTATTTATTCCACAATATTTTCATCGCTTTTCGTTTCTTCGATTTTTTTTTTCAGTTTCTCTTTCCTTCGTAAATAGGCTTGTTTATTATATTCCTTCTTTTTTTCAGGGGAAATAGTAGATATATAATTTGTTTTTTCCCTGCATTCCTTTACTCTCTGTTTTATGATTTCCTTATGTTTCTCATAATAAACCTTACTACTTGCAGGCGCGGTGTATTTTTTAAGATGTTCTTTGACCGATTGTAATTCTGCTTTTAGGTTTGCATTCTCTTCTTCCAATTGATTTATTCTTGCTTGATTGTCCATTATGATACATTTATATAATAAAAAATATTTATATAAGTTTCATATGTGTTTGTCGTACACAAATGAATTTACGGAAATAAAACGATTCATCAAATATAAAACGAACTTACATGTAATGATTATGAATGAAAATAAAACAATAACGGTTACATCAGGACCATATACATTTTTATTAAAGCGGTAAAGCAGCTAAAAGTAACAATACCAAAATGAAAAAAACACAAATATACATAACGAGGATTGTTTTTATATTGGTTGATGGTTGCACCATCATTTTTAACGTCTACACGGTATACATGGTACAATGTCTATCGTGTAGAGAGTTGGTATGCCGCTCTCCTCTGTTGTTCCTTCCTTGCCCGTAGTTTGTCTCGTTTCACCCTTCTCTGTTTTCTTTTTTTAGATATGTCTACCAGACTGACTCTCAGTATAGTAATGCGGTGGTCGTGTTTACCAAGACCGGCGGATACTACATCTTCGCCTAAATCACAATAGTGCGATTGGCAGCAACATTCGTCGACACCCACAACTTCGTCTGCATACTTTTCAAAATACTCCAAATTGTTTGTAATTTCTCCAATCTCCACTTCGACTTGTTTCTTGTAAACCCTTCTGGTGAGCTCACATTCCCCACCACTACAATACCCACTATGATCCGACGCCTCTTCCTTGAAAAGAATTTCGATACGAACGCTCATTTGCTTCTTGATAAATACTGATTGTCATAAAGACAGAGTCGAATATTAATTTCAATTTTTTAGATTTATGTCCTATTTTATACCAGTGAAGAATTGAAACCGCACACCGTAATGGTGCTATGGGTCAAAAGGTAACTGGTAACTTAGTTGCAGTTTCGTCCGCTCTGCGGATTGAAATCTTCAACGGTGTAAATAATATATTACACCTTTTCTCATTTAAAACGCCCATTTTTATAAAAATAATATAAAATAATTATATATATGACAACACCTCCACATTTTAGAGATGAAAATGATTGGGAACCTATACCAGAAAGTGAAATAGATAGATTACAACAAACACTTTCTCGACATTTAAGAAACATGAAGATATCTTCTACAAAACCACAAAGAATACAATTTGTAAAAGATTTGGTAAAAAATCAAAATAATACTTGTGCTTTTGGGAAAAATGTGGGTGGTAAATACTGTTGGAATGAACCAAAAGATAGTGAAAAAAAGTATTTAAAATTACAATGGGGACACATTAAACCGAGATGTCGTAAGGACGAAACACAAACAATAAAAGATTTATGTTTATTATGTGGTAGATGTAATAATCACATACAAACATCACGTTATTTATGTCAACTAAAAGCAGAATTAGAGAGCAAATTAGACAATATTGACGAATTAATACAAACATTCAAATAATATTTAACCGGCGTTTGAAATGAGAAAAGGTGTAAAATATCATAAAGTTGTTTTGCAAAATAAAAAACTACAACTGGTATATAAAACGAACCTACATATAATGATTATGAACGAAAATAAAATAACAACGGTTACATCAGGACCATATACATTTCAAATAACCGACAATACATTGTTTTCAAGAACTAACAATGAAATGTATGGCCGCAATTTTACAATAGGAAGAATCTATCAAGATTGTGTACAGATTTCAATCATAACTGAAAATAATGAACAAATAGACGCCAGTATGCGAATTTTGCGCAACGATGGTCAAGAGTGGTCCATTTCAAACGGTCACATGTACAATATGATAAAAACATTATTACATTATGTGTATGTGCAAATACCAACACTTACTCATATAAATTTTGACGATAAATCCCACATTGAATATGCAGGCGAAGACGACGATGACAACCACCCATTACAACCCATGATGCACGACGATCCAATTCCATTATACTATTTTTCCATTGTATTTAATGGTCAAACATGGTATGAAAAATATTTTAATGCAAAACAAAACAACCCGACTCGACATGGACAATATCGAACAAGAATAGCCGAATTTTTATATGAACATGAATATAAAACGCACATACAGTTTGGCCGGTTTGTTTCATTGTTCAATAAGCGCGAAGAAGAAATGGCGGAATTGGTTGAATATTACAATCATGCAAATAATTTCAACGATTTTTTTCAATCTATACCAGAACAAGACCGGTGTAGATTAGTTGGGCCATGGATTCAACAATTCATGAAATATATATTAAAAGACGTGTTTTACAGTGAAGATTGGATAATTCATTTCCCGCTGCAAATCACTGGAGAAAATAATGAAACGCGCAAATATTATTATCCAGAAGACATGAATATTACAAATAATTTTCAATCGAAAAATATATGTTTGTCTCCAGACGATATTTAAACCATTCAACCTTTCAGCTGCCCATTATTATCGTTATTTTTTTGATAAAACAATATATTTATATTTATATGATACTTATTATTAGAGGACATATTCGTGATTCATTTGAAACAAAGGAACTATATAATTTAATAAAAGAAATACATGTCATAATTCCTGATTTAAAAATATTTATACATACTTGGAACATATTTGCTAATAATATTAGTTGGAGAAACATAAATATTAATGAACAATGTGTAGACGATAAAGTTATTTATGATTATTTTGATGACTTAGGGCATTTAATAAAAAACATTATTATTGATGACGATACTAAAATAAACTTAATAGGTAATTTATCTGGCAAAATTAATAATGGTCCAATGCCAATTATCGGTTGGAAAAATTATTGGTATGGAAAACATAAAATAATAGATTATCTTTATAATATAAATATAGATGACAATGAAACGATTGTAAATTTTAGATTTGATATACTTAACAATAGCAATAGTTTTGGTAAAGAAATAATTATTAATTTTATAAAAAATAATAGTAAAATGATATTTACAAAAAACATCTTCTTATTTAACGATGAATACCATACTGGAATTGATAATATTTATATAGGTAATATTAAAACACTGCATAAATTAAGTAACAAGTTTTTTAATGAATTAGATGATATTTTAATTAAAAATCAAGATATAAGAAATCAAGAAATATTAGTTTATAGAATAAACAATACTTTGTTTGATTAAAGTGGGCATTTTATATGCAAAGGTGTAATACGGACGTAAAAAAAGTCGCCGCCGACCAACTTTCATACATCGAATTTGTAGTATATACGGGCTTCTTGCCCACACGCAGGGCAACAATCACAATAGTTTCGTCGGTTATATGTATATTCACATTCATCGTGCATCGTTTTCTTACAATTGGCACACACAATATAATATTCTGTAAATCGTTCATGACAAAGGACGCATGATTTATGATGGGTGAAACATGAATGTATATTTCCCATTGGATTATAATATACGCCATTATAATGTTTATCCAGACCAACCGACCAACTTAGTTTGCCGGATAACTACACCACATACATCTGTGTAACTGAATCGAACAATTTTCACACAATACGGGGACCAAATACAAATAACCAAATGGGTTGGACACATGGTTTGGATTGGTATGCCCATATATTTTCCGCTTACCACAGTGTTTGCAATTATATTTTGGGGGAGATAACGGCGTTTCGGGCCGTAATCTATTATGTTCTTCACAATACATGTCGTGTACGTGCATGATATTATGTATATATTTATACATAATATCTAAATCAGTTCAGTGAGTGTTATAGTGCATATGTCTACATAAAAGGGGCAAATTGTTTACCCCACGACAAATGTAGACCGCTTCGTCTTCGACTGTCCATATTTATATTTTCGTCTGGATTTATTTGCTAATATAAATGCTTTCTTACGATGATTACACCCTCTATCAATGATATGATAATCAACAGCAGCGGATTTGCCAGAAGTGATTGAGCTGGCTAAACGTGCCAAGCCCCATGATTGGGCGGTTTGATTCGGTCGCGACCCGGATGAAAAATATGCCCCTTCGCCCTTTTTAACGATTTGGTTCAGTGCAGACAATTTGCAACCAGTTTTCGCAGCGAGTTCTGGGGTGGGACTTATATTTTCTACATTGTATATTCTACGCGCGTTTCTAACATGTTTGGACGGTTTACTCTTATAAGACGGCAATCGTTTACGTGTAAAGTATTTGTGCTTTTTATACAATTTTCTGGATTTTAACAACATATTGATTTGTGTTTTTTGGTCAGTTTTTGCAAGTTTATTTGGTACATATCGAACTGGAATTTGAATGCTCTCCATTTACATATATGTAGACAAAATAGCCAACATAATCCAGCCACCAATCCAATAAACATTTTCTCACCACGTAGTAATCATGGAAAGCCCATTCGCAAACAACAACAGCACATTTGTGTTGTATTTAGAGCCCGTGCGCAACCAGTATTACAAAACATACCAAAATATAATCACTGTAAGTACCATGCCACCTGGACCACTTGAACAACTCGTCAAACCGCTTTCATTTGAAAAGTTATCGTCGTTTCAACAAGCAAGTCCGTTTTATCAAGGCATGAATTGCGTACATGTATTGTTACGGTATCCAAAGAACCAATCATATGCACCCACAAAACACGGCGATTCATTCATGACGGCGGAAGACATACCGGCGGTACTCTCTTATTTGCAAAAAAACAATTATGTAGTGGATACGAATATGACAAAGCTAATGTTCAAATCACGCATCCCCATGGCCGGAGTGAGCGAGCAGCGAATGTCAGGAGACCGCCGCATGATATGTATGGTAAACTATACCCCACCCGGACCATAAAGCCTCGAACGAGTAAGTCTTGCCAAAGAAATAATACAAATATCTACATACACCATTAAAGATTTCGACGATGCACAAATATAATCATTAGTGCGCATGACATTGTTTTATTTGGGCCAGGTTTAGTTGACTATATAATTTTTATAATAAATACTTATATATATTATGTCTAGTAGAGCACAACCAAGTGAATATGAAGAAGAAATTGAAAAGTATATAGCAGAACAAGAAATTAATAAGACAAATGTTGCAGAGAGCAATCCTCTCCTCGATAAGGAAACGACTGACTTGAATTGGGCGTATGATTATTATTTACCAAATGCTAAATATATATTAAATGGTATTCGCGAACAAAAATATGATGTTAATAATCCATGGGAGGCGATTGAACATCTAATTCAAAATGATTATCTTTTGAATTCTGAATACGTTAAATTTATGAGAAAAATGGTAGAAGATTCTATAAAAATGAGAGCGAAAATAGAAGAACTTGAACAACGCCAACTTGAACAACGCCTTATAAATTTAAGAAGAACCGGCGGAAGTCGTAAATCACACCGAAACAGAAAAACAATAAAGAATAAGTCCAGAAAATGAAAGAATAATTTACATGTGTAAAGTTCGACTCTTTTTTTGCGTTTGTCCAATTTTAAATCGTTATCGATATAAACGTTTCTCTGGATATAATAAAACTACAATCAATGATATATGATTATGTAATTTTAGGAGGCGGAATCGCCGGATTATACACCGCATATCAAATACTAAAGAAGTACCCCCATGCAAACCTGTTAATACTCGAAAAATATAAAACGCTAGGAGGACGTATCTACACTCACCACGACACAACAATGGACGTAGAAGCGGGTGCAGGCCGGTTTCACAGTGGTAATACACATCTACTTGAGCTCATTCGAGAACTCGGTCTGCAGTCCAAAATGTCCAAAATAACGAGCACTGCGACATATGTAGATAATTCAGGAAAGCGAATGAATTCGATATTGGACGCACCAAACGATGTAATTGGTGTATACACATTCATCGAAAAAACAAACACAGCGGCATTACCATCGCCAGAACCAGCGCTCATGGCAGCACTCGACAATTTTTTAGGAAAAGAGAACTTGCCAAACGCAGGAATCATTACAAAGATTTTGTGGGCAAGCAAAACCGTTTCCGCCGAAAGTCTACGTAATCAAAGTCTATTGGACTTCGCAAAGACAGTAGTCACAGAAGAAGAAGTCGAATTCTTGAAGGCGTCCTTCGGTTATTACAGCGAATTGGTGATTATGAATGCATACGACGCGCTCTATTTAATTGTAGTGCATTTGTCGCCAATACATCAATATTATGTATTGAAAGGCGGATTATCACAACTCATTGTCAAATTGGAAGCGCGGCTATTGAAATATGCAAATGTTCGAATATTGAAGAACCGGGCCATTGAACGAATCCGGCAAATTACGTGGAAGGGAGAAAAATCGTTCGAAATATCATGTTCAAATGTATCGACAATTTATTCTGCAAAAAACTGCATTAGTGCATTGCCGAAACAGGTGGTCGAAAGCCTCGTCTTTTTCCGCCCACTATCAAAATTATTATCACAAATCAAATGCGCACCGCTGTGTAGAATCTATTCGAAGTTCCCGCTGATACCCAAGAGCCCGGGAAAAAAAGCGCACCAGTGGTTCAGTGGTTTGCCGAAATTAACCACCAACAATAATTTGCGAATGGTAATACCTATCGACGAATCCAATGGCGTGATAATGACATCGTATAGCGACAATAAGTTCGCCAAATATTGGAAAAAACTATATGATACAAAAGGGATAGATGCAGTCAATCACGAATTGATGATACTGTTAAAAAAGACTACTGGAATCGATAACATTCCGGAACCGATAAAAACCGAGGTCTTTTATTGGAATTGCGGTGTTGGATACTGGGCAGTGGGAGCAAACAGTGAAAAAACGTCCAAAATAATCGTTCAACCGTTTGGCCCCGATGTGAAAATGTTCCTTTGTGGGGAGCATTTTTCGGCAAGAAATCAGCAGTGGATAGAAGGCGCATTGGATACGAGTCTCGCGGTATGCAGTCGCTTATAGATTGCAGCCCACACCCATAAAATTGAAATTTGATATAAGATAAATGATGTATATTATATCAAAAACCCAAATGCCGGAAAACGTTCGAAGTAATTCTGTATATTACCATGGTGATTGTACGTGTAAAAAAAAGGAAGTATCAACAACAGTCGTGATACAATGTGCAAATTGTATAGATAACTCCCACATGCACTTTCAGTGCGGCGAAACTCCCGCCGAGTGTACGTGTAGTATGACAATTATCCAACATCTTATATGTAAAACGTGTGCACTTATTCGAGACCATATTGACGCATTAAAAGAAGAATTAGATGGATTATTGTATACAGTGGAATACGAAATTAAACAATACATGGATTGTAACGATAAGATTGACCGAATAAAAAAAATCTCCGTTGAGCTGCAACATTGCAACCGGAAATTGCTGGAAAACCTGGTCCGACCACCGGAATAACAAAACTCAATGTTATATATGATATGCCAAATTTGTAAAATTTTTTTGTTTTTTGTTTATTTTATTTCGTTTTATTCAGTCATATGCATCATGTCATAATTGCGCGCGACAACCGATGTATCTCATTGTTGTGATATGTGCGACAACGGAGCGACATGTGATTCAATGCATCGATATGTGTAAAGTCCGGAAATCGTGCATGTCGCATAAAATAATAAGTATGAAAATCGACCGGTTGCGGATTCACTATTCCGCGCTGTATACGAACGTTCAAGTATACCTGATATAATTTCATATCGCATGAAATTCGGTCGATTACGCGATTGCGAAGAAAGTATTGATTGAGTTCGCTAACACATTTCTTGAATTCTATTTTGTGGCGAACATCGTAAGACCAGATATAGTCCCAGAGAACCTTGGGTAACCGGTAGTACATGGAGTGCATTTTAATAAGTGAAACTTGTTGTTAATTGTATAATATAAAACTAAGTATTAAAATTTAATCAATTTTTTACATTTTTATGCGCCGATTTTACACTATTGGGTCTTTAATTTAAATCCAACAAATCCATTGTACATGCTTGTTGGTTTGTTTTCATTGTAAGTTGTTCGGTCAAATAATCAATGGTTAAGTTTTTTTTATGCAATTGATTTTCCAATTGTACTATTATTTTTTGTTGATTTACTATCATTTCTTTATTCATAAGCATTTCTACATAATAATTTGCTTTGTTTTGGTTCAGGTTCACTAACCAGTTTTGATGGGCTTTTGATTTTATGTGACACGCAAACTTAGTCGCATTTTCGTAGTTTTTCTCTTTTCTTGAACCACATGGACAAAATAGCCCCTTCTTAATTATAGGTATTTTGTCTATGTAATTGCCGTCATTATCAACGCTAGGTGTATATGTGTCTGGTGTAATAGTTATATCCATTAGTAGTTAGTAGTTATTGTATTCATCGGTTTAAATATCTTTGCACTATAATAAACGCGTAAACCGGTGTACACGCTCGCGACCCCACAAAATAACAGTGAATACCGCAAACAACATAAAAATGGTTCAGTTAATCACGTATATATAAACCAAAATGAATATGATTGTGGCTGTAAATAAACACGGCATTATTGGAAAAAATAATGAGATGATTTGGCACATACCAGAAGACATGAAGCATTTTCGAAGAGAAACCATGCATAATATTGTAATAATGGGTCGAAAAACATATGATTCATTGCCAAATGGTCCATTAGACTCGCGAACCAACATCGTCATTACTTCCAAACCAGAGAACTATAAAAACACCGCCAGGTCATCCACAATATTCTGCGATTTAGACGAGTGCGACGACATCCTATGTAAGTTACAAGCAAATACAAATAAACGGATCTTTATTATTGGCGGGGCTGAAATCTACACTCATTTTTTCAAACGATGCAAAACAATATATGTAACATTGGTACAAAACGAACAACGCGACGGAGTGAGTATATATCCATTATTGGAAGAAATACAAACGAATTATAAAATCGTGTCGAGAACCCCAAAATGCGAAAATCCAGCACAAACAATAGACTACGAATTCATTGTTTATGAATCGCCCGCATGACAAAAAAATGTGGTAAAATTCAAATATGAAAATATACCTATAATATAAGTTAGAATGTTGTCGTTCATCAAAGATATTACTGGCATAGGAAATGACCAAAACCCCCCTAACCAAAAACCGGGTGAGAACCAGAATGAAAAGAACGAAAAAGATGCAAACAATAACAACGACACAGAACAAACAACCCTGTTGAATCAAGGAACCTATGGTTGTGTATTTAGGCCGGGTATAGAATGTTCAGGCAAACAGCTCACCTCGAAAAAATATATAACAAAAATCCAGAAATACAAGGAAACATCCATGCGCGAAGTCGAAATGGGCAAAAAAATCAAAAAAATCCCCGGATATTCGCAATATTATGCACCAATTATAGAGTCATGTGATGTCACAGTTGGCGCACTCAACAATGATACGGAAGCCAAGAAATGCGACTTCATAAATATGGCACCCGAATACCAAAACAAAACGTACGAATCAAACCGAATTCGGTATGTTGGAAAAAATACGCTAGGCGATTATTTGGCGAAAGAAGCGGCCAACGTTAGCCAATTGGAAAGTTATTTTCGAAAATTAATAAATACACATACGACATTGTTGACGGGAATCACAAAATTAAACGCGGCGAATATAATGCATTTTGATATGAAAGAGAACAACGTAATGTGTAAAGATAAATCGGGTCGACCCATCATCATCGATTTTGGGTTGTCGGTAGATACCACAAACATTGCTTCACCAGAGGAGTTCCATGCAGCAGAAGCGTTCTTTGCGTATGGTGTTTCGTATGCGCCGTGGTGTTTAGATATAGGCATGATAACCTATATGATACATAAAACAAAAAATGCAAATGTAGAACAGCCAACGCCGAACGCATGGCGAAACGAAAATGCAACTCTGGAAGAAACCAATAAGGTTATCGGCGAATTTATAAAAACAAACCCGACTATGATGGAATTATTTACACCAGAAATACTCGAAGAATATAAGAAAAAGGCCGAAGCATATTACGCGCCCCTAGTGGAAGGAGGTATGTTGAATGTTCCGTCTTGGGGAAATGTCTATGACGAGTTGGTCAAGTATCATAAAAGTTGGGATAATTATGGGCTCGCGGTGATGATATTAGACATATTGCGCATTATGGAATTACGAGAACAAGCAGAAGAATTTCCATTTATGAAAAAATACATTGAATTATTAACAAATATAGTGTTGTCAATGCCAGATAAGCGACCAAGCACAGAAGATACCGCTACAGAAATAAAAACGATTGTGGCAAAATTACCCAGGAAAGACAAGGCGCGAATTCGCAAAGTACTTACACTATGGGCTCGCACGAATCGCGGGTCGCAGCAATTGGCCAAGTCAAGAATAGCCACTGTAAAAACCGATGAAGAATTTGTGGCACGTAAACAGAAAATAATGCAACGTATAAAAGCCAAATATGTAGAGCAATAATCCAGCATATTATGATGCAGTTGTTTTATCCAGCTTTACCTCTGGCAATACTTTCTTATATATTTTCTTGTTGAGTTTATCGTGGTCTTCGTAGTTTCCAAGTGAATGGACGCATGCTTTTGCATAGAAATTGTATTCGGGTGTGTCCAACTCGCGGGCCTGCGGGTTGTCTCGCACGTATTGTTTTACCTCGGCGTAATATTTGTTTTCGATGCTGTTAATTAATCCATTCATGATTGGCGCATCCGCGGTGCTTTTGTTCCACGTTTCCATGTCTTTTATATATACCGTTTCGCGTTTCAGGTCAGTACAATGAAGTGGTCGGTCAGTTACGGCCATTTTATTGAGTGACTGTATGAGAAGATTGCTAATGCTGTCCACGTAGCCGTCCTTGGAAATCGCCACCAAATGACTCATGTTGATTTCGATGTTTCGAATAAAGTCTTGTA
>Ga0164293_10001991_pt1 | contig 17293 bp, 10 predicted proteins | sample GEODES118metaG_FD_111487 | JGI IMG/M metagenome (GOLD analysis project Ga0164293, IMG submission 111487) | Eutrophic lake water microbial communities from Lake Mendota, Wisconsin, USA - GEODES118 metaG | ecosystem: Environmental > Aquatic > Freshwater > Lake | place: USA: Lake Mendota...
CGTGGGATCCTTGGACAGGGAACAGGAAAAGTGCCCGAAGTCCGAGCTTTTTGGCTTTGCGGTTGAATGTGAGCGGCCAAGGCCGCAGCGGCATGCCGGCAGAGCTGCCGCGGCCAATGAATTCCCAATTGCCGCGGAACTGAAAAAGCGATTACCCCAACCGGTCGCCAGCTTGAATTGGATTGCCACGGAGGAAGGCCGCGATGGGCATCGGCTTTTTTCCCGCGGGTTGGACTTGCTCCAGGGCGAGCAATCCGCGGCCGGTAGCCACAGAAAGAGAATTCGGCGTGACCAAGACGACTTCTCCCGGAACAGCACCCGAGGGAGTTTCCGAATCGACGACGACTGTTCGCAGCACAATCAAGCGCAGCGGTTCGCCGCTGGCTCGTTGGATTTGGGTGTAAGTCCCCGGCCAAGGCTGAAAGGCGCGGACTTGATTGGCCAGCTGCACCGCGGACCGTTTCCATTTCAGGAGCGCGTCTTCTTTGCGCAGCCGGCGGGCGCGGGTCGCCTGTGCGGGGTCTTGCGGTTCGCCCAACGCGGTTGAACCATCCCAGCCGCGGAGCAGTTCAATGGCTGAGAGGACCGGAGTCACGCCGAGTTGGGCCAAACGCGGTTCGAGTGTCTCGGTAGTCTCCTCCGGTGCGATGGGAGTCGCCGCCCGGGTCAGGATCGGGCCTCCGTCCAGTTTTCCAGTCATATGGATGACCGAGACGCCGGTGGTTGCTTCCCCGTGGTAAATCGCCCAATGGATTGGAGCCGCACCGCGATATTTCGGAAGCAGCGAGCCGTGCAGGTTAATGCCACCAAGTCGTGCGGTCGCGAGGCACTCGGCCGAGAGTATTTGGCCGAAGTCGCAAACTACCAGGAGGTCGGGTTGCAGCGCTCCGAGCTGACTGACGAACTCGGCTGCATTAGCATCAACCGGCGCGAGGATGGGCAAGGACTGTTCGGGCAGGCACTGGAGATTGTGAGCTTCGGCCGCATCACGCATCGGGTTGGCTGAAGATTTTCGCCGTTGTCCCGGATCGTCGATTGGTCTGGTCACGACGGCAACAATTTGATCGGTCGCAGCATTTAACAGTCTTGTGAACGTCGGAACTGCAAACGGTCCCGTGCCAAACATGACGATTCGCATGAAAACAAGCTCTCCTCACAGCGGCACAACGTGGCGGCAAACGGGGCGATTGCCGAACCGGTCAGCAGTAGCGGCTTTCCAATGCCTGGAGTTGTGTCTCAATTTGCCTGTCGTCGGCAATCTTGCCCGAAGCACGATGACCCGAAAATTCCAGGGCAAACTCTTCGAGGGCCGGTTCGACTACCTTCTGGTCCCCGGGCTCGATGCGGTCAATGAACAGGACGCCCTCGAGATGATCGAACTCATGCTGGATGACTCTTGCTAGCAAGCCATCGACTGTGCGATCGATGGCGTTGCCCGCCAGGTCGTAAGCTTGGACGTGAATTTGTTCGGGGCGAGCGACCGGATGGAAGAGCTGCGGGAAACTGAGGCAGCCTTCTTCGGCAATGGCCCGACCTTTGGGAGCGGACAGGACCGGATTCAGGAACACCATTTCCTCGCCTTGGTTCTTTTCGCCGCTCAGATTGACCACAAACAGCCGAAATGGCAGGTTCACTTGATTGGCAGCCAACCCGATCCCGCGGGCTTGATACATCAAGTCAAACATCTCCTCTACCATCGACTTGAGTTGTTTGTCGACGCGTTTCAGGGGTTTGTTGACTCGGCGGAGCGTCGGATGTGGAAACTGAACGATTTGCAAGGCTGGACTCCTGAGCAACTGTCACTCGCCCAAGCACTTGGTTACTGGTGAACTGAAGCGTCGGGACAAGGAGGCTGGGGATCGGAAGAATTGCGACAAAGAGGGATCGTGCCGCGAGGCAAGGTCTATGCTGACAACGCGGCAACTGTCTGAGAGAGCTTAACAAAAAACCGGATGCTGGCATTTTGGGCTGAGTTTTTTTCTCAAAAAATCGTTCCGATCCGCTGCCGGAAAAGCGACATGGCGGTTTGCCAAACGAGTCCTCGCGGCGAAAAGCGACCCGCGGAATTCCGGAAAAAATTTTGAGGAACAAATCGGGATCGGATTGCAATAGGTGAACAGTGACCCGCCAAGAAAAAAAACGGCTCAAAAAAAATTCGCTGGGACGTTTGCTTGACAACTCGTTTGACGGCCTCAGAATAAGCCCAACTTGAACGAGCTCGACTGGGTCGCCTGCAATTGAACTCGACCCGGCGACTTTCGCTTTGATGTTTGGTAGTGGGATGTTTGTTACTGGTGATCTTTCCGAGTGGTGGAGTTTCCGAGCGGTGTTTCCGATCGGCGATTCCAAGGCGGGGGACTGAACATGGTCCTCAAACCGGAACGGATGATTTGTTTGGATTGAAAATTTAGATTGCGAAATTTGGGTGGCGGCGACTGAGGGATGCGACTGTCGGCGCAGTTTGTCTGTGGCGGATTGGAGTCCTCACCCCATTTTATAGGTTGTGCGCAGCTGGCAGCATTTGGGTGCCTTGCGGTTGGGCTTTGAAAAAATGTGTTTAGCCACGGGGGGTTCTTCCAGGGCGGGCGGCATTTTTCAAAAGCTTGCTGTAGGGCCTGGTGGCAGGAAGTCGCCATGGATGACAGGGAAGGTTGAACAGGGATGGACGAGCCGGTCTAGGGAAGCACGTTAGCTCGCGTTTAATCGCCCGATTGTTGTTCTTCAAGGGTTTTCACTTCACCTGCTCAGGTTCATTCAGGGGGAAATCATTTTTTGGCTCGGCCCGACGGGGGGCGATTGTCGTTTGCGGAATGCAACTGGCAATCAGATTGTCGTCTGGCCCGGCTGATTCCGTTTGTTGAATGGCTTTGACCGCATGTGGAATGAGTCAATCGGCAAGGGGACAGGATTTCGCGAAGTGAGGTCTCCGGGGGAAAAGACCACGACGGGGAACTGGCTGCACAATCATCGTTACTCGTGACGTCCGGATTCATTGGCCGGATCGCGAATCGACAACGACGTCCGGCAGGAGGCTGGGCGTCGTTTTTTTTTGCTCCCTGCCAAATCTCAATGCGGCATTCAGCTTTGGAGCGGCCGGCAGTAAACTCCAAACAGCCTTAGAGCCAGCGATTGAGTCAGCGACGACCGGCATGAATTGTGGTTGCGAAGTAAAAGATTCCGAGCCTGAAATCGGCTGAGTTTGGAATGCAGAACAGAACCCGCGCCAGGCGAACGGCCAGTTAATGCCGGAGGCTTTCTCAAAGGCGGAGCAATCGCTTGCGTTTTCATTTAGACCAGTGAGCAGCGTGATGGTAGGGGACGAGGAAGAATGCCTGATCGCCTTCGGAGCCAATCAAGGCGACCGCGAGGGAATGCTGCGGCGGGTGTTAGCGGAGCTGAGCCAACGGGGCTTTCGTGATTGTCAGGCGAGCAGGCTGTATCGGACCCGGCCGATTGGCGGTCCTTCGTCGCCGTCGGATACTGTTGCAGGCGGCAATAATACTGTTGGAGGCGGCAAGGATGACTTGCAGGCTGAATACGCTAACGCGGTGATCCGCGCGCGGACTGCTGGGTCGCCGCGCGAAGTCGTCGCCCGTTTGCTGGAAGTCGAATCCGTGTGTGGGCGACAGCGAACAGTGCGCTGGGCGCCCCGTACGGTTGATTTGGACTTGCTCATGCTTGGCGCGTGGCAAGTCGACGAACCGGGTGTGAGTTTGCCGCACCCCCGCATGCTCTGTCGTCGCTTTGTCCTGGAGCCCGCCTGCGAACTGGCGGCCGACATGCGGCACCCTTGGTCGGGCGCAAAGCTGGGTGACTTGGCAGCAGCGATTGGCCGCTCGGTTCGCTATCGGGCCGTGTGGCTTTGGCCGGACTTTACGGCGGCCGAACAACAAGCACGATGGCGCATCATTGGCAAACACCTGGTGGCGGCTGGAGTTGGAACAGTCGAATTCCAAGCCGCAGGGGCGAGGCCGGTGCCCGTGGGCTTGCCGGAATCTCAGCAGAGCCGGCCAGATGCAGCCCGTGCGGCGGCTGGTCGGGCGGTCGCGCTTGAAGGTGGGAACTGGCATATTCTGGTGGTCTCGGACCCCCTACAATTGAGTCAGATTCCCTGGAGCCCGAGCCTGATGATTGGTTGGCAGCGGCACTCGGCGAACATGTCTTCGGCTGTCGCTTCGGATTCCCGCGAAGTGATGATTGCTCGCGAGGCGTTGATTGCTCGCGAAGCAGTGCAGCGACATCTTGGAGCAACCGTTTTGTTGGACGAGGAAGTGGGGGAAACGGGTCGCGAGTTGACTGCCGCCCTGACGGCAGTTGCAGAGTTTTGGCGCGAACCATTGTGGCCACCGCAGCCGAAGGCGGATTCCGCTGCCGAGGCCAGTTCTGATTTGGGCAGTTATCGCGAGTAGACCAAGCATGAAAATCTGTTTTGCCTGCAGCGAAGTGGTTCCCTTGGCCAAGACGGGTGGCTTGGCTGATGTCTGCGGATCGCTGCCCATCGAACTGCAAAAGCTGGGGCATCAGGTCAGCCTCTTCCTTCCGGCCTACCGCGCAGCGAAGCAAGCGGGGCTGAAGCTCAAATCGACCGGTCTCACGTTGGAGATTCCAGTCGGTCCCAAGTTGGTGCCCGCAGAGATTTTGGTGACGACGCTGCCGGACAGCGAAGTCAACGTCTATCTCGTGGACCAGCCACATTATTACGACCGAGCTCAGTTGTACGGCGAGTCGGGGCGCGACTATTCGGACAACTGCGAACGCTTCGTGTTTTTCTGCCGAGCCGTCTTGGAAGCGATCCGCGGTTTGCGATTGGAGCCGGAAGTTCTGCATGCCCATGATTGGCAGACTGGGCTGCTGCCGACTTACCTCAAGACGGAGTATGCAGGGACTCCTCCGTATGACCAGATCACTTCGGTGTTTACCATTCACAATCTCGCCTATCAGGGGCGCTTCTGGCATTGGGACATGCTTCTGACAGGTCTCGATTGGAAGCACTTCAACTGGCGGGAGCTTGAGTTTTACGGACAATTGAATCTGCTCAAGGCGGGGATCGTGTTTGCTGATGCGTTGACAACGGTCAGTCCGACTTATGCGCGCGAGATTCAGACTGCTGAGCAGGGCTGTGGTTTGGAAGGCGTCCTGCTGCAGCGGTCTGATGCGCTCACCGGAATCCTCAATGGCATTGATTCAACGATTTGGAATCCGGCAACTGACCGGGCTTTGCCCCGCACCTACTCAGTGCGGAACTGGAAGGAAGGCAAGGCTGCCTGCAAGGCTGCCTTGCAGCAACAGTCCGGATTGGAAGTGAGGGCCGATCTGCCATTGATTGGAGCGGTCGGCCGGTTGGTCTCGCAGAAGGGCTGGTCGCTGATCCTTCCCGTGATGCAGCAGTGGTTACCGACTATCGATGCCCAATGGGTGATCCTCGGCACGGGTGAGCCGGAGTTTGAACAGCAACTCGCCCAGTTGCAGAAACGCTATCCCGGCAAACTCGCAGTCAATTTGAAATTTGCCGATGATTTGGCTCACCAAATTGAAGCCGGCTCCGATATCTTTCTGATGCCAAGCCAATACGAGCCGTGCGGCTTGAATCAGATGTATAGCATGGTTTACGGAAGCGTTCCCATCGTGCGGAGTACGGGCGGGTTGTTTGACACGGTAGTGGATGCGACGCCCTATAACCTTGAGCGGAAGCTGGCCACTGGATTCTCATTTGGGCCATTCCTGAGCGAGTCGCTGGAGCAGTCATTGGCACGAGCCGTTTGCTGCTACCACAGCCAGCCGCGCGTTTGGAGCCAATTGGTTGAGACAGGAATGAGTGCCAATTGGTCGTGGGCAGAGAGTGCCCGCAAGTATGAGCAGCTCTACGAGCGGGCGATTTGCCTGCGACTCAGCCGGACGCCTTGCCAGTAAATGTCGGTGGCGTCAGGAAGTGGCAGTGGCTTCAGGAAATAGCGGTGGCGTCAGGAAGTGGCAACTGCACTGCCACAGAGTTGCCCGGGTGAAAATCGCCCGTGGAGTTGGACGGGAAAGCGAACTACAATCAGGCCTGTTCCTGCTCACCGCCTGCGGTCTGGGTGGCTGTAGCGAAGTGCAAGGAATGGTCCCGGTGACTTGGTCTCGGCTTACGCGTCTTTGACCGGCTGCGCGGTCAGATATCATTCTCTCGAATCAATACCTCCTCCCCGGGCTCGCGTGCATGTCGGACTTGCGTTTCGATCCGATTTTCGAACAGTGGGTGGCCATTTCGGAGATCCGTCGCGAGCGACCGCTCGAATTTTTCCCGGCGGATCAGTTGCGGAAGCAGATCATCTGTCCATTTTGCCGGGGGAATGAAGATGAAACGCCGGGGCCGATTGCCGCTTGGGATCGTCACGGCCGAAAGTTGGAACTGCCGGCGATCGATCGGTGGTCTGCCCGGGTGATCCCCAACAAGTTTCCGACCTATGAGAGCGGGGGCCGGAAGCGGAGCGAGCCGGACTCGGGACCTTATCGGACTTGCGAGTTGCCCGGCCTGCAAGAGTTGATCATTCCCACGCCGCGGCATGTATGCAGCCTGAGCGAACTGGAGGTGGACGAATTTTCGGTCGCCTTGCTCGCTGCCCAGCAGCGGATTTCGGCCTGGCGGCAGTCGCAGTCAGTCGAGCATGCGATGTTGTTTAAAAACTGTCGTCACGAGGCAGGCGCGTCGATTGAGCACACCCATTTTCAATTGCTTGGCTCGCCGCTCGCAAGTGGCGCCCTGGAGCAGCGGGCGGTGCGGTTTGCCAAGTCGCTTGCCCAGACCGGAGCCACTCCGCTCGAGAGCCTGGTCGCGTTTGAAGAGCGACAGGACGTGCGGGTGATCGCCCGGGGGAGGCATTTTGTCATGCTCAGTCCCTTTGCCAGCCGAATGGCGTTTCAGGTTTGGATTATTCCTCGGCAGCGCCCACCGGCGTTTTGGGAATGCTCACCCGATATGCTCGACGAGTTGGCTGAACTCGGGCAGGGTGTGGTGGCCAAGTTGGAGCAACTGCTCAGTTTGCCCGGCTACAACTGGATGTTGCACCAGTTGCCGTTTTCCTCGGCTGCGAGCGACCACTGGTTCGTGGAGATATTCCCCCGCCTTTCCAAAATCGCGGGCTACGAACTGGGCACCGAGATTTGGGTCAATGCCGTGTCGCCCGAAGCGGCCGTGAAGCGGCTCCGCTGAGAACCCACCGCGCGTCGTGAGTTTGTGACGATTGGGCAAAGTTAAGCGCCGAAGGAGATTGTGCGGCAGGTTGGGACGCAGTTGAATCGGTTGCCGGGCGGTAAATTTTGACTAGTTGCTGCGACAGGCAAATGATAGCCTGTGGGGGCGGTTGAAGACGATAAAACAGACAATCGTCTCGCACGCGCCACAACCCCTTCAATCCTTGCGCTCATGAGCACTCCCTCGCCACTCGTCCAGCTCTGCCTGGTGCTGCACAACCACCAGCCAATCGGCAATTTCGACAACGTGTTTGAAGCGGCCTACCAGGACAGCTACCTGCCGTTCCTCAACCTGTTCGAGCAGTTTCCGGCGATCCGGATTTCACTGCATACGAGCGGCTGCCTGATGCAGTGGTTGCAGCAACATCATCCGGAATACCTCGATCGCCTCGCCACCCTGGTTGCGCAGGGCCGGATTGAGATCGTGGGCGGTGCCTTTTACGAGCCAATTCTGACGATGATTCCGGCCCGCGATCGGGTTGGTCAGATCCGCAGTTTCACCCGCTGGCTGGAACAACGACTGGGCGGCAAGGTCAGCGGGATGTGGATCCCCGAGCGGGTTTGGGAGTCGGCCCTGACGGCTGACTTGGCCGCCGCCGAGATTCAGTACACTATTCTCGATGACTATCACTTTCGCTGCGCCGGGCTGAATGACGACGAGCTCTATGGATATTACATCACTGAGGATCAGGGGAGAATCGTTCGGGTGTTCCCCGGGAGCGAGCGCCTCCGCTATCTGATTCCCTTTGCCGATCCTTGGGAGACGATTGACTATTGCCGCTCAATTGGTGAATCGCATCCCGGAGCGGTTCTGGTTTTCGGTGACGATGGAGAGAAGTTCGGAACGTGGCCCGATACCAAACGGCATGTCTATGAAGAGGGCTGGTTGGAACGTTTCTTCACCCTCCTGACAGAGAATCAGGATTGGCTTCGGACTTCAACCCTCGCCGAGACCATCCAGTCGACTCGGCCGCGCGGAAAAATCTATTTGCCGGACGCAAGTTATCGCGAGATGACGGAGTGGGCCCTGCCTGTAACCAAGCAACATGAGTACGAGGCACTGACTCACGAGTTTGAGACTCAGCCCGGCTGGAATTCGTTGAAGCGTTTCATCCGCGGGGGCTTTTGGCGAAACTTCAAGGTCAAGTATCCCGAGTCGAACGAAATGTACTCCCGGATGATGTACGTCAGTTCGCTGGTCCAGCAGGCTGAGCAGGAAAAGTGCCCCGCCGAAACGCTGGAGGTCGCCCGCAAGTATCTTTATCAAGGCCAGTGCAATTGCGCCTATTGGCATGGCGCATTCGGTGGTGTTTACCTGCCGCACTTGCGAAACGCAATTTTTCAAAACCTGATTTTGGCAGAAGAAGTGATTGAGCGTTGGAGTCGCCAGCGCACCAGTTGGATCGAGTGTGTTGCGGACGACTACAATTTCGATGGCCTACAGGAGATTCGCCTGGCGAACGAGTCGCTGACAACCTGGATTGCTCCGCTGCAGGGTGGGCAAATTTATGAATTGGATGTCCGGGCCAACGGTCACAACCTGCTTGCCACGATGCAACGCCGCGAAGAGGTCTATCACGCCAAGGTGCTGAAAGGCCAGCAACAGGCAGATGGCGAGGCTGCGAGCATTCACGACCGGGTAGTACTGAAGCGAAATGATCTCAACGAGTTCCTGAATTACGATCAGCGTTTGCGCAAGAGCCTGGTTGATCACTTCTGGGACGAGAATGTGCAATTGGCGGCCGTGGCAGCGGGCCGGGCCGTAGAACGCGGTGACTTTGCCGAGGGCAGTTATCGGGCCACCATCCGGCGCAACCCGGAGCGGATTCAGGTCATGCTGGAGCGCGAAGGTAATGCCTGGGGTGTTCCCTTCAAATTAACCAAAGGGGTAACGCTCAACGAGCAGTCCTCCGAGCTGGAGTTGGCCTACCTGCTGGAAGGATTACCGCAGGGGAGTCGTTTTCATTTTGGAATCGAGTTCAACTTTTCGGGGCTTCCTGAAGGGCAGGGAGATCGTTATTTTTCGACCGGCGTGGAGCGGCAAAAGCGGGGGCATTTGGGTGAGCGGCTTGATTTGCAGCAGGTGCGCGATCTGCATCTGACCGACGAATGGCTCGGCTTGCGCATTGCCCTGGAATGGGATCGCCCCGGCGGAGTTTGGACGTTTCCGATTCATTCAGTCAATGGCTCGGAAGCGGGTTATGAGTTGGTTCATCAGTCGGTCGTAGTTCAGCCACACTTTATCGTGGAAGCTGATCGCGAGGGGCGATGGTCGCTGCGTCTGCGACTGGCGATTAACTGCAGCAAGCCGGTTGAATTGTTGCGCGCCGGTGACGAACGCCCGGCTAATGTCGTGGCTCCTGGCCGCATTGGTTGAGGCTGAGGAGCCACCCGTCAGGAGTTCCACTGCGGATTTGCAGTGGACCGGCGTACAGCCTTTGGGAGTGGGCAGACAAAAGGGGAACAGGGGCAACGGAAATGCCACACCGAACTCTGGCCAGGCAAGAGGGTTGGCGACGGATTTTCTCAATTGACCTCCGTTCGCTGGCAGCGTTGAGAATTGCTTTGGCGCTAGTTGCGCTGCTGGACATTATTTATTACCGCTGGCCCCACGCCGAGCTCCTGTTGAGCGACCGTGGGGTACTGCCTCTGGATCTGTTCTCCCAGATCTACGACCCCAGTTATTGGTCGCTTTATCGCTGGCAGGGCGACCTGACGATCGTCCGCCTGCTGCTGTTGATCCAGGCTGCGGCTGCTTTGGCAATGCTGGTCGGTTGGCGCACGCGTTGGGCCAATCTGACGCTGTTGATCCTCTGTTGGTCGGTGCAGGCCAGGAATCCATTGACCAACACCGGGGGGGATGTACTGATCCGCAATTTGCTCGCGTGGAGTTGCCTGCTCCCGCTGGCGGCGCGGTGGAGTCTGGACGCGTGTCGCCAACAACGCAGAGGCGCAGGTATCGTGGCGGGGAATCAGGGAGCCGAGTCGTGGTACTCCCTGGCAACGGTCGGCCTGATTCTGCAGCTGGTGGTAATGTACTTTTGCGCTGGATTTGTCAAATGCAACCGTGACTGGTTCAGCGGAGAGGCGCTTGCCTACTGTCTGCAGCTGGAATTGTATCTCAAGCCGCTGGGGCAATGGTTGCAAGCCCTGCCAGCGCTCTTGCCGCTGATCACCTGGGGGACGCTGCTCATGGAGTTGGCGGCTCCACTGTTTTTGCTCTCCCCTTGGAAGACGAATCAATGTCGGATGGTAATGCTCGGTTGCTACTGGGCGTTCCATTTGGGGATTGGGCTGGTTTACTCGATTGGCATCTTTTCAGTCGCTGCCTCGGCCAGCTGGCTGATGTTTCTGCCGGGCAGTTTCTGGGATTGGCTCGGGTTGCGCTCACGACTGCCTGCGACGCCTGCAGCGGCGAGTCAGAAGCTGGGTAGAGCAGAGCCTTCGTCCGGAGAGACGCTGCCGGTAGCTGAGGAGGTTGAAGGTCCGGCAGAAACGCAAGGGTGGAGCAATTGGCTCGCGGGAGCGATGCTGGTCTTCATGCTGCTGATTAACTTCGCCAATGCGCTACCCAAGGGAACGGCCCCTGGTCTGGTGCAAGGTTTGCATGAGTTCGGTCGCTGGACCATGTTTACCCAGGAATACACGATGTTTGGCGAGCCACCCAAGGAGAATTCGTTTTACGTATTCGATGCACAGCTGCAGAACGGCGAGCGAGTGGACCTGTTCTCGGGGCAACCGCCGAACTACCAGCCCTCCAAGGATGAACTCTACCGCTGGGGAAGGGCTCAGCCTTGGCGTCGTTTGCTGACGAATGTCTCACCTGGTCACGATCAGCAATTGAGTGCCGCAGGTCGACGCGCATTTACGATGTTACAAACCCGGATTCTGGAGTCCTTGGTCGAGCATTGGAATCGCGGCCACGATATCGGGGAGCAGGTAGAGCGGGCCGAGTTTCTGTACTTTCAGCGGACCATTGACCCCACGGGTAACGTTCCCGTTCCCCGCAGGATAGTCTGGGCCTGTTGGCCAGATGCCGGAGAGCGGAACTCGGCGGCCGCAGGAACGGGACCCGTCGATAAACCGTTACGTTAAACCGCGCACGGACTTGCGGATTGCCGGAATGAATCAAGGCCAACCGCGGCGCTGCCCGCGCGGCACTCCCTGCGATAAGTGCTTTCTGGCAGAGGATTAGCGGAAAGCAAACGCTGGTAGCTCACTCGGGATCAATCCAGTTGTTCGTTCAACCGGGGACGAATTTCGAGGATTGTGCTCGACCAGGTCTCGCCCGGAATCGGGTATTGGGCTTGGACGCTTAGCTGCAGTTCACGGTCGAGGAAGGCGCTGGCTTGGCGGGCCTCCTGCAATTCTTCCTGCCACCGGGGGCCTTTCAGCAAGAGCAAGCGACCGACATGCAGCCACTCCCGTCGCAGCAGTGGCAGCAGTTTAGCCAGTGGACCAACAGCGCGAGCAATCGTCGAGTCGTAGCGAAAGCTCGCCAGCAGCGACTCTGCCCGACAATCATAAATTTCTACTTGCAAGCCAAGCGCCGCGGCGAATTCTTCCAGGGCTCGAGCCTTCTTCTTGACCGAGTCCGAAAGCGTCAGCTTGAGATCGGGGCGAAGGATTGCCAGCAGCAGGCCTGGCACACCTCCGCCGCTGCCGATATCAAGCACGTACTCGTTTTGCCCCAACAGCCGGCCCAAGTGCCACGAATCAAGCAAGTCGCGAAAGACGAATTGCTCAGCAGTGGTGTGTCGCGTCAGGTTCATCACCTCGTTTCGCTCCCACAGCAATCGGCAATACTTCTGGAGTTGGGTTTTCATTTCCGCAGTGAGGTCAGTGATCCCGGCCCGCAGCAGCGCAGCATCGAACTCGGGTTGTAAGGTCGCAAAGGGAATATCAGTCGTCATGCAGCAGGGATTTCAGAAGGGGAGATTGCCGGTAAGTTGCCGGGCCATCTCGGATGCCGTTTCCGGACGTTCAAGAAAGAACCGGGTTACATGAAAGAAGATCGGTGCCGCGAAGCAGACAGAATCAATCCGGTCGAGAACGCCCGCGTGACCCTGAACGAGTGTGCCGTAATCCTTGACACCGCGGTCCCGTTTGATGGCTGACATGGTCATGCTGCCGGATGAAGCCATCACGCTGATCAGGGCTGCCATGATCCCGGCACCGTACCACGTAAACGGGGTAACCGGCAGCAACAGTTGAATCAGCATCCCCGCGATGGCCGTACCAACGGCTGCGCCAATGATGCCTTCCCAGGTCCGGGTAGAGTTGACCGTGGGTGCGATGACGTGCTTGCCGAACAGGCGGTCCCAGGCGAAATGCAGGGTGTCGCTGACCTGTACCATGATGACAAAGAAGAGGAGAATCCCTGCCGGCTTGCCGTTCCATTCTTCCCATTCGTAACTGGTCATGTTCAGGCGTTGAAGTTTCAGGTAAAGCAGGGCTGGGGCATGGCTCAGTGCGTAAACGCAGATCAACAAGCCGAACTGAATCTTGGCGATTCGCTCGAGGAATCGCTTGGTATCGCCCGTCATCGCGATCCGGCCAGGAATAAACAGCGAGGCGTAGACCGGAATCACAATCGTGTACAGCTGGTACCAATCGAATGCGACCATCACGTACTGCAAGGGCGTGAACAAGAAAAATACCCAGAACAACGTGCGGTGATCGCCACGCCGGGTCGGGGTCATGGTGATGAATTCGCGCAGAGCCCAGAACGAGACGAAAAAGAAGAAGAGGACGGTAAAGATTCGGCCGAACAGCATCGTGACGGCCAGCAGCAGACAGATGGTCAGCCAGGCGGATACGCGATTGTCAAATGTGCGAATGATGGCGGCGTCCAGATTGGCAGCCGGTTGGCGACGCAGCAATCGCGAGCCAATCCAGCAAACACCGAGCACCAGCAGGATGGCAACCAGCAGGATGAGAGTCTTGCCGTCGAGCAGGCTGGTGTCAAACCAGCTTTGGAGCAACGGCAGCAGAGATGGCAGAGGCGGAATGAGGGGCAACACTGGGGAGTTAAACTTCGTTTGAGTCCTGTTCTTTGAGCTTGATGATTTCCGCGCGGGCCCGGGAGAGGAATTGGTGTTTCCGCTCGCCTGTCTCCAGCCAAATAGGCGGGCCGATCGTGATGCAGCTGAGCAAAGGCACGGGGAGAAACTCTCCCTTGGGCATCACTCGATTCAGGTTGTCAATATAAACCGGCATAAACTCGAGGTCAGGCCGTTTTTTGGCCAGGTAGTACATTCCGCTCTTGAAATCCCGCATTTCCCCAGTCGGATTGCGGCTCCCTTCCGGGAACACAATCAACGAATCGCGGGTGCCAATTTCGCGGATCATCATGTCGATCGGACTGTTGTGAGCCTTGACCTGTTTGCGATCGATCAGGATGACGTTGAACAGACTGGAAACATATCGCCGCACTGGCCCACCATCCCAATAATCTTTGGCGGCAACCGGCCGAGTAATGGCCCGCAGCTGCTTGGGCAGCGACGCCCACAAGACCAAAGCATCAAGGTGGCTGGTGTGATTGGCGAAATAGACCCGCTGGCAGGAGTCCGGTTCACAACCCACCCAGCGGACCGTCGCGCCGCTGAAAAATTTGGCAAGCCCGGCGAGAACCGGCACTGAAATCGATTTCATTTTGCCCGGGCTGAAAGTACGGATACGAATGAGCTGCTAGCACCATGCACTCTCGGCCAACATGTCCGGCGGTTGTGGTCCCCGCTTGGTCAGTTCGACCGATCGAGCCGCTCGCAGGTGGAACATCGAGCCACCCTATCATAGTCTTTCGAGCCGCGCCGGGTATCCCATCCTGCCGAAGCGGGCCCCCGCGCAGTGGATTGGGGTTGCCGTCTTCGATGGTCCTCTGGTAAGGATCACTCCTTCGACCGGGAGTGAACCGACAGGTCGCACCCTGCGCGGCGCTCTGCAAATCGGCGGGAGATTGGAATCGAGAGGAATTCGAGTGTCGGCAGGAACGTGGCAGGGAGCCGCTTTCATGCCGGTAATTGCAGACATACTCGGGACGCTTTCCCATTCACGAATGGATTTGTGAAATGACGGATACGATTGAGAACCCGCTCGCCCGGAAATGGCGCCCCAACCGCGGACAAATGCTCAAGCTGGTCTCCGTTGGCTTGTTTGCTGCGCTCGGCACCTTTGCGGTCGTACAGTCGATTATCGGAGAAAAAAACACACCCACAGCTGTCGAGAATGAACCGGCAGCCGAGCCAGCCAGTGCCCAAGCTTTGGCTCAAGGGCTTCTGGGCGATGGTGCAGGCCCACTAGAGGAACAGAGTGCCAGTAACTCGGAGTCGGTCTCGGCCGGTCCGCCGCCGGTGATTCCCGCCGGTTTTCAAGCGGGCTCACCGGCTCAGGAAACGCTCCAGTCCAGCCAGGCAGGAGACAGTTCGGCGCCGAAGTTGCGCGAATTGAATCTGGTGGGAGCGGAACGAAAAAGTCCGGCCGATTCGGGCGCTCAGCCGAACCCTGCGGGCACCGCGATCGCGGTAGCCAAGCCAAGTGTCCCGTCATTGCAGCCGGCCAGCTTTCCGGCACCGGGCAATCGGCCCGCGCAACTAGCGGATTCCACAGCGCCTAAAGAAACCGCGCCTAAAGAAACCGAATTCAAGCCAGCAGCCAGTGAAGGAACACCAAGGCCGGCGGCAAGTCCCGCGGCGATGAGCAGTGCGCCCCCCAAATTCGAAGCAGGGGCTCCGGCTCCCTTCGGTCAGTCGCCTGCGGCAGTCGAGGGAGGCAGCAAGAATGATCTTCGCAGTCCAGCCACCGGAAGTTTGAGCGATTCCGCAGGGTCGACCTCGGCGACTCGCTCGACCAATGATCTGCTCACCAAAAATTCCGGGGCGAGTTCATCCGACAGCGGTCCGGCCAATGGGATGTCGCCACCGTCCGGCTTGTCGCCAACAGGATTCCCCGAGGCGGCGCCGAATGCGGGAGCCGTTTCTCCTGCCGCCAACTCACTCCGCACTTCCAGTGGCGAGGTTGCTGCGGCAGCCGCGGTTCCAGTGGGTGCCGGGATTGGAAGCAATGTTCCGGTCGTTCCAGGCAACGGTGACAAGTCTCCCGACAAGTCTCCTCTGCCCAATCAAGCGGCCTCGAACTTTGGCACTCCACCAACAACAAGTCTCGGCAGCCCACAGGCAAGTCTGGGCAGCTCGCCGGAAGGCTTGGAGCGTCGTGCTCCGGCCACCCCACCTGGCGTTCCCGGCTCAGCCGCCTCTGCCGCCAGCTCATTTAGCGCCCCAACCACCGGAGCAAACCCGCCCAGCAGTTTGGCGGTGCCCGGAAGCGGTTCGACCCCACCGTTCAAGTTTGGCGACCAATCGTCGGCGTCCGGAAGCGGGCCGGTCAATCAGGCAGCACCGCCGGGACAAGGGACAGGTCCATCTGCGCCCGCCAGCTTCAGCGGTGCGGGTGAAGTTTCGCGCGGTGCCGCACCGAACGCGATGAACAGCAATTCACCCCGACCCAGCACTGTTCCTGTGAGCCAGACAACCAATCCGCTTCCTCCAATTTCAGTGGCCCCAAGCGCGTCATCCCCTAACGCGGTGCCGCCTTCCGACCGGACCAATCCGCAAGGAGCCGGCAATCTGCCTGGCGCGCTGGGTTCAAATCCGAATCCGCTGGGACAGAACGCCAATTTGGTTCGGGACGGTGCGATCGCAGCTGGAGCATTACCGGCCAGCGGTGGTGGTGTACCGGGCAAAGCGGAGTTGGAGGGAGAGCAGGTTCCTGCTCTTTCGATCGAAAAGGTTGCGCCGCGGGAAATTCAGATCGACCAACCAACTGATTTCCGAATCATTGTCAAGAATGTCGGTCGGGTTGTGGCCAATGAGGTGCGAGTCACGGATACGATTCCCCGCGGCGCGCAGTTCGTCAAAGCTGTCCCCGAGGCCGGCCGCGGCGCCGCCGGATCGCTGGTATGGGAGTTGGGTTCACTCAAGCCGGGCGAGGAGCGCTCGGTGGTTCTGACGCTCCAACCGAAGCAGACGGGCGAAATCGGTTCCGTAGCGCAAGTAACGTTCGCCGCGCCGGCATCGATGCGGGTCCTGGTCACCAAGCCACAGTTGGCGGTCGAGCATACCGGGCCTGCCAAAGTGACGATTGGCGACCGCGTTCCCCTGGCAATCAATGTTCGCAATCTCGGTAACGGCCCTGCCAAAGAAGTGATCTTGCAGGAAGTCGTACCGCCACAATTGAAGTTTGCTGAAGACTTCAGCGAGCTGGAATACGAGATTGGAACGCTCGCTCCGGGCGAATCACGCAAAGTGAACCTGAATTTGACTGCTGCCCAAATCGGCCGATTTCGCAACACACTCCTTGTTTCTGGAGCGGGCGGACTGCATGCCGAGCATCAAATCGACATGGAAGTAGTCGCCCCGCTGTTGGAGTTGTCGAGCGAAGGGCCGAGTCGGCGATACTTGAAACGGAATGCGACGCACGTTTTTTCGGTTCGCAATTCAGGGACGGCGATTGCCACCAATCTCGATTTGGTTACGAAACTCGCCAAGGGAGTGCGGTTTGTCTCGGCTAACAATCAAGGGCAATACGACCCAGGCTCCCATGCAGTTTACTGGAGCCTCGACCGGTTGAATGTCGGCCAAGGGGCCAGTGTTCAGTTGACGACGACCCCGGAAGAACCAGGCGAGCAGGCTTTGGAGTTCATTGCGACGGCCGATCTCAACCAGAAGGCCAACTTCCGCCAGCCGCTCTTGGTTGAGGACTTGTTAGAACTGTTTTTTGAAATCGATGATGTCGAAGACGTGATTGAAGTCGGGAGTGAGACTCGGTACAGGATTCGCCTGATCAATCAGGGAACGGTCGCTGCGACCAATCTGCAGCTTAGTTTTTCCGCGGAGCAGGGAATTCGTCCCGTTTCCGTCGACAATCGTTTGGCCGGAGACGTGCGGGGGCAAGAAGTGGTATTCGCACCGGTGGCGGAGATTCGCCCGGGCCAAGAGCTGGTGACTTATGTGACGGCCATTGGGGCAGCACCCGGCGAGCATCGCATCGTAGCGCGATTGCGGTC
>Ga0164293_10001993_pt1 | contig 17290 bp, 19 predicted proteins | sample GEODES118metaG_FD_111487 | JGI IMG/M metagenome (GOLD analysis project Ga0164293, IMG submission 111487) | Eutrophic lake water microbial communities from Lake Mendota, Wisconsin, USA - GEODES118 metaG | ecosystem: Environmental > Aquatic > Freshwater > Lake | place: USA: Lake Mendota...
CCAAACGCTCGAAAGTCGTTTGCTTGCACGTGTCTGGCCAGCATCGGCACGAACGTGGTGGCGATTGACACTGCGAGAAGTCCATGGGGAAGTTGGAATAGGACGAATGCCTTGCCGTAGGCATCAACGAGTCCACTTCCTGGTGATGCCAAATTTTTGACGACGATGATTGCCACCTGGTTGGCAATGACATACCCGATTGTCCATGTCGAGAGCTGGAGGAGTCGTCGTACCGATGGATTGGACAATTTCGGCCTAAAGCGCAGTGTGATGCCGCTTCGATGCACCGCAGCGATTTGGACGACAGCAATAGCGCTTATGCCGAGCGTGGTCGACAGTCCGAGCGTCCATAGCGTGACATCGATACCGGTGACGTCGGCAAGCTGCGGTGGGTTATCGGCGCCAGTGAGCGGAATCGCGAGGAAGAATCCGATCGCCACCAGGTTGGCCAGTGCGGGTGACCAGGCGGCAGCGAAAAACCGCGAGCGCGCATTGAGGATTGCCGACGTCATCGCGATGATCCCGTAAAACAACACCTGTACAACAAAGATGCGTGTGAGCGCAGTGCCAGCCTGCCGAAAGGCTTCCACGTCGATGCCGTCGGCGGGCGACAAGGAAAACAGATGAAAAATCCACGGCGAGGCGATGATCGCGAGCACCGTCGTGACAATCAACACGACGAGCGAGGTTGAAAAGACCGCATTGACGTCATCGTCCTCGGTGCGGCTACCGCCAAGAAGGCCGACGAAGAGCGGCACCAAAGTGGCGGAAAACACGCCTCCAAGGAGGAGCTCGTACAACGCATTGGGCGCGTTATTCGCTGCTTCGAAGGCATCCGCAACCGCCGTTTGACCAACGATGATGCCGAACACAATGACACGGGCGAGACCCGTCAATCGCGAGACGGCAGTGCCTCCGGCGACCACGAGATTCGATCGCACAAGACCGCTCATGAGCGTCATCATCGTAGGGCAGCAACGGGAGACTGCGGGTCATCGGCCAGTAGGGTTGCACGAATGGAAAACGGCTTTGAATCGGTGCAGCAAGTTCGAGATGGGTTGAAGAAGGTCAATTATTTGGCCGATGAAGGCATTGCAGGGGTGGTATTCCTGGCGCAACGACTGGGCAAGCCGATCTTGGTCGAAGGGCCCGCGGGCACGGGCAAGACCCAACTGGCAAAGAGCGTCGCCGAGCTCACCGACGCGCGTCTGATTCGTCTCCAGTGTTACGAGGGCCTCGACGAGTCGAAGGCGCTCTATGAATGGAACTACAAGAAGCAGTTGCTGCGCATCCAGGCCGACAAGTCGAGCGACTCATGGTCTGAAGTGCACGATGACATCTTTAGTGAAGAGTTTCTGCTCACGCGTCCGTTGCTTGAAGCGATTAGTTCGACAGATCCAGTTGTGCTGCTGATTGACGAGGTGGATCGCGTCGAGGTGGAGACCGAGGCACTGCTTCTGGAGATCCTGTCCGAGTATCAGGTGTCGATCCCTGAGCTCGGAACGATCACGGCGAAGCAGATACCCATGGTTTTTCTGACGTCGAACAACACGCGCGAATTATCCGAGGCGCTGAAGCGCCGTTGTCTGTACCTGCACGTCGACTACCCAGACATGGAGCGCGAAAAAGAGATCGTCCAAACCAAGGTTCCCGATATTTCTGCCAACCTTGCCGATCAGATCGCCCGCATCGTGCGCTCGATTCGTCAGCTCGACTTGAAGAAGGCGCCGTCAGTCAGCGAGACGCTCGACTGGGCGCGCATGCTCATGCTGCTGGGGATCGAAAACATCGAGGCGCAGGAAGCCAAGGAGACCTTGCACATTCTTCTCAAGTATCAGACGGACATCGCCAAGGCGGCGAAGGAACTGAGTGTTGACAAGTGAGTCGCTGATATGAAGATGCTCGACTTGATGTCGGGTTTCATCACGGAGTTGCGCAACGCCGGGCTACCCGTGAGCCTGACCGAGAACCTTGACGCCATGGAGGCTGTTAAAGAGATCCCGATCGAGGATCGTCAGGCATTCAAGTACGCGCTTGGTGCCACCTTGGTGAAGAGCAATTCACATTGGCGCGCGTTTGAGACCATTTTCGAGGTCTATTTCTCCTTGCGCGGGCCCGAGTACAACATCGTCGGCGATGGTTCGCCCGACGAGGCCGAGTTGTGGCGCGAGCAGCAAGACGCTCAGCGTCAAGGGGAGGGGCGCGGTCAGAGCGGTGGCAGCATGGACTCGCTCACTCCTGAAGAGATCGCCCAAATGCTGGTGCAGGCGCTGATGAACGGCGATCAAGCCATGATGCGTGCGCTCGCCCGACAGTCAGTGCAGCGATTCGCAGGCATGGAACCTGGACGACCCGTCGGTGGTACCTATTACCTCTATCGGACGTTGCGGAATCTCGACCTCGAGAACATGCTCGACAAATTGATGCAGGCAAATCGCGATGCGGCAGAAGAAGATCTGACGCCGCTAGAAGAGCGACTCGAGCGCGACGAATTCAATAATCGCATCGATCGTTTCAAGCAAGAGGTAGAAGCGGAGATTCGCCGTCGATTGGTGGCCGATCGCGGGGCCGAGGCGATGGCCAAGACGCTGCGCAAGCCCTTGCCCGAAGACGTCGATTTCATGCATGCGAGCCGTGAGGAGATGCAGGGCCTGAAGAAGGCGCTCCAGCCGCTCACCCGCAAACTGGCGGCGCGGCTTGCCCGTAAGCGTCGTCATGGTCGACGTGGTCCGCTTGATTTTCGGAACACCGTTCGACACTCGTTGAGTTATGGCGGCGTGCCTGCCGACCCAAAGTTCAAATATCCGCGCCCGTCGAAACCCGAGCTCATGGTGGTCGCAGATATCTCGGGAAGCGTGGCTGCCTTTGCGCGGTTCACGCTGATGCTGGTCTATGCCATACAGGGACAGTTCTCCAAAGTGCGTTCGTTTGTTTTTATCGACGGCATTGACGAGGTAACGGAGTACTTCAAGGCGACGGAAGATATTGGTGAGGCCATTCACCGAGTGAACACAGAAGCCGATGTGGTGTGGGTGGATGGCCACAGCGACTACGGCCATGCCTTTGAGGTGTTCTGGGAGCGCTATGGCAAAGACATCAACGCCAAGACGACGATCTTGTTGCTCGGAGACGCGCGTAACAACTATCACGCGACACAGTCGTGGGTGGTGAAGGAGATGCGTAAGCGCGGTCGTCACGTGTATTGGTTGAATCCTGAGCCGCGCAGCTATTGGAACACGGGAGACTCGGTGGTAGGCGAATACGGTGGATTCACCGACGGCGTCTATGAGTGTCGCAACCTGCGTCAGCTGGAGGCATTCGTCGAGAAGTTGGCCTGATGAGTGACACGCGAATAGTCCTCGTCCGCCATGGTGAATCGGTGGTGACCGTAAAACGCATCGTGGGCGGCCCACGTTCGTGCGTTGGCCTCACTGATCTTGGACGCGAGCAGGCGAGTCGCCTACGCGACCGCCTTGCCTCAACACGTGAGTTCGATGTCGACGTGGTGATGTCGAGCGCCTACCCGCGGGCGATGCAGACGGCGGAGATCCTTGTGCCCTCCCTGGGCGGACTTGCGATCGACGTGGACGCTGATTTCGGTGAGCATGATCCAGGGCCGGAGTGCGATGGTCTCTCTTACGATGAGTTCGTGCGACGCCACGGTCGTCCCGATTGGTCTGCCGACCCACACCGCGAGTTTTTTCCGGGTGGTGAAACAATCGCTGATTTTCACGCGCGGGTAAACGGCGCCCTCGATGCGCTGGTGCGTCGACATGCAGGAAAGACAGTGTTGGTTGCATGTCACGGAGGTGTGGTCGATGCGGTTCTGCGGCGCACGTTGCGCACGCCCCAGACGGGTGGATTCGAAGTGCGCACGCGAAACTGTTCCATGACCGAGTTGCATGAAGTGCGCTCAGGGCATTGGGCGCTTCTGCGATACAACGACCACGCACATTTGCATGGACTGCCCACGGCATCAACGCCCTAGCTCGCTATGACGCGGGTTGTCGTGGTGGGCGGCGGCGTTGCCGGCCTGACATTTGCCCATGTCCTTCGACGTGAGTCGCGAGGGAATGTCGACATTGTGGTGCTCGAGTCGGGTGAACGCCGCGTGGGAACGGCCCAGCTACCGATGGATGATCCGCACTTCACGCACGCCGACTCGCTGGTGGTGCGTACGGCTGAGCGTGGACCGGAGTGGTACCCGCGCGGACGCGGTGTAGGCGGAGGGGCGCTGATCAACGGTCGACTGGCGATGGCAGGAGCACCGAGTTTCTGGGACGCATGGTCAACGGACCATGGCGCGGTGGGCTGGTCGTGGGAGCGCATTGCGCCTCATGTCGCGGCCGTGCCGGTGGTGGAAGTGTTATCACCAGAGATGAACCGCTGGGCTAACGCTGGCCGGGCAATCGGCTGGACAGTGCTGCCAACGCAGGTGTTTGGACAACCGATCGACGACATGATCGGCGGCGCGGTCGTCGAGCAGGCCCATGTGGACGCCCTGGTGATGGATGCAGGCCATGTTGTGGGCGTGCGCAGTGCAGCGGGATACATTGTCCGCGCCGATCATGTGGTGTTGGCTGCCGGCGCGCTGGCGTCCCCGGGACTTGTGCTGTCCAGCGGATTGTTGGACAGCACATCAGTCCATGGGCTCAAGGATCATCCAGCGGTGAGCTTTACCGTGCGCGCTACCGGTGGTACCCATGCCGGTATCGGTGTCGTGTGTGAGCGAGACGACATGCAGATCATTGCGATGCATGCCCGCGATCACGTCACGATTGTCGGTGCGGCATTGAAGGTGTATGCGCAGGGCAGTATCGCGCAGCGGGGAAAAGACGCAGTCGCCATGATGAATATGTTGAGCGACGCCCGCGATGTCGAAAATGTGTCGCAGTGTCTCGACGAGATGATCCGTTTTGTCTCCTGCCTCGGAATGGATGAGCAGGTGTTCTGTGGGACCGACGCAACTCCACTTGGGACATTGCGCGCGATGAAGGAGATCGAACGAGTGTCGTGGATACGACGCAATGTGTCGGGGAATTGGCACGCGTCCTGCAGCATGCCGATGGGCGGGGGCGGGTTGGTTGATGCCGACGGCAGAGTGGCGGGAAGCGACAACGTGTGGTGCTGCGATGCCTCGGTGATGTGTGATCTGCCACGCACTCCGACGCAATTGCCCACAATGGCTGTTGCATCGGAGATAGCTGCACGATTCGCTGCTACGTGTGTGACCAGTTGAGGCTACGTTCAACACCTACTTTCCATTGCGCGTAGTGCGCGTCTTCGTTTCCATTCGGAATCGGGCTGAAACGTCGTTCGAGTTGCCACGAGGATGCCACCGAGTCGAGTGACTCCCACACGCCTTCGGCAAGGCCGGCGAGGAACGCCGCGCCCAACGCTGTTGATTCCAGTTCGCGCGGTCGTAATACATCCACGTTCAGCAGGTTTGCCTGTGTTTGCAGGAGGAGATCCATGACTGCGGCGCCACCGTCGACGCGAAGTTCGGTGATCGATACTCCCGAGGCTTTAGCCATTGCCTCCACAACGTCGCGTGTTTGAAACGCCATGGACTCGACGACTGCTCGGGCGATGTGGGCCTTCGTCGTGCCACGGGTAATGCCGAACACTGCGCCGCGGGCATGGGGGTCCCACCACGGGCTACCCAGGCCCGTGAAGGCAGGCACGACAATGACGCCGCCTGAATCCGTCACGGATTCCGCAAGCGGGCCAACTGCTGCCGCGTGGTCGATGATCTGGAGCCCGTCTCGCAGCCATTGGATCGCAGCGCCCGTGATGAAAATGGCGCCTTCGAGAGCGTAGGTGGGCGGGCCGCTACCCAGGTCCCACGCCACCGTAGTCAACATGCCATGACGCGGCTCGGGGCATGCGTGCCCCACGTTCATCAATACGAAACTGCCAGTGCCGTACGTATTCTTGGTGGCACCTGGTTGGAAACAGGCCTGTCCGAAGAGAGCGGCTTGTTGATCTCCCGCGACGCCAGCGATTGGTATGTGGGCGGGAATGCCGCGCTGGCCGATGGTTGTGCCGCACCTACCACTGGACGGAACGACGTGTGGCAATGTTTCGCGAGGCACGTCGAAGAGCGCACACAGGTCGTCGCTCCAGGTCATGCGACGAATGTCAAACAACATGGTGCGACTGGCATTCGATGGATCGGTGACAAAGGAGGTTCCTCCCGTCAGATTCCAAACAATCCATGAATCGATCGTGCCGAATGCGAGGTCTGGTGACCGCGTGACGCCACCTTCTCGCATCATCCATTCGATCTTCGATCCCGAAAAGTACGGGTCAAGCACGAGTCCGGATTGTTCGCGAACGAGTGGTAGCGCGGCGCTCAGCGAGGCGCATCGATCTGCGGTGCGCCGGTCCTGCCAGACGATGGCGCGCCCGAATGGTCGACCTGATTGTCGATCCCACGCGACGATGGTTTCGCGCTGATTCGTGATCCCGATCGCGGCAATGGACTGACCGATCGCGACGATGTGGCTACAGACCTCGGCGAGCGTGGCGACGACGGCATCCCATATCTCGATGGGGTCGTGTTCCACCCATCCGGGGCGCGGGAAGTACTGGGTGAATTCGCGATATGAGGCGAACGACGGTGTCGAGTCGTCAAAGAACACACGCGAGCGCACGCCGGTGGTGCCGGCGTCGATGGCGACGACTGCACTCACGGCTGAGGCGCGAGTGGCTCAAGCGTGGCGGGATCGATATCGCGGGGAACCGAGTCGTTAGCGATACCGCATCCGCCGAGTAACAGGCCACCCACCAGCGCGAGGAACATGGCACGAAGGCGGCTCATGTCGTCTGCCCAGAGTGGGAGGGCGGTGTCTCCACCGCCACATCGTATGACGGATCAATTGCAAGTTCGACGGTGAATCGAGCCCCTCGTATGCCGTCGCGACGGTTTTCGGCCCAGATACTGCCGTGATGCATGGCGATGTGTTCGTGGGCAAGAGCAAGGCCGAGACCCGCGCCCTCTTGCCCGGCTCGTCGGCCTGCCGTTCCGCCGCGAGAGAAGCGTTCGAAGATGCTCTTCTCCTCGCCTTCGATGAGGCCATCACCGTCATCTTCGACGATGATCCACGCGCGGTCGGGGACCGGCGATCGTTGCAGGATCACCTTCGGTGTGCCACCGCTGTGAATGCGGGCATTGTCGAGCAAGTTGGCGAGGACTCGGGCGAGGCGGCGTCGATCGCCAAGAATGACGACGCGTGCGAGTTCGTCTTCGGCGATGATTGGCGTTCGCGGGAGGCTGCTTGCCGCAACTGCCTGGTGCACGAACTCGACCAGCGCGAGTGGCTCGAGGACGAGTCGGATTGCGCCAGCATCGAAACGAGAGATCTCGAGGAGGTCCTCGACGAGTCCTTGAAAGCGTGCGACATCACTCGTGAGGAGATCGAGCGCCGCCTGCGTGCGTTCCGACATTTCGTCCCGGCGTGACTGCATGACCTCGACCGATGCGGCAAGTGTCATCAGCGGCGATCGCAGCTCGTGGCTGACATCAGAGGTAAATCGCGCATCGCGATCCATGCGTTGCTGCAGGGTTCCTGCCATGTCATTGAAGGAGTTGGTAAGCGCCAGGAGGTCGGGGTCGTCAGTCGTTTCGAGTCGTGTGTCGAGTTTGCCGTCGGCAATCGCCCGAGCCGCGGAGGCCGCGTTGGCGAGTGGGCGCACGGCACGACGGGATGCGAAGAGTCCGAGTGCGAGCCCCACCATGGTGGTCACCAGTGCTGCAATCAGGAGAGCTACTTGCAGTGTTTGTAGGGCATCGCGAATGTCGCGCAAGTTGTCGAGTTCGAAGTACGACGCATCCACCGATTCGAGAGGAATTCCGATGATTAACGCCTGACCACTCCGGTATGGCACGATCATCTCAGCGGCAACACCCTCATTGATTACACGATTCAGCAGCTCGTCGGGAATATTGCGTTCGGTGAATTGGGGGCTAGAGGTCGTCCACTGATTGTCGACGTACAACGCTCGCTGCGCGGAGCCCACTTGATCGATGGCGGCATCGAGATCATCGGGTGTAATGGTGAGGTCGATCTGGACTCGGCGTGCATTTGTTATGGCCTGATTAATGCTCGCTGTCTCACGCTGTTGCAGAAGGTTGGAGCGAGTGAGTCCGTATGTGGTGAACGACAGCACAGCAGCAAGGATCAACGATCCCGTGCCGAACAAGATGAGGATGCGATTACGCAACCCAATTCTGCGCGGACGCAAACGTTGGTACGTGGTGCGCACAAAGCGGCGCCAGCCCGTGAGCCGGTAGCGCGTCGTGGTCTGGTCGGTGGGGGAATCGGTCACGATTGCAGGCGATAACCAAGACCACGAACGGTCACAACGTGTCGCGGATTGGCAGGATCGGTCTCGACTTTCATGCGGAGCCGACGTATATGGACGTCGACCAATCGACCGTCTCCGAAGTAGCCATATCCCCACACCTTGTCGAGCAGTGCCTCTCTGCTGAAGACGCCACCTGGGTCTGCCGCGAGCTCACACAAGAGTCGGAATTCGGTCTTCGTGAGTGCAAGCTCGGTGTCGCCGAGGAGCACCTTGCCTTCGTCGGGAATGATTTCGAGGTCACCAAAGACGAGCCGCGAGTGGCCGGGCGACGAGGGGCGAGCGCGCCGCAAGAGTGCTCGAATGCGAGCGGAGAGTTCCTTCGGGGCGAAGGGCTTTGTGAGATAGTCGTCTGCACCTGCCTCAAGACCTGCGACTACATCGTGCGTATCGATACGAGCCGTGACCATCACAATGGGTACATCGCTCGAGCGCCGAATGTTTCTGCAGAGCTCGAATCCGTCCATGCCCGGCAGCATGATGTCGATAAGCACGACATCGGTTGGGGCGCGATTGAAGATGGCGATCGCGTCTTCGCCATTCGTTGCCTCTTCGACTTCCCAGCCTTCGTCTTCAAGGGCCAGCTTTACGGACTGACGGATCCGTTCATCGTCTTCGACGGTGAGGACCCGAACGCTCATGGCTCAATCTTGGCTGATCGTCGGACTCGCGCCGACGATCAAGGCGCCAAGTGGCTCGAAAATTGCTGGGCTGGCGGTGAGGGTTTCAGCCGGCCGGATGGGGCCGCCTCGAAAATCCCCCGTACGACACCCGGCCTCCCGGGCGATGAGGTCGCCTGCGGCGATGTCCCAGGGATGGAGGTTTTCCTCAAAGTAGCCGTCCAATCTGCCGCAGGCGACGTAGCACATGTCGATTGCCGCAGCCCCAAATCGGCGGATGTCACGAATGCGATGAATCATCTGCGCGACACGTTGTGCCTGCACGACGCGTGCCTCGGGCGCGTAACTAAACCCGGTCGCGACGAGTGCGGTGGCAAGCGTGGCAGCAGCGTTGCACGAAATCGGCTGCTCATTTAAAAAGGCACCTTCGCCACGAATTGCGGTGAAGGTTTCGTTCGCCGTCGGATTGTGCACTACGCCAACGAGTGGTCCATCGGCATCTGCGGCGCCGATCGAGACGGCCCACATCGGAACGTCATACAGGAAATTCGTTGTGCCATCGATGGGGTCGATGAACCAGGTGAGGCCGGAGTCGCCAACGTGGCGAGCACCCTCCTCGCCAATAATCGAGTCGCGCGGACGTGCCGCGCGAAGGCCCTCGAAGACAATGACCTCGCAAGCCTTGTCGTACTCAGTCACCATGTCGGTGAGGCTCGACTTCGTGCCCACCTCTGCGAGGCCGCTCGTGCGTCCGTGACGTGCGACTGCCCCCGCCCGATGGGCGAGCGTGCGGGCGATGTCGAGCAGGTGATCGGTCATTGGTTTCGGTCTTGCAACTCGCGCCATTCGCCCACTGCGCGAAGCACGAGCACGGCTACTACTGCCATGCCGAATGCGGCGCTTACGGCACCAACGAGCAAGCCGATGCCCGTCGGTACCGTGCAGGAGCCGCTGCACTGAATATCGACAAGCGCGTAGCCGATGAGGCCGCCGGCAAGGCCGGACAGGAGGATGCCGACGAAGGCGATAGCGCGCGCTAACGGTGATGGCAGAGCGGAGAGTGGCCGTTGATCGGAAGGCGCTTCAGACACGCGAGTAGCGTACTTGCGTAGGTGAACAAGCCTCGGACGATCCTCCATGTTGACATGGACATGTTCTTTGTCGCAGTAGAACTGTTGCGCAGACCCGAACTACGGGGCCTACCCGTTGTGGTGGGTGGCGCAGGAAAACGTGGTGTCGTGGCGGCAGCTTCCTATGAGGCCCGCCGCTACGGGGTGCATTCGGCCATGCCGTCTCTGCGCGCACAACGATTGTGCCCGCACGCCGTATTTCTGCCGGGTGATATGTCGACATATGTGGAGTATTCGGGGCGAGTGTTTGCCATCTTCGATGACTTCACGCCGCTCGTCGAGGGGTTGTCGGTGGACGAGGCGTTTCTCGACGTCAGCGGCGCAACCGGTCTCTACGGGTCGGGTGTCGCAATTGGTCAACGCATTCGTGCACGGGTATTGGAGGAGGTGGGGTTGCCGTGTTCAGTTGGCGTGGCGTCCAACAAGTTCATCGCGAAGTTGGCATCCGAGCACGCAAAACCAATTGCTACTGCCGAGGGCGTGCGAGCGGGACTTGGCGTGATGGAGGTCCCCAGAGGTGCCGAAGTGGAGTTTGTGCACGGACTTCCGGTTTCCGCGCTGTGGGGGGTCGGCCCCGTGACGCTGGCGAAGTTGACTCAGCTGGGCATCGCACGCGTTGCCGACTTGTCGACCATCGATCCCGCAGTGTTGGCACACGCTGTGGGTGCCGCGCATGGGCAACACTTAGTCAACCTTGCCAATGCCATCGATGACCGACCGGTAACGCCTCACCGCGAGTCGCGCTCGATTGGTCATGAGGAGACGTTTGCGCACGACGTGTTGGATCGTGCCGAGTTACGGGGTTATCTCGTGCGGTTGGTCGAGGCGGTGATGCAGCGGGTTCGTGGCGAGTCGTTGACTGCGCGGACGGTCACGGTCAAGGTCAAGTATTCGGATTTTCGAATAGTCACGCGGTCGCGGACCGTCGACCATGGTGTGACGACGGCTCAAGCGGTGATGGCAATTGCTGAAGAGATCCTGGGTGGTGTCGACCTGGGTGACGGCGTGCGCCTCCTTGGGGTGAGTATGCGTAATTTCAGTGATGAGGCCGAACAACTGCAACTCTTTGGTACGGACGATGCGGAATCACTCGAGGACACATGGACCCCGGCAACGGCGGCAATCGATGACATTCGGCGTCGATTCGGTGACGATTCCATTACCACCGCAAGCGCCCTGGGTGCGTCGCGGCGGGGAGGCGCCACGTATTGGGGCCCCCGCGAGCAGCCGGAATGACCATCCCCGCATTGAGATTGGCCGGGCTTCGTGCGACAATGGAGACATGCCGTTATCCGAGAACGAACAACGCATCCTGCGTCAGATTCAGGAGCAGTTAGAAACCGACGAGCGCTTTGCCTCGGCGGTCTCGTCGTCGGGTCTCTACAAGCATGCGGTGCGCTCGGTGCGCTGGGCGGCGATCGGTGTCGTTGTCTCTTTGGCCTTCACTATTTTTGCCTTGCAGGTGCATTTCTTGCTGTCGTTTGTCGGCTTTCTGGGAATGCTCGGGTGCGTGCTGGTGATTGAGCGTCAATTGCGCGCGATGAGCAAGGCTGGACTCAAGGACGTTGCGGCGACACTGCGTGGCACGCGTCTGAACGCCCAAGCAATGCGGAACAAGTTCACGCGCGACGCAGAGTGACGTTGGCCCAGTCGGGCAGTGCACCAGTGAGCGGCTATTTAGCTATTGATATTGGTGGCACCAAGCTTGCTGCTGGCGTTGTGTCGGCGAACGGGGAGCTCGTGTTTCGCGATCAGGTGCCGACGCCGGTATCCGGCGTATGGGAGGCGCTCGTGCCGCTGGTGCGTCGTGCGAGCGTCGCTGCGCCGTGGCCACTTGTGGCCTGCGGGGTGGGCGTGGGTGGCCCCATGACGCCAGGTGGCGAAACGGTGTCCACGTTGTTGATTCCGGAGTGGAGAGGGTTTCCATTGCGCGAACGTCTCGTCGCGTTGACCCACTTGCCAACATTCATCGCCAACGATGCGCAAGCGCTGCTGCTGGGCGAAGTGTGGTGTGGTGCCCTGCGCGGCGAGCGCGATGCGATCGCCATGGTCGTGTCGACCGGAGTGGGTGGTGGCGTGTTGAGTGACGGTCGCCTCGTACGCGGTCGACTGGGCAACGCCGGTCACATCGGCCACGTGGTCGTGGTGGAGGACGGGAGACCCTGCGCGTGTGGTTCGCACGGGTGTCTTGAGGCGCATGCATCCGGGACGGCCATCCGCGCGATCACGGGTCGCGATCCGCGCGAGGCCTCACGTGACATTCGTCGCCATACGGGGCGCCTCGTCGGTCGCGCACTTGCGACAGTGGGCGCCTTGTTCGACCTCCGGCGGGCGGTGGTCGGTGGTTCGGTCGCATTGGGTTTTGGCGACGACTTCTTTGTGGGATGTCGCGAGGAACTCGACGAGCGTTGCGGCCTTGACTTCATCGTCGGGTTCGACGTAGGGCCCGTCGGGCTCGGCGACGGCGCTCCGCTGATCGGGGCAGGTGCCGTGGCGCGCGATGCGACTAGCGTCTGACGCATGAATCCGTCGTACACCCCCGAAGCAGAGGCTTATCGCGAAAAGGTCCGAGCGTTTCTTGCAGAGAAACTGCCCGCCGATTGGAAGGGCATCGGCTCGCTCGAAGGCGAGGCCTACGAAACATTTTTGAAGCAGTGGCGCACCGTCATGGCAGAGGCGGGGTATCTCGCGCCGGGTTGGCCGGTTGAGTACGGCGGTGGCGGCTTGTCTGCGCTCGAGCAAGTGATTGTTGCCGAGGAGTTCACCCGTGCTGGTGCGCCAACGGGTACACAGAACGACACGTTCGGTATTCAGATGCTGGGAAATACGTTGTTGCTGTTTGGCTCCGAGGAGCAGAAGCGGTACTACCTACCGCGCATCATTTCGGGCGCTGACGTTTGGTGTCAGGGGTACAGCGAGCCGAACGCAGGAAGCGACCTGAGCAATGTGGGTCTGAAGGCGGTGCTCGACGGCGACGAATGGGTGTTGAACGGTCAGAAGATCTGGACGTCATCGGGCCAGCTCGCCGATCACATTTTTACTCTTGCCCGTACCGATCCTGATGCGCCTAAGCACAAGGGCATATCGTTCCTGCTCGTCGACATGCGTCAGCCAGGCATCGAGGTGCGACCGATCAAGATGATCTCTGGCGAGTCGGAATTCAACGAGGTGTTCTACACCGATGTCCGTGTACCGAAAGAGAATGTTGTCGGTGGCATAAACAACGGGTGGGCTGTTGCGATGGGTCTGCTCGGGTTTGAGCGCGGCGAGGCGGCTGCAACTGCGCCGATTCGCTTTCAGGCAGAACTGGATCGCCTCACGGCAATGGCGAAGGAGCGCGGCGTCACGTCGGACCCACGGATGCGGCAGCGTCTGGCGTGGGCTCACTCGCGTGTACAGGTGATGCGCTACCTCGGTATGCGCACCCTGACGCAGTTTCTTGCTGGTCATCACCCAGGCCCCGACGGTGCAATCTTCAAGTTGTTTTGGAGCGAGTACCACCGCAAGGTCACCGAGTTGGGCGTGGATCTCATGGGGATGGACGCGACGGTGCCCGTGGGTCGCAGGTCGTCGAGCGCCTTTCAGACCGACGATGTGGGGGCGCCAAACAGCTCGAACAGTTGGGTCATGACCTTCTTGCATTCGCGGGCGGGCACCATTTATGCGGGATCTTCGGAGATTCAGCGCAATATCCTTGGCGAGATGGTGCTCGGATTACCCAAGGAACCGAAACCAAGTTGAGCATGTCCGGAAGCGTTGGCGTCATCCTTGCGGTGCTTGCGCGTCCGCATTTGTGGCGTACCGCTGTGCGCCAAGCCCGCCTGCTGACACCAAATGGTTGGTGGAGAAAGCGCCCGTTTCTCCCTGTGCCAGCACGTGCGTATGTCGCGTTTCGCACCGTCACGCAATACGGCAATGCCCGCACGGAGCCCGAGGTCTATGACGTCATTGACTATCTCGAGTGGTGCAAGGACTGGCACAGTACGAGCAGGGATCGGCGAGGCTGAACAATGCGCAGCGCGCTCGTACTCAACGCAACATACGAGCCGCTCAGCGTCGTGTCCGCCCGTCGCGCGGTATGTCTGGTGTTGTCCGACAAGGCCGACATCGTCGAAGACGACGGCACTCGGGTGCATTCCACGTCGTTTTCGATTCCTGCGCCGTTGGTGATTCGCCTTCGGTACGTCGTCAAGGTCCCGTATCACCGGCGCACGTCGCTCTCGCGGAGGGCAGTGTTCGCGCGGGATGGGCATCGTTGCCAATACTGCGGCGGGACAGCCGATTCGATTGACCACATCCTCCCGCGGTCTCGAGGAGGCATGCACATCTGGGAGAACGTGACGGCCGCATGTCGACCGTGCAACTTGCGCAAGAGTGACAGAACCCCGGAAGAGGCGGGCATGCGACTCGCTTCCAAGCCGCTCGTGCCGCGTGAGACCGCATGGATCACCTTGTCTGTGGGTCGCGTGCCCGAGGTGTGGAAGCAATACCTCGCCGAAGCCTCCTAGCCTGCGTCCCACAATGACGTGGTCGATTCGACATGTTTCCGTTGATGTCGCGGCATTTCATGCAGGGGATCTGAGCGACGAACGCACCGTATATGTGGTTGATGCCCCGGGCTCGACCGTCGTGCTCGGATCGCGACAAGGAGGCGAACTGCTCGACGTGGCGGCATGCCGTGAGCGGGGTGTATCGATTGCGTCGCGTCGCAGTGGTGGTGGCATCGTCTACCTCGCCGAGGCGGAGTATCTGTGGATAGACCTCGTGATCTCGCGCGATGACCCGTTGTGGGTGGACGACATTCGCGCATCTATGCGTTGGTTGGGCGCAGTCTGGCAAGACGCGTTGAGGAGCGTGGGTATTCGGGAGTGCACGGTGTATGACGGTGCGTTGGCGGGCGGCGTCTTGGGCCAGCTTGTGTGTTTTGCTGGCGTTGGCCCCGGCGAAGTGATCGATGGATCAGGGGCAAAGCTCGTCGGCATCGCGCAGCGACGCTCGCGAACACACGCACGTTTCCAGAGCATGGTGTTGCACCGTTGGGAACCCCAGGAGATAGTCGCGCTGCTTGCTGACCCGGACGTGGATGTCAACATGCTGCGTGACTGCGTGCGTGCCGTGCCGGTCGCAACCGACACGCTCACTGCAGCTTTCGTCCAGTCGCTGCCATAACGCGCACGCGCTCTCACCCGCGTCGGCGTTGATTGCCCGCGCTCACTGGCCCTGAACCGTTGCGCGGTCCCATCCAGCACGCATCGCGGTAGCCCCGGGACCCTTGTGTGGGGAAAAGTGGGGAGAAATCCTTGCAAGTGGGGAAAAGTGGGGATAACGTCTCTGCCGTGCGGTTGGGGCTTCGGTTCCGCTGTACGGCAGTTCGGGACGGAGACGCCAAGCCCTTTGGGGTGCGGTGCAAGGGAGGGGTACGTGTTCGTAGGGGTGCACGAGCGACAGCTGGACCCAAAGGGTCGCATGGCGTTGCCGGCATCGTTTCGCCCTCGTTTGGAGCCCCGCTGTTATCTGTCGATTGGCCGCGACAAGTGCGTCGATGTGCTGACCGCCGAAGCCTTTGAAGAGGTTGCCCGCGACGCCGTCGACAAGGTGCGCCGCGGCGAAATGGACCGCAACCAACAGCGCGCCATTGCCAGCAACACATTTGAAGTAATGGTCGACGCGCAGGGACGCATCAATATCGATGACAAGCTCCGCCAGTACGCCGGGTTGACGCTCAATTCCAAGGTGGTGGTGAGCGGCTCCTTCGACCGCGTCGAGATCTGGGATCCGACTCGTCACGAACGCATTAACGACCAAGCACTTCAGGAGATCGCCGGTTCCGGCGACTAGGCGAGGGGAGGGCGCGCAACACGACTACGGCATTCGACTGAGCTCGCTCGGTCCTTTCGCCCCACTGCAGTTCTCCGATCAGCAAGATGGACAGCCCCAACTCCGCCCGCTCCCATCTCGTTGATCCGGGGAGACATCCCGGCAACATCGCCGATCGGAGAACTGCAGTGTGACGAAGGCCAGGACGGGCGCCGTCGAATCCAGCGCGACCATCGATCATGCAGACGACTCCTTCCTTCTCCTTCGCTCACGATCCGGTAATGGTGAACGAAATTGTTGAGGCGTTTGCCACGGTTCCCCCCGGTGTGGTGGTGGACGCCACGCTTGGCGGTGCTGGCCACACGACTGCATTGCTCGATCAATACGAGTGGATGTCGGTACTCGGTATCGATCGCGACGCAATTGCTATCGCACACGCACGTGAAGTTGCAGATCGCTATCCCGGACGATTCATGGTTGAGCACGGTCGCTTCGATCGGGTGGAGGAGTTTCTGCAGAAGAACGCGATTGCTGAGATTTCTGGCGCGTTGTTCGACCTTGGGGTGTCGTCTCCGCAGTTAGACCGTGCCGAGCGCGGATTTTCGTACCGTCTCGCTGGGCCGTTGGACATGCGGATGGACCCATCGCAGTTGCTGACCGCAGCCACCATTGTCAACACCTATGACGCCGAAACGATTGCCGAAATTCTTCGTCGTAATGCGGATGAGCGATACGCATTTCGAATAGCTACTGCCATCGTCGCTGCTCGCCCGATTATCGACACGATGCACTTGGCGTCGGTGGTAGCCGCTGCGATTCCGGCGCCGGCACGTCGCACGGGAGGTAACCCCTCCAAGCGAACCTTTCAGGCAATTCGTATTGAGGTCAACGCAGAACTGGATGTCTTGCCGAAGGCTCTGAATGGGGCGATTGAGGCGACAGTCGTCGGCGGTCGGATCGCGGTCTTGACCTACCACTCGGGGGAGGACCGCATCGTGAAGGACGTGTTTGGGGCGGCAGAGGCGCGCGGAAAGTCGTCGGCGCAGCCGTCTCCGTACCACCACCCCGATTCGATCCGTCGGTATGCGCAGCGAGTGAAGGCGCCGCGTCGGCCGAGCGCGGCAGAACTCGATCGCAACCCGCGCGCCAAATCGGCACGCCTGCGGGTGCTCGAAAAGGTCGGTCGCTGAGATGGCGTTAGCAATGCCTGCCGAGCGGTTGCCCCAACGGCAACCTCGACGCGCGGTATCTGCACCCCCTGAACGCCATCTCACGGTCGTCCCTTCTGGTGCAAAACGATCGATCTCGTACTTTGCCTTCACGCTTGTTGGCATGTTCGTATTGATCTCTGTTGTC
>Ga0164293_10001995_pt1 | contig 17266 bp, 12 predicted proteins | sample GEODES118metaG_FD_111487 | JGI IMG/M metagenome (GOLD analysis project Ga0164293, IMG submission 111487) | Eutrophic lake water microbial communities from Lake Mendota, Wisconsin, USA - GEODES118 metaG | ecosystem: Environmental > Aquatic > Freshwater > Lake | place: USA: Lake Mendota...
GCTTACAAAGAAAACAATGGTATGTTTATAAATATGCCAACACTTATCCCTAGAAGGGGTGGTCGTGGTGGATTCATGCGCCAGGTCTCTGGAGATCCAGTAAATGAGGCTATGCAAAAAATTGAAACCATTAAAACTTTCTTTACGGAAGCGCGCGCTTATTTACAAGAAAAAAATCATGCAGTAAATAATTTGAAATTTGAAGCGGTACGTAGTTTATTCGAAGGAAAACAAAAATTATATGTTCGTGCCAACGAGGTAAAACAAATGTTATTAGCCATTGATTTAGGAAAAACATTTGGATTTAATATGGTCATTGTTGGCGCTGCGGAAAGCTTACAAATTGCTTCTATTTTAGTGGAGAATAAGATTCCTGTAATTTTAGAAAACCAACATGCTTTGCCTACCACCGAAGATGACGATATCGATCAAATGTACAAGCTTCCTTATCAGCTTAAAAAAGCAGGGGTTTTATTTGCTATCAACGATGCCAACGATCAAAGTAAGCAACGCAATATTAGCTTCAACGCAGGTACCGCAGCCGCTTATGGCTTAGACAAAGAAGAAGCATTAAGCGCAATCACCCTGAATACTGCTAAAATATTAGGTATTGACGATATTACAGGGTCGATCGAAATTGGAAAAGATGCAAATATCATTATTAGCAATGGTGATATCCTAGACATGAGAGGCAATCAGGTGACAAAGGCCTTTATTCAAGGACGCGATATTTCATTAGATAATAAACATAAACAAATGTATGAACGTTATAAGCATAAATACAAGATTAATTAATTAACAGCTTATCCTGTTCTTAAAAGAACCTCTCTACCACAACTGTGGTGGGGAGGTTTTTTTTGTTAACTTAGCGCCATGTCTAAAAAGCTATTTTTATTAGATGCACTAGCATTGATTTATCGTGCTTATTATGCACTTATTCGCACACCCAGAATAACTACAACGGGTATTAATACCAATGCACAGTTTGGTTTTACCAATACACTTTTAGAAATAATACGAAAAGAAAACCCAACACATATTGCTGTTTGTTTTGATACGCATGCACCCACCGAACGTCATACCGATTTCACCGATTATAAGGCGAACAGACAAGAGGCCCCCGAGGATTTATTAGATTCATTACCACATATTAAAGCCATCATTGAAGGTTTTAATATTCCTGTGATTGAATATGATGGTTACGAGGCCGATGATATTATTGGTACACTTGCCTGGCAGGCTGCAGCTAAGGGTTATGAAGTGTATATGGTTACTCCAGATAAAGATTATGGACAACTATTAGTAAAACCCAATGTCTATATATGGAAGCCCCCCGCATTTGGTAATAAAGAAGAGATTGTAGATGCAAAAAAGATTTGTGAAAAATGGGATATCGCTAGAGTAGAACAGGTAGTAGATATGTTGGGCTTAATGGGAGATGCTTCTGATAATATTCCAGGAATTCCGGGTGTGGGCGAAAAAACAGCAGCCAAGCTTTTAAAATTATACGATACATTAGAGGGAGTATTAGATAACGCAGATAAAATAACTGGGTCAATGGGTGAAAAAGTGCGTGCAGGAAAAAAATCGGCCATAATGAGTAAAAAGCTGGCCACTATAATTACCAATGTACCGGTAAAATTTCATGAAGAAGATTTTAGATTAAAAGAAAAAAATAAATCAGCATTGGCTGAAATTTTTAATGAATTAGAATTTAAAACGCTGGGTAAGAGAATTTTAGGAGAAGACTTCTCGGTTAGTGGTGGTGCGGGTTCCTTTGATGTATCCAGTGCCAAACAAGAACAAACCGACTTGTTTGGAAATACAGTGAATGTGAAAATAAAAAATAAAAAAAATGGGACCAAGGATTCAGATACTAGCAATAGCGACAATAAAAATAATAAGCAGCAAGATAATTCTTTAAATGCAGATCTAGAGAATGATGGGAATGAATTAGAGGGTGAATGGGGTGATGGGGACTTACCAGTAGAATTAGTGGTAAACAAAAACAGTGCCAATACGCCACATACTTATAAAGCTATTGAAGGTAAAGAAAACATTCAGGGCTTGGTAAAAGATTTGCTTTTACAAAAAGAGATTTGTATTGATACGGAAACAACGGGAATTAATGCCAACGATGTGGAACTAGTGGGCTTGAGTTTTTCTTATAAAGAACATGAAGGATTTTATATTCCTATTGCTAACGAGGCAGAAGCTAAAAAAACACTGGCATTATTTGAGCCCTTATTTAAAAACAAAAACATTATATGGATAGGTCAAAATTTAAAATATGATTTTTTAGTGTTGAAATGGTATGGTGTTGAATTATTGGGTAAAACATTTGATACCATGCTTGCACACTATGTAATAGAGCCAGAAGGCAGGCGGAGTATGGATTTGCTAAGTGCGCAATTTTTAGGTTACGAGCCCATTTCTATTACTACTCTAATTGGAAAGAAAGGAAAAAACCAGGGCACTATGCGTGATGCGCCCTTGGACCAAGTTACAGAATACGCAGCAGAAGATGCTGACATTACTTTTCAATTAAAAAATTGTTTTACGCCATTAATTAAAAAACGCGGCGTAGAAAAAGTATTTAATGAAGTAGAAAACCCATTAGTACGCGTACTCGTTGATATGGAATACGAGGGTGTTAAAGTAGATATTGATTTTTTAAATGAATACAGCAAGGTATTAGAAGTTGAGGCTAAGATTAGTGAAGAGCGCGTCTATGAACAAGCTGGGGTTCGTTTTAATTTAGCCTCTCCTAAACAATTGGGCGAAGTGCTATTTGATATTTTAAAACTAGATGCCAAGGCGAAGAAAACCAAGACGGGTCAATACGCAACAGGAGAAGATGTTTTACAAAAAATGGCGGCTAAGCATAAAATAGTAGATGATATTTTAAATTTTAGAGAGTTAACAAAATTAAAATCTACCTATGTCGATTCTTTTTCGGAATTAATTAACCCAAAAACCGGGCGCGTACATACTAGTTATGCACAGGCGGTGGCGGTTACAGGAAGACTTAGTAGCACAAATCCGAACTTACAAAACATTCCTATTAGAACCGAGCGTGGTAGAGAAATTAGGAAGGCCTTTATTCCTCGTGAGAAAGGACGTGTTCTGGTAAGCGCCGATTATTCTCAAATAGAACTAAGAATTGTTGCCGCCATTAGCGGTGATCCCAATATGTGTGAGGCTTTTAAACTGGGCAAAGATATTCATACAGCAACGGCTGCTAAGGTTTATGGTATTAATGAAGCAGATGTAACCAAAGAAATGCGCTATAAAGCCAAGAGTGTAAACTTTGGTATAATATATGGGCAAGGCGCTTTTGGTTTAGCAGAAAATTTAAATATTTCAAGAACAGAGGCTAAAGAAATAATAGACAACTATAAAAAAGAGTTTCCTGGTATTCAATTATATATGGACGGGCAAATTAACAATGCAAAGGAATTGGGCTTTGTAGAAACGCTTATGGGAAGAAGACGTTGGTTAAGAGATATAAATAGTAGCAATTTTACAGTACGTGGTTTTGCAGAAAGAAACGCCATCAACTCTCCTATTCAAGGCTCTGCTGCAGATATGATTAAATTGGCTATGATTAAAATTCATGGTGAAATGAAAAAGACAAACTGGGAATCAAAAATGATTTTGCAAGTACACGATGAATTAGTCTTTGATGCGGTAGAAAAAGAATTGCCAGCGCTAAAGGAACTAATATTAAAATGTATGAAAGAAGCAATGGTACTTCCCAATGGTGTACCTGTAGAAGCGGAAGTGGGTGTGGGAAAAAATTGGTTAGAGGCGCATTAAAATTTACCAAGATCTGCTTACCTTCTTTATTTATTTTACTTATTTCTTTTTATAAACAGGCACCGTGCTGCAAGGCTCTCCATACATTATACTTTTTACCACAGGTCTTAGTTTCTGAGTAATCGCAATATAGGCCGACTCTCCAATGGGTGTTTCACCACAACCCTTTATCACCACTTTTTGATCGTTGTATTCATTCACATTAAGTGTGCTAATACTTTCTAATAATTGTTGTTCTCTTACCCTATTTTCATCTCCAAAATAAACTGCTTTAGCATAGGGGTTTAGAGCAGATACTATTAACATATTAGCCCACATTGGAACAATGGCATCCGCAGTGCAAACAATGCCCACCACCTTATCTTGATAAAGGGTCCAGTCGGTGGTTAATAGTGCTGCGCGAAATTCTTTCTCTTTTAATATAAGCTCCATAAATAAAAAGGGCTTGATATCAAACACAATTATATCGTTGCTTGGAAGTAAACTCGCAAGATCAATGGATAGTATTCCACTTTCCGCCACCTTATTGTTAAACAATTCGGCCATAGAAATTATTTAATACTAGTAAACCTTAGATCTGTTGTCTTCGATCTTGGCTATCTTTTTAAAAGAGCTAACCGATCTAAACATCATACCCCTTGTTCTATCTAATAATTCATCTTTAAAGAAAACAGGGTCTTGGTCTGCTTGTTTAGCAGAAATCCCGTTTACGCTAATTGAAAATACTCCAGAATTTGCTGCAATAGGATCACTAACTTTATTAATTAATGCTTTATTAAAAGCAGCGCCTACTAGTTTGGGTTCATTCCCCAATCCTGAAATCATTGAAAAACCAAAACCAATACTATCCGCTCTTTGTACAACCGAATTTACATTGGTTGCTATTTCTTCAAGCGTTTTTCCTTTTAGGGTTGTTTTAATTTTCTCTGCTTTCTTTTTATCTCTAATAACTCCTTCCACCTGTGGCCTTACAGCAGTTATACTTGCTAAACCCTCTTTTTCTTCTGAAGTAATTACAGCCACAACATAGTTATCTCCTAGCTCGAAAGGCTCTGAAACATCATTAATGTCATTTTCGTAAACCCATCTTACAATATTTCTTGCGGCACCAATTCCTGGTATGTCAAAATCATTCGCTTTAATACCAGTGGATGGAATGACTTGTTTATTCAATTTCACTGCAGCCGCATTGAAAGATTTAATATCCTTAGATCCAGAAGCAAACTGTGCTGCCGCTGTTGAGGCCGCATTAATGGTTTCATTACTTGGCATTATCGTCTTAGATAAATACGCAATTTTATAAGCTGGTCCTTTTGCCGTTTGTTTTAATACTTCCATATAATGATATCCAAAATCTGTTTTTACAACAGCCTTAGCCCCCACTGGATTGTCAAAAGAGAAATCATTAAAGGCTGGTGTCATTTTAGCTTGTGGGAACATTTCATATTTTCCGCCAGTAGTTTTACTTCCAGCATCATCTGAATATTTGGTTACCATTTCTTCAAAAGAAGCGCCTCCTCTGATGGCCAAACTAATACTATCTGCTAGTTTTTTAGCAACGCTGTCTTCTCTAACTTGTTGTCCATTTTGCGGATTCATTGTTGCAATTAAAATATGTCTAACGCTAGCGCTATCAGGCCACTGCTTAACACCTAATACTTTTGCAATTGTAAGGTTTGTTCCATCAACATAGGGGCCATAAACACCACCCACACCTACACTTAGTACAGAATCTTTTTGAGGTATTTGTATAGACCTTTTACTAATATAGCTATCATAATAGGGAATTTCTGTTCCTACCTTGTTTAAATATTTTCCAGTCTCTGTACTGTTTTTAAAATCTTGTTTATAAGATTCAATATCGTTTCTTGCTGTTGTAGAATCAGCGGCAGAGGGTGCAGCGCTAAATCCTAGAAAAGAAATAGAGCGACTAGTTTCTTCAACCTGGTAAGCAGCGGCATTTTCTTTTATATAAGAAGCGATATCGTCATCGCTAACTTTAATATCTGAATCTACAATGGTTGTATATGGAATACCTACGAAAGAAATACTAGCAATTGAATTTACATCTGCGTATTGTTTTTCGGACAACCATTTTGGAACTTGTACGCCCTTTACAACAAGTACTTGGTATTTATTTCTTAATCTGTTTTCAATAGAGGGTTCTATATAAATTTTTTCGATTTGATTAATTTGCTCAATGTTTTTGCTCTTTTTTATTTGTGCTACCGCCTGCTTCGCATCGTTTACTTTAAACTCTCCAGTTGACTGGTCGGTGAATTCTTGTTTAAAAGGTGATTCGTTTCCAAATAATACATCTGATAATTCTTTAGTGCCTACAGAAAGTCCTAATTTTTTTTCTTCGTCTTTTAATAAAAGGCGATCTACTTCTTGATTCCACAAATAACCAATTAATTGCTCTCTTTTTACACCCTGAGCTGCATAATTTTGCAACTGCATTTCAAGCTTTTCTTCAAACTCTATTTTGTTAATAGCCTGGCCATTTACTTTACCAAGTATTGAAATATCATTTCCACCTTTTCTGCCAATCCCGTCTTGTAAGATGAAGGCGATAAGGGCAATTGTAATGATACCGAATATAATCCAGGTACCTCTTTCTCTAATGTTCTGAATAATTGACATATATATATAATTATAGGAGGGCAAAAATAATGTTTTCTATCAAGTAAAATGGCGTATCTGCTTAGTTTTTAGGTTTAATTAGGGTTTAGGGGTGTATAAAAAACTAACATTGGTCCCGTGGATAATTAAAAATTTCGGGGATATCTATGATTTTAGGGTGTATAAACCTGCATAAAAATAGAATAAGCTTTTACGATTGGTATTATAAAATCATTTCTACCATTTTAAGCAAGACTTTATACCCGTTAATTAACAGTGTGTAAACTGTGAATTTTAATAATAAGTATATATATTATGTATTAAATATGTATAAATAAAAGTGTGAGAAACCTTATTATTATTGAATTACAACAGAATGAATAATTAATATATATTGAATTATTAAAAAGTGTATAACTAAGATATTAAGATATTCACAGGGGTAATAGTATTAGTTTATTTATATAAATGTATTAATACTTAATACTACAATAGTAATTCACATACACATTTAAAAAGGATAATTTAAAATAAACTACTTTTATAAAGAACCAGATATGATAGCATCATAACCTATTAGAATATTCAAAAAATGCATTTAAATACCCCTATTTTAGCTAAAATAAACACTTTAAAAACTAATTTTAAAAAATACTAAATTTATTACTAAATAAATAAATAACTGATAATCAATAAATTAAAAGGAATATAAACTTTAAAAAATATAAAAACTAATCTAATTAGTAAAAAAATACTAAATATTTTAGTTTATTAACATTTTATCCCTACCTTCACATAAATATTTAAAGAAAAACATAAAACGACTAACCATGAGTAACCCAAACGTAGAAAAATTAAAAGCCTTAAAATTAACCATTGATAAAATCGATAAAGATTATGGTAAAGGTAGTGTGATGATGATGAACGAAAGAAGTCAAGAACCACAAGAAGTGATTTCTACTGGATCCATTGGTTTAGACACAGCGTTAGGAATTGGTGGTTTACCAAAAGGTAGAATTATTGAAATATACGGACCAGAATCATCTGGAAAAACAACGGTAGCCATACATGTAATTGCAGAAGCACAAAAGAAAGGTGGAATGTGTGCAATTATTGATGCAGAACATGCATTTGATAGCGCTTATGCAAAAAAATTAGGAGTGGATGTAGATAATTTATTAGTTTCTCAACCAGACTATGGAGAACAAGCTTTAGAAATTGCTGACCGCTTAATTTTATCTGGAGCTATAGACGTATTAGTGATAGACTCAGTGGCAGCGCTAGTTCCAAAGAGTGAACTAGAAGGTGAAATGGGAGATAGTAAAATGGGATTACATGCAAGATTAATGAGTCAAGCATTAAGAAAATTAACTGCTACAATTAATAAAACAAATACAATTTGCATTTTTATTAATCAACTTAGAGAAAAAATTGGTATTGTTTTTGGTAATCCAGAAACAACAACAGGGGGAAACGCTTTAAAGTTTTATGCTTCTGTTAGATTAGATATTAGAAGAATGGCACAAATTAAAGATGGCGACGAGGCAATAGGAAATAGAGTAAAAGTAAAAGTGGTAAAAAATAAAGTAGCACCACCATTTAGAGCTGCAGAGTTTGAAATTATTTTTGGAGAAGGAATAAGTAAAATTGGAGAAATAATTGATATGGGCGTAGAACTTGAAATTATACAAAAAAGCGGAAGTTGGTTTAGCTATGATAGTAATAAGCTAGGACAAGGTCGCGATTCAGTAAAAACCATTTTACACGATAATCCAGAAATGGCTAATGAAATAGAGGCAAAAATTAGAGCTAAAATTGCTTTAAAAGCAGAAGAGGCCGCGAAATAATTATTAAAGAATTATTAGAGAAAAATAATAAAGGTTTTGGTTTTTTAGGGTTAGTTAGTATAAACCGCATCAATTATGGTGCGGTTTTTTTATATTTATACAAAAAAGCGTGATTAATATTTTAAAACTTTTTATTAGAGCGGGGCTCTGGCTTTTTTGCGCTGAAATAAATACCAAGAATAAATATTTATTAAACACAAGCGGCCCCCTTTTAATTATTGCCAATCACCCGAACTCTTTTTTAGACGCCATAATTATTGGCTCTAGGTATAATAGAAAAATACATTTTTTAGCTAGGGGCGATGTCTTTACAAAAAAACTACACCGCTTTTTATTAGGTCTATTAAATATGATCCCCGTGTATAGGCTAAGAGAGGGTAAAGAATTTTTACACCTAAATGAATATGCATTTATAGAATCGGCGAGATTATTAAAAAACAACGAGGCGGTTTTAATATTTATCGAAGGAACTTGTTTAAATACCAACCATCTTCAGCCATTTAAAAAAGGAACTGCCAGAATTTTAGAGGCCTGTAATAGAGTAAACCTTTTTCCTCAAATTCATTTAGCGGGCATTTCTTATAATAACTTTAAAGGCATTGGAAAAAGGGTAAATCTATGTTTAGACCAGTTCACAGAAACCACCCCTATTATTACCCCTAAAGACAGGGTAGCGTTTAACAATGCTGTTTTTGAAAAATTATCTGCCTTAATTCTTCCTACCGCCCACACACCCGGTATTAAAAAAAATGCGCTTTATTATTTAAACCTTCCTTTTTATCATTTCACCTATGCCTTTGTAGATAAAAAAACAAGGGGCACTGTTTTTTTTGACTCAGTATTATTTTCAGTATTATTTTTTTTATACCCATTTTACCTATTATTTATAATATCCCTTTTACAATTTATTAGCATACCACAACCAATAATTTTTGGTACCTTGTCCTTGATGTTTTTATTAAGAAATCAAACCATGTCTATTAGCTAATATTTCAAATATATTATTATGCCAAACAATATAAGAAGGCTTGAAAAAAGAAAAAAAATTGCACTTATTGCGCACGATAATAAAAAAAAGGACTTAATTGAGTGGGCGGTATACAATAAGGCATCGCTTTCTAAACACACACTTGTGGCCACGGGCACCACGGGTAAGCTCATAGAAGAGGCTCTAGAACAACCCGTAAAAAAATTATTAAGTGGACCACTTGGAGGAGACCAACAAATAGGCGCTATGATTGCCACGGGCGATATTGATGTTATCTTTTTCTTCTTCGATCCTATGGAAGCACAACCCCACGATAGCGATGTGAAAGCCTTATTAAGACTTGCCGTCGCCTGGAACCTCCCAATGGCTTGCGATAGAACCACCGCTGATTTTTTAATGACCTCTCGTTTTATGCAAGAAGCATATGAATATAAACTACCCGACTATACACATTATTTAAAAAGAAACATATAATTTATAACAGATCAATAATTAATTATGAAAAACATATTTATTAAAAAAACAATTATCACTACAAGCCTTTGTTTTATTTCATTATTTTTTATAACCAACTTTACTATTGCGCAAAGCTCAATACTTGGTTTTAAAACCGCTGACAAACAAAATAAAATTGAAAAAGACTTTGATGCACAGCTAAGCGCAATAAGAGTGGGTCAAAATATTAAATTACTCTCTTCGGTTCCACACCATGTTGGATCGGCAGGAGGAAAATTTGTATCCGATCAAATTGTAAAAATATTTAAAGAGGCAGGCTGGGAAACTAAAACAGAAGTTTATCAATTAATGTTTCCTACACCTATTACACGCGTGCTAGAAATGTCGGGTGCTACTAACTATAAAGCAAAACTAAAAGAAACCCCGCTTAAAGAAGATGCGACTTCTAATCAAGCCGATCAACTACCTACTTATAATTGTTGGAGTGCGGACGGCGATGTTACTGCTAATTTAGTTTTTGTAAACTATGGTTTACCTGAAGATTATGAAACGCTTGCCAAATACGGTATAGATGTAAAAGGAAAAATTGTGATTGCTAAATATGGTCGCAGTTGGAGAGGGATTAAACCTAAAGTGGCACAAGAACACGGTGCAATTGGTTGTTTAATTTATTCTGATCCCATGGATGATGGCTATGGTGCAGGTGAGCAATATCCAATCGGTGCTTTTAAAAATGATCAAACTGTGCAAAGGGGTTCTATTATGGATATGGTTATTTATCCTGGAGACCCAACCACTCCTAATATTGCATCAACAGCCAGCGCATCAAGAGTAGACCATAACGATGCAGAGAACTTATTAAAAATACCCGTGCTTCCAATTAGTTATGGTGACGCCGCCCCTTTGTTAAAAGATATGGAAGGTCCTGTTGCCCCTAGAGAATGGGGAGGCGGACTTCCTTTTACTTATCATATAGGTCCAAGTAAATCAATGGTGCATTTAAAATTAGCATTTGATTGGAAGCTAAGACCAGGTATTAATGTAATAGCAACTATTAAAGGATCAGAGTTTCCCGATCAGTGGGTAATTAGAGGTAATCACCACGATGCATGGGTAAACGGCGCTGCTGATCCAATTAGCGGTATGGCTGCTGAATTAGAAGAAGCGATTGCAATTGGAGGATTATTAAAACAAGGATGGAGACCCAAAAGAACCTTGGTATATTGTGCATGGGATGCAGAAGAACCGGGATTAATGGGCTCTACAGAATGGGTAGAAGACCACGCAGAAGAATTACAAGCGAAAGCAGTTGCTTATATTAATTCAGATGGAAACGGAAGAGGCTTTTTGGGCGCAGAGGGCTCACATGCATTCTCTCCCTTAATTACTGAAATTAGTAAAACAGTAATTGACCCACAAACAGGCGTTTCCATTTTCGAAAGAGTTAAAGCAGCAAGAGCGACCAGTGCTAGTAGTACTGCAGAAAAAAAAGAAGCTTATGCCTCTACTAGTTATCCATTAGGAGCAATGGGATCGGGCTCTGATTATTCTTCCTTTATACAACACTTGGGTATACCTTCTTTACAAATTGGTTTTGGTGGAGAAGATAATGGAGGAGAATACCATTCCATTTATGATTCTTATGATATGTATAAAAGATTCAAGGACCCTAGTTTTATTTATGGAGTAACGCTTGCACAAACAGCAGGAAGGGCCGCGCTAAGACTTGCGGATGCAGACGTTTTACCATTTGATTATACAGTGCTTCATTCTACTATTAAAGGATACATCAGCGAATTAATGAATAATGTAGATCAATTAAGAGAGAAGACGCTTGTTGAAAACGAGCTAGTTAATAAAAAAGCATATGCTTATGCAGCCGATCCTAAAGTAGCATTAACTATACCAAAGGTTACTGCCGAAGTGCCGTATATAGATTTTTCTGCAATTTTAAATGCACTTGCAAAATTAGAAAAAGCAGCAGCACATATAGAAGAAATAAAATCAACAGGCAGTAAAGCAGAACTAGCGGTATTGAATTCAAAAATTTATACAGCAGAACAAAAATTATTATCAGAAACAGGCCTTCCTCGCAGACCTTGGTTCAAACACACCATTTACGCACCAGGATTCTATACAGGATACGGTGTTAAAACGGTTCCAGGCGTGCGCGAAGCGATCGAACAAAAAAATTGGTCAGAAACAAAAGAACAAATAACAGAAACAGCTAAGGCAATCGAAAAACTTTCTATGTTTTTAGATGCACTATAGCATGTAAATTTGCCAATGCCTTTTCAATTAGAATCCTCCTATATCCCGTCGGGTGATCAGCCTGCAGCTATACAAGCACTCACCGACGGGGTTTTAGAGGGAGAAAGATATCACACACTTCTTGGCGTAACAGGCAGTGGTAAAACTTTTACCATTGCCAACCTTATACAAAATGTACAAAGGCCTACACTAGTTTTAACCCATAATAAAACATTAGTAGCCCAACTTTACGGCGAGTTTAAACAATTTTTTCCTAATAATGCGGTGGGTTATTTTGTTTCTTACTACGATTATTATCAACCCGAAGCATATTTGCCCACTTCGGGTGTTTATATAGAAAAAGATTTAAGCATTAATGAAGAGCTTGATAAATTAAGATTGCAAGCCACTGCACAATTATTAAGCGGACGCAGGGATATTATTATTGTAGCAAGTGTGAGTTGTATTTATGGTATGGGTAACCCTACTGAATATGAAAAAGGAATTATAAGAATCAATGCAGGCATGGTCTTATCAAGACAAGCATTTTTACATGCGCTTGTTAATAGTCTTTATCATAGAACGGTCACTGAATTTGACAGAGGCTCTTTTAGGGTGAATGGCGACACGGTTGATATTCGCCTACCATATGTGGACTATGGTTACCGCATTACATTTTTTGGAGATGAAATAGAATCTATTGAATCGATAGAAGTGGAAAGCGGTAAAAGAATAGAAACTATGGAGAACGCTGCCATATTTCCTGCTAATTTATATTTAGCACCGAAGGATCTAGTACAAGAAATTATTTATGAAATACAAGACGAAATGCGCGCACAGGTGGAGTATTTTAAAAATACAGGTAAGCATATTGAGGCGCAAAGAATAAAAGAGCGCGTTGAGTATGATATTGAAATGATTAGAGAGTTGGGTTATTGCACAGGTATTGAAAACTATTCAAGGTTTTTTGATAGAAGAAAACCAGGCACCAGACCCTTTTGCTTATTGGATTATTTTCCCAAGGATTTCTTATGTGTAGTAGATGAAAGCCATGTCACCATTCCACAAATTTCAGGAATGTATGGAGGAGATAGAAGCAGAAAAATGAACTTGGTGGAATATGGTTTTAGACTTCCAAGCGCTATAGATAATAGGCCCCTGAATTTTAATGAGTTTGAAAACATGGTAGGACAGTCCATATTTGTAAGTGCCACACCCGGTGAATATGAATTAGAAAAAACAGCCGGCTTAATTATTGAACAAGTTGTAAGACCCACGGGCTTGTTGGATCCCCCCATTGAGGTTAGGCCCACTAAAAATCAAATAGACGACCTATTAGAAGAGATTGCCATGCAGGTTGAAAAAGGAGACCGCGTTTTAGTAACCACCCTAACTAAAAAAATGGCTGAGGAAATGGATCGTTATTTAAGTCGTATTCAAATTAAATCGAAATATATACACAGTGATATTGATGCACTAGAGCGTGTAGAAATTTTAAGAGAACTAAGATTGGGTGTTATTGATGTTTTGGTAGGCGTTAATTTGTTAAGAGAGGGACTAGATTTACCAGAAGTATCACTAGTAGTTGTATTAGATGCAGACAAGGAAGGCTTTTTAAGAAATGAAAAATCGCTGACACAAACAGCGGGCAGGGCTGCTAGAAACGTAAACGGGCGTGTTATATTTTATGCCGATCAAATAACGAAAAGCATGCGCCGCACCATGGATGAAACAGACAGAAGAAGGGCTAAGCAAATAAAATATAATAAAGAAAATAATATTACACCCACTACCATTATAAAAAGTATAGAACAAGTGATGGCGCAAACGGCTGTATTAGATATAAAGGGCTTTACCTTAAATAATATAAATATTAAAACGAGTGACGACCTAGAAATGGTTACAAACGCCTCCGATGAATTTAAAACCATTCCACAAATAGAAAAAGCCATTACGCAAACAAAAAAACAGATGGATAAATTTGCAAAGGCTTTAGATTTCATGGAAGCTGCCAAACTAAGAGATGAAATGTTTAGATTAGAAGCACAGCTAGAGAAAATGAAAAACGCGTAATTACAATAATAAAAAAGTAGCTAAAACTAAGAATAACTAAGAAAAGAAGTATACCACTACTATTTGTATTAATTTTATAATAATGTCATCGGTTTTAGAATCAATATATAACGGCTTATTTAATACTACTTGGATAGAAGCCATTGCGGTTATATCCGGCATCGTTTCTGTATGGTATAGCAGAAAAGAAAATATTTTAGTTTTTCCAACCGGCTTATTAAATACGATCATTTATATTTACTTAAGTGTAAAAGGACATTTATTAGGAGAGGCTAGTGTGAATTTATATTATACCATTATGAGTTTGTATGGTTGGTATCTATGGACTAGAAAAAATACAAACAATCAATCATTTATTTTACAAATAACAAATAGTAATTCCAAAGAAAGAATACTCCAGTTTTTATTTTTCATAGGAGTATATGCAATTATTTATTTTTCTTTAGTCTATTTAAAACAATCTTTTGCACCAGAAGCTATTCCTTGGGCAGACGCGCTGGCAAGTGCCTCTGCGTATACGGCGATGTGGCTAATGGCCAAGAAAAAAGTGGAGAGCTGGTTTTGGTGGGTGGTTACCAATATTGCCTCCATACCTTTATATTTTATGAAGGGCTACACTTTTACGAGTGTTCAGTTTATAGTATTGTTAATTTTAGCTATAGCAGGATGGATAGAGTGGAGCAGAAAGGCAAATACTGCTAAAAATATTCACCAAGTTTAAAAGCCTTCAAAGTATAAAATGTCAAAAGAAGCACCCATTTCAAATACAAAGCTGCAAAAAATTGTAGTTCTAGGTCCAGAATCTACAGGTAAATCAACGCTTTGCGAGCAGTTGGCCAAACATTATGGAGTGGTAGATTGTAAAGAATATGCTAGACAATACTTGCATGAAAACGGGATAAAATATAATTTCGAAGATTTGTTAACAATAGCGAAGGGCCAATTAACATTAGAGCAGCGGGCCATTCAAAAAGCAGAGCAACTATTTATAGAGAAGTCAAAAAACAAAATAATTATTGACACCGACATGTATGTTATGAAGGTTTGGTGTGAATATGTTTTTAATAATTGCCATACTTATATTTTAGATGAAATCAATCAAAGAAGCTACGATCTCTATCTTTTATGTGATATAGATCTGCCCTGGTCTGCTGATGAAATGCGAGAATACCCTGACGAAAAACCAAGACAAGAATTATTTGCTATTTATAAAGATATTTTAATCAATCAAAATACACCTTGGGGAATTATAACCGGCATAGGCGATCAAAGAACCCAGAATGCCATTCATCTAATCGATAAAATTTTAGGATAGTTTCTATAAAAATGAATTTATATATCCTTTCTTAATTAATGAAATAATTAAGACTACAATTAGTAATACTACAAAAATAAAAACCAATAATGTTATTTTTTCTTTAACAAGGCAGCTACGTCCTCATCGCTTTCAATATTATTCATCTCTCTTAGAATTTGTGGATAGCGCCAAGAAACCCTTCTTGTCATAGGTCGTGCAGTAAACTTTTTAGGATTAGGAAAACCAGCTACAATCATTGCAGCCTCAGCCCTAGATAAATTTTTAGCTGACTTCTTAAAGTAATGTTGCGCAGCAGCCTCTACTCCAAAACAACCGGGACCGGTTTCAATTACATTTAAGTACACTTCTAAAATTCTTTGCTTACCCCAAATAAGTTCAATTAAAAATGTAAAATAGACCTCAGGAATTTTTCTGATGTATTTATCATAGCGGCCGCCCTGCCACAAAAAAACATTTTTTGCTACCTGTTGTGAAATAGTGCTAGCACCACCACCTAATGGAATTTTAGATTTTTTCTTTTTCTTTTTAGGGCGTAAGCTTTTTTCAATGGCGTCCCAATCAAAACCCATATGATCTGTAAAGGCCTGATCTTCGCTGGCCATAGCAGCTAGCTTAATATTATAGGACATTTTATCCCAAGCAACATAATCTCTTTTTAAACCCAAACCAAAGGCGTTGGTGATTTGAGTAACGGTAATGGGAGGATCTATAAACTTTGTAATAAGCACATAAATAACGGAGCTAATAAATAAATACAGAAAAAGACGTAGTATTTTTTTTAGCACAAATACAATTTATAAAATTTCTACGCTAAAACGTTTACCAATGGGACGGTAATCGGGATTCGATTTTTTAACAAGCACGCCTACAAGCCAGGTGGACAATCCTCCGGCCAATCTTGGTATATTCTTTGTTCCAAAAACTTGATCACCATCTATAACAGAATTGATAATATTTAAACTTGTATAACCAATACCACCCGCTTTTAAAAAAGCACCATTGGTAAATACACTTCTAAAGCGTCCTCTATCTTTTGAAAATGCCCTTATTTCGTTTATATGCAAGACCAATCGCCCTAGTTTAAGCGTGTCCTGAGCATATGTACCAAACATGGTCATAGACCCCTGTAAGGCAAAATGATTAATCTGAATAGAATCACCTCTAATCCAATCGATATAGCCCGTAAGCCATTGTGCATTACTAAATTCAAAGTTTATATAATCACCCTCGGTAAAGGACCTTAAAACCACGCCACGATCCTTTAATAATAATAGTTTGCCCCCTTGTGCCTTAATGTCTGAATGAAGTACAGACAAAAGAAAGACGCAAAAACAAAGCTTAAAAATGGTTGACTTTTTCACTCTAGCAATTTACGATTTTTATTTTTAATAAAGAATAAGATAATCTAGTTTAAAGACGTTTTGTTATGAATGACTAATAATGCAAGGCGCCATAAAACAAGGCGGCGCTAAAAATTAAAATAATAATCCCCGAAACTCTATTAATGATAATCATGTTTTGAAGAGTAAGCTTAGGTCGAAGCTTGCCGGCCAATGCCACTTTTACTAAATCCGAAAATAATACAAAGAGTAAGCAAGTCCCGAAAACTATAATTCTATACATTAGCGGATTTTCAGTTTCTTCCGCATTTGCACTTATAGCAGCGGTCCATGCAAACCAAAAAAGAAAAACACTTGGGTTGAGCGTGTTCATAAAAAATCCAGATAAAAAAGTGGAAACTAAATCTCTTTTACTCATCAATTTTTCTTTACTATCATCCCCCCCTTCAAAAACTATCTTTTTAAAAAATAAAGTGTACACACTCATGACTAATAAAAAACCAGCGCCCAGCATTGCAATCAAGGCTTTATGTGCTAAAGCCAATGTAAAAAA
>Ga0164293_10001999_pt1 | contig 17257 bp, 14 predicted proteins | sample GEODES118metaG_FD_111487 | JGI IMG/M metagenome (GOLD analysis project Ga0164293, IMG submission 111487) | Eutrophic lake water microbial communities from Lake Mendota, Wisconsin, USA - GEODES118 metaG | ecosystem: Environmental > Aquatic > Freshwater > Lake | place: USA: Lake Mendota...
ACCCTGAAGGCTAGTGGTTATATTTGCCGCAGTCTCTAGGCGCGCTCGTGCTTAAATCGCGCCGCGCCTGCCCCCCGCAGAAACCCTTAGGCCAGCGCCGGGCGGGCTTGGCACGGCCCTTGCGTGGTACCTGTGTGATGGCGCGCGGGTTTGCGCGCTCTCGCAGGAGTTTTCTCGATGGAGCTTTCCAACCCCTGGCCCGATGGCTGGCGGCTCGCCCCGCTGGCGCTGACGATGCTGCTGCCGCTGTGCGACGGCCCGGCCAGCGCCAATGCGAATGCGGGCGGCTTGACCGATCCCGCCGCGATCGACCGTGCGGTGGTGGCCTTCACCGGCGCCGATATCGGCGCGCCCGGCGGCCCGCGTTTGCCGGCCGACCGGCGGCTGCGGCTCGCCGCCTGCGCCGCGCCGCTGGCGGTGGCGTGGTATGGCACGGCGCGCAACGCGGTGCAGGTCGAATGCCCTGGCCCGCAAAGCTGGCGGGTCTTCGTGGCAGTGACAGACGGCGGCGGGACGCCATCTGCGCGCGGCGCTCCCGCGATCAAGCGCGGCGATGCGCTCACCATCATGGTGCGCGGGCGCGGCTTTTCGGTGCAGCAGGCAGGCGAGGCGATGGAAGGCGGCGCGGTGGGCGACTGGATCTTCGTGCGCACCGCGCGCAAGGCCGAACCCCTGCGCGCCCGTATCGAACGCCCCGGCCTTGCTGTCATCCCGGCCGGCTGAGAAATTCCTTACGCGCCCCTTAAAGCCTTCCCCGTGCCGCCGTTCTGCGTCTCAGAATATCCACCCAAGGATTGATGCCATGCCCTCTGTCGAACTGAGCAAATTGCAAGGGATTGCCGCGGCCCGCGCGGTTGCCACCAGCGAGCGCGCGCAGATCGAGACCCGTGCCGCCGCGCCGCGCAGCAGCGCCGCGCCCGCGCCCGGTGTCAGCGTCGAGATCGGCGATGCCGCCAGCGCCGCGAGCGCGCCGGTCGATGCCGAGCGGGTGCGGGAAATCCGCGCTGCGCTGAATGATGGATCCTATCCGTTGGTGCCGGCCAAGATCGTCGATGCCATGATCGCCGCGCAGCTCAGCTTCGCGCTGCCGGCCACGGAGTAAGCCGATGACCGCCATTACCATGAGCGAGGCTCCGATGGCCGCCAGCCTGCGGCAAATGATTGCCGTGCTGCAGGCCGAGCGGCAAGCGCTTGCCGCGCTTGATGCCGACGGGCTGATCGGCTCGGCGCGCGAAAAAGAGGCGCTGTGCGACAGGCTCGCCGGGTTGGGGCCGGAAGTGCTCGACGGCGAGACCCGCGTGCTGGCCGAAACCGCGCGCCAGTTGAACGAAGTCAATCGCCGGGTGCGCAACCTGCTCGCCGCCAATGTCGCGGCACGGATCGAAGCGCTGGGCGGCCCGCGCCGGATGCCCCGAGCCACTTACAGCACGGCGCGCATCTAGATATTGACCCTAGGTCGCGCCCTCGCGCCCATTCTGGCACACGCCTTGCATACTCCCGTCTGAAAGCGTTGCACCCCCTTGCGGCGCTGCCCGATCAGGCGGAGCTTGCGTGAGCCCATCATCATCGTCCTTCCTGCCCACAGGCTCGATCCGCGCCGGATTCGAGGCCGCCGCGCGCACGCATGAGGCCGCGCGCTCCGGCGGCGGCGGTGCGGCGCGCCAGATCAGCGCGCCTATCCCCGATACCCCGGTTGAAGCCGCCATCGCCCGCGCCGCCGAGGTCACCACGGTCGATTTCGGCTACCTGCTGGCGCAGGCCGAGGTGGAATCCTCGATGAACCCCGAGGCGCGCGCCGGCACTTCGAGCGCGACCGGGCTGTACCAGTTCATCGACAGCACCTGGCTCGACACCGTGAAAAGGCACGGCCACCGCTTCGGCCTCGGCGCGCTGGCCGCGCAGATCGACGTCTCCGCATCGGGCAATAGCTATGTCGCCGATCCGGCGCAGCGCGAGGCGATCCTTGCCTTGCGGTCCGACCCGCAGGTCGCCTCGCTGATGGCGGCGGGCCTGGCGGAGGATAACCGCGCGCACCTTTCCCCGATCCTTGGCCGCCAGCCCGAACATGCCGAGCTTTACCTTGCGCATTTCCTCGGCGCAGGCGGCGCGGGGCGGTTTCTGTCAGCGATGCAGGAGGATCCCTCGCAAAGCGCCGCCGCGCTGTTTGCCCGTCCGGCGGAGGCCAACCGCGCGATCTTCTACGGCCCTGATGGCAGCCCGCGCAGCCTTGCGGGCGTGATGGAAGTGCTGGCGGGCAAGCTCGAACGCGCGCTCGACCGGGCGGGGAGCAGCCCGCCTGTCCGCTTTGCCCGCGCCGACTACGCCGCCCCCGCCGCGTCCTCGCGCGCGGCCTCGCCCTATATTGTCGCCGACGAGGCTGTGTTCGGCCCCGGCCCCGCGCCCACCTTCACCCTCTCTGCTGTCTCCGCGGTTTCGCTCCCCCCGCGGATCCCGATGTCGCAGATGCTCGGCGCGGCCTTTGGCAGCGAAGTCAGCGCGGCGCCCGCACAGGTGCGCCGCGCCTATGACCAGCTGCGGGCGTTCGGCCTGTGAGCGCGGTCACCCTGAACGCCCTGCCAACACCCTTGCAGCGGCTGCTTGCCCTGCCTGCAGCGATGGCGCTGCCGGTCGGCATCTTCGCGCTGCTGGCGCTGATGGTGCTGCCGATCCCGGCACTGCTGCTCGACATCTTCTTCGTGCTCAACATCGCGATCTCGATTGCGGTGCTGATGGTGGCGCTCAACGCCCGCCGCCCACTCGACTTCTCGTCCTTCCCCTCGGTGCTGCTGTTCGCGACGCTGCTGCGGCTCGCATTGAACGTCGCATCGACCCGCGTGGTGCTGGTCCATGGCCACGAAGGCGGCGCGGCCGCCGGCCACGTGATCGAAAGCTTCGCGGCGTTTCTGGTGGGCGGCAATTTCGCGGTCGGGCTGTTCGTTTTTGCAATTCTCATGATCATCAACATGATCGTGATCACCAAGGGCGCGGGCCGCGTGTCAGAAGTCTCGGCGCGGTTCGTGCTCGATGCGCTGCCGGGCAAGCAGATGGCGATCGACGCCGATATTGCCGCAGGGTTGATTACCGCCGATGACGCGCGCGAGCGCCGCCGCGAAGTGACGGTCGAAGCCGATTTCTACGGCTCGATGGACGGCGCCTCCAAATTCGTGAAGGGTGATGCGATTGCCGCGCTGCTGATCCTCGGGGTCAATATCGTCGCCGGTTTCGCGCTCGGGATGATCAGCCACGGGTTGACCGCGGCCGAGGCGGGCGAGGCCTATGTCACGCTCGCGGTGGGCGACGCACTGGTGGCGCAGGTGCCGGCGCTGCTGCTGTCGATTGCCGCCGCCGCCATCGTTACCCGCGTCTCCGACCAGCGCGATCTGGCAGGACAAATCGGCGGCCAGTTCGCCGATCCGCGCGGGTGGCTGCCGGTGGCGCTGATCTTGGGCGCGGTGGGGATCGTCCCTGCCATGCCGCAAGCGATCTTCCTTCCCGCCGCCGCCATTGCGGGCGCGGTGTGGTGGCAATTGCGCCGTCATGCGGCCGCCCCGCCCCCGCTGCCCGCGCCCGCCGCCGAGCCCGCACCCGATGCGATCGCGCTCGCCGATGTCTCGGACCAGACGCTGGTGACGATCGAGCTGGGTTACGGCCTTGTCGGCCTCGTCGACGAGGAAAAGGGTGCGGCATTGATCACCCGCATCACCGGCATCCGCAAGCAATTGTCACGCGATCTCGGCTTTGTGCTGCCGCAGTTCCGGATCCGCGATTCGCTCGATCTGCCCGCGCAGGACTATGCCGTGCTGCTGGGCGGGGTGAGCATCGCGCGCGGATCAGTGCGGCCGGGCAAGCTGCTCGCGATCGACGCGGGCGAGGTGCGCGCCGGGCCCCACGCGCAGCTGGGTCTCACCGGCGAGGCCACCCGCGATCCCAGCTTCGATTGCCCCGCCTTGTGGATCGCGCCCTCGGCCCGCGATCACGCGATTGCCGAAGGGTTCCTGGTGGTCGATCCCGCCACGGTTATCGCCACCCACGCCAATCAGGCGCTGCTGGCCGAAGCCCACCAATTGCTCGGCCCGGACGAGGTGCGCGAATGGGTCGACGGCCTCAAGGCCCGCGCGCCCGCGCTGGTCGAGGCGGTCACCCCCGAGCCGCTCACCCTGCCCGCGCTGACCCGCACCCTGCGCGCGCTGGTGGCCGACGGAATCGGGCTGACCCACCCCCAGCCGCTGTTCACTTCGCTGGCGTTGGGCTTGCAGAAAACCTCCGATTTCGATGCGGTGATCGATGCCGTACGCGCAGACCTTGGCGCGCGGCTGATTGCCCGCATCGCCGCGCCGGGCGAGCCCTTGAAGGTCGTGACGCTCGATGCCGGCTTGGAAAGCGCGATCCTTGGCGGGATGACTGACCCTTCCACCGGCCAGCCGCTGATCGAGCCTGATTGCGGCGGCATGATCGTGCGCGAGGTCAACGCCATCGCCGACGCCGAGGGCGGCCCCCTTGCGCTGATCGTGCAGCCGCCTGCGCGCCGCGCGCTCGCCGCGCTGCTGCGCCAGCGTGCGCCGCGCTGCCTCGTGCTCTCGATTGCCGAACTGCCGCCGACCCAGCCGATCGCGGTGGTGGGCGTGGTGGGTGACGCGGCCCCGCCTGCGCCCCCCGCACCCCCGCCTGCCCTCGCCGCGCCGCTTGCGACGGAGCCTGCCTGATGAAGCACGATCACAAGGCGTTTGCGGCCCCGCAACCCTATGCCGCGCCCTATTCCCCTGGGCGCGCCGAGGTCGCCGACCGCGTGCGCCGCTTCCTGCCGCTGGTGCGCCGCGCCGCGTGGCATATCCACGGGAGCGGGCGGGAGGGGCTCGAGATCGAGGATCTGGTGCAGGCAGGCATTGTCGCGCTCACCGAATGCGCCCAGCGCCACACCGGGCCGACCGAGGACGGCTTTGCTGCCTATGCCAAGATCCGGGTGCGCGGCGCGATGCTCGACGAGCTGCGCCGCGCCGCGCACGAAACCCGCACCATGCGCCGCAAGCGCAGCGCCTATGAGCGGGCCTGCGAGACCCTGCGCGGCCAGCTCGGGCGCGAGCCGAGCCGCGCAGAAGTGGGGCGGCTGCTGGAGGTGGACGACGCCGAACTGCTCAGCATCGAAAGCGCGGGCGTGACGCTCACTCCGATGGCCGAGGAGTATGACGAGACCTCCACCGCCTTCGCCAGCGACGATCCCGATCCCTTCGAGGCGCTGTGCGCGGCGGAAGATCGCGAACGCCTGCTGCACGCGATGATCCGGCTGCCCGACCGGCTCAAGCTGGTGCTCCAGCTGTTCTTCGTCGAGGAATTGAACCTCACCGAAATCGCCGCGGTGCTCGAAGTCAGCGTCCCCCGCGTCCACCAGCTGCGCGCAAAAGCCCTGACGGATCTGCGCCGGCTGATGGAGGGGGATGGAGCGGACTAGGTTCTAGCCCGCATCCCCGTCGGCATGGCCACGGCCCTCGGCGGTCGCCTCGGCCGAACCGCCCGCGCCCTTGCCGCCATTGGCTTCCCACCAATAGGGATGCCGCTTGGCGTCGCCGGTGCCGACCTCGTTCAAGGTCTTGGCGTCATAGAGCCGCCCGCCGAGCATCACCTGTTCGATATTGTCCGAGTTGGCGATGTCGACACTGGGATCGTCCGAGAGGATCACGAGGTCCGCCAGCTTGCCCACCTCGATACTGCCGATGTCCTTGGCCATGCCGAGCGACTGGGCCGAGGCGATGGTGCCCGCCTTCAACGCCTCGACCGGGCTCATCCCGCCGCGTGCAAAGCTCCACAGCTCCCAATGCGCGCCGATGCCGGCCTGCTGGCCATGCGCCCCGATGCTGACCTTGACGCCGCGCTGCGCCAGTTTGCGCGCCTCGCGGGCATTGTTGTCGTCGACAAAGGACCACTCGGGCGCCTTCACGCGGCGGCCGGTCTCCGCAAGCAGCGCCTTGGGCGGAGTGTGGACCATCAGCGGGTGATCGAACACGTCCATCGCCTGGCGCCAATAGGGATCGCCCGCCAGACCGCCATAGGTCACCACCAGTGTGGGGGTATAGTTGCTGTTCGACTGGCCGAAGAACTGCAGCACGTCTTCATAGAACACATCGACCGGAACATTGTGCTCGATGGTCGAATTGCCGTCGGCGACAAGGTTCATGTCCATCCCGAACAGCGATCCGCCCTCGGCCACCACCAGCATATTCTCGGCCGCCGCAGCCCGCGCGACCATCTGGCGCTGTTCGCGGCGCGGCTGGTTGTAGTTCTTGACCGAAATCCCGCCCTGCGCCTTGATCCGGCGGACATGCGCGAGCGCATCGTCATAGGTGTCGATCCGCGCGTAAACATCGGGCGCCTTGGCGCCGTAGATGATCTCGCCGGTCGAGAAGATGCGCGGGCCGAGCGTCAGCCCGGCGCGCTGGCGTTCGGCGGTCGCGAACACCGTGCTCGCCTGGCTCGACGGGTTGTGGACCGTGGTCACGCCCAACGCGAGGTCTTGCAGCAAAGCCCAGTTCTGCTCGGGGATCAGATCGCCGATCCCGTAGGCACCGTGGGCGTGGGCATCGATGAGGCCGGGCATGATCGTCTTGCCGCTGGCATCGATGAAGCGCGTGCCTTCGGCAAACTTGATGCGCACTGTGGTGGCATCGTGGACGCCGGTGATGCGGTCGCCCTCGATCACGATCATGCCGTTTGCAATCACGCCTGCATCATCCGCGCCGAGCCCTGCGCGCATCGTCAGCACCCGCGCGCCGGTGATCACCGTGGTGCCGACAGGCTTGGCCTTCTGCACCGTCACGCCCAAGGGAATGCCCATGGTCGGCGGGGTGTAGGCGGCGCTCTTGTCGGTTTCCGCCTTGGGGGCGGCGGGGAAGAATTCGCTCACCTGTGCGCTCTGCAGGCTCGGGCCGATCGACCAGAACAGGGTCGCGCCGCCATTGGCCCAGCCGAGATAATCGGCGCCCCCGGTGCTGACCTTGGTGACGGGGAGCGAGCCACCCTTTTCGCTGACGTCGACCGGCTCGCCGCCGGGCACCACCGGCATGGCGAAGACCTCGTAGTTCTGGCGGAAGGCAATCGTGCGGCCATCGGGCGCGATGCGCAGATCATTGGCGAGATCGCCCTTGGCGTGGACGCGCTTGGCCTCGCCATTGAGATCGGTCGAGACCAGCGCCAGCCCGCCGCCTTCGCGGCCCAGCATGAACAACCGGTCGCTGCCAGCACCCCATTGCGGGTTCGCGCCGTCACGGGTCACAAGCTTGGCCTCGCCGCCGCCCAGCGACATGACGTAAATCCCCGCCCCTTCCGAATAGTCGGCCGAGGTCAGGTATCCGCCCTCGCGCTTTTCAAAGGCGATCATGGTGCCATCGGGCGAGAAAGCGAGATTGCCGAAATGGCCCGGGCCGGTCAGCACGCGGCGGTTCTGGCCCATGGCATCGGCGATCATGATTTCGCCGAGCTTGGCGTCGCTCCAGCGCACGTAAACGAGCTGGCTGCCATCGCGGCTGAAGGCGGGGAAGGCCTCGATCGCACCTTCCGCATCGCCGGTCAGCGGGCGCGGCAGGTCCTTGCCCTTGGCCGATTTGACATGGAGCTTGCCGAGGCTTTCGAACACTACGCGGGCACCATCGGGCGAAAGCGTGGCAAAGCGCGGCATCGAGGTGGTGAAGGTCTCGGGCGCGACGTCGATCACCGGATGCGGCGCGCTCGCCACCCCGCGGGTGTCGTTGACGCTGAAGGGGATCACCGCGTGGCCCGATCCGTCGCGGTTCACGCGGTTCAATTTGCCGCCCGCCCAGAACACAATGCCGCTGCTGTCAGGCAGCCAGTCGATATTGGGATAGACCCCGGTCACCGCCCAGGTTTCCTGCACATCGAGATCGAGCGCGCCGTAGATCATCTGTTCGCGCCCGTTGGCGAGATCCTTGACCCACAGCTGGCTCTGGTCCTTGTCGCGGCGGACAAAGGCGAGCTGCTTGCCATCGGGCGAAGGCGCAGGCCGCACCGCGCCGCCATAGCCGCTGACCGCGGTGGAGACTTCGCCGGTCGCCAGATCCTTGCGTTCGATCGCGAAGATGCCCGCGTTGGAATCCTGCGCATATTCGAAAATCGGGCCGGAGGTGGTGTTGCGGGTGTAGTAGATCGCCGAGCCATCGGGCGCGAACACCGGTTCGCCGAGTTCCTTCTGCAAGCGCTCATTGGCGCGCTCGACAACCTGCACCCCGCCGCCGCCGCTGACATGGTAGAGCCAGATCTCGCCCGTCCCCGCGCTGCGTTCGGTGGTGAAGTGCTTCTTGGCGGCAATGAAGCGCCCGTCAGGCGACCAGGTGGGCTGGTTCAAGAGGCGGAAATCCTCCTTGGTGACCTGCCGCTTGTCGGTGCCGTCGAGGTTCATCACCCAGATATTGTCCCCGCCGCCGCGGTCGGAGGTGAAGGCGATGCGGGTGCCATCGGGCGAGAAGCGCGGCTGCACCTCCCAGGCGAGGCCCTCGACGATGCGCTTCGGCGTGCCGCCGCTGATGGGCATGGTGTAGATATCGCCCAAGAGCGTGAAGGCGAGCGTCTGCCCGTCGGGCGAGACGTCGACATCCATCCAGGTGCCTTCGTCGGTCTTGATCAGCACCTGCTTGATCACCGCCCCCTTGGGCGCCTCGACGCTCCAGCTTTCGTCAGCCTTGGCGGCCTTGCCCTTCGATTGGGCGGCAAGCGGAGTCGCAATGCAGGCGGCCCCGGCGAGCAGGGCGGCGGCGAGATAGCGCATGAAAAGTCTCCCTCTGTTGGCGCGGGAGACTAGCGGGACGAAACGATATTGCTAGGGGGCGAAACGTCGTTGGTCGATTACAGACCGCGGCTTGAGGGGATGGCACTGGATGCTGCGCAAGATCACCAACAATTTTGCTTTGCTGACCGTGATCGGCGTCGCGCTGGCGTGGTTCTATCCGCCCGCCTTCACCTGGATGACCGACGGGCGGATCACGGTCGCGGGCCAGCCGCTGCTGAGCCTCGCGCTCGGCACGGTGATGCTGGCGATGGGGCTGACGCTGACCTTCGATGATTATCGCGGCCTTGCGCGGATGCCGCGCGCGCTGCTGGCAGGGGTGGCGCTGCAGTTCCTCGTCATGCCGCTGTCGGGTTTCGTGATTGCCCGCGCGCTCGATCTGGAACCGGGGCTGGCGGTAGGGCTGATCCTCGTCGCCTGCTGCCCCGGCGGCACCGCGTCGAACATCGTCACCTATATCGCGCGCGGCCATTTGGCGCTGTCGGTGGCGATGACAATGGCCTCGACGCTGGCCGCCGTGGTGCTGACCCCGCTGCTGACGGGGTGGCTGGCAGGGGCCTATGTCGCAATCGACCGGCTGAACCTGCTCACCAACATGATCGTGATCGTGCTGCTGCCGGTGGTGCTGGGAACGCTGCTCAACCGCCTGTTCCCGCGCGCGGCCGAGCGGGTCAGCACCGTGCTGCCGGTGGTGGCGATTGTGCTGGTGATCCTGATCGTCGGCGGGATTGTCGGCGGAGCCAAGGCGCAGATTGCGCAGCACGCCGGGGTGCTGCTGCTGGCGACCTTCTTGCTGCATGCTTGCGGCTTTGCGCTGGGTTACGGGCTGGCGCGGGCCTTGGGGCTGGGCGAAGTGGAGGCGCGAACCATCAGCATCGAGGTGGGGATGCAGAATTCAGGGCTAGGCTCGGGTCTCGCCAAGACACCCGCGTTTGCCGCGCAATTCGCGAGCGTGCAGCAGGCCGCGCTCGCCCCGGTTCCGGCGGCGATTTCGGCGGTGTGGCACGTGCTGATCGGGAGCCTGCTGGCGGGGTGGTGGCGGCGGCGGGAGTAGGCGGCTCCAAGCGTCATTGGTCGGTTGCCGATGCGCTTTTAGGCGCTGGTGTAGGCTTCGGATCGCTCAATCCGGCATCGGATTTTTCAATTCGCTCAAGCGCGATCACGTGCTCGGCGAAGTACTCAGCCGGATACTGCCCAAGGTGGCCAGCCAGCCCCGCGACACGATGACCCTCAAACGTGATCTCGAAAAGGGCGTGCTGCTGCCAGTCCGGATCATCGGGTTAACGGCTGTCAGACGGCCAAGCGCCTTCTGCAAAGCGTAGCCAGCCGTCAGGGGCCTCTTCCGGGCGAGGCATATTCGCAGCGGAAAACCCTTCATAAAAAGCGGCTGTTTCGAACCCGTCGCGCCAAACCCCGTGAAACGTTTTGGTTTGTTTGCCAGCTTGGGGCGTTGCGAGCGCGACAATCACGCCAATCAAGGTCGCAACAAACAAGACCGTCAGGACTGATCGAAGCTGCTCGCTCACCCGTACATCCCCCGCTTCGGCCCCAGATAGCCGAACAAATACGCCCCCACCTTGCGCATCTGGATCTCCTCCGAGCCTTCGGTGATCCGGTAGCGGCGGTGGTGGCGGTAGATGTGCTCGAATGGCTTGTGGCGCGAATAGCCGATGCCGCCATGGACCTGCATCGCCCGGTCCGCCGCCTCGCACACCAGCCGGTTCGCCCAGTAATTGCACATCGAGACCTTGTCCGAGATTGTCCGCTCGATCTGCTCGTGGGGAAGATGATCCATCTCCCACGCGGTCTTGAAGATCAGCAGCCGCAGCATTTCGGCCTGCGTCGCCAGCTCCACCAGCGGGAACTGGATCGCCTGATTGCGGGCGAGCTCCTCGCCGAAGGGTTTGCGTGTCCGGGCGTATTTCACGCTTTCATCGATGCAATAGAGCGCCGCGCCGCAGCTGCTCGCCGCCTGCCGGATGCGGTTCTGGTGGACGAAGCTCTGCGCCAGCGCGAGGCCCCGGCCTTCCACGCCGAGGATCGCGCTGTCGGGCACCCAGACATTGGTGACGCTGAGGCGCGGGTGGTCTGTGGGCATGTTGAAGGTCCACATCCACTCCTCGATCTGGAGGCCGGGGGTCGGATTGGGGACGAGGAAGCAGGTGATCCCGCTCGCATCGCCCGCCTTGCCCGCGGTGCGCGCGAACATCGCGCAGTGGCTGGCGGTGTGCATCCCGGTGATCCACATCTTTGCGCCATCGATCCGCCAGCCATCGACCCCGTCGCGAGTCTCGCGTGACCCGACCGTTTCCATGTGCGTCGCGTCCGAGCCATGGTGCGGTTCAGTGAGGCCAAAGGCGACGCGCCGGGTGCGCTCGAACCCGCCGAGGATGAATTCCTGCTTCTGTTCTTCCGTGCCCCACTGGTCGAACATGGCGACGAAGGGGAAGTTGCCCACGATGCTGTGCTCGTTCTGCAAATCGTTGTGCAGGCCGAGGCCAGCCCGCGCGAAATGCTCGCGGATCACCGCCATCCAGAGGTTGCTGCCGTCCTTCCCGCCGTAGCGTTTGGGCGCGGAGAAGCGCCAATGGCCAGCGCGGTCGGAGCGGCAGGTCGCTTCCTTCAGCAGTTCCTCCCACTCATGCCGGGGCAGGCCCCCCGCCTCCCAATCGGTGCGCGCGTGTTCGCGGCGGTGATCGAAAAAGCGGATATTGTCGTCCTGCGCCTCGAGCGGCTTGATCTCGGCGGCGATGAAGGCATCGAGTTCGTTCAGATAAGCCTGAAGGTCGGCGGGGATGGCGAAGTCCATGCGGTTATTCCTCTCCGGTCCATTTTCGCCGCGCGACGGCGAGCGCGGGGTATTTCGGCACATCCTGCGCCACGGCGGCGAGAATGCCGCCTCGCAATTCCGCCAGCACACCGGGCGTTGATAGGTTTGCTGTGCCGTCCAGCGACTGCGACGCGAGTTCGGGATTCTCGACCGCCGGGATCGAGGCGGAGGTGTAGCGCACAATCATCCCGAGTGCGTTGCGGGCGACCGCGTACTGGAACCGGTCATGCCCCTCGAACCGGTCTTTCACCGTTCCCAACCACTCGGAAATCGCCTGCGCCAGCTCGCCGTCGGTCGCCTCGCCTTGCGGGTCGGACGGCACGCCAAGCGTGACGCGGCACCCCCGCTCCACCTCTGTCGCGTCCTCCTCGAGCAGCAGCAGCAGATCGAGTTCCTGCTCGCTGGTCCGGCGCGAGATCACGACGCGCTCCAGCATCCGGTCCGCGCCCGAGCGCCATTGCGCCGCCATCTTGAGGCAGCCCATCGCCCACCACACGGTGCGGTAGATCGTCCAGAAGCGGAAGCGTGCCGGATCGACCTTGGTGCCGCTCTCGGCCTCATAGGCGGCGCAGTAGTCCTCGATTGACCCCAGCCCCAATGCCGGGCGATCGTATCGGGCGAAGCGCCACACGGCCATGCAGCCGAAGGCCAAGTCCTCGTGCGGGTCGCCGAAATGGGCGATCTCCCAGTCGAGCACGCCGGTGAGGTGTGAGCCCTCGACCAGCAGATTGCCCATGCGGTAGTCGCCGTGGTTGAGGACGGGCTCGACCGCCGGCGGGCAATTGTCCTCCAGCCACTTGAGACCGAGCGCGATGATCGGCCGGTCGCCGCCTGCGTCGAGGAACTGCGCTTTCAAATCGGCAATCGCGGCGCGGTAGTCCATCACCGGCACGCCGTCCGGCACATCAGCCTGCCGCAGCGAGTGAACCCGCGCCAAATCCCGCGCTGCCTGCCGCAGCAAGCCCGCCGGATCGTCGCATTCGAGAATCACCTTGGGATCAGCCGTCCCCGGCAGCGCGCGCATCACGAAGCCCGAGCCGAGCCCGTCCGCTTCTTCCAGCACCGCCACCACTTCCGGCGCGGTCACGTCCGCTAAGCGCGCCGCCTCGATCAGCGCGGCTTCGACATGGTGCGCGTAAGGCCGCCCTTCCATGAAGGCGAGGCTCGGCGCGCGGCGCAGGACGTAGGTGCTTGTCCCGGCCGCAAACCGCCAGCTTTCCATCACCGCCCCGCCCGTAAGGCGTTGCGGCGCCAACGACAAAGCGCCGAGGCCGACGCGGGCAACCACCCGCGCCAGCCCGGCGCTCAGTTCGTCAGCGGTAATCCCCACGAGAGCTTACGCGGGGACATTGTCCTTCTTGACGGTGATCACCTGCGCATAGGTGAACTCCTTCAGGCCTTCCTTGCCATATTCGGCGCCGAAGCCCGACTGCTTGTGCCCGCCGAAGGGCGCAAAGGGCGAGAGGTGGAGGTATTCATTGACCCACACCGTGCCGGTTTCGAGCTGCTCGGCGATCTTCACGCCGTTGTCCGGATTGCCGGTCCACACTGCGCCCGCGAGTCCATATTCGGACGCATTGGCGCGCGCGATGACTTCCTCTTCGGTCGAGAACTTCATCAGCGGCATGACCGGACCGAACTGCTCCTCGGCAACGATACGCGCATCTTCGGGCGGGTTGTCGATGATCGTCAGCGGCACGAAATAGCCGGTGCCGGTCGGATCGACATTGCCGCCGAGCAGGAACTTGTAGCCATTGTCCTTGGCATCCTCGATCAGCTCGAGCACGCGGTCATACTGCTTCTTGTTCTGGATCGGGCCGACGCCGGTGCCCTGCTGCGCGCCGTCGCCGACCGTGACGGTCTTGGCATATTCGACGATCGCGGCAGACAGCTCATCATAGATGTCTTCGTGGATATAAACGCGCTTGGCCGCGACGCAGATCTGCCCGGCGTTGGAGAAGCTCGACCAGAACAGCTGTTCGGCGACCTTCTTGGGATCGGCATCGGGCAGGACGATCGAGGCGTCGTTGCCGCCGAGTTCGAGCGTGATGCGCTTCAGGTCAGCCGAAGCGCCTTCCATGATCTTCTTGCCGGTCGCGGTCGATCCGGTGAAGGTGATCTTGTCGATATCGGGGTGGCTGGTGATCATCGGGCCGAGGTTGTCCTCGCCGGTGATGATGTTCACGACGCCGGCGGGCACCTTGTCCGCGATCAGCTCGGCAATCCGCAGCGTGGTCAGCGGGGTGAAGGGCGAGGGCTTGAGGACAATCGTGCAGCCCGAGAGCATCGCGGGCACGATCTTCTGGATCGCCATCATCACCGGGAAGTTCCACGGCACGATCCCGCCGACCACGCCGACCGGCACGCGGCGGGTGCGGCTCAAACGCATGTCGCTGTCCTCGTTGATCTCGTCCTCGAGGCTGAGGGTGGACTGCGCCGCGCTCATCCCGGCCGCGCCGTAGATTTCGCCCTTGGCCTGATCATGCGGCTTGCCCTGTTCGCTGGTGAGCAGACGGTAGAGTTCCTCGGCATTGGCCTTGATCGCGCCCGAGATTTCCATGATCGCGGCGCGGCGTTCCTCGATCGGGGTGTTCTTCCACGTCTTGAACGCGGCGCGCGCGGCGGCAACCGCCTTGTCGAGCTCGGCCTGGCCGCAAGCCGGCACCTGCCCGATCACCTGTTCGGTGGCCGGATTGACCACATCGAGCCAGCGGTCGGTGCCGATCATCTCGCCGCCGATAAGGTTCTTGTACTGGGTGACCATGTCTATTCCTCTCAAACGATGTGGGGAGTCGTCTCTCTCCCGGACAAATTGGCGCGTTGCATTCAAAAACGCAATCGCTGCTATTACAACACGTGTAAGCAGCGCGGCGGTCTTCATCGCCTAGCGATTGCGCTATTGGCGCGCGGCCCTATTGAGGCGGCCACGTTGCGTTTCGAGGAGTGTGTGCATGAGTGATTCCCGGCCCGATCTGGTTATCTATGGCAGCCCGGTCTCACCCTTCGTGCGCAAGGTCGCGGGCGTGTGCATCGCCAAGGGCGTGGATTACGAGATCGAGGCGGTGAACGTGTTCGATCCGCCCGCCGCCTTCCGCGAAATCTCGCCGATGAAGCGCATTCCGGTGCTGCGCGATCGCTCGGTGGCCGAGGAAGGCGTGGCCGGCACCATCCCCGATTCATCGGCGATCTGCGCCTTCGTCGAGAAAAAGCACCCCGCGCCTGCGCTCTACCCCGATGATCCGATGGCGCTGGGCGAGGCGCTGTTCATCGAGGAATTTGCCGATACCTCGCTGGCGATGGCGGGCGGGCTGGGCATCTTCCGCCCGATCTTTTTCGCGGTGAGCAAGGGCGAAGCGCCCGATTTGGACAAGGCACGCAATGCCTGGGCCAACCAGCTGCCGCCGGTGTTCGATGTGCTCGAAGCGCGGCTTGGCGGGCGTGAATTCTTTGCCGGCGGCGCGCTCTCCATTGCCGATATCACCGTGGCCTGCGTGCTGATGCAGGTGTCGCTGGTGGCCGAGACGCCGCTCGGCCAATGGCCCGGCCTTGCCGCGCATTTTGCAGCGATGCAGGCGCATGAATTGATCGCGGTTCCTTATGCGGCGGCGGATAAAGTGATCCGCAAGGCCTTGCCGACCCGCTTCGACCTGACCTAAGCCTCCTGCACGCACGAGCAAAGGACAAGGCAGCGCGCATGGCCAGCGAATGGTGCATCGGGATTATCGGCGGATCGGGCCTCTATGCCATGGACGGCATCGAGGAGGAGCAATGGATCGCGATCGATACGCCGTGGGGTGATCCCTCGGATGAAATCCTGTGCGGCCGCATCGGCGAGGTGAAGGTGCGCTTTCTGCCGCGCCACGGCCGCGGGCATCCGGTATCGCCGACCGAGCTCAATTCGCGCGCCAATATCGACGCGCTGAAGCGCGCCGGCTGCACCGACATTCTGGCGATTTCGGCCGTGGGTAGCTTGCGCGAGGAGCTGGAACCGGGGCGCTTTGCTGTGGTCGAACAATTCATCGATCGCACCGTCCACCGTCCGTCCACCTTCTTCACCAGCGGGTTCGTCACCCATGTCTCGATGGCCGATCCGGTCTGCCCGCGCCTGTCGGAGATGGCCGCCAAGGCGGTCGCCAAGTCCAAGGGCAAGGTCGCGGTCGGCGCGACCTATCTGGCGATGGAAGGCCCGCAGTTTTCCACCCGCGCCGAAAGCCGGATGTACCGCCAATGGGGCGCCGACGTGATCGGCATGACCGCGATGCCCGAAGCCAAACTGGCGCGCGAGGCGGAGCTGCCCTATGCGCTCGTCGGCATGGTCACCGACTATGATTGCTGGCGTGACGGCGAGGCAGTCGATGTGGCGCAGGTGGTCCAGCAGATGCAGGCCAATGGCGCGCTCGCGCGGGCGATGGTGGCCAACTTCATCGCCGCCCTGCCCAAGACCCGCGACCCCTCCCCGATCGACACCGCGCTCGACGATGCGGTGATCACCTCGGCTGATGAACATGATCCGGCGGTGATGGCGAAGCTCGACGCGGTCGCCGGGCGCCTGTTCGGCTAGGCCGCAGACCGGCAGGAGCGAGCCATGGCACGGCGCACTGTCTTGAGCGATCTTCGAGACTATCTGGGCGATAGCGATAGCCGGCGCGGATGGGCGCTGTGCGCGCAGGACGGGATCATCAGCACCGCGGGGATCCTGCTCGGCTTTGTCGGCGCCGGCGCGGATGAAGAGACGCTGCTGGTCGCCGGCCAGGCCGCGATTGTCGCCGGGATGCTGACGGCAGGCGGTGCCAAGTGGAGCGAGACGGCAACCCGCCGGGCGGTAGAGCTGAAGGCGATCGCGGACGAGCGCGCCAGCCAGCGGACCGATGGAGCGAGCGAGGCTGCGGCCGAACGCGCCGAACTGATTGCCTATTACATGAAGAAGGGGCTGGCGCCCGCGCTGGCAGCGGAAGTGGCCGACGAATTGCTGGTCCGGTCGCCGCTCAAGGCCGCCCTCGAAGCGGAGCACGGCATCGTCCGGCTCACGTCGGTCGGAGAAGTGCTGATAACGGGCGCCGGCGCCGCGCTCGCCTATGGCTTCGGCGCGGCGGTGCCACTTCTGATTGCCTGGTATGTACCCTTGCGGATCGAGCTGATGCTGGTGCTCTTCTCGGTGGTGGTGTCGCTTGTGATGGTGTCGGTGGCGGGCGCGCGAGCGGGCGGCATGGACATGTGGCGCACCATCCTGAGAACCTTGGTCGTGGCTGCGGTAACGATCGGCATGAGTTACACGGTCGGCACGATCGGCGAGGATATCTAGGGCCATCAGCAAGCGGCGCCGACCGCGCGAACCCGCGCCGATCGGCACCGCGCTCGACGAGGCCGTGATCACCGCGCCCATGAAGCCATTTCCGGATCGCGGGAATGGGTGATAGTCATTTCTGCGAGAAACGGGTCGGCAGACGCGGATTGCGCAAAACGCGGCTTGAAGGAAGGAATGCGATGCGGATCACCAGACTGAAGTGTGCGGCGGCTGCGGTGGCTGTTGCGGCGATGGCGGCGGCGCCGATTGCAGCGAAGAAAGCCGAGACGCTGCGCGATCTGGTCGGTGTTTCGGGCGCAAACGCCGAGACCCAGCTCGCCCAGCGCGGCTTCGA
>Ga0164293_10002000_pt1 | contig 17254 bp, 26 predicted proteins | sample GEODES118metaG_FD_111487 | JGI IMG/M metagenome (GOLD analysis project Ga0164293, IMG submission 111487) | Eutrophic lake water microbial communities from Lake Mendota, Wisconsin, USA - GEODES118 metaG | ecosystem: Environmental > Aquatic > Freshwater > Lake | place: USA: Lake Mendota...
CACCAACAGCCGGGCCACTTTCAACTGCACAAGGCACAGTGCGCACTGCACAGGCGTGACGGGTACGCCCAGCACGATCGACCAGAGCTGCGCCGTGCGCTCCATGTTGGCGCGCGCCTCGCCGTAGACCCGGCCGCGCTCGGCGATGGTGCGCGCCGCGTCCAGCAGCATGTCGGATCCCTTGCTCATTTCACTATCCTGATGTGCTTGGTGCATGCCTCGCCGGCGCCGCGGAAGGGCCAGCCGGGGCTGCTCTTGGGGAAGGCCTTGGGGTATCGCTGCGCCCACATCAGCTCGACATACTCGGCCTCGGTGTGGTCGGCGCGCAGCTCTCGCAGCACCTGCACGGCGTCTCTCTCGGGGTGTCTCATGTTCTAATCTCCACGCTGCCCAATACCGCCGTGACGAGGCGCTGGCCCCAGATCCGGTTCATCGTCGCCCGGCTCATGCCGCGACTGGCGTTGTGCCGGATCAGCTCGACGGAGCGCGGGTGCGCGCGCAGGTAGACGCCGGCCATCATCGTGTCGTGATCGGGGGCCGCCTCTGCCTCGTCGCCTCTGCCGCGCTTGAGCGGGTTCTGCGCGCGCATCGCGCGCCGGATGCCCTCCTCGAGATCGCGCATTAGCCGGGCGCGCTCGGGGTTGTCGTCACTTGGCGGTTGCATTGTTTCGGCCTCTCGAGGGGTAGTAGGCGATGGCGACGTGCTTCTCGCAGTAGGGGCGGCCGGCAACCTTCTGGTCGCCGCAGAAGTAGTAGTCGCCGCCCAGTGCGTTGTTCAGCGGCCAGCGGCAGTGGTGGCGCCGCAGCTCCATCATGCGCAGCAGGCCGGGCGTCGCCGGGTCGATCGCGTCGTATTCCGTCGCCTCGATCTCGCGCGGCGGCGTTGACAGCGAGGGGGCCGCGGCGGCGCCGAAGCCGTAGCTGGCGCGGTGCTGGCGCGCCAGAACGCGCTTGACCTTGGCCACGGCCGGATCAGGCTTGGGCTTTTCGACCTTGTAGGGTGCGTCCAGCTTGCCCGCCAGCTTGAGCCGGTGGAGCTTGCCTATCACGGCACTGCGCGTGGTGCCCGTGCCGAGAGCCTTGGCGATCTGCGCCGAGCTCTTGCCCTGCGCCTTCAGCGCCAGCATGCGCTTGACGCGCGCCTCGGGCCAGAGGTTGTCGCGGGCTTTGGCCATCACAGCACCGGGCCCAGCCACGCGACCAGCACCAGTGCGGCGAAGCCCAGCACGCCCAGCAGCAGCGCCAGCAGGGCCGTGCCGATCAGGGCGCCGAGCGCGATCTTGAGCCGGGAGGGCGGCTTGGGCGGCGGGACGTAGGGCGTGCTGGGCATTCCGTAATTGCGCGGGCTCATCGTGCGGCCACCAGCCAGAAGATGATGGCGACGGACAGGATGACGATAACCGCGCGGGCGAGCATCTCGTATCTCATCACAGATTGAACTCCTGATTGTTGGCGGTGACGTGGTCGCGGTGGCGCTCGAGGCGGTTCATGACGTCCGGGTCGCAGGATGCGATCTCGGCCAGCAAACCCTTGAGGTAGCCGAGCTGGTAGGCCATCGCGCCAGCCTCCGTGCTGGGCCACGTTTGCGTCAGGATTTCGCTGATCAGCAAGGCCGCCTGATCGTAGGGGCGCAGGCTCGCGTTGTCGTTGCCGACGGCGGCCTCGCTCATGATGCGGTAAATATCTAGGCTCACAGTCTGCCCTCCGCCGTCAGGATGGCGCGCTCGGCGCCCAGATCGCTGGCAAAATACTCGCGCGCGTGGCGCTCGATGTCGGCGTCGGAGAGGTGCGGCGCCTCGTCCAGCACGCGCGCCGAGTGAACCCAGAGATCCGCCGCCGCGGGCGGCTCGTCGGAGAACGTGCGAGCGCCGGGCACATAGCCGTAGGTGATGCGCAGAGTGACGGGCGCCCAGTCCTCAGTGGGGTGGGGCAGTTCCAGTTCGATGTCCATTTCGTAAAGCATTTTGGTTGTCCCTCTTAGCGTGTCGGTGATTTGTACCATATGCGTGCAGTTGGTGGCTTGCAAGCCCCCGGATCAGGCCTCCGCCTCGTTGAGCAAGTCTTGCGCCTCGTGCGGGTCGAAGCCCATGCGGAGAAGCATCTGGAAGGCCTCCTCCCGCTCGAGGTTGCCGCAAGCAAAACGCTCGCAGATGTCTTCTTGCTGCTGGATGAAGTAGTCGGATGATGCGCTCATATCAAAAGCCTTTTCGGTTTGGTTTGATGGTCAGATGACCGGAACGTAGCGGCTGGCGCGCTCATCCCAGATGTCGAGGTTGTTGATGGTGGCGGGGCCGCCAGTGCTGCGCCGGGCTTCCCGCAAGGCGTCTTCCGTGCTGGTGGCGCCAAGCATGACCCAGCCGTAGCGACCCTTGTAGCGGAAGCTGGTTAGGCCGGAAGAGGCGAGGGGCTTGCTGCTCATGGCTCAAGCTACCTTCTGGAGGGCGGCGCGGGCGGCGGCGATCTCATCGGGATCATAGTAGCCGTCGCTGTCCTCCATGATCTGGATCAGGTCGGCGATGGCCTCCTGTTCGGTGTCGCCGCAGCCGATATGGTTGCGGTTCTCGCTGTCCTCGCAGCCATCGTAGGTGTCGGCATCAATGGCGGTCCAGTGCCAATCCTTGTCGGTGATGATCTTCATGGCGGTGGTCTCCGATTGAGATAGTGGGTGGTTCAGGACTTGAGGGGGGAGGCGGACCAGTCTTCGTGGACGTGCCACTTGCTGCCATCCTTGGCCGTGAACAGGCCCTTGGTGTGCTTGCCATCCGCAATGTGGCGGTAGTCGTTACCGTAGCGGAAGTCATCCTTCCGCATGATGAAATAGGCGGCGTGGCCGTTGTAGTTAGCGCAATGGACTAGGGCTTTCATGACTTAGATGCTCCTTATGTTGCGGGTGCGAGAAACCCATTCGTTTTCATCGCGCAGCCAAGGGCCGCTAGAGTTCTGAGCCGTGACCATCACGCTGCCATCAGCCTTGGTGGTGCGGTTCAGGGTGCGAACGCCGTTTTCAATCAGCATTTCAACCTTGGCGGCAAAACCCACGTTTTCTTGGGTTTTGATGTAGGTGTCGTTGGTCATTGGCTTACTTGCCTTTCATCTTGAGGGGGGCCTTGGCTTCCCAAGTCACAACGTAGTGGTCGCCATCTTCGTAGAAAGCAGCCTTTTTGCGCTTGAAAGAGGCGGCGAGGGCTACTGCTTCGTCCCAAGTGCGGACTTTGACGTAGAAGGCGGGGGCGGTCTGGTTGGTCATTGGTCGGTGTCCCTTGGTTCGTTTCAACACAGACACCCTCGCACAGCAGCCAAACGGTTGCAATAGCTATTTGCAAAAAACTGCAAGTATTATACAACTTGTTGAAAATACAGGGTTTTTGACCGCAGTTAATTCGTCGAATTAGCTGCATCGGGCGCTTTCGGGAAGACGGTCAGCGCATAATCTGGGCGGTCTGCGGGCCTAATTCGAGATAGGCTGGCCGATGCGGGAGGGTGCCGCCGGCGACGCGCCAGTGGCCCGGCACAGGGACGCCGGGCGGCTGGCGCGGCGTGTCCAGTCCACGCCGCCGCAGGACCGCAGCATAGCACGATGGGCGCGAGGTAAACAGGAAATGTGGACGACCAGTTTATCCAGTTTAACAGTTTGCAGTTTTTTGCAAGATGGCCCGATCGAAGGCCCGGATGCTGCAACTAAAAGGTAGCCACCATTTGCAGCATTTGCAGCATGCTGCATCATGCTGCATGTGTTGCAGCAGGCGCTGATGCAGCATCTGATGCAGCATCAACGGGGACCACCCCTTTAGGGGTGGCCCCTTGTGCTGCATGCTGCAGCGAGCTGTGGTGCTGCTGCGCTGCGCCGTTGCGCTGCTGTATTCGAACCATGTAATTTCTTTCCACTTGCAGCATCTGCTGCAGCATGATGCAAATGCTGCATGCTGCACGGTGCGTGCTGCGCTGCTGCTGCGTGATGCTGCTGCGTCGTGTGATGGAGGCCTTGCAGTTTTTTGCAAGGTGCAGGGGAGCTTGATGCGGCGATCGCTCGGTGCTATCTCCTGTCGCGCAGAGCGATGCGGGACAGCATATGCCAGAAACCAAACCGAGCCTCGTGCGGCCAAGGCCGCCAGTGCCTCGGGATCCTGAGATAGTTGACAAGGTGCTGGCGCGCGTCGCCGTGGGCGATCCGCTCGCCGTCGTGCTGCGCGAGCCCGGAATGCCTCACTACACGGCGTGGTACGATTGGTGCCGCGAGGACGCCGCACTAGGCATCGCGTATGCGCGCGCGCGAGCCACCGGCTTCGACCAGATCGCCATCAACGCTCGGGAGACCGCGCGCGGCCGGGGCGAGAGCACGCAGGACACGCAGCGCGATAAGCTGATCATCGAGACGGACCTGAAGCTGCTGGCGAAGTGGGATCCCAAGCGTTATGGCGACAAGGTCGTCATGACGGGCGACGCCGACAACCCGATCATCGTCCAGACGGAGGGCACCGAGCTGGCCAGCGAGCTCCTGACCCTGCTGCGCGGCAGGCGCAAGCAGCTCCAGCTCGAGGGCAAGGCCTCAAGCCCGGCGCCCGCGGCTCCGATCGCCAAGGGCAAACCGTGACGATCGCCAGCCTCGACGATCTGAGCGAGGCGCAGCTCGCCAGCCTGCCGCCCGACGTCTTGCGCTACCACCTCTGGCAGCAGCGTTGGCTCGACACCGCCCGCCCGAACCAGATCCCGCCCGAGGGCGACTGGGCCGAGTGCGGCTACATGGCGGGCCGCGGCTTCGGCAAGACGCGCACCGGCGCCGAGTGGCTGGCGGCGGCCGCGATCGAGGATCCCGACGCCTTCGACCGCGCGGTGATCGCGCCCACCTTCAGCGACGTGAAGTTCACCTGCTTCGAGGGCCCGGCCGGGCTGCTCAACGTCATCCCGCCCGAGCTGGTAGAAAGCTACTCGTCCACCGACCTGACGCTCAAGCTGCGCACGCTGGGCGGCAAGACCGCCATGATCCGAGGCTTCAGCGCCGAGAAGCCCGAGCGCCTGCGCGGCCCGCAGTTTGCGGACATCTGGGCCGATGAGCTCGCGGCGTGGCAGTACGCCGAGGAGACTTGGGACATGGCCATGTTCGGCCTGCGCCTCGGCCCCCGGCCGCGCGTCCTGTGGACCACCACGCCCAAGCCGATCGAGCTGGTGCGCAAGCTCACGGCGCCCAAGGCCGGGCGCGTGCTGGTGCGCGGCTCGACGTACGACAACAAGGCCAATTTGCCCCAGTCCTTCTTCGACCAGATCGCATCCTTCGAAGGTACGACGCTGGGCAGACAGGAGCTTCACGGGGAGCTGATCTCAGAGGAAAGTAGCGGGGTCATAAAGCGGAGCTGGCTGCGCCTCTGGCCGGCGAAGAAGGCGCTGCCGGCGTTCGACTGGATCGTGATGAGCCTCGACACCGCCTTCACTGAGGCGACCACCGACAAGAAGACCCACGACCCGGACTACAGCGCGTGCACGGTCTGGGGCGGCTTCCGGCACAAGGTCAAGATGCCCGATGGCTCGATCGACGAGCGGTCCCACGTCCTGCTGCTGGACTGCTGGCAGGAGCAGCTCGGCCTGCCGGAGCTGGTCAAGCGCGTGAAGCGCGAGCTCAACACGGCCTACGGCGACGATCAAGATACGGCCCTGATCAAGCCGCTGATCGGAGCCAGCAAGCCCAACACCAGCGGCCGCAAGCCCGACATCGTCGTGATCGAAGACAAGGGCAGCGGCATCAGCCTGCGTCAGGTGCTCGATCGCGAGGGTGTGGCGTCCTACGCCTACAACCCCGGCCGCGCCGACAAGCTGACGCGCCTGCACATCGTCTCGCCTGTGTTTGCGCGGCGTCAGGTGTGGCTGCCGGAGAGCGACAAGTACCCCGGCCGGGCGCGGACGTGGACCGACGATCTGGTGCACCAGCTCTGCAGCTTCACCGGGCGCGGCAGCCTGAAGCACGACGACTTCGTGGACAGCACGACGCAGGCGATCCGCCTCATGATGGACAAGAACATGCTGTCTGCGGTAAAAGCGCAGCCAGCACTACGCGAGCCGACGCCTCCGCGCACGGTCGTGAACCCCTACGCGGCATGAGGCGATGATGGCTGACGACGACCTGCCCGAAGATCAGAACGAAGAGCTGCAGGGCGAGAGCGTGCCCATGCCAGCCGAAGAGGGCAATGGCGTCGAGGACACCGAGGACGGCGGCGCGATCGTCACGCTCGAGGAAGACGAGACCGAGCAGGCCAAGAGCCCGGACTTCTACAAGAACCTCGCCGAGGAGATGCCCGAGCCCGAGCTCGACAAGCTGGCGACGCAGTTCCTCGAGCTGGTGGACCGCGACCGCGAGGCGCGCAAGAAGCGCGACGAGCAGTACGAGGAGGGCCTGCGGCGCACGGGTCTGGGCAACGACGCGCCGGGCGGCGCGCAGTTCCAAGGCGCGAGCAAGGTCGTGCATCCCATGATGACCGAGGCCTGCGTCGACTTCGCCGCGCGCGCCATGAAGGAGCTGATGCCCGCAAGCGGCCCGGCCAAGGACTTCATCCCCGGCGAGATCACGGTCAAGAAGGCGCGCAAGGCGCACCGCAAGACGCAGTTCATGAACTGGCAGCTCACCGTGCAGGCGCCGGAGTTCCGCGCCGAGCTGGAGCAGCTCCTGACGCAGGTGCCGCTGGGCGGCGCGCAGTATCTCAAGCTGTCGTGGGACGAGAGCCGCAACCGCCCGGGCTTCCTGTTCGTCGCGATCGACGACATGTACCTGCCCTTCGCGGCGACCAATTTCTACAGCTCTCAGCGCCGCACGCATGTGCAGTACCTGACGCAGCTCGACTACAAGCAGCGCGTGCGCAGCGGCATGTACCGCGACGTCGACGTGGTGCCGGCCAGCGCCGAGCCGGACTTCAGCGAGGCGGGCAAGGCGAACGACAAGATCGAGGGCCGCAGCGACACGAGCTACAACGAGGACGGCCTGCGCACGGTCTACGAGATCTACGCCATCGCCAGCCTCGAGGGGCGCGATGCCGAGAGCGACATGGACGTCGAGCCCGCGCCGTACATCATCACGATCGACAAGCTCTCGCGCAAAGTGCTCGCGGTCTACCGCAACTGGGACGAGCTCGACGAGAGCAAGGAAGAGCTGCAGTGGTTCGTCGAGTTCCCGTTCGTGCCGTGGCGCGGCGCCTACCCGATCGGCCTGCCGCACATGATCGGCGGCATCAGCGCCGCCGCGACCGGGGCGCTGCGCGCCCTGCTGGACTCGGCGCACATCGCCAACTCGCAGACCATGCTCAAGCTCAAGGGCGGCACGCGCGGCGGGCAGACGCTTGAGATCCAGCCGACGCAGGTGCTCGAGATCGAGGGCGGCCTGAACGTGGACGACGTCCGCAAGCTGGCCATGCCCCTGCCGTACAATCCGCCCAGCGCGGTGCTGCTGCAGCTACTGGGCGTGCTGGTTGACGCCGGCAAGGGCGTCGTGCGCACGACGCTCGAGGACTTGGCCGACAGCAACACCAACACGCCCGTGGGCACGACGCTCGCCCGCATTGAGCAGGGCATGACCGTGTTCAGCGCCATCCACGGCCGCCTGCACGACGCCATGGGCCGGATGCTGCGCATCCTGCACCGCCTGAACGGCATGTATCTCGACGACGAGAACGTCGAGGCCGAGCTGGGCGAGGAGCTGGCCACGCGTGCCGACTTCGACGGGCCGATGGACGTCGTACCCGTCAGCGACCCGAACATCTTCAGCGAGGCGCAGCGCTATGCGCAGGTGCAGGCGGTGGCGCAGCGCGCCGCGGCGCTGCCGCAGCTCTACAACCTGCGCAAGGTCGAGGAGCGCATCCTCGACACGCTGAAAATCCCCAACGCCAAGGACTTGCTGGCCCCCGCCATCGAGCCCAAGGAGCAGAACGCCGTCAACGAGAACGTCAAGGCGACGATGGGCAAGCCGATCGTGGCCTTCCCCGAGCAGGACCACATCGCCCACCTCAAGACGCACCTGAACTACATGATGAACCCGGCGCTGGGCATGAACGCCCTGATCGCGCCGGCGTATCTGCCGGTGATGATGAACCACCTCAAGGAGCACATCGCCCTGTGGTATGCGGCGTCGGTGTTCGAGCTGGGCAATGAGACGGCGGGCGAGGACATCGGCGAGCTGCTGAAGCAGAACAAGACGCCCGACGACAAGCGCGCCTTCGACCGCATGCTGGCCGAGGCGTCGCAGATCGTCTCGAAGGAGGCGACGGGCGTCTTCCAAGCCCTGCCGCCCATCATCCAGCAGGCGCAGCAGATCATGCAGCAGCTCGCACCCCAGCCGGTGGACCCGGCGGCGCAGGCGGCCATGGCCGAGATCCAGCAGCGCACGCAGGCGGCGCAGCAGAGGGCCCAGATCGACGCGCAGAAGCTGCAGGTTCAGGCGCAGGAAAGCCAGACGCAGGCCCAGATCGACGCGCAGAAGCTGCAGCTCGACGCCGCCAAGCTCCAGCAGGAGGCGCAGGCCGACGCGGCCAACGAGGCCGGCGAGGACAAGCGCAAGGCCGCCGAGCTCATGGCGCGCCAGCAGATGAACACGCAGGACAACATGACCGCGATGCAGATCGCCAACCTCGAGGCCGTCACCGGCGAGCGGGTGGCGGTCAGCACCGGCACAGGCATCAACCCGTAACAGCGAAGGATCACGACATGGCGAAAAAGAATGACACCGTTGGCACCAAGGGCGCCACGGTCAAGTCGGGCGACATCATCAACCAGCACAAGCGCATGGCCATGGGCTTGCCCATCGAGCCGGTGAGCAAGATGCCGGTCAAGAAGACGCCCGCTTGAATATCGCGACACTGCTTCGGGTTATCGAGGACGCGCAGGCGACGCTTGCGAGAGATAGCCTGAAGCAGCCTGCCGGACGTGACGTGTTCGACTATGGACGCGCCGTCGGGATGTATGCCGGGCTTGAGCACGCCAAAGACCTGATCATAGGGCTTGTGGCGGAACGAGAACGGAAGGACTTCGACCTTTAACCCCTTACTTGCAGGAAGGAGCACCCATGCAAGAAATCGCAAACAAGATCTCGTTCGCGTATGACAGCGTCGACGAGGCCTTCCCGGCCTGTGACCCGGGCGTGCAGCCGTTTGGCAGCCGCGTCTTGGTCCAGATCAGGACACCCAAGAAGAAAACCGCCGGCGGCATCATGCTGGTGGGAGAGACCCGGGAAACCGAGCACTACAACACCCAAGTCGCCAAGGTTCTGACCGTCGGCAGCTTGGCCTTCAAGAACCGAAACACCATGGAAAGCTGGCCGGAAGGCTCGTGGTGCGCGCCCGGCGACTTCGTGCGCGTGCCGCGCTATGGCGGCGACAGGTGGACGGTTAAGACACCCGATGGCGATGAGGCCATCGTGGTGATTTTCAACGATCTCGACCTAGTAGGCAAGGTGACCGGCGATCCGCTGGCCATCAAGGCCTTCCTATAAGGCTGCAAAGGAGAGCCGGTCATGGCAGACCCCAAATTGACGGAAACTGACGAAGAAGAACTGATTGTTGTAGAGACCCCGCCCGAGGACGAAAAGCAATCAGAGGCGAAAGCCGAGGCTGAGAGCAAGGAAAGCTCCGAGGATGACGAAGACGAGGACGACGCCGACGATGGCGACGAGCGCCTCGCCGAAAGTCAGGACGATAGCGACGAGGACATATCTCCCAACCGCAAGCGGCGCCTGAAGCGGCGCGAACTGCGCAAGCGGGCCAAGGAGAATGCGGATCGCGAGCTGCGGTTCCTGCGCGAGCAGAACGAGCAGCTCATGCGCCGCGTCACGGCCATCGAGGGGCACGCTCTCAGCACGAACGAGCAGACGCTGGAGCAGCGCATGCAGGAGGCCGTGCGCGACGCCCAGCAGGCGGAGCAGATCATGGCGCGCGCGATCGAGGCCGGAAACGGCGAAGACGCCGCCACGGCACTGCGCCTGCGCGACGAGGCCAACCGGCGTGCGTAGGAATTGTCTCAGTCCAAACAAAGGGTTGAGCAAGTCCGGCAGCAGGTCGCCAACCCCGGCCCGGATCCGCGCGTGCGCTCTCTGGCGCAAGAGTGGATCGCCGCCAACCCGTGGTACGACCCCAATGGGCGCGACGAGGACAGCCGCGTCACGAAGGCGGTCGACGACGGTCTCGTGGCCGAGGGCTACGACCCGAAGACGACCGACTACTGGCACGAGCTGACGCGGCGCGTGTCGGCGCGCATCAACGGCGGAGGCGCCGCAGATGACGACGTCGGCGGCGATCCCGAGCGCAAGGCGGCACCCGCCCGGCGCAAGGCTCCGCCGACGGGAAGCACGCGCGAGCATGCGCCTCCGTCGACGCGCAAAGAAGTGTTCGTGACAGCAGAACGCAAACAGGCTATGATGGATGCTGGAGTGTGGGATGATCCCGCACTTCGGACGCGCTATCTCAAGGCGTATCAGGCCTACGACAAGAACTCGGCACGCTAAAGGAGCGAACCAGATGAACGTAGATGATCGCCTCAAGAAGGAACTCGGTGCCAGTCGGCGCACCCGCGAAGTCGAGGACCGCAAGGTTACTCAGGATCGCGCGGTAAGCGAGGACGACAGGCTGGAGATGTTCCGTCAGCAACTGTTTAATGATGCATTGCCGGACTTACCCGAATTGCCCGGGTATCACACCATCTGGCTCACGACTACGAACCCGCGTGATAGTATTCATCGCCGTATTCGGCTCGGTTACGAGCCGATTAAGCCTGAAGAAATCCCCGGACTGGAGTATGCGTCCATCAAGACTGGCGAATGGGCCGGTTTTGTGGGCGTCAACGAGATGCTCGCGTTTAAGCTGCCCATGAGCCTCTATCAGAAGTTCATGCAGGAAGCTCACCACGACGCACCGTTGCGTGAGGAAAACAAGCTGGCCGAAACCGCAGAGATTATGCGGGAGCAGGCGGCTCGTGCTGGAGCGAAGTTGATCGAGGGCGACGGAATGACGGACATGTATGAACCCGCGCCCGGAGCCCCAGTTTTCAACTGAGGCAAAGGGATTTGAAACCCAATCCATAGAGGAAATGGCTAATGTCTTCTGTCTCCCAGCCGTTTGGCCTCCGTCCGTCTTACTCGCCGAGTGGTGTGGTCCGTCCCACCGCTTTCACGATTGAGAACGGCTACGCGGCCAACATCTACCAGAACCAGCCGGTTCGCATCGCCCCCAGCACTGGCGGCGGTGAAGTCGAAGGTACTCTTGTCGCGGCCGCCGTTGGCGCCGCCTTCATCGGCACCTTTCAGGGCGTTGAGTACACCGACAGCGACGGTCGTCGCCGCGTGTCGAACAAGTGGACTGCTTCGCAGTATGGCACCGAAGTGGTCGCCTATTCGACGCTCGACCCGAGCATCGTGTATGAGATCCAGTCGGATGCCACGCTGACGGTCGCCAGCATTGGCAAGCAGTACAATCTCACTGCCATCAGCGGCAATGCCACCACGGGCCTCTCCTCGCAGATGCTCGACACGGCTACTTCCGCTTCGAACGCGTCTGTTCGCGTCATCGGCGTCACGCCGGGTCCGAACAACGCTTGGGGTGACGACTATGTCATCGTTCAGGTCCAGATCAGCGAACATCAGAACGTCGCTGATAAGGCCGCTTACTAAGAAAGGGGCCTTGAACTATGGCTACTCCTATGCGCAGTACAGACTTTCGTTCGATCGTCGAACCGATCCTGAACGAAGAGTTTGATGGCATCTACAACCAGCGTGCGGATGAATACGCGCAGGTCTTCAAGACCTTCAACGGCATCCCGCGTAACTACCACGAAGAACCCGTCCTGTACGGTTTCGGCGCTGCGCCGGAACTGCCGGACGGCATGCCCGTGACCTACCAGTCGGGTGGCGTGCTCTTCATCCAGCGTTATGTGTACCGGGTGTATGGCCTCGCCTTCGCCCTGACCAAAGTGCTGGTGGAAGATGGCGACCACATCCGTATCGGCCAGACCTACGCCCGTCACTTGGCGCAGTCGCTGATCGAAACCAAGGAAACCCTTGGGGCCAACATCCTGAACCGCGCCTTCAACGCCGCTTATGCTGGCGGCGACGGCAAGGAACTGGTGGCGACGGATCACCCGATCGCCAACGGCACCTTCAGCAACAAGCTGACGACTGCCGCCAACCTGTCGCAGACGTCTCTGGAACAGCTCCTGATCCAGATCCGCAACGCAGTGGACAACAACGGCAAGCGTATCCGTCTGACGCCGAAGAAGATCGTCGCTGGTCCCAGCAACGTCTTCCAAGCCGAAGTGCTGCTGAAGTCCGCTCTGCGTGCCGGCACCGCTGACAACGACATCAACCCCGTCCGTTCGATGGGCTTGCTGGCCGATGGTCAGGCGAACCTCTCGCGTATCACCTCGACCACCGCGTGGTGGATCCAGACTGATGCGCCGGAAGGTCTGAAGCTGGCCATGCGCCGTGGGCTCGAAAAGTCCATGGAAGGCGACTTCGAAACCGATTCCATGAGGTACAAGGCCACCGAACGGTATAATTTCGGATGGACTGACCCGCGTGGCGTATTCGGCACTCCCGGTATCTAATAACTAGCTGAAAAAGCTAACTTATTAGCGCACTTGAATAAACCCTCATCCGGTATTAGGCTACGAGCCGAAATCGGATGAGGGTTTTTCTTTGAGAAAACTACACGACGCCTGCACGGTGACTGGCTGCTCTCGGGCGCATAAGGCGCGCGGCTACTGCGCCACGCACTATGCTCAGTACTTTCGCGGCGCTGAGATCACGGATCAGATAAAGGTTCGCGTTTCCGAGAAGCTGCCTTCTTGCACGGAGGCCGACTGCGATCAGCCGGTAAAGGCCAAGGGCCTTTGCAAGATGCACTACGCGCGTCTCCTACGGCACGGCCACACCAAGTACCCAGACCGCAAAAAGCCACCCAAGGCGTGCGCCATACCGAATTGCGAGAATTGGCGGTACGCCCGGGGTCTGTGCAGCGCGCACTACGCGAAGACGTTGAGGTGGGCGGCGCATGGGTTGGACGCGCACGGCTACATCGCCATGCTTGAGGCTCAGAAGGGTGTCTGTGCCATCTGCGGCAGACCCGAGCGCGCGCCCGACAAGGCTTCTGGAAAGATACGAGACCTTTGCGTCGACCACTCCCACGTCACGGGGAGCATACGCGCCCTTCTCTGCAGCAACTGCAACCGAGCTCTCGGCCTCTTAGATGATAGCCCCGATCTCCTTTCCAAAGCGCGGGCGTATCTGCTACAGTATGAAAATCTCTCCGGGGAAAACCCAGCTCGCTAGACCGCCCCGGCGGACGATGCACAGACTAGTGAGCGACTTGTGCATAAAGGAACATGAATTATGGCTTCCACTACCTTTTCGGGTCCAGTTACCTCGCTGAACGGCTTCATCGGCGGCACCGCGGCCGCCCCCATTTCCGTCTCCACGGCCGGTAACATCAACAGCTCGTATGCGACCACCTCGGCCGCCACCGGCGACACTCGTCTGAGCTACAACAGGCTGGCCTTCACCTCGACCGGCTCGGGCGAAACCATCCGCGCGTTCTCGGTTGTGACGGGCGTTGGCGCTGCGGCTGGCGGCACGATCAACGGCGCGCACATCTCGCTGTCGGTCAACGGCTCGGGCACCATCTCCGGCGCCGGTAACGCCCTGCGCGTGACCCTCGGCGGCTCGTCGACCAATCCGGGCGGCACCCTCGCCTCCCTGCAGCTCGACAGCGACTTCGCCTCGGGCGGTACTTGGACGAACGCCTCGTTCATTCGCTGCACGAACAGCGGCACGGGCACGATCGGCACCTTCGCCCAGCTTCCCAACGCCCTGATCGCCACGCAGTCTGCGGCGGCGGTGTCGCATGTTATTCCGATCAAGAACGCCTCGGGTACTGCGTACTATCTGATGGTCTCGAACGCGGCCTAATATGCAGATCTCGAAGGAGTATCTTCTTTCTGAGATCGCAAGCATGGAGAAGCAACGGAACCACGCGCATGACGTGGCCGTTGCTTCCCAAGCTGCCATCGACGTCATGCAGGCGTTGATTAAGCGGCTCGATCTGCCGGAAGAAGACGGACTAACGTTCGCGGATCTGGGTCTGCCCGACCCCGTTCCGGTGGAAAAAGGATAGGCCAATGCGCCCCATTCAAAAAGTTATCGACATCGCCGCGGCTGACGCCAATGGCGTTTCTACCGCCGAGACCCCCGTCGACGGCGTGGATCTGACAATCGCTGGCGCGTTTGCCAGCGGCGGCGTGGCGACGTTCCCGTACCCGACCTACGTCACGCTGACCAGCACTGATGATCTCAGCGCGACCACGTTCACGGTCATCGGTACGGCCGTCACGCCGAACACCTCCGGCTCGGTGTATCTGAGCGAGACGATCACCGGCCCGAACAACAGCACGGTGACGACCACGAACCAGTTCGTGACGGTCACGGCGGTCGAAGTCTCTACGGCCAGCACCTACACCACCGAGACCGTTGAAGTCGGCGGCGCCGCCGTCGGCATCGGCAACGGGCCGTGGTGGCCGCTGGACATCTACAACCCGAACCAAGTGACCACGATCTCTTGCAACATTCTCGCGAGCGGCTCGGCCACTTACTCGGTGCAGTTCACCAACGAAGACCCCTTCGACACGACGATCACGCAGCTCCCCGTGGCGCACCCGGTTGCCGCGCTGACCGGCGCGTCGACTGACCAGACGGCCTTCACCACGACCTTGATGCGCGCCGTGCGCGTCAACGTGGCATCGGGTTCTGGCCAGCTTCGTGTGACCGTGGTGCAACAGTCGACGGTGTAGCCGATGGTTATGTCTGGTCCGTTGTTTGATACGAAGGTCCGCCGGGCGCGCGCCGACATCAACGACGCCTTGGGTATGGCTCCGCAGGTGCCGCAGCCGATGATGCTGCCGCCTGCGGGCTTGCCGCCGCAGGGCATGATGCGCCAGCCGGCAGTGGTGCGTCCGTTGCCCGTGCCGCTGCAGGGTCCGTATCCGGCGGGGCGCCTGCCCATGGCCACGCAGTCGAGGGCGGTGTCGCCTCAAGGCATGCCGCCGCAGAGCGGCGCGCTGGGTGCCCCCTCGATCCAGCAGGCGCAGCAGCAGACTGCGGCTCCGCGCCCGTTCATGGTCGGCGGCTACGTCGAGGCCCCGGATCCGGGTCCGATGGCTCTGAGCAACATGTCTGCGCAGCAGCTTCGGCGCTACTACGGCGGCAACTACCCCACGGACAACGGGCCGATCGGCATGGCTGGCGGTGGCATGGCGGTGCGCCCGATGCGCCGGCCCAATCCGTATGAGGCGGAAATACTGGCGACCGACTGGGCCAAGGGCTACCAGAAGAAGTACGGCGAGCAGCCGGACGTCTCCGACGCATCGGACTACGACTACGAAACCGCGTGGCGGCTCGGGGTTCGCCCAAAGGCGACCAAGCATGATGATCTGCAGCATTGGTCCAGCCGCGCTCCTGATGGCACGATGCTGAAGAAGAAGGGCCATCCTACTGCGTGGAAGGAAGAGTACATGCAGGCTACCGGGCAAGACCCGGACGATGCGGGCGTCACGGAAGAGCAGTTTAAAGCGAAGCCCCGGCGCTTTGCCGCCGGCGGCGGTGCGTGGACGCGCAAGGAGGGCAAGAACCCCGAGGGCGGTCTCAACGCCAAGGGCCGCGCCAGCCTCAAGGCGCAGGGCCACGACATCAAGCCGCCGGTGAGCGCAAAGCTGGCCGCCAAGAGCCCCAAGGCTGCGGCTCGCCGCAAGAGCTTCTGCGCCCGGATGTCAGGCATGCCGGGCCCGATGAAGGATGAACAGGGACGCCCCACCCGCAAGGCGCTCTCGCTCCGTAAGTGGGATTGCTAAAAAGGACACACCATCATGGCCGTTAAGTACGTCAAGGATTTTGAGTTTACTTCCAAGGGCCCGAAGCTCGTCCGCGGTTACATGCGTGGCGGCTCCTGCAGCGGCTACGCTCACGGCGGCGCCGTCGCGGGCGACAAGGTCTCCACCGGCAAGACGCCGGGCAAAGGCCCCGAGCACACGCTGGGCTTCGCCAAGGGCGGCAAGGTTGCCAAGGCCGCTCCCAAGGGCCTGTCGGTGATGATCGCCGTCGGCACGAAGAAGGCCCCGCCGGCCGCCAAGAAGGGCGCGTCGCCCGTTCCGGGCGTGGCGCTGGGCATGAAGAAGGGCGGCATGGCCAAGGTCGAGAAGGTCATGGGCGAGTACGGCAAGGGCGAGCTGCACAGCGGCTCGAAGACCGGCCCCGTCGTCAAGAACCCGAAGCAGGCCGTGGCGATCGCTCTGAGCGAAGCCCGCAAGGCTGGCGCCAAGATCCCGGTCAAGAAGCAGGCGGGCGGCCTGATGGCCAAGCGCGCAGCGGGCCGCTCGACGTCGTACCTCTCCCCGAAGGGCAAGGCTGCGCTGGCCAAGGCGCCGACCCGCGCGCAGTACGACGCCATGATCGCCGCGCAAACCGCGGCACCTGTGATCACGCCGGCCCAGCGCCGCGCGATGAACAACGAAACCATGATCGGCCGCAAGAAGGGCGGCATGGTCAAGTGTTAGTGGGGGCGGAGGGGCGTTTGGCTTGTTGCTAAACGCCCCTTCCTTTATAGTCTCACAAGCCAGAGATGCCTGCCCCTAGTGGCGGGCTGCTGCGATAGACAGCGGGCAGGATCTCATGGCTTTCTCGAATACCGTTTCGCAGACCACGTTCAACACCGGGCGCGTCATCGACAACGCCTTCCGGCGTTGCAAGATGACTGCGGAACAAATCACGTCCGAATACGTCGACATCGCCAACGACCAGCTCTACCTGTTTCTGAGCGATCTGGCGAACCAAGGCGCGCCGCTCTGGTGCATCGAGAAGCAGATCTACCCGCTGTACAACGGCGTGGGCGACATTACGACCACGGATGGCACCGTCGACATCCTGAACGCAAACCTGCGCTATCTGCAGCCGGTCAGCGGCACGAACTTCGACACGTCCACCGAGCGCAAGGTCTACTTCACGTCGCCGACCTTCGTGACGACCGTGGGCATCTTCTGGACCGCTGCGGCAGTCCCGATCAGCATCGAGCGGTCGGACGACAACATCACATGGACTGTTGTTCAGACCGAGACGCCCACTGCGGTGGCCGGCGAGAAGACGTGGTACGACCTCGACAGCAGCGTCGCCAGCACCTACTTCCGCGTGCGCGCCACGAGCGGCACGCTCTCCTTCAGCGCAGTGTATTTGGGCAACACCCCCACGCAGATC
>Ga0164293_10002001_pt1 | contig 17252 bp, 16 predicted proteins | sample GEODES118metaG_FD_111487 | JGI IMG/M metagenome (GOLD analysis project Ga0164293, IMG submission 111487) | Eutrophic lake water microbial communities from Lake Mendota, Wisconsin, USA - GEODES118 metaG | ecosystem: Environmental > Aquatic > Freshwater > Lake | place: USA: Lake Mendota...
CAAGAGCCAGGTTTTCCCCGTCAACTTCGTCATGCCGTCAATCGAATACCGCTCCTCCCCGGAAACCCCCGCCTTCTTCCAGGTCGTCGACTGGCCCACCAACGCCGCCCCGGTCAACATCGCCGACAACTGCGCATCCAACTGCTCCTGCGGCGTCGCCACCTTCCCCCCGCCACACCCGGCCAACACCAGACACACCGCCAGCAGCTTCTTCATACCGGCATCCTAACCCGCCAGCACGCCAAACCCAACCCTGCCGTCAATCCCGCCAGCACCCAGAACATCAGGTCATACGAACCCGTTCGCTCGAGCGTCGCCGCCAGCAGGACCGGGGGAATCAGGCGGTGGGTCATGTGGGAAGTGTGTCCAGATTTTTGTTGAGCTGGAGGGCCGCTACAGATGCGGTGGGTTCACCCGTTAGCGGGCGGCCGCAACAGCCGCAGAGGGCGGCGCATCTCCCCCCAATGCGGCAAGTTTGACTTCCACGAGGCGGCGGTAGTCGGCTCGGTCGTCCAGGCCGGTGAGCGCCTGACGGTACGCGGCCATGGCCTCGGGCTTCTTGCCCTGTAGCAGGAGAATGTCGCCGCGTCGGTCGGCTGCCAAACCAGAAAACTCGGTCGGCAGCTTGCCAGCCAGCAAGGCCAGCGCTTCGTCGTATTTCTTGGCGTCGGCCATCAGACTGGCCAGGCGCAGCCGGGCAACCGCTTGGTAGCCAGCGTCATCGCCTTTGTCCAGCACCCACTGCAGCGCAGCCTTGGCTTCATCGGACTTGCCCGCCTGAGCCAGGGTCTGGGCAGCCAGCAAGCCACCCTGCTGGGCATAAGTCGTGCTGCCGAACTGCTCGCGCAGGTCTTTCAGTGCACGCTGCACCCGGTCCACTTCACCGGCCTGGGCGGCGCGCTCAAGCTCACCATGCAAAACAGAGGCCTGCGCCCCCTGGCGACTCTGCCACCAGGTCCAGCCGTTCCATGCGCCAATGCTGCCGAAGACGACGATGGCCACCCAGGAGATGAGGTTGCCGTATTTGCTCCAGAAATGCTTGAGCGAGGCAAGCTGTTCCTGTTCTTCGAGATCGAGATTGGATGCCATGGGGTGTCCGGGGAAAGAGACGGTGGATTGTAAGAAGGGGGCAGCGGATCCCGGCGCTCAAGCGCGCAACATCGGTGCCCAGGCAGCGGCGTCGGCCAGGGGCTGGCGCTGCTGCGCGCCGCTACCGTCGCGCAGTGCCTTCACGGTGAGCTCGCCGGCAGCCAGTTCGTCGCCGCCAAAGATGAGCCCCCAGCGAGCCCCGCTGGCATCGGCCTTCTTGAATTGGGACTTCATGCTGCCCAGGCCCTCGGGCCCGGCGGCGTGCATCTGCACGGAGACACCGGCCGCCCGCAGCTCCTGCAGGACGCGCAGTACCTGAGGCATGGCGGCGGCTTCGGGCACGATGGCGTAGGCATCCGGGGCCGGTGCCTGCGGCGCCACGCCCTGCTCCTTGAGCAACTCCAGCACCCGCTCGACGCCCAGGGCCCAGCCGACCGCTGGCGCAGGCTTGCCGCCGATTTGGGCGATCAGGTAGTCGTAGCGCCCCCCCGCGCAGATGGTGCCCTGCGAGCCGAGGCGGTCGGTGACGAACTCGAACACGGTGAGGTTGTAGTAGTCCATGCCGCGGACCAGACGCGGGTTGACCTGGTAGGCAATACCGTTGGCCTCGAGCATGGCCTTCACGCTGTCAAGGTGGGCCAGCGACTCTGGCCCCAGGAAGTCGAGCAGGCGCGGTGCGCCGTCCACCACCGACTGCAGGGCTGGGTTTTTGGTGTCCAGAATGCGAAGCGGATTGCTGTGCAGACGCCGGCGAGCGTCCTCATCGAGCAGGTCGGCGTGCTGCTCAAGGTAGGTAATCAGCTCGGCCCGGTGCTGTCGCCGCTCCTCGGGTTGACCCAGGCTGTTGATCTCCAGCCGCCAGTCGGACAAGCCCAACTCGCGCCACAGGGCGCAAGCCAGCAAGATGATCTCTGCGTCCACGTCGGGGCCGGCAAAGCCAAGAGCTTCGGCACCGATCTGGTGGAACTGCCGGTAGCGCCCCCGCTGCGGACGCTCATGGCGGAACATGGGCCCCAGGTAGTACAGGCGCTTGCCGCCGTCATAGAGCATCGAGTGCTCGACCGCCGCCCGCACCACGCTGGCGGTCGCCTCCGGGCGCAAGGTGAGTTGCTCGCCATTGAGCCGGTCCTCGAAGGAGTACATCTCCTTCTCGACGATGTCGGTCACTTCGCCTAGCCCGCGCACAAACAGCGGCGTGGGCTCGACGATGGGGGTGCGGATGTTGCGGTAGGCGTAGCGCGCCATCAGACCGCGCACCCGGTCCTCAAGCCACTCCCACTGGGCAGAGGCCGGAGGCAGGATGTCGTTCATGCCCTTGAGGGCCGTCAGGGGCTGCGCCTTGGGCGTCTTTTCCGCCTGCGGCGTGCCAGGGACGTTCGGGCGCTTGGTGTTCGGGTCAGTCATGGAAAAAGTCGGGGCAATCACTCACGCAGGGCAGGCATCAGGCGGCGGCCTGGTGGCTCCCGTGGGCGCCAAAGCGCTTCTCGATATAGGTCTCGACGATCTGCTGGAATTCGGTGGCGATGCCAGCGCCGCGCAGGGTCAAGGCCTTCTCGCCATCAATGAACACTGGGGCGGCTGGCGCCTCACCGGTGCCTGGCAGGCTGATGCCGATGTCGGCATGCTTGCTCTCGCCGGGGCCGTTGACGATGCAGCCCATGACCGCCACCTTCAGGTGCTCGACCCCAGGGTAGCGCTTGCGCCACACCGGCATCTGCATCCGCAGGAAATCGTCGATCTGCTTGGCCAGTTCCTGGAAGGTGGTGCTGGTGGTGCGACCACAGCCCGGGCAGGCGGTGACGCTGGGCACGAAAACCCGCAGGCCCAGGGACTGCAGGATTTCGGAGGCCACCACCACCTCCTGGGTGCGCGCCTCGCCGGGCTGAGGGGTGAGTGAGACGCGGATGGTGTCGCCGATGCCCTCTTGCAGCAAAATACCCAGAGCAACGCTGGAGGCCACCGTGCCCTTGGCACCCATGCCTGCCTCGGTCAGCCCCAGGTGCAGGGGGTGGTCGCAGCGGCGGGCGAGCTCCCGGTAGACCGCGATCAGGTCCTGTACGCCGCTCACCTTGCATGAGAGCAAAACCTGGGCCGGATCCATGCCTAACTCGACCGCTCGGCGGGCAGAGTCCACAGCAGATGTGACGAGCGCCTCGTACATCACCGACTTGGCCTGCCAGGGCTCGGGGCGTTGGCTGTTCTCGTCCATCATCCGGGCGAGCAGTTCCTGATCCAGGCTGCCCCAGTTCACGCCAATGCGAACCGGCTTGTCCCAGCGAAGTGCGGCCTCGACCATCTGAGAGAACTGCTTGTCGTGCTTGTCGCCCTTGCCCACGTTGCCGGGGTTGATGCGGTACTTGGAGAGGGCCTCGGCACAGCCGGGATACTCGGTCAGCAGTCGGTGACCGTTGTAGTGAAAGTCGCCAATCAGGGGCACATCAATCCCCATGCGGTCCAACTGCTCACGGATGTACGGCACCTGCTTTGCGGCCTCTGGCGTGTTGACCGTGATGCGCACCACCTCTGAGCCGGCCTGCGCCAACTCCTTGACCTGGATGGCAGTGGCAACCGCATCCTCCGTGTCGGTATTGGTCATGGACTGCACGCGGACCGGTGCATCACCGCCGACGGTGACCACCCGCGGGCCCCAGACCACCCGCGCCTGCCGGGAGCGCCGCGGGCGTGGGGCTACCGGCAAAATGGCGTTGCCTGAAGCACAGGGATAAGTGGGAATTTCGCGGGTATTGCTCATGGCATTCTCCCAGGGGAAGCGGTAGAGGTCTCAGGCGCGCGCAGAGCGGCAGATGGTCCTGACACAGGCAAGGCGGGCTGAACCTGCTCGACGACCAGGCCACTCGTCCCTCCCTGCCCGCCCGGACCTGGGGCCACCGCGCTGGCAGGCGGCAGAACCTCCGGAGCCGCCGCAGCCGGGGTGGCCTGAGGGGCCGACGCCGCGCTTGCAGGATCCAAACTCGCCGCCAGTCGCGTCAGGCCGGGCTGCAGCAGGAGAGCGAGCGCCGCAACCGCCAGGCCGATGGCGATGAGGATGGACGGTTTCAGCTTCAGTGCCAGCCGGGCCAGTCCGGTGCTGTTGGGCATGCCTGGCCGAAGAAAGGGGGCATTGATGCCCTCACCGACCCGGGGTGCCAGGGCGGATGCCTGCGGCAGTGCGGCAAGGACGGGCTTCGGATCAATACGCAACTGGCGGGAGATGCTCGAGGCCAGCGCCCGGGTGAAGATGGGGTCAGGCAGCCTGTCAAACTGACCCTCCTCCAGCGCCTCGATCTGCCGCACCGGCACCTTCAGCGACACGGCTAACGCCGCAATGTGCAGGCCAGTCGACTCGCGCGCCCTGCGCAACATTGCACCGCCATGCGCGGGCGGCGGAGCTTGGGTCACCCCAGTGGAGGCAGCGGAATCGGGCTGGGCAGCGTCGGGGAGAGTCGCCTCGTCACTCATCAAATGCACCTCGTTCATATGCCGCCCACTCCCTCGATTGCGGGAAGCGACGGCGGAGTTGGTCAGCCAACTGGCCCATCGCGGCGGAATCAGCCAGACGCCGCTCGACCCGAATGCCCAACCAGAGGGACTCGGCATTGGCCAGTTCGCTGTTGTTGAGCCTACGAATATAAAACTGGGATCGGACCAGTTCGCCGCGCTGCAGCATCAGAACTGCCAAGTTGTACGCGGTCACCGGGTTGCCGGCGTCGAGCTCATACGACCGGGCCAGGCTGCGCTCGGCCTCCTCGGGACGCCCCGCACGAGCCTGACAAAGGCCCATTGCCATCAAGGTCTTGGCCGCGGCGCCGTAGCTGGGCAGGGTCAGGGCCTGCTGAAAACTCTGCTGAGCCTCGGCAAAACGGTTCTGCTGACACCGCATCCAGCCGAGGTTATGAAGGGTATCGCCGTCGCGGGGGGCGATCGCGAGCGCACGACGGAAACTGTCTTCCGCGCTCCGGGACTCACCGAGACGCATCAGCACCAGGCCGCGCAGATTGAAGGCGGCCGCGTACTGAGGGTCAATCACCAGGGCCTGCTTGATCTCGTCGAGCGCGATTTCGGTACGTCCTTCGGCGAAGTAGTTCACCGCCAGTTCCATGCGCAGCCGGGCACGCTTGCGCTGGGGGGTCTCGTCCGAATCAGTCACTGGGTCTCCACGCAGACTGCCGCCTTGAGGCGGCGTGGCGCAGCCAGAGAGATGGGCGACGGCAAGAAGCGCAAACGCCAGAGTCAGTACAGTCAACAGCCTAGGCGCCTGCCTGGCCGCTCCGGCCTTGGCCCTCATGCCGCACCTCCGACAGACGCGGGAAGCACCACGACGCTGCGCTGACGGGCGATGCGGACTTCCACCCGTGTTCGGTCGCGAACATCCCCTGCCAGTTGGCCACAGGCGGCATCGATGTCGTCACCCCGCGTTTTGCGAACCGTGGTCACGATGCCGGCGTCACTGAGCAATTTGGCAAAGGCCTGCACCTGAGCCTGGGACGACCGGCGCAAACCGGATTGAGGGAAAGGGTTGAAGGGAATCAGATTGAACTTACAAGGCACGCCACTGCCGCCGTGTCGACGGACCAGATCGATCAGCAAGGCAGCGTGTTCAGGCTGATCGTTCACTCCTTCAAGCATGCAGTACTCGAAGGTGATGAAGTCTCGCGGCGCATGCTCAAGATACCGGTTGCAGGCGTCAAGCAGCTCAGACAGCGGGTACTTGCGATTGATCGGGACGAGGTTGTCGCGCAGCGCGTCGGCTGGTGCGTGCAGAGACACCGCCAGGGCCACCGGGCAGTCAAGCCCGAGGCGGTCCATCATGGGCACGACGCCGGAGGTCGAGACCGTGACCCGGCGCCGGGACAGACCATAGCCATGGTCATCGAGCATCGTGCGCAGTGCGGGCACCAAGGCGGCGTAGTTCTGCAGAGGCTCACCCATGCCCATCATGACGACGTTGGAGATGACCCGATCCTGAGTCTGGAGGTGCCGGCGCAGGAAATGCTCAGCAAACCACAGCTGCGCGACGATTTCACCCGTGCTGAGATTTCGCGCAAAGCCCTGGTGCCCAGTGGAGCAGAAGCGACAGCCGACGGCACAACCTGCCTGCGAAGAGACGCACAGGGTACCTCGGTCGTCCTCGGGAATGAAGACCGCCTCCACTGCATTGCCCTGGCCGACGTCGAACAGCCACTTGATGGTGCCGTCGGCCGATTCATGCTGGGAAATAACCGGCAGACCCTCGATGCGGGCGACGGCATGGAGCTTGGCGCGAAGCGACTTCGCCAGATCGCTCATCTCGTCGAAGTTGCAAGCGCCTCGCTGGTGAATCCAGCGATAAAGCTGGGTAGCGCGGAAGCGCTTCTCACCCAGCGTTTCACAGAAGGCGGCCAGACCGTCGAGGTCGAAGTCCAGGAGGTTGGCCGTCATGGAGCTTCGTACACTCCTTTCAGCGGGAGTAGACGTTCATGCCTGGGAAGAAGAAGGCCACTTCCACAGCTGCGGTCTCGGGCGCGTCAGAGCCGTGAACCGCATTGGCGTCGATGCTATCGGCGAAGTCAGCGCGGATGGTGCCCTTTTCGGCTTTTTTCGGGTCGGTCGCGCCCATCAGCTCACGGTTCTTGGAGATGGCGCTCTCACCTTCGAGTGCCTGGATCATGACCGGGCCAGAAACCATGAAGTCCACCAGATCCTTGAAGAAGGGGCGGGCCTTGTGCACTGCGTAGAACTGCTCAGCTTCACCGCGTGACAGATGGACCATCTTGGCGGCGATGACCTTCAGGCCGGCGCCTTCGAAGCGGGCGTAGATCTGGCCGATGACGTTCTTGGCGACGGCGTCGGGCTTGATGATGGAGAGAGTGCGTTCGATGGCCATGACGTATTTCTTCCTGATTCTGAAGTCTTGATCGGATTTCGTGAACCCCCTTTGGCGGCTGGTGCAGGCGCCCCGCGCAGGGCGCCGAACGCACAGCAGGCAAACCGGACCCCTGTCCTGGCGCTGCGGCGCGACCCGACCGTCAAACCGAAGTTCAGCAAAGCCACTGATTGTAACCCGCGCGTCAGAGCGCCATGGCAGTCACGCCGACCCGGGGGACGGGCCGAAGCCAAGCGTCCAGGCCGCGTTCAGCGCCCGCTGCGCCGCCCGCCGCCGCGCCGGCTTCCGCCGCCATTGCCACCCGGGCCGCCGAGACCACCCGGACCGCCCTGCCGCTGGCGGTTGAAGCTGTCGCTGCCAATATAGCCAAGTGAGGTTTTCATGGGGTCAGGTTGTCCGGAAGCGCCCTTGCCACCCGCCTGGCCACCCGCCTTGCCAGCGCCCTGCCCCGGTCCCTTGCCTCGGCCCGGACTACCGGCACTTCGCGACGGGGGCTGGCCTCCGCTGGGGCGAGGGCCACGCCCCGTCGGCCGACCACCTCGGCGCCCGCCCTTGCCGGCACCCTCCCCGCCTTGAACGGACTCGCCTCCCTCTTGGAGGCCCACGGCCTTCATCAGGTCGCGGATGTCGCGGTCATCGAGCTCCATCCAGGCACCCCGCTTGAGGCCCCGGGGCAACATCATGGCGCCGTAGCGGATGCGAATGAGCCGGCTGACCGCATGGCCCACCGCCTCGATGAGCCGGCGTACCTCGCGGTTGCGCCCCTCGGAAATCGTCACGCGGTACCAGGAGTTTGCACCCTCGCCACCGCCATCCTCGATGCCACCGAACTGGGCCAGACCGTCGTCCAATTGAACGCCGGAAAGCAGACGCTGCTTCTCCTCGTTGCTGAGCGCTCCCAGGACACGCACCGCGTACTCTCGCTCCAGGCCAAAGCGGGGGTGCATCAGCTTGTTGGCCAGTTCGCCGGAATTGGTAAACAGCAGCAGACCCTCGGTGTTGAGGTCCAGGCGACCGACGGACTGCCACTTGCCGTGCTGAACACGCGGCAGCTTGCGAAACACGGTGGGTCGGTTCTGCGGGTCGTCATGAGTAACGACCTCACCGACAGGCTTGTGGTACGCAATGACCCGTGGTGGGGGTGGCGCGATCCGTACGCGGATTGGCTTGCCATTGACCCGAATCTGATCTCCATACTGGATGCGCTGGCCAATGTGGGCCGGCTCGTTGTTGACCGAAATTCGGCCCTCCACGATGAGCTGTTCCATTTCAAGCCTGGAGCCCAGGCCCGCCTGCGCCAGTACCTTGTGCAACTTGGGAGTGTCGGCCTGCGGACGTAGCACCCGCTTGGCCGGGGCGCCATTTGCCGCTTCATCCCCCACGGCGTCGAACTCTCCGGAGACAACGTCCTCGAACCGCAGAGGCTCCACCGGCGGAGCCGCCGCCGCAGGCGAGGCCAGATCTTCACCGAAGTCCTCGTCCTCATCCTCGTCGGGCAGGTCAAGATGGTTCGAGCTCATGGGGTGGATCCAGGTTCAGCATCAGGTAACGGTTCAGGTTCAGGTTCAGGGTCGGAATCGGGATCGGCGCCTGCGACGAAATCGCCACCGGTCACAAACTCGCCTACGACCTCCTTGCCCGCCGCTTCATCAAGTACGGCCTCATCAGGGACGGCATCGGCCATGACCGTCTCTTGGGTCATCGGCTCGACCCCATCGGCCTGACCGGCGACCTCATCGCCCTCGAGCGCCAGGGACGGCTGAAGGACCTCGTCGCCTGCCAGGGCAGCAGCCAACTGGGCCTGGAGCGTCGGATGGTCAAGCGTGGGCAACTGGTCGAGGGAAGACAGGCCCAGGTCGTCGAGAAACTGCCGGGTGGTCGCGAAAAGCGCGGGCCTGCCCGGTGCTTCGCGGTGGCCAATCACCTCGACCCAGCCGCGATCCTCCAACTGCTTGAGGATGAGGCTGTTGATAGTGACGCCACGGATGTCCTCCATGTCGCCACGGGTGACGGGCTGGCGGTAGGCGATGATGGCCAAGGTCTCCAGTGCGGCGCGAGTGTACTTGGGCGGTTTCTCGGGATGGAGTCTGTCTAGAAACTCCCGCATGTCGGGTCGGCTCTGAAAGCGCCAGCCGGTGGCGACACTCACCAGCTCTGCGCCGCGCTGCGCCCAATCGTCCTGCAGATCCTGGAGCAAGCTGCGAAGCGTATCGGCACCCAATTCGTCATTGAACAGCACGCGCATCTCGCGCAGCGTCAGTGGCTGGGCCGAACAGATCAGGGCCGTTTCCAGGACGCGCTTGGCATCCGAGGTGTTCATCTTGTCGTGTTGAAGGAAAAGCCTGGGGAGGGCAAGGGTCGCAAAGGACCGGAGCGGGGACAGCCCGCGCTACCCGCGGCGCAGCCCCGATGCCGCAGCGGGTTCGTCCCGCAGGCACAGCCGGGCGCGAGCACCGTCCCGATACAGAAGTCAGGTCAGATTGTAGCCGAGCCCCCTCCCCTCAAACCTCGCCGCCCAACCCCCATGCGGTCAGCGCCGAAGCCAGGTCTGGCGGTGTCGCTGAGGTAAAGACCATGGGCGTCCCGGTCACCGGGTGGATGAACGCCAAACGGTATGCATGCAGGGCCTGACGCACCATGCCTGCCGCAGGCGCACCACCGTAGAGGGCGTCGCCTACCAGAGGGTGACCCAGATGGGCCATGTGCACCCGGATCTGGTGGGTGCGGCCAGTCCGCAAAGTGGCTCGGACGAGACAGCCCGCCTCGGTCCGTTCCCCCGGCCGACCGCCGGAGGCTTGGCCTGTGCCCTCGCCGGCTGGACGGCCTCCATGACCCAGGCAGTCAAACAGGGTGGAGGCCGCCTTGCCGCTCGCACGCGTCAGGTCGACCACCGCCATGCGCAGGCGGTTGACCGGGTCGCGGCCAACGGGCGCCTCCACCTCGCGCTGGGCTGGCCCTTGCCAGTGCCGATGAGCCAGGGCCAGGTACTGGCGCGAGACCTCACGCGCGGCAATGAGCCTGACCAGGGCGTCCATCGTCGTCCTGTCTCGGGCCACCACCATCAAGCCGCTGGTGTCCTTGTCAAGCCGGTGCACGATCCCGGCGCGCGGCAGCAGCGCCGCCCGAGGGTCGCGGGCCAAGAGACCATTGAGAAGGGTGCCACTCCAGTGACCTGGCGCCGGGTGGACGACCAAACCGGCGGGTTTGTCGATCACCAGCAAGTTCGGGTCCTCATGGACCACCACCAGGTCCATCGGCTCGGGCACGAAGGCCTGGCTCTGGGGTGTGGCCCGGAGCTCCACCTCCCCGGCCTGCCCGACGGTCACCTTCTGCGCGTTGCGGCTCGCCGGCTGGCCATTCAAACGCACCGCACCCTCGTCTACCAACTGTTGTAGATAGCTCCGGGAAAACTCGGGAACCAGAGCCACCAGGGCCCGGTCCAGGCGCTGACCGTGGAGTTCAGCCGGGATCACGAAGGCCCTCCATTCGCTGGCCGCTGACTGGTCTACACCCTCGCCCGCCTCATCGGCTCCTTCATCAGGCATGCTGCCTAGGTCAGCCCCGGCGGCGCCTTGGCGATCTCCGACGAGGCGGCCGCCCGGTCTCGCTTCAAGGTCGGGACCAGAGGGGGTGGCCTCTATAATGGTTTGGTTCTTTTTCAAGAGTGAGCCTGCGCAATGCTGCGTGCGAAATTATCGACCCTTCGGCTGGCATGCGCGGTGGGTACCTTGGCCCTGGTCGCAGGCTGCAGCACCCTCAAGGACGATCCTACGACCCAGTGGAGCAACGAGAAGCTCTACGCGGAGGCGCGTGATGAAGCCAGCAACAACGCCTTCGACAAGGCCATCAGCTATTTCGAAAAACTCGAAGGACGCGCTGCTGGCACCCCTTTGGCCCAGCAAGCCCAGCTCGAAAAGGCCTTTACCCAGTTCAAGGCAAACGAACCAGCCCAGGCTCTGGCCACGCTCGACCGCTTCATGCGACTGCACCCGGCCAGTCCTGCGTATGACTATGCGCTCTACCTCAAGAGCCTGGTGAACTTCAATGAGAACGTGGGCTTGCTGGCACTGGTCGGACGCCAGGATTTATCCGAGCGCGACCAGAAGGCCGCGAAGGAGTCGTTTGAGGCCCTCAAGGAACTGGTAGACCGCTTTCCGAACTCGAAGTACGCGCCGGATGCCAAGGCCCGGATGGCCTACATCGTGAACTCGCTGGCCCAATACGAAATCCATGTGGCCCGCTACTATTTCTCTCGCGGCGCCCATGTCGCCGCCATCAGCCGGGCCCAGCAGGCTTTGGTTGACTACGAAGGCTCACCGGCCCAGGAAGAGGCGCTCTACATCCTCTACCGCGCCTACGATGCATTGGGCATGAAAGATCTGGCGAGCGACTCGCGCCGAATCCTCCAGAAGAACTACCCCAACTCGGACTTGATGCGGAGCGGTTTCCAGAAGGAAGGCTCTCCGTGGTGGAAGCTCTGGTAAGTCACCCTTCGGCGGCCTACTAGGCACCAGAGTCCGGGGTTCCCTGCGCCATCAGGTCCGTCAGGGCTGCCGCGTAGTCAGCCGGCGTCGCCAAGCGCCGCATCGGCGGCAAAGCCGCCAGCAGCCGGCGGCCATAGCCCATGGTCAGGAGGCGGTTGTCGCACACCACCAGTACCCCGCGGTCCTGCTCGCTGCGTATCAGGCGACCAGCGCCCTGCTTGAGAGCGACCGCGGCTTCGGGCAGGCTGTAATCGCCAAAGGCACTGCGGCCCTGCTGCTCGAGCCGACGAGAGCGCGCCTCCACCAGCGGATCGCCCGGCGGAGGGAAGGGAAGCTTGTCAATCACCACGAGTTGCAGTGCGTCACCTGGTACGTCGACCCCCTCCCAGAACGAGGCCGAGGCCACCAGCACGCAACCGGGCTGGCCGTGGGCCTGTCCCTCGCGGAAGCGCTCCATCAACCGGCGCTTGGGCCACTGCCCCTGCACCAGGACTTCCACCGAAGGGTTCCCTTCAAAGTGCACTTGTAGGGCCTCGCCAATCGCCCGCAGGGCACGCAGGGTGGTGGTCAGCACCAGGGTGCGTCCTCCCAACCGCTGGGCACCCTGCGCTGCAATATCCGCGACGCGGTTGCTGTGCGTGGGGTCGCTTGGACGGGGAAGCCCCGGCGGCAGGTAGAGGCCCGCCTGCCGCCCGTAATTGAAAGGACTGCCGACACGCAGCACTTGCGCATCTTCCAGCCCGCAAGGCTCGGTGAACCAGCGCAGGCGCGGATCGTCGCCCAAGGTGGCGGAGGTGAAGATCCAGGCGCGGCGGGAGGGTTCGTAGCTCTCGTGGTCTGGCCGATCAGCCTCCTGCACGACCTCGGGTGATTTGGAATGTGCGGGCGTGCTCTGGTCGTCATCAGACCAAGGCAGCCCGTCATAGTCGCCAGACTCTTGCGCACTGAGCCAGTCATCCAGGCCGGCATCGAGGTTGCCGGACGCAGTTCTGCGGCCGGGAGCACTGTCTGAAACATCGGATCGACCTGCACGGCCCAGCATCTTGCTGCGCACCGCGTCGGCGATGTCCAGCGGAGACTCCACCATGCGAAGCTGCTGACCCAGATCGATCCACCGCACCGAGCCCGTCTCGCAGGGTCCGGCAAAGCGCCCCGCACGCTGGGCCAGGGCGGCCGCACGCTCATGGAGACGCTGGAAGTCTGGCGCGATCTCGCTCACCGTGTCGAGCGCGTCCATCGCCGCCAGACACGCCTCGGCCACGTCGCGCAAGCCGTCGTCCCATGCCTGCGTATCGGTGCCCTCGGGGGTGGCGGTATTCCACGCCAGGCGGCCACCGCCTGCTCCCCTCCCCGCGGCAAGGCGCAGGTCGCGAGCGGCGCGCTCGACCTGCGACGCGACCTGCTGCCAGTCGACGAGCCCGCGCGCCAGTTGCAAGCCGGCACCAAGCAGGTCACGGCAGAAATCGAGCAGCTGGCTGGTGGCCAATTGCACCCCCAAGAACTGGACGCCGGTTTCGTTCAGCTGATGGGCCTCGTCGAAGATGGCCACCCGCACAGTGGGCAGCAGTTCAGCCATGCCAGACTCCCGCACCGCCAAATCGGCGAAGAACAGGTGGTGGTTCACCACCACCACATCGGCAGCCAGTGCCTCACGGCGCGCTGCATGCACATGGCAGCCCTTGAAGCCCGGGCACTGGGAGCCCAGGCAGTTCTCGCGGGTTGAGGTGACCAGTGGAATGACGGGAGATCGCTCGTCAAGGCCCGAAATTTCGGCCAGGTCGCCGGTGCGGGTGGACTGCGCCCAGGTCTCGATCCGGGCCAGGGTCTGCACGGCCCGCCGATCCGGCAGGTGGGCGTCCTCGCGGGCCAGCGCCAGACGGTGACTGCACAAATAGCTTGCCCGCCCTTTGAGCAGCGCAATCCGCAGGGCCAGGCCCAAGGCGTCGACCAGACGGGGAAGATCACGACCAAAGAGTTGGTCCTGCAGGGTCTTGGTCGCGGTGGACAGCAGCACCCGCTCGCCAGAAAGGAGCGCCGGCACCAGATAGGCAAAGGTCTTGCCCACGCCGGTACCGGCCTCGACGACCAGAGCGCCCCCGGTCTCAATCGTCTGCGCCACTGCCAGGGCCATCTCGGTCTGGGCCGCACGGGGCTGGAACTGTTCGGTCGTCCGGGACAGCACGCCACCCTCGGCAAAGACGGCGTCCACCCAGGCCTCTAGGCTGTCGCGGGCGCTCCCGGCGTCCGTGCCAGCAGACCCGTCATCCGCAGCCAAGCGGCTCCGCGGCACCGGGGCCTGCGGACCGCCGGGTAAGCCGGCGGCTTGCTCGGTCATGCAGGTTCTTTCGGATCCAGGGCCAGCTCTAGCCTGGCGATCTGGTCGCGCAAGGCCAAGCGGCGTTTCTTGAGCCGGCGCAGGGTCAGGTCATCTCCGCCGCCCTGCGCCAGCGCGTGGTCGATCAGGGCGTCCAGATCGCCATGCTCCATGCGCAGCTCAATCAGCCGGCGCTGCGGCGAGTGCAGGTCAAAGGCAATGTCGGGCGGCAGGGCCATAGTCAGACTGTAGCGCGAGGCTGCCGCTTAACGGGGCGGCGGCAGGTCGCTCGCAGGTGGCTTGCTTCGGCCAGCCTGGCGCTGGCGAACCTCCGCCTTGTGTGCCTCCGCCTGGCGGACGCGCTCCTGGTGGGCAGCTGCGTTGGCACGCGCCTGCTCCGCACTGATACGGGCCGAGGCGGGCTTGGCCCGGGCTTGCTCCGTTTTGCCGGATGGGGCAGCTTTGGTCCGGGATTGCTCCGGGCTGCTGGAGGGAGCCGCTTTCGCACGGGCTTGCTCCGGGCCGTTGCTGGACGGGGCGGCCTGGCGAGCCTGGGACGGCCGCGCCCTGGGCGCCACCGCCATTGCGTCAGGAGCTGAAGCTCCAGGCTCCGCCGATCGGGCCTGCCGGGGGGTACCGCTCGGGCGCGGCCCGCTCGCCTTCGCGGCGGCGCGGGCCTCGCGGCTTTCCTGCTCCGAGGCGGCACGCGCTCGCCGTTCGGCGGCATCGGCCTCAGCATCAGAGGCCTTGCGCTCGAGCCGCAACATCTGCTCGCTGCTGCGATTCCGACGGTCCAGATCGTTCAGGACCCGCTCTTGGCGGTCCAACTCGGCCAATTGCACCTGCCATCGCCTGCGCACACCCTCCACACAGCCAGTGACTACGAACCGGGTCCGGCACTCGTCTTCTTCTTGGCTGAGAGCCTGAGTCACGCGATCACGTTCGGCCTTGAGCCGTACTCGCTCAGCGGTCAGATCGAGCCCGCTGACAACTTGGCCCGAGGCTCCGACCACAGAGAGGAGAGCCAAGCTGGCGAACAGCACGTGACGCAGCGGGCGCATCAAGTGCAAGGGCCTGGGACGACTCAACGCAAACACGGCACTCATGTGAGCCGAGTGTCGACCACCCGCCGCTCCTCGGCCATGAATTCGGCCGACTGCATTTCGTTCAGACGGGACGCGGTGCGCGGAAACTCATGCGACATCGGCCCCTGGGTATAAAGCTGCTCGGGCGGTACCGCAGCGGACATGATCAGCTTGACCCGTCGGTCGTAGAGCACATCCACCAGCCAGGTGAAGCGCCGGGCCTCCGAGGCCATGCTCACTGGCATCTGCGGTACGTTGGACAACAGCACTGTGTGGAACTGGCTCGCGATCTCGAGGTAGTCGTTCTGTGAGCGCGGCCCTCCGCACAGAGCGCGAAAATCAAACCACACCAGGCCGCCGGCTTTGCGCAAGGACTGGATCTGGCGGCCTTCGATGTGCAGCACCGGGGACTCGTCCCGGGCCTCGGCCAGCTGGCTGAAAGCGGCGTTCATTGCAGCGTCTGCGTGCGGCCCCAGGGGGGTGTGATAGAGCTGAACGCGTTCGAGGGTGCGGCGTCGGTAATCGGTGCCGTTGTCGACGTTCAGGACTTCGAGCCGCTCGTTCAGGAGCGCAATCGCCGGCAGGATGCGGTCTCGGTGGAGGCCGTTGGGGTAGAGGTCGTCGGGCCGGAAGTTGGAGGTGGTGACAAAGCCCACACCGTTTGCGAACAGCGAATCCAGCAGCCGGTGCAAGATCATTGCGTCGGTGATGTCGGCCACATGAAATTCGTCAAAGCAGATGAGGCGGTAACGCTTGGAGATGCGTTCGCCCAGGACCTGCAAGGGATTTTGTGTGCCCTGCATCTCGGCAAGCTCGCGGTGCACCTCACGCATGAACTCGTGGAAGTGCAGCCGGGTCTTGCGCTTCAACGGGACCGCATTGAAGAAGCAGTCCATGAGGAAGCTCTTGCCGCGCCCCACCCCGCCGAACATGTAGACCCCGCGGGGGATGGCAGGCCGGTTGATCAACTTCTTGAGGGCATTGGATCGAGCGCTCTTGAAATGCGCCCACTCCTGGGCGCAGCGCTCCAGCGCGTCCACCGCGCGCAATTGCGCGGGGTCGCTCTGATAGCCCCGCGTGCTCAGCTCGGCCTCGTAGGCCGCCCGTACGCCGGTGACAGGGGGAACTGCACTCACCTTGCGGCCGCGGCGATGCTGCGCGCGCTCAGAAGTTGAGCGTGCGCTTGTCCACCGCCAGCGCGGCCTCTTTGGTGGCCTCCGAAAGCGACGGGTGGGCGTGGCAGATGCGGGCGATGTCCTCGCTAGACGCACGGAACTCCATGGCGACCACCGCCTCGGCGATCAGCTCGGAGGCCATGGGACCCACGATGTGGACGCCCAGGATCTCGTCGCTGGCGGCATCGGCCAGGAACTTGACCATGCCGGTGGTGTCGCCCAGTGCGCGGGCGCGGCCGTTGGCCAGGAAGGGAAAGGTGCCGGCCTTGTACTTGACGCCGTCGGCCTTAAGCTGCTGCTCGGTGCGGCCGACCCAGGCGATCTCGGGGCTGGTGTAGATCACCCAGGGAATGGTGTTGAAGTTGACATGGCCATGCTGTCCGGCAATGCGCTCGGCCACCGCCACACCCTCTTCTTCGGCCTTGTGCGCCAGCATCGGGCCACGCACCACATCGCCCACCGCCCAGACGCCGGGCAGGTTGGTGCGGCAGTCGGCGTCGACAACGATGGCGCCGCGCTCGTCGAGCTGCAGGCCTACGCTTTCGGCATTGAGGCCGATGGTGTTGGGCACGCGGCCGATGGACACGATCAGCTTGTCGGCCTCAATCGCCTGCGCCTCGCCCTTGGCGTTGGTGTAGGCCACCGACACGCCCTTGGCGCCGTTCTTGATTTCGCCGACCTTCACGCCCAGCTCAATCTTCAGGCCCTGCTTGTCAAAGGCCTTTTTGGCCTCTTTAGCGATTTGCTCGTCGACTGCGCCCAGGAAAGTGGGCAGGCCTTCGAGGATGGTGACCTCGGCGCCCAGGCGGCGCCAGACCGAGCCCATTTCGAGGCCGATCACGCCAGAGCCGATCAGGACCAGCTTCTTGGGGACTGCTTCGATGCGAAGCGCGCCGTCATTGGACAGCACATTCTTCTCGTCGAAAGGCACGCCCGGCAGCGCGCGGGCGTTCGAGCCGGTGGCCACAATGACCTGCGTGGCGACCAAGGTCTCTTCAGCGGCACCTGCGACTTTAATCTCGTAGCCGCCCTCGGCAGCCTTCACGAAGCTGCCGCGACCATGGAAGAAGGACACCTTGTTCTTTTTGAGCAGATACAGGATGCCGTCGTTGTTCTGCTTCACGACGGCGTCCTTGCGGGCCAGCATCTTGGCCACGTCCATCTTCACATCCTTGGCGGTGATGCCATGGTCTGCGAAATGGTGGTTGGCGTGGTCAAAGTGCTCGGACGATTGCAGCAGCG
>Ga0164293_10002003_pt1 | contig 17247 bp, 11 predicted proteins | sample GEODES118metaG_FD_111487 | JGI IMG/M metagenome (GOLD analysis project Ga0164293, IMG submission 111487) | Eutrophic lake water microbial communities from Lake Mendota, Wisconsin, USA - GEODES118 metaG | ecosystem: Environmental > Aquatic > Freshwater > Lake | place: USA: Lake Mendota...
GATGGTTTCAAGGTAGAACTGAATTTGGTGCAAGAGCATTGGGTAATCGTTCTATATTAGGTAATCCACATTTGTCCGACATTAGAGATAGAATTAATAAGGTAGTCAAAAAGAGAGAGATGTTTAGACCATTTGCTCCATCGGTTACAATTGAAGATTATCAAAAGTATTTCCTATCAGAAGAAGATGTCCCTTATATGAATCAGGTTGTCAAAGTTAAAAAGGATGTAAACATTCCGTCAGTAACGCATGTTGACAATTCTGCAAGGATACAGACACTTAAAAGAGAAGATAATCCACTTTACTATGACTTACTTAAAGAGTTCGAAAAACTAACAGGAACACCTATTCTATTGAATACATCATTTAATTTAAAAGACCACACAATGACAAATGACCCACAAAAAGCAATATGGACATTTTTAAATTGTGATATGGATTATTTGGTTTTGGGTAAGTTTTTAATAAGTAAATAATTATTAGTACATAAACATATAAAATGGCAAACGAATTTCAATTATTTGATGGTAAAAACTTATCATCATTATTTAAAGATATATACGAAAATCAACAAAACAAAAAGAAAAACATTTCTGAATTAATAGAATCATTGAGAAAATTAATTCGTAATGTGGGTGAAGCAACCGTTATTGCACCTATCATAAAAGATTTAATTGAGGTATCGGTTAAAAACGATGACCACTTAATTAAACTCGCAACAATAGGTCAAAGACTTGCAGCTGCAGAAGCAAAGGGTATTGGTGAAGATGGTTGGTTAAGTGAAAACGAAAAAGCACAATTACTTGCAGATATGGAAGATACCATAAACGCAGTAGAAGAAAAAGCTAAAGAAAAAATGGTTGATTTGGAAATTGAAATTGAAGAAATTAAAACCAAATTATAATGGCATATAATCCAAGCAATACTATAAAACAGGAAGTAAATGAGGAAGAAAGACAGGAATCAAAACCCGTAAAAGCCTTTCTAGCATCGGTTGATAAAGTATTTAAATCCGCTGATGATTTTTTAAAGCTTGAAACGGAGGATGATAAGGTATTGATATATAATGATAACAAAAAATTTGCAGATAAGGATGCAAGATTTTATGGTGCAATAACTTTTTTATCGGAAGATACAATTAAAGGAAAAGCATACGCATATCCATTTGATAAAAATAATTTTACATTTCCGATATCAGGTGAAAGTGTAATAATATTATCTATAAATGATAAAGAACATTTTTATTTACCATATACAATTACACAATATCCAAATTACAGAGAAGATTATAAAACATCAAAAGCGAGCTCCCAAAAAGAATTAAATGAGGAAGGTAAAGGTGGCTCTTCAAAAGATTATAATCAAACCAAAGAAACAGGAATAGCAAATAAAAAACCTTCTGAATCGAAATCAAAGCAATCTAAATATAATAAGGTAGAAACTATTAAATTTTTAAAACCAAAAGAAGGTGATAGTATATTGAGTGGTAGAGTTGGTAATACTATTAGATTCTCAGAATTTTTTTTAACCGAAGATGATAAGACATCATCACCTGGAATATTCATTCGTAATAAACAAAACCCAGAATTTGATTCAAAACCAATTGGTGAGTTAGTAGAAGAGGATATAAATAAAGATGGTACATCGGTATATATAACATCAGGTAAAATAAAAATTCCATTTAAAGAAACTATTAAAAAAACAAAAATTGGATTTAAAGATTACCCAGCATCTGATAAATTAAAGGGAGACCAATTGTTTATAAATTCCGATAGAATAGTACTTTCGGCCAAAGCTAGTGAGTTTATTATTTATGGTAAAGGAAATACCGGTGTAATAACCGATGGTCAATATTCAATAGATGCGGAAAAGGAGGTGTATGTTCATAGTAATAATAATGTAACGATACATTCCGCAGGCGCTAATCAAATATTTTTAAATTCGGAAAATGGTAGTGTTTATTTGGGAAAAAACACAGGAGCAGGTGATGCAGGTGCACCCGTACAAAAAATGGTATTGGGTGGAGAATTAGTAAAACTTATGGGTGAATTAATAGATGCTATAAAACAACAATCATATTTAACACCATCAGGAACTTCAGGCGTTGGCCCGTTAAACATATCTGCATTTGATTCTGTAAAAAATAAATTAAATACTTTATTATCTGCTAAAAATTATTTAAGTAAAAACTAATGGGAATAAATCTTAGCAAAAATGTAATTGCAAATTTAAGAAAGGGAAGAGCTCCATCTAAAAGTTGGTCTGATTTTCTTATTAATATGACCATTGATATGGCTGAGAACAAATTAATTCTTTTAGGAGGACTCGGTATAAAAGCTGCAACATCCAAAACAGGTTCGGAAGTTGCAAGTGAATTTGTATCAAAGGCCGCTAATATAGCAAACTTAGCATTCTTTTCGAAATCATTGATAGAGGAATATGATAATGTTATAAGAAATGGTGGTAAAACAATTTTAGGTGGTGTTAAAGTAAAAAGTGGAGATAAAATAGCTGCAACAACATTATTAACAACAATATTGACTGCAACTAATGCATCAACTACCGGTGATTTATTGAGAGATATAGGCCCTGCAATACAACTTTATTGGGCAGGTGCGAAATTAGAAGATGGGCCAACGGTTCCAAGTATACCATGTTTCGGTACTTTAAAAAATATAACAACCAATGTTGCAATTAATTTATCTCCTGGTGTATGGGTTCCAATATCAGTTTTACCCAATTCATCGTATTCTCCATTTTTATTAAGTTTTATCACATCAGCGATGGTACATATGTTGACGGTTGGTGGATTTTTTCAATGTACATGCCAATACCCACCACCAGCACCACCTGCACCTGGATTTTTACCTTGGGTGGGATATTTGGTTCCACCGATAACAAATCCAACGGCCACACTTAAAGGAATTAGTAATGTTGAAATTGCAATGGCGGCCGCCGGTAAAGTGGCAGATATTGGAATAACACTAGCGGAAACGAATTCAGTAAACGATGCTTTAACATCGGTGATAAATACAACTGCGGATGCAAAGGTTAAGGCCGCAGCAGAGGCCATTAAAAATGATAATGCTAAAGCAATGGCTGATGCCGGTATGGCATTAAATCCAACATTGAGTAAATATACATCGACAAAAACTATTACATTAGGGTAAATTAAAACTTTCAATATTTATTAAAAACAATTATTATGGATTCGAAATTATTAGTCGGATTAATCAAAGAAGTTGTAAAAAACGAAGTTAAACAACAAGTCAAAGAAGAATTGGCTAAATTGATTAAATCTGGTGCAGTTACATTAAACTCACAAAAGAAAACATCTACTCCATCATTAAGAGAGATGACAGAAGTTACACCTACACCGGTTAGAAGGCAACAACCTGTGTATGAACAACCCGTTCAAAGACCACAAAGGGAATTTTCAAAAGACCCAATGATAAATGAAATTCTAAATGCAACACAACCATTTACATCGGCACAACGTGTTGAGGGTGGTGCACCAGGAATGGGTGGTAGTGTATTAGATATGTTACAACCACAAATGAGTGTAGATTCGGAAGGTTGGGAAACGATGGATTATAGAGAATCGGGTGTTCCTCAAAATATTCCACAACAATTGGAATCAACCGGTGACGGATTACAAGATGCTACAATAAAAGCATTGACAAGAGATTATAGTGAATTAGTAAAGAGATTTAAATAATGGCAATAGAATTAGGCAGAGTTAATGTAACCGATTTAGCTGAAAATAATTATAAGGTATTGGGAATAGGTGTAAATACAAGTTCCGATAAGAATGGTATTTTTTCTACCAATTACTCTACTTTATCGCAAGCTAAAAGTAATTTAATTAACCTAATTATGACAAGGAAGGGTGAAAGAGTAATGCAACCAGAGTTTGGATGTGATATTTGGAAATTAATATTTGAACCAATAATACGTGATGATATAGATTCTAAAATAGAATTTACAATAAACGAAGCCGTAAACAGATGGTTACCATATTTAAATATAGACGAAATAATATTTGATTACGATGATGCATCAATTGATAAGCATGTAATATCTTTGGATATAACATTTTCATTGATATCAAACTCAAATATGAAAGATTCATTGAATATAGAAATTAAACAATAAATAAATGGCACTTAAACCTTTAGATAAAAGTTGGAAAAATAATAAAAAGGATATCAATTATGTTGGTAAAGATTTTGCTACATTAAAGCAAAACCTTATAGATTTTACTAAGACATATTTTCCAAACACATATTCCGACTTTAATGAATCTTCACCTGGTATGGTATTTGTTGAAATGGCATCATATATAGGTGATGTTTTATCATTTTATCAAGATACACAATTAAAAGAATCATTACTATACCATGCAACCGAAAGAAAAAATGTAATGTCAATTGCACAATCTTTTGGATATAAACCAAAAGTAACTGCACCAGCAGTGACAACTATGACGGTTTATCAATTAGTTCCATCAACCGGTATAGGTGCATCAAACCAACCAGATTCCAGAATGTATTTAAAAATAAAAGAAGGAATGGAGGTTGCAGGTAAAAATGGTGTTGTTTTTAGAACAACCGATGGTATTGATTTTGCAAACGAAGTTGATAGAGAAATAGATGTTTATGAAAGAGCTACTAATACAGGAGAACCTATTTTATATTTAATAACAAAAAAAGTAAAAGCAATATCTGCTAACAGAGTATCTAAAACCATTGGGCCAGTTGTTGATATAGAATATCCTACTATAACAATAAATGATACAAATGTTATAGAAATAACATCGGTTGTGGATGATTTGGGAAACAAATATTATGAAGTTCCGTATTTAGCACAAGAAAGTATATTTGTTGAAAAACCAAATACACAAGCCAATTCGGAATCATATGCAACATCAAGTATAGTCCCATATGTTTTAGAAGTTCAAAAAGTACCTAGAAGATTTTCTACTAAAATAAATTCGGATAATACAATAGATTTACAATTTGGCAGTGGTGATGTATCTATGCCGGACGAACAAATATTACCTAATACAAAAAATGTAGGATTAGGTTTAGCCAATTCTGTTAATAGATTAAATCAGGGAATAGACCCATCAAATTTTTTAAAAACAAATACATTTGGAATATCTCCTATAAATAGAACATTAACTATAACCTATTTAACAGGTGGTGGAATAGATGCAAATATAAATCAAGGTGAATTAACTATTATAAATAAAATAGAATATGACGAAGATTTATTATCATTAGAAGCAGAGTTATTACAAACATATCAAGCTGGTAAGGAATCAATTGCCGTTGAGAATTTAGAATCTGCAGTGGGTGGTAGAGGTGCTGAAAGTATTGAGGAAATTAGACAAAATGCATTAGCAACATTTGGTTCTCAAAATAGAGCAGTAACTAAACAAGATTATATTATTCGTGCATTATCGATGCCTGAACGATATGGTAGTGTTGCAAAGGTATATGTTTCACAAGATGGTGAAATTGATAATAATTCTCCTGCATCAATACTAGCCAATCCAAATACATTATCCGAATTTACAAATTTGGTGGATTCAATTAAAAATTTAAATAAATCGGATATACAAAAAGAATTGACAAAATTCTTATCGCAAAAGAAAACTGCAATAAGTGAAGTAAACAATCCATTTGCAATTAATATGTATGTATTAGGATATGATGGTAATAAAAAACTAACAAATTTAAATCAAGCAATCAAACAAAATCTTAAAACTTACATAGGTGAATATAGAATCATCACAGATGCTATAAATTTAATTGATGGATTTATTGTAAATATTGGTTTAGATTTTGAAGTAGTTTGTTATTCAAATTATAATAAAAGAGAAGTTCTTGCAAATTGTTTAAATGAGATGCAGGAATATTTTAATATAGATAATTGGACATTTAATAAACCAATAAACATTTCAGAAATAGAATTAATACTTGCAAATGTAGAAGGTGTAATGAGTGTACCATCGGTTAAGATAGTTAATCTATGTGCACAGGATGGAACATATGCACCAAATGATTATAATATAGATGAAGCAACGAGAGGAAAGATTGTCTACCCTTCCTTAGACCCTTGCATCTTCGAAGTAAAATATCCTAACAAAGACATAAAAGGGAGGGCCATATAATGCATAAATTTTTCACATCATCATTTGACGCAAGTGTATATCTTCAACAACCCGAACAAAATACGGGTAGAGATGAGATATTAGAAATAGGTAAACTTTATTATGGTTCTAACGAAGTGGCTTCTGCCAAAGATATAGCAAGAACTTTAATTAAATTTCCAATTACACAAATTTCTCAATCAATTGCAGAAAGTATAGGAACAGGAAGTTATTCCGTTTTCTTAAATCTTAAATCTGCAAATTCCGAAGAACTTCCGTTGGAATATTCAATATTTGCAAATGCAGTTTCACAAAGTTGGACAATGGGAACCGGAACAAAATTTGATAACATAACATCGGATGGTGTTAGTTGGAAATATAAGAATGGTTCTACATCCACAACATGGCAAGAGAATACCGATGGTGGTTCTGCCGTTTTTGCAGCAGGTACAACCGGTTCGGCTAATGCAGAGGGTGGTACTTGGTATATTACAGGTTCGGCAACACAATCATTTAATAATGAACCAGATGATGTTAGAATGGATGTGACTAATTTGGTTAGAATGTGGGTTGGTGGTTCTTTACCAAATAATGGATTTATAATTAGACATTCAATAGATGCAGAAAATGATATACAAGATTATGGTGTATTAAAATTCTTTTCAAAAGAAACAAATACAATATATGAACCTAAATTGGAAATCGTTTGGGATGATAGTATATTTACAACAGGCTCATTATTACCAATTACAGGTTCATCATCGGAGGATGCATTAGAAAATAGTAAAATTATTGTAACGGATTTACAAAAACAATATGCAGAAAATATTAAAACAAAAATAAGAGTTAAGGGTAGAGATTTATTCCCATCAAAATCATTTAGTACGGGTTCTTTTGAATACGACCAATCCAAATATTTACCAACATCATCTTATTATCAAATAGAAGATTATAGAACAAACGAAATTATTATTCCTTTTGGAGAATATTCAAAATTAAGTTGTGATTCAAAATCAAATTATTTTTATTTAGATACGGCAACATATCCAATTAATAGAGTTTATAAATTAAAATTAAAAGTGGTAAAAGATGGTGTTACAAAAATAATTGACGATAAATTAACTTTTGAAATAATATAAAATGGCATTCACATCAATAGAGGCAATTGCACAAAAGTTAGAAGATGATAGAAAAGAAAGATTGGAATCTATACTAATAGTATCCGGTTCAGAAGCTATTGCTAAAAATAAATATAATATTACGGTTGTAGATGATACAAATGTAGCATCTTCATTGATATTTAAAGAATTGAAAAAAGATAAATATGATGAGGAAGAATTATTAAAAGCAATAGATGTAAATGTTACAGAACTAAAACCAAATATTCCCAAACCAAATAGAGATTTAGTTCCGAAACCATTATATGATGAAGAACTTGTTAGGGTAGAAGATTTGAGAAAAGAAGTTGAGAGATTGAATTTAGTAGAAGCAGAATTAAACACAAAAATTGGTGCATTGGAAACGACTATATTAAGTTTAACAAACGAAAAATTAATATTAGACCAAACTAATGATATATTGGTAAATCAATCAAATACATTGGGTGAAACGATAGGTGATTTTGCAACACAAATTCAAACGGCACTACAAAAATCGGTTGAAGAATCTATTTTAAGAGCATCATTACAGGCACAAAATAGTGGATTTAAAGCACAAATCGAGGCATTAATTAAACAGATTGATTCATTAAATGCAATTATTAAAGGTTTACAATCTCAACTTGGTGCGGTACAAAATCAATCGGCAATTACACAAGGTACACAGGCACAAGCTATGGCAGCAGGTGCGGATGTTGTTAATGAGGTAGTAATTGTTAAAGTAAAAGATAAAACGGAAGAATCTAAACCTGTAATATGGGGTAAAATAAGAGCAAGTGGTGGAAATAAATTTGTTAATGGAGATTATGTTGATTTTACAAATAATGATAAAAAACCAGTTACAATTAATATTTCATTTACACCAGTTACACCCAATATGTCAATATTTAGTGTAGACCAAAATTCATTTAGTTTAGGTGCAGGAGAACAAAAACAAGTTAAACTTATTATAAATGAAGGCCCTGCAGGTGGCCGTGGTGGAGTGAATAGTAGAAAGAAATTTATTGGTTGGTCAGGTACCGCAGACCACAAAGGTGGTAGTATGAAAGTATCGGTAGTAAGAGATGGTGGTAGTACAAAAGATAAAACATATGAAACAGGATTTACCAAAACACATCCTGATTCGTTTTAATATTTTAATTTATGGCAATTAAAAAATATACAAACTTTGAAGCAGTAAATGCTAAAACTGAAAATGAAGGTAAATATCTTCAATTGGATGACCAATTTATTGTTACAAAAAATGAAATACAAGAAACCGATTTTGGTGAATGTAAATACGATGTTATGGAAGTATCTGTCTATGATATTAATAATAATTTATTACCTCATAAAACAGGTAACAATGTTGCTTATATAAAAACGGGTGATATTAAAAATTATATGTATAATATTACCAACAAAGGTGGCAATAAAGAGTTGGCAATTGATATTGAAAAATTATTAAATGACTTAGGATTTACAAATGGTATTCTTAAAGTTAATATAAATTTTGTAAGATATAGAGTAGGAACAGAAAATGAATCTACTAGGGTTTGGATTCAACAAATATCACCTTCAAGAGAAGAAATTAGAATTCTTCCTTTAAAAACAAAAGATGATAATATAAATAAAATAACAAAAAAAGAATTTACTAATATTAATAATTTAAGCAAAGATTTTAAATATTATAAAAAAAACATATTAGACTCATTAGATGATTTTGAAATGAAATCTCTAACTACCATAGATGATATTATGGTAAACAAATTTGGAAATGATTTCATTGATATATTAAGAAAAGATTTTGGTTTAAGAGATTTTAAAGCATTTAGAACTAGAATATTTGAAAATTTTAGAGAAAGTATAAAACATTGGTTAAACAATAAATACTATGATATCGGTGACTCTACATTTGGCCAATCATCGGAAATACGATTTATAGATTGTGAACAATACGATTTTCAATTTTTATTAAATGATATGAAAAATATATTAAACAATTGTATATCGTTTAATATAAAAGTATTGAAAAAAAGAAGTGTTCAATATAATGTTGTACCAAAAGAATTTGCTGTTGTTGAATTAAGAAAGAATATTAAAAACACAATAGATTCATTTATTACATTTGAAGAAAAGAAAAAAACAGTGTTTAGGCCGGACTTATATGATTTGAAACGAATTGTAAAACCTATTAATGATTTGAACCGAAATAAAACTGCGGTTGAACCAATAATACAGGAACCACCTATAACAATATCACCAATTGAAATTACTTTGCCAATTAAAGAAGAACCAGTATTAATTAAACCAACACCGGAACCAATAATGATTCAACCAGCACCGGAACCAATAATGATTCAACCAGCACCTGAACCAATTACTGCCGTTGAACCGATATCTACACCATCAATTGGAGGTGGGGGTGGTGGTAGTATCTACCGAGAATATGATACATTAGATAGACAGAATTTGGCAGATGGGGGTATGGGTAGAGAACGAATGGAATTTCAGTAATATAAGATATTTATATAAAACAAATAAATAGTGCAATCAGTAAATAATGATTTATTCGACAATGGATTTGGGGGATTACCTGTAAATCCGGCCTACGATGGTGGTATATATGAAGCATATCCACCACTCAATCCAGGCGGAGGAGGTGGAGGTGGGGGTTATACACCACCTGTACCTGTTAATCCAACATTTGTACCACCATCGGCCGTTCAAAATGATTTAACTCGTGCACTTAAAATAAAATTAATTAATGCAGATGGAATAGCCGGAGAATTTTTTGAAGATGAGATTTCTAAAGGAATAACAACATCTACTGAAATAGTATATTCACCATCTATAACATTTGGTAATAAAAGAACTTACAAAGTTGTATCAGAGGGATATGTATCTAAAAATTATTATGAATTAGAAATAGTTAAAAAATATCAAGACCCCATAATTGTAGCAGAACCAATTACATCATCGATTGATTATTCATGGACATATGATATCAATATAAATGCGGCATCGACCATGTTTAATGGTATGGGTGGTTATTCAAATTTAAGTTACAACTATAATCCAAATTATTATAATTTTAATTATGATTATAATAGAGTACCAACATCGACACCAATTACTTCCAACGAATCTTCTTTCACCGAACAATTGGTTGTTAAAAAATATTTATGGAATGGTGATGTATATGTACAAGAATTAGTAGAACCACAACCTAGTGTTGATGGTGTAGTTTCACTTACATTTGAATTTCAAACATCCGGCGGCATTAACCCAATAGATGTAAGAAACCCAATAGATTTACTAATACCATCTGTACAATATGGTATTTCATTTGGAAGTAATTTTCCAATAGAAGCTTCATCTTATTATTTAGAATATCAAATAGTATCAAATACAAACGATATTATTGATACTGGAGAAATTAATATTTCTGATAATGCGACAAATCGTATTAATTCTGATAAACTTACAGATGGTAAAGTTATTTTCCATGTAAAAAATAGAAATATAACCGATTCATCACTTATTCAAAGAACACCATTGATAGATGGGTTATCAACACCAACGGTATATTGGTCACCTGAACATCTTATAAAGGATTTTAAAAATATTAATTATTCAATATTAAATGAGAGACCTACAAGTTTTGAAATACCAGCCAGAGAATTAAAAAATGATATAGTTGTTTTTTTAACATTTGAAAAAGAAGTTAAGTTTTCAAGTCCAACAATAGAGTTATCACAAAATCAATATGATGTTCGAATAAAAGAATCTGATACGGAAGTTGAATTTACTATATCTTTTGCAACTCAAAATGCAACAGAGGTATTAGTTTACTTATCTCCTGAAAAAACATTAAGGGTACCGGCCTTCCAAAAATTTGTTCAATTATTCTTTAAAAAAGATTTTGCGGAAGAGTATGGTTCTAAAAAATTAATATTTGTACCGATAAGTCAAAATTATGGAACAGGTAATAGAGTTGAGGTAATAGTAAATTTTATAGCTGTAAATGATTATCCATCAATTGTAGATGTTGAATTTGCAGATATGATTGACGTACCGGCATTTTCTGACTTTAATATAGAATATGGTGTAATATATAATACATTCTCAGCTACTAGTGTTGATGTTTATTTAAAATTAAAAGATGGGTCTCGTACTGGATTATTTCAAAATCAACCGAAAACAGGTGATTTAAAAATAAATTTAAAAACGTTAAGAGAAAACTATCCACAATGGGCAGGTAGTGACAATATTACTTTAATATTAATACCATACAATAGAAACGGGGCCGAAGAATTAATTGGTAATGAATATGAAGTATCTACTAAATTAGTTTTACCTACCATTGAATTGGATGAGAATATAATAGGAACTGCTTTATTTGATTCTTTTTATGAAAAATTAAAAATTATTGAACCGGATAAAGATAGTAAATATTTATCACATCTTGCAAATTTTGGTAACAATGAACAAATATTAATTTCTTCTTGGGAAAATGATGATTGGAGTTTATCTAAAAAAGGAGAAGATGAATTAGGAAATGTTATTGTAACCGATAAAGTTGAATCGGTAATATTAAAATTATATTCACCTTTACCGGCAGTTGTTACGGAAAACTCTACGTTTTGGATTACAAAATTAATGAGCAATCCTTTAATAGAAACTGTAATATTAAATGACCAGGCTAATTTACAATGTCCTCCATTAAAGGGGCCTAATTTTGATATAGATGTTGATTTTGTAGGTGGTAAATCTACCAATTATGAATCGTTAGATGATTTAATATTAAGTGGGTCTACATCTTCTACGGAATTAATATCTACTTATTTGAGTTCATCTTTAATGAATACGGATGAATTAAATATAGAATACGTTAGTGGTTCTGAGTATATTTGGAATAATTTTGTACATTTTAGTTCAGCAGATGAGAGAGTAAATAATTTTGTATACAAAGTTCAGTTAATAGAAAAATACGAAGAATTAATTAATAATGCAATTGGGGATTCAATAGCAGAGGATAATGAAATAGAAAGACAAAGAATTAAAAAAGAACAAATAATTCAAGGGTTTGATGGATTTGAAAAGTTTTTATATACATCGTCATCTTTAAGTTGGCCATACAATGGAAATGTTAGAAGATTGAGTACATCATATGAAGTACGAGTTTGGTATGGTAACATAACGGAATCAGCACAGGATTTTGATAATATGAATCAAAATTATATTAAAAATAATATACCACAATACATTGTAAATAATGATGAAAACGAAAGTTTATTATTATTCTTCTCAATGGTAGGACAGCATTTTGATAACATATATTATCACACAAAATCTATTGAAAATACCAGAAAATTGGGTTATAAATCTCAAAATGGTATTTCTGATAAATTGTTATTTGATACATTAAAATCCTTTAATTGGGATGCTAAAAATTTAGCTGCAAATGAAACTCTTTGGAATTATACATTTGGTTTAGATTCGGATGGTAATACAAAAAATTTAACTCCTGCAAAACAAAGAACAAATGAAGTATGGAGAAGAATTATAAATAACTTACCATATCTTTTAAAACATAAAGGAACCAGGAGAGGTATATATGCATTGTTAAGTTGTTATGGTATTCCTTCATCAAATCTTTCAATTTTAGAATTTGGTGGGCCAGAAGTAACGGAAGTAACTAAGAGTAAATTGGTAATGGATAATGTTACGACTGCTCTTAAAATGAATGCAGGTTCTTCTATGTCAATTGATTGGAAAAATACAGACAAAAATAGAAAACCAAACACAATCGAATTATTTGTTAAGCCAGCTTATAGTAATCAATATACATTAATTAGTGGTAGTGGATGGAATGTACAATTAAGTGGTTCTACTAATAGTGAATATGGTGTTGTATCCTTTACATATGGAACAGGAAATACTATAAATTCAAATAGATTACCAATATTTAATGATAAGTTTTTTGCATTAGCTGTAAGTAGTGGTTCGACGGGTGTTAGATTGGATTTAAGACAGGCTGATAAAGAGAGAACAATATTTGAATCAAGTACAACTGCAACAAATGCTACTAATTGGAATACCGGTAATCAAATTAAAATTGGTGGAAACTATTCGGGTAGTATTGATGAATTACGTTTATGGTCTGAACAATTGGATGTTGCAAGATTTTATGAGCACGCATCTTTCCCTGAAATGATAAATGGTAATCATGTTTCATCTTCAACTGATGATTTATATTTCCGTTTGGATTTTGAATATCCTAAAAATTTAGCATTAACATCATCTTTAATAAATGTAGATACAAATATTTATTTTTCATCTTCTTTATATAGAAATAATTTAGAAAGTGGTTCAATATTGACCGGGTCTATAACAACTATAAATTTAATAAATGGTGGTTCCGGTTATACCAGTTCAATGGGAACATCGAATGGAAGTATTCCACTTTATTTTGAAGGTGGTTCTTTTAAACATATAAATCCGGTTGCAACGGGTACATTAACAAATGGTGTAGTAACATCTATATCAATTTCAGAATATGGTAGAGGTATGGAGGTATTACCTACAAATCTACAACCATCAGCATCCGTTTCTCAATCTGTAAACAATTGGATAACCCCAATAACAGCATCCATTACAGGAAGTATTGCAAATATATTATCAGAAAATTATTACGCATTACTTTCAGCATCAGCAGGAGGATTTGATTCTATTACATCATATCCTTATAACTTTGAAGCAATTGATAGAAGTGTTGTATTAGAAATACCTGATTTGGGTTCTAGTAGATATTCAACAAATAAAGTTAGATTTGAATCACAAGAATTAGTATCATCTTTATCTTCAAAAACAAGAGCAACTAAAAAATCATTTGACCAAGCTCCTATTGATTCTAATAGAGTTGGTTTATTTTTCTCTCCTACAAAAGAATTAAATTTTGATATTGCAAAATCTATGGGTGGAATTAATTTAGATAACTATATTGGTGACCCATCGGATTCTTATAAATCAAATTATTCAAATTTAGATAATTTAAGAAATTATTATTTTAAAAGGTTTGATGGTAGAGATATCTACGCATACATAAACTTAATCAAACTATATGAGAAATCTATGTTTGAGGATATTAAGAAGATGTTACCGGCTAGAGTTAAAGCTACTACCGGATTGTTAATTGAACCACACTTTTTAGAAAGAAGTAAAATTGCAAGAAAGAAACCAACAGGAGATGATTATCAACAAGATGCTATAATTGATTATAAAAATCAATATAATGTAATATCTGATATAAATCAATATGAAACAATCATTGATGGTAATTTATCTGAAAATTTAACTGCCGAAAATAATCAATACGAAGGAATTATATATAGTGCATCATTGGACAAAATATTTGCCGAAAATAATCAATACGATTCTTTGATATCTTCAAATGATAATTTATTACAAACTGCAGAGTCTTATCAAAAAGAAGTTGAAATATTTTCAATATTAGATAGAGGTACGATTTTGAGTGAAATTGATGTGTATGATTTGAATACAATTGTAGGTCAATCCGAATATGAAACAATTGGATTTGGAATATATGCACAAAATGGATATGCAATTAGAAATTATTATGATGAAAATAATAGATTAATAAAAGAAAGAATTAAAGTTGATTTAATAACCGAACAAAAGACAAGAGATGTAGTTGCACCTATAATAAAAATAAATGGTAAAGGTGACCCGCGTGGTGGTTATTATGTAACATCATCAGTTTATACGGAAACTAGATTAAATATACAACCATTTTCAGGTTCCAAAGTAATAAATCCTGGTACAGGAAGTATTATTGCAGTTCAAAAAGTAGATGGGTATTTACCAACACATTATAGAAATACTTCCGATTTAACAAGAGGATTACAAAATTCTTTTTATAAAGGTTCAAAAAATACTGCAGCAACTACATTAGATGGTACATCACCAATTGAAACATTTACATCTAATCCTAATACATTAACAGTAAATAAAACGGGTAGAAATACAAGTGAACCAATTTTGGAAGTAGAATAACGGAATTTTAAAATAATTATATTTATAAACAAAGATAATATTATACTATGGGATATTTAAGTAACACAGAATTAACAGTAGATGCAATTCTTACTAAAAAGGGTAGAGAAAAACTTGCTGCAGGTTTAGGATTAAACATCACTCAATTTGCTTTAGCAGATGATGAGATTGATTATTCTTTATATGAACCGGCACACCCATTGGGGTCAGCTTATTACGATGCGGCAATTAAAAATATGCCTGTATTAGAAGCTAATCCTGATGAAACACAGGTAATGAAATATAAATTGGTAACTTTACCAAAAAATACAACTCGTATTCCAGTTGTTGAATTTGGTATTCCAAATATTTCAGTTAATCAAAAAAGTGGTGAAGTAGCATTATCACCAACAACATCTCCAGCGGGAAATAGAAGATTAGGATATACAATTGTACTTTCTAATAAAAATGCAGGAGATATAATTGGAGAAGGTGTTACATCTGATGTTGGTACTGTACCTGTATTCATAGGTGACGATGTATCGGCAACTGCAGCAATTGCAAAGGGATTATCTTTTAGATTTATTCCAAATCCATCATTAACATCAACAACAAGAACAACAATAACAGTATATGGTAATGAAACGGGTGGTTCTCAAACTATTCCAGTAACAGTAAACTATGTACAATAATAATAAATAACTATGGCATTAATTAGAGACAATAGAGGAGCACTTTTAGCATCAAACCTATCAACATATTTAGCAGGTGCAGCTAATACGGCAGGTACACCTGTTGAAACCAGTGATTTGGTTGGAATTATCAATCAATTCTTAGGACAAGGTGAACAAATTAGTGCTGACGTAACTACTATTACAAATGGTATTTACAAAAAATTTGGTGCAATTGATAAAGTAACTAATAGAACTGAAATTGTAACTTCTGGAATATGGAGTGGAGATACTGGTTCTTTAGACGTTAAAGCAAACTATACATCATCTGCTCAACAAACAGGAGCAAGTGGTAAATATTATTTAGATGTGTACGATACAGCTTCTACTGGTTCAGGAGAAGTTCAGTTTTCAATTGCATATGGTGATGTTGATGGAAACGGAGCACCTACATTAACACAAACCGATTCATCTACAATGCCAACTAAGGCAATCTATAATCAATTAAAAAATGTATTATTAGATACCGGAGATAATTATTTTAGTGTATATACTGCTTCTACTGCAGGTGGACATGATATGAAATCATTCTACGCAATTAATATTAATAGAGCTAGATATAAAGAAAGATTAGACCCAGGAAATATTTCAATTCAACTTTCTGGTTCTCTTGCAAGCAATTTTACACTTATTGATGATAGTGGTGGAACCGATGAGAATGTAACAACCGCAGGTAGAGTATATAATTTAGTTAGTGGTTCATTAAATATTGGTTCAGCTTTAACTGCATCAATTGACCCAACTAACGGATATAGTGCACCAAACAAACAAGGATATGGTTTATTCTATCCGGATATGGGTATTATATTATTAAATCCAAAAGCATTGGCATCGGCAGTTGACCCTAAATTGGGAGAAGCTAGTGGTTCTATTGCAAATGTATATCATCAAAATAATGGTAGTAACTCAGGTTCGGTTGCATTGTTGATGGCAATTAGTGGTGGTATGGATTTCCAAGTTCGTAGAACTGAAAATGTTTCTACCTCACATTATTTCGTAAGAGCAAACAATAGAGAATTCAACTTCTCAAACAACCCAACATTCGTAACAGGTTCGGTTGGAGCATTTGTTAACTCATCATTTGAAAGAGACCCTAAAGTTTATATCACAACCGTTGGTCTTTATGATGATGCAAATGAATTATTAGCAGTAGCTAAAGTTTCTA
>Ga0164293_10002004_pt1 | contig 17243 bp, 20 predicted proteins | sample GEODES118metaG_FD_111487 | JGI IMG/M metagenome (GOLD analysis project Ga0164293, IMG submission 111487) | Eutrophic lake water microbial communities from Lake Mendota, Wisconsin, USA - GEODES118 metaG | ecosystem: Environmental > Aquatic > Freshwater > Lake | place: USA: Lake Mendota...
ACCCCGCGACGGGTGAGTGAACCGTCCATGATGTCGTCGTGGAACAAAGCGAATGCATGGAGCAATTCGAGCGCCGCTCCCGTGCGCACGATCACTTCGCGAGCACACTCGCCGACTGCGAGCGAACCCCACTCGCAGAATGCCGGGCGCAGACGCTTGCCTCCACCGAGTACGAGTCCGCGCATTTCGGCAAAGGGAACCGACAGCCGCGGATCGACCTCGACCCACCGCCTTTCCTCGACTTCGATGGTGCGGGCAAGGACAGCTTCGACCTCTCTCGCCAACGCCGAGACGAACGCCGGGGTCGACGGCGGCGACAACCTCTCAGGTTGCGGCATCGATCTCCCCCACCACCTGCTCGACATGGACGCGCGCATCGCCGATCTTGCCGCGACAGTGGCGGATCAGCGCAGCGGCGCGTTGCACCTTGTTTGCCAACTCATCGACGTCGACGGTGTCCACCTCGAGGGATCGCAGAATGGTCTCCAGCTCGGCCAGCGCCTCGGCGTACCCCAGCGACGACACGTCGGGCGATTGTTGCGCCTTGTTGCTCTTCTTGGACTCAGCCATCAGATTCACCTTCCTCCGTCGTCGTCATTGCACCGGTGCCCGACACCGTACTGGTGACAGTGCCGTCGGCCAGTGTGGTCACCAGCGACTCCCCGGACGCCACGTCCGCGATACTCCGTACCGTTCTTCCGTCAGCGGTGCGCGTGACACTCCATCCCCTTGCCATCGTGTTCACCGGATCGAGCAGCCGTACCCTGCCGTCAAGCGCGTCGATCCGCTGACTCGCACTGTCGAGCACCACCACCGGACGACCGGAAAGTCGATGTGCCGCAAGGGCCAGTTCCGTATTCGCGCGCTCCACCGCCGTCACGGCACGGGTGCGAATCAGACCACCACGTTCGGCCAGGCGTGACTCGGCGAGCGACAGATGGGTAAGTGCCACCCGCTCGATGTCCGCCCATGTCGACTCGGTGGTGTTCACCAGATCCTTGACAGTGTCCACCAACCACGCCGCGCACGCAGTCGGGGTGGTGTACACCGCATACGCGACTTCGTCGGCGATGCTGCGATCGATCTCATGGCCGATTCCGGTGATCACCGGCAACGGGCACTGCGCAATGGCAACGGCGATCTCCTCCGCATCGAACATCGCGAGGTCTGTTCGTGAACCACCACCTCTGACGATCATGATCACATCGAGGTCGTCACGCATACCGAGTGCCCAGATGGCATCGACCAGGCCCGGAACCGCCTCGTTGCCCTGAACGCGGACGTTCGCCACCTTCAACTGGAATCCGATGCCCGATTTCTCGAACCGGTCCATGACGTCATGCCACGCAGCGGTTCCCACACTGGTGATGACGCCCACGCGCAACGGCAGAGTGGGCATGACCCGCGATCGGTTCTCGTCATAGAGACCGGCCGCCTTCAACTTTGCGACGAGTGCGTCACGGGAGGCAGCCATGTCCCCGAGGGTGAAACGTGGGTCGATGTCACGAACAACGACGCTGAACTTGCCGCTCTTGTCCCAGACGTCGGGTGTTCCGCAGATCCGGACCTTGACGCCGTCTTCCATCGACACACGATGTTGCTTCAACGTCGACAAGATTCGCCGCAGGTTTTGGTTGAAGAAGGACAACTCGATGGCGCCCACGGTCTGACGACCGTCGGTCTCGACCAGTTGGCAATAGGCATTGTTGCCCACGACACGCCAACGTGACACCTCACCGTGGATCCACACCCCGCCGTAGAAACGAGACTTCAACGTCTCGTTGACATGAGCCACGAATTCACGAACCGACAACGACACGTCAGCCGTCCCCCCGTCGGAGTCGTCGTCAGAGTCGTCGTCGAACACGTCATCGCTCATTGGGCCGGCTCGCTCCCGAAGGCACCTCCGGCATGCACCTGAGCCGCATAGACACCGTCCTTCGCCATCAGCTCGTCGTGGGTGCCCGATTCGACGATGCGACCGGCATCGAGCACCACGATGCGATCGGCATTGCGCACGGTCGAAAGTCGATGTGCGATCACGATTGCAGTGCGCCCCTGGAGAGCGTGATCGAACGCAGCCTGGACAGCCATTTCGTTTTCGTTGTCAAGGTGGCTCGTGGCCTCGTCGAGAACCATGATCGAGGGATTCTTCAACAAGAGTCGGGCGATCGCCAGACGCTGCTTCTCCCCACCCGACATGCGGTACCCACGCTCGCCCACCACCGTGCCGAAACCGTCCGGGAGTGCCGCGATCGTGTCGTAGATACGCGCAGCTTCGCATGCCTTGCGCAGTTCGGCATCGGTGGCATCGGGTTTTGCGTAGCGCAGATTGTCCCCGATGCTCTCGTGGAACAAGTGCGGATCCTGGGTGACCACCCCGATGGCTTCGCGCAAGGAATGCATCGTGAGATCCCGCACGTCGCATCCGTCGATGAGCACCGTACCCTGTGTTGCGTCGTAGAGACGCGGCACCAGCGAAGCAAGCGTCGTCTTGCCGGCTCCACTCGCCCCGACCAGTGCAACGGTCTCGCCGGCAGCGATCTTCAACGACACGTTGGACAGGACATCCACTTCCGGATCGGTACCCTGCATCACTCCCGCCGCTTCGAGCGACGCGATCGACACGTCCCGGCCCGGCGGGTAGCGGAAGGTGACGTCGCGGAACTCGACTTCACCGCGGGGGTCGACCAGATCCACGGCGTTCACCGCGTCCTTGATGACGACCGGCGCATCGAGCACCTCGAAAACACGCTCGAAGCTCACGAACGCAGTCATCACTTCGACTCGGGCATTGGTGAGTCCGGTGAGAGGTTGGTAGATCCGTTGCACGAAAGCTGCCATGGCAACCAGCGTTCCGGCGGAGATGTCGCCGTCGACCACCATGTAGGCACCGACTCCGTAGATCGCCGCAGCACCGAGAGCACCGACCAGTCCGAGAGCGACGAAGAACACGCGACCGTACAGAGCGGATCGAATACCGATGTCACGAACACGACCCGCGCGGCGCGAAAAGGCGTCGACTTCGCTCTTGTGTCGACCGAAGAGTTTCGTGAGAAGTGCACCGGAGACGTTGAAGCGTTCGGTCATCTGGGTGTTCATCTCCGCATTGAGACCCATTTGCTCGCGAGCAATGGTCTGCAACTTCACGCCGACCCGCTTGGCGGGAATGATGAACACCGGCAGAACCACGAGCGACAGCAACGTGAGACGCCACTCCAGCGTGATCATCGCCACGAGCGTGGTCAGCAGGACCACCACGTTCGACACCACGCTGCCGAGCGTGGAAGTGACCGCCGTCTGCGCACCGACAACGTCGTTGTTCAGTCGACTGATCAACGAACCGGTCTGGGTGCGGGTGAAGAAGGCCAGCGGCATCTGCTGCACCTTGTCGAAGAGTGCGACGCGAAGGTCGTAGATCAAACCTTCTCCGATACGCGCCGAATACCACCTCTGCGCGATGGCGAGAACGGCATCACCCAATGCGGCGAGGACGACGAAGGTTGCAAGAACCGTGATCCTCCCCTTGTCCCCTGCCGGAATGGCGTCGTCGAGAATCGTCCTGAACAAGAGAGGCGGCGCAAGAGCGAGGAGCGCGGCGGCGAGGATCGAACCGAGAAATCCGGCGATGGCCCATCGGTACGGTCGGGCGAACACCCACACACGGGCGATCGAACGACGACCGATCTTCGCTCCCGCAACGGCACTGGCGTCACCCGGCAACATCATGTGGGGGTTCATGCGCACCCTGCTCAGGTTAGAGGTCGTAGCCTACGAACTCATGCGCCGCCGTCGTTTCCCCCGGACCATCGCGGTCGTCGTTGCAGGAATGATCCTGGCGGCATGTGGCGGTGACGACTCGTCCGAATCAGACCAGACCGACGTCGCAACGACGGTGAGCGCACCTGATGCAACTTCGTCCACGGCACCGAGCGCCACAACTAACCCTCCGTTCCCGGTCGAACCCATCGAGTGGACAGAGTGTGGTTCCGAAGAGGTCCCCGACATCGAGTGCGCCAAGTTCGAGGTTCCGTTCGACTACGAGGATCCGAACATCGGTGCATTCAGCCTCAACCTGAAGAAGCGGCCGGCTGACAAGCCCGACAAGTCACGCGGAGTCCTGCTCGTTAACCGTGGCGGCCCCGGTGCCGAGAGTGCCTCCATGGCGCCGGATGCGGAGTTCTACTTCACCCAGACTCTCCTCGATCACTTCGACATCGTCGCCTTCGATCCCCGCGGCGTCGGCGCAACCGAGCCGCACGTCGACTGCGTCGACGACTACGACCCGTACTTCACCTCCGATGCAACACCCGACACGCCCGAGGAGCGACAGAAACTCATCGACGACGCGAAGGCGTTCAACGACGCCTGCCTCGACAAGAGCGGTGCGATCCTTCCCTACATTTCCACCCGGGCCAGCGCAATGGACATGGACAGCATCCGGCGCGCCCTCGGCGAAGACAAGGTCTCGTACTTCGGCTTCTCCTACGGAAGCGAACTCGGTGCCATGTGGACGTCGCTCTATCCAGACACCGTTCGTGCCGCAGTCTTCGACGGTGCATCAGACCCCAATGCCAGCTACCTACAGGCCGGACTCGATCAGGCCGCCGGTTTCGAGCGACAGCTGAACAGTTTCTTCGCCGACTGCGCCAAGCGCACCACGTGTGCAATCCACAACAACGGCAAGCCGGCAGCCGTTTTCGACGAACTCATGCGCCGCCTCGACCGTGATCCGCTCTTCGTCAGCGACAACCGCACCCTCGTCACCCAAACCGTCGGCTACACGGCCGCGGTCGATGCCATGTACTCCGATGCACTCTGGCCGACCTTCGCCGAGGCCATACAGTCCGCAACGGACCCGAAGACTCCCGACGGAACCGGACTTCTCGCTTTGTTCGACGACTACTACCAACGTCGTCCCGACGGCAGTTACGACAACTTGCTCGAAGCATTCACGGCCATCTCCTGTCTCGACGATCGTGGAGAAACCTCGCCCGATGCCGTCGATTCGCACCTCGACGAGTTTCTCCAGGTCGCGCCACGCCTCGGCGGCTTCTTCGCGTCCGGCTACACCTGTGCGCTGTGGCCCGTCGAGTCCCTTGGACGCGAACCGCTCGACGACATCGGTACCGGACCCATCGTGGTGGTTGGCACCACGGGGGACGCGGCAACTCCTCTCGAGTCTTCGCGCAAAATGGCCGCGGCTCTGCGCGACGGCCGGCTCATCGTGGTGATGCAGGATCAGCACACCGGCTACGGCACGAGCGACTGCGTCAACACCCTCGTCGACGCCTACCTCGTCGACCTCAAGGCCCCGGAGACCGAAACCACCTGCTCCGCCGAAGCGGAGTGAAGCCGACTGCGGTTCAGACCTTCGACAACTCCTCGGCAGCTTCACGGAGGACTTCGGACGGCTCCCCGCCGGCCCACGCATCGGCTTCGACTGCTCGAGCGTACGCCTCCCACTCCATCTTGATAGCCGCACGATTCCCAAGCTGGGCGTGACCCCTCATCCTCAAGAGAACGAGCTCTTCGTGCCCGGGAAGGACACGTAGTCCACGTTCCGTCGATGCAAAGAGAAGGGCCGTGTCGCCTTGGAGAATGGAAAGTTCGGCCAGTGCAACGGCCGCCCTCACCACGAGGATGACGTGCGACGTCGTGATCCCTTCAGCGTCGGCCCAGCCGTAGTTCACGCCGAAGAACGGGAGATGAACCGCTCGTTCGAGAGCTTCGGCGAGCGCCTGATGCCCACGAACCTTGTCACCCCTTTCGTATCGATCGATTTCGATTTCCAGTAGTTGTGCATCCGTCACCACCTCGGCGTGGAGTGGCAACCGATCCGAGAACGTACGCGGAATCCATTCCTCATCCTCGGGTTCGCCGACGACCGAGTTCAATCCGCGCCTGATGTCCGACACCACGTTGGCGAAGGTGGCATCCTGGACGTTCCCGTCCCAAAGTGCCGTCCGTGCGGCACTCCGCAGCGAAGATGACCTGTGTTCGGTCATCCACACCAGAAGCTCCAGTGACTTACCTTTCGAAAAGGTCACGGTTCGGCCGTCACGAGTTTCGACGCACGGGGGACCAAGGACACGCACCAAGACCCGCCAATCGGGGACACGATCGTGCCTCGGAGCTACATCAACGGTGAGATCGACCCCCGACGTCCCCGAGAAGGCCACTTTTCTCAATTCGTTGCGCCTCTTCGCCAGAAGGAAAGAACCGAGGGCGACGTTCGTGGCAACCGATCCGATCAGCGTCACATCCACCATCGAATCGAATCCACTCTGCGAATTCCCCTCGGAGTTGACACCGTCTGCGATCTCATCCGTCTGGCCCCCGACAGTTCGCGCCGAGAGCAGGAGACCTCCCAGAAAAACCGCAGCGATGCGGACAAACCTCGGTACCCAGCCTCTGGTCACCAGACGACCGTTGATTTCCGCAACCAATTGCACGAAAAAGGAGACGACCAACCACAACCCTGCGATGGCAAGAAGCAGGACGGCCACTTTCTCCACGACTTCGAACGATGTGGTGTTCATTCTTCCCCTTCGCGGATGGATCGAGCGCATCGCGTTGAGGTGGCCGTCTTGTTCCCGACTCCGACCAGACCGAGAAGTGTCATCGACCGCGTCTCCGTCACTGTCACACAGATCTCCTTGTCGGATGCACGGACATTGCCCTCGGCACCGAGCGAAGCAAGGTATGCGGAAGCGAGTTGGGTTGCGCGGCGAGGCTCGATGCGAGGAACCCCCAGACGTATGTCGGTCAATGCCTGCGCACCGGTGCGAGCCGCATTCTCGGCCTGGTCCGAGGCACGAATTCTCGCTGCCACCATTCGCCCGCCATCGACGGCAAGTCCGGCACAGGCGATGAAAGTCATCACAAGGCCCGCGACAAGCGCTGAGATGGAGCCCTGATCGACTCGTCGATCATGTCGACCTCTCCGATGCCACATCTTCGGGTACCTCACGACGCTCTGTAGACATCGATCACTTCGACCGACCGTGCCGAGACCGTTCTGCTTCCCAATCCGAGCAACGACAGGCCGGCATGGTCGATCGTGCACGACACCGACACCGACACGAAACGCAATCCGCCCTTCGTTTCTCGCCCGGTCTGCACTCGCACCGACCGGCAACTCACGCCAGAGATTGCCAGGTCCGACATCGCAGCACTTGTCCCGACCGAAGACTGCCGCGACTCCGTAGTCCGTGACGCGGCACGTGCGCCATGGTCCGCCGCATGTTGGACTTGGCGAAGCGTCTCGCCGGAGCGACCGCTGACGACGATGAACAGCGTGAGCACCATGAGAACCGGTGCCAAAAGAACCAACTCGACGACCGCACTACCGTGATCTGCTGTTCGTCTCTTCATGATTCTCGATCATCTTCCGTGCGGAACTCTTCGCGAGACTCACGAGCACTACGGGTCACCGTCGTGGGAAAGAAGGGAGCGATTTGCGGGATGCGCAAGACGACCGTTGCCACCACGTCTCGCCCAGAGAACTCGAGACGTGGAGGCAGGGCCGCGGTTGCTCCGAAGTCGGCGAGTGCGCGGGCAGCTGCACGCTCGCCAACTCGAGCGCTTGCACCGTTGCGGGACGCTGCAGATGCAGCTTCGGCCGCCACCGACGAGGCAACGTGCGCCCCGTGGAGAAAGACCGTGATCTGAATCGCCATCCAAAAAATTGCGATGACGACCGGGACTGCGAGCACCGTCTGCGCGACGGCTTCACCCCTGTCGTCTCTCCTTCGGTGGACCGCCCGAGCCATGACGGTCATCCGAGATTCAGTGAGTTGGCCTTGCTCCGCACCTTCGACGTGATGGTTGCGCCAACGGCGATGGCGAGCGCAATCAATGCCGCCGCCATCACAACGGTCGTTGCACTGACTTCACCGCGGTCGAAATCGTTCTGACGCGAAGCCCGGAAGCGAATCCAGTAATACTCGAAGTGTTGCTTGAAGTCCATAGGTCTTACCTTTCGTTGCTGTGAGTGAGACGTGATGAATGGGTCGTATTCGTCTGGAGGATCGGCTCATCACATGTTTCCGACCACCAGATCAAGGGCCGGATAGCCCAAGAGCGCAATGAAACCGGTGAAGAGCAGAACGGTTGGAACACCCATCCGCTCGGTTGCCGCTTGTGCGGCAGCTTCGATTTCGCTGACCTGACGCGACCGGAGAGCGTCAGCCTGGGCGGCCAGCGATACACGCACCTTTGCGCCTTGCTCGCCCGCCAGCTGCATGCTTCCAGCGATACGTTCGAGGTCGACGACACCGATGACCCGGCCGAGTTGCGCGAAGGCGTCCCACGGTGCGATGCGCTCGGCCCTGGACCGATCGAGGGCATCACGGATGAGAAGGAACGCCCAGTTGTCTCCGGTCTTTGCCGCGGCATACAGAGCGGTTTCGGTTCCGGCCCCACCGGCCAAAAGGACGTTCACCAAGTCGAGATAGCTCGACAATGCATAGCCGAAACTCATCCGCCGCTGACGGGCTTGCGTCTGCAACTGACCGGTCAGAAGCACGAGCGCGATGACGGGGGCCACCAGAACGAGGATGGGGATGATGACTAGAGGTACCGATATTCCGATGACTCCCAACAAGAGAGATCCACTGCCCGCGACAACGATCGAACCGACAACGACGATGAAGGCTCGTGCAACAAAGACCTTCTCGTCGACTCCGACGATCGCCAGATTCGTTCGGTGCCTGTTGACCAACTCTCTCTCACCTCGCGCACGCAAGGATCCCGCGAATGCCTCCTGTCGTGCGGCACGGAACACCAGCCATGCACCGACTCCCACGATCGCCCCGTAGACCGGCGCGGTCACGACGCACCTCCCGAAATGAAACGATCCGGAAGAAGGATGCGTGATCCCCTCTGCAGCATGATCAATGCCACTGCAAAGACGGCGAAGATCCCGACCAGCGTCAGCTGACCCGACGGTGTGGAATAGGGGTCGAGATAGTCCCGGTTGAGCAACATCAATGCCGCAACGAAACCGATCACCGTGCCCATGATGATCTTCACCGCCGTACGCGTTCTCGCCCTACCGACCCAGACCCGCTGGTGCATCTGTGCCTCGTCGCGAGCGCATTGGGCAAGATGACCGAGCAACGATGCAACGTCCCGTGCCTCGTGTTCCGTTGCTGCGATCATCGCTGCAGCCACGAAGTCCGCGCTCGAGTGATCGACCTCGAGAGCGAACTGGCGAAGACTCTGCGACACCGATCCGTATGGCAATGCCGCGGCGAGTCGAGCGACAGCCTGTCTGATCATCGTCGGTGCGTGTGGAGCAGTCGCAACGATCGTCTGCTGGAGTCCGTGCGCCGCGGCCAGCGTGTCGCGCAACTGCTCGGACCAGAGCGCTATGGCTTCTGCAATGCGTTCATCACGTCGGGTCGACGCGCTCTTGGCCGCACCGATCGAGACTGCGAGAATGAGTAGGGCACAGCCAGTGCTGGCGATGAGCCAGCCGGTGAGGAGATACACCACGAGTCCGGTGCCGAGCGACATCCCCAGCCGACGAACACCCAGCAGGGCGACTCCCGCAGGAGCTCGTTCGAACGTCAGACGTCGGCCTGCAAGGCCGATTCGCAGCACGAGCAACCCACAGCCAACGGTTGCTCCGCACAACATCAAGGCAGTCCGGTTCACGAGCGCCACTTCCCTTCGTCTTCCAGATAGCCGTGGGCTTCGAGTAGGCGTCGTGTCTGTTCCCGCATGGGATAGGCGGAACGGCACCCACCGGCTTCCGACGGACAGAAGATTTCGTTCGAGACGATCTGCGTTCCGTCCGAGTCGACGATCTCGCGGATCGAACGAATGCGCCGTGATCCGTCCTCGCTCGAGACGTACACCACGAAATGGACCGCACTTGCGACGAGGAGATTCACTGTTTCGACGGGTAATCCCGTGGATGCCATCGACACATAGGCGGCCAACTTCGGAAACACCGATCTCGTGCTATCGGCATGCATCGTGCACATCGAACCGTTGTTTCCCTGGCTCATTGCCATCAACATCGGAAATGCTTCCGCTCCGCGGACCTCCCCGACGATCACCCGATCCGGATCCATTCGCAAGGCCATTCGCGTGAGATCCGCCATCGAGATCTCGCCATGGCCTTCAATGTTGGCCGGCCGCGACTGAAGTGCATCGTGGTCGGGATGCATCTCAGCGAATCTCTCGATACCGAGTTCGTAGGCGTCCTCGATCGTGACGATGCGCTCGGTCGGGGGTACCTCGTTGAGCAAGGCTCGCAAAAGCGTTGTCTTTCCGGATCCGGTACCCCCCGCGATGATGATGTTGCGTCGTGCCCGCACAGCCGCGGCCAGGAAACGTCCGACCTCTCTCCCGAAGAGCCCCCTGTGGAGCAACTCGTCGAGCGACGAAATCTCGAATCGGTGCCGTCGAATCACGAGACTCGGATGTTGTGAGACGGCCATTGCAGCAAAGAGGCGCGAGCCATCCGGCAACTGAAGGTTGAGTTCGGGATTGGCGGCATCGAAGCGTTGCTCGTTGCGAACCAGCCGCGTGGCCGCACGGCGAATCAACTCGATGAGTTCCTCGTCGGAGTCCACAACAGGTTCGACAGCAACTCGAGAGCCATCCCGCCGCTTCACCCAGACCGGAGCAGCACCACGGACATGAATGTCGGAGATGTCCGGATCCTCGAGCAGCGGCTGCAGTCGACCAAGACCGAGAAGGGAGGCGATCACGCTTTCGGCTACACGGTCGAACTCGTCGAAAGTCAGCTCGAAGGCGACTGCCCCTTGATCCGGCGCGCGTCGACGTTCTTCGTCGATCACCTCTCGCGCCAAGGCAATTTCGTCCTGCAACGAGGGCTCAGGTTGTCCTCGCTCTCGCCGTTCCATTCTGTCGGCGGCGAGTTCCCTGCGGACCCGCTGGGTCAACTCCGTGACGAGCGCGGCGTGAGCGTCCGCTCTGGTGGGCAACAGGGTCACATGCGAACGGAGATCATGATTCACCGCCGACCTCACTCTCCCCCGGAGCAATCACCACCTTGCTGCGGCCTGCGATGACCGATTCGAGAAGGAACTTCTCTGTCGTTCGCAGAGTCACGACGTAGTCCGCACGCAACTCCGTCGGTGGCTCCACAGCCCATACTGAAACGGGCCCGTCGAACTGCTGAGGTGCGGTTCTCGTGGACAAGGACGGATCCGGTACGAACGCCACTTTGACCACATCACCAGGAACTAGACCGGGCGGAACATCTCCCGCCGCCACCAACAATGGGGCGAGGACTTCGTCGGGGGCCAGGGGATCCAGCCGCGTCATTGTCGAGAGCGAGATCGGTGCTCCTTGTGACGTCGGCACGGCCACACTCATTCCCAAAAGTTGTTGGGCATCTGCAGCGGAGACGAAATGTCGAGCTGCGTCGACTCCCAGTTCCATCGCAACGAGGTCATCAGCTGTGACGACATCTCCGGCGACCAGGTCACGAGAGGCCGCAACGACACTTGCCGTGGCTGGCCCCCGTCCCGCGAGAGAAGCAGCACCCAGTGCACCGCCGAGGACGAGGCAGACACCGAGGGCAATCTCCGGGGTTCTTCGCGTTCGCCCTTGCCGAGACTCTTTCGGCTGCGATATTCGGCGACGGCCACCGACGGGCGTCTTCCTCTTCGACTCGTGTCCTGACTGTTCTGACGTGGACGAACCGAGGAGATCACGAGACAACGCCGAACGGCGCTCATAGAGGGCATCTCGTGACCCACCCGGAGTGTCCGTCACAGACCGCTGCACCACGGCTGTTCCTTTCCCCCGATTGTGTCGTGTTGTTTCACACCCCCTATGTGTGCAACATGCAGTTCAGCATGGCAACGGGCAGAAATCAACAGGTCTCCCGGAACGGCCCTAGCCTTTCGGGCAATGAGCGTGACGACCCCTCCCGAGACCCTGCCGGCGGCAGGAGACCCGTGCTGGTGCGGCAGTGGCCGCAAGTACAAGCGTTGTCACAAGCCCCTCGAGGGTCGTGTCATCCCAGGTGTGGTCAGCCCCATGCGAGCGGTGCCCGACGATATCGAGAAGCCGCCCTACGCCGAGACCGGCGCCGTGCCGAGGTGGGACGAGGGTCGAGTGAAGTCGCCCGAGGTCATCGAGCGCATGCGGTATGCGTGCGACATGGCAGCCGACATCCTGCGCATGGCGGGCGAGAGGGTGCGTCCCGGGATCACCACCGACGACATCGACGTCTTCGTCCACGACGAGACGATTCGTCGCGGTGCGTACCCGAGCCCGCTCAACTACCACAACTACCCGAAGAGCGTGTGCACAAGTCTGAACGAAGTGATCTGCCACGGCATCCCCGACTCCACGGTGTTGAAGGACGGTGACATCATCAACCTCGACGTGACCTGTTTCGTGAAGGGCGTGCACGGTGACACCAACGCCACGTTCTTCGTCGGCAGCGTGAGCGACGAGAACAAGTTGCTGGTGAAGGTCGCCGAGGAGTGCATGTGGAAAGGCATCGAGGCTGTGGTTCCCGGGCGACCACTCAGCGACATCGGCAAGGCCATCGAGAACCATGCCAAGCAGCACCGCATGGGTGTGATTCGCGCCTTCATCGGTCACGGCATCGGAGAGCAGTTCCACTCCGACATCCAGGTGCTGCACTATTACGATCCGCGTAACTCGATGATCATGCGACCGGGCATGACCTTCACGATCGAGCCGATGATCAGCCTCGGGACGTGGCAACACAAGATGTGGGACGACGACTGGACCGCCGTCACCGCCGACGGTAAGTGGACGGCCCAGTTCGAGCACACCATTCTCGTCACCGACACCGGCGTGGAAGTTCTCACCGCAAACGGCGCGGTTTCGCCGTCGGCACCCTGGTCACGTTAAAAATACGGTTGCGTTAGAAAAGTCACCGGGGGATTTCATGCTCGACAACGATCGTTACATTCCGTTCACGCGCGAAGAGTGGGCCGATCTGCGCGCCGCGACACCGCTCACCATCCGCGAAAAGGACCTGGCCGCGCTGCGCGGAATCAACGAGAACATCGATCTCGACGAAGTTGCCGCCGTTTACCTGCCCCTCACCCGTCTTCTCAATCTCTACGTCAGCGCCACACAGAACCTGCACAAGGTTTCGGCAACGTTCCTCGGCACGATGTCACCGAAGGTGCCCTACGTGATCGGTGTCGCCGGCAGTGTCGCGGTCGGCAAGAGCACGTTCGCCCGTATTCTGCAGGCCCTTCTCGCGCGTTGGCCCGAACATCCAAAGGTCGATCTCATCACCACCGACGGATTCCTCTTCCCCAACGAGGTGCTCGAGGAACGCGGCATCATGAACCGCAAGGGGTTCCCGGAGAGCTACGACACGAAGGAACTGCTCCAGTTCCTTCGCCAGTTGAAGGCGGGACACGCCGAGGTCACCGCGCCGGTGTACAGCCACGTCGAGTACAACATCGTTCCCGACCAGCACATCACGGTGCGTCAGCCCGACATTCTGATCCTCGAGGGTCTCAACGTTCTGCAGGTGGGGGTCGATTCGAACGAGTTCGTCTCCGACTACTTCGACTTCTCGATCTACGTTGACGCTGACGAGAGCGACATCCAGGAGTGGTACATCCAGCGCTTTCATGCTCTGCGCCGGACGGTGTTCCAGGACCCGCAGAGTTTCTTTCGTCATTTCGCCGATCTCAGTGACGACGAGGCGACCGAAGTTGCACGTGGCATCTGGTCGCAGATCAACGGTCTGAACTTGAAAGAGAACATCGCGCCCACGAAGACCCGTGCATCGTTGGTGATCAACAAGGGAGCGAACCACCGCGTCACCAACGTGGCTCTGCGCAAACTCTGAGACGACGAACCGCTGTTCAGCGGTGGATGGCGTTGAGGTAGTTGTACACGGTGATCCGTGACACACCCATGGCATCGGCCACGTCTTCCACGGCACGACGCAACGTGAACGCCCCGCGTTCATCGAGCAGGCGAACGGCCCTCTGCTTGTCGGCACGCGACAAATTCTTGAGCGAGCCCTTGAGTTCCTTCTCCACGCTTTCGATGAGACGATCGAGAGCACCATGGAGCGCAGGCATGCGGACGCCTGCAACGACAGTTCCTTCCCATGTCAGGGGAATGTCGCTCGGCAGCATCTCGCCAACGGCGACGAGCGTGGCTCCGACCGCCGTGACGAGCGGTGCCACGGCGTCGACCAGCGGGTGGGAAGGAGTGGTCATGGCTCGGAGCGCTCCACGTGGACGCTGACGTGCGTGGCTCCGTTTGCATAAGCGGCCTCGAGAAGCGCACCGACCATGGCGGGAACTCGCGCCGTCTCGGCAACGAAGGAGGTCCCGAACGGGCCGAGTTCGACCACGGCACCGAGGGCCTCGACAGCCTCCACGGCAGCCGTGACGTGCGGGCCGGGGGCACCCTCGACGAACGGTTCGATCGTGAACTCGACAGACAACATGTGCCCTCCTCGACCGAAATCGTACCGACTCAGCGCAGATGGTCGAAAAGGCCCGGAAGCATCAAAGCGCAGCTGTCGGGCAAGAAACGATCCCGCTCCAGCCGTTCCCGCAGCTCTCTGACACTCACCCAGCAGAACTCGGCAACTTCGCCGTCCCGGGCGTCGACCGGACCGTCGTGGCCCACGAGGAAGCATTGTCCGATGAGGGAGACGACCGGGTCGGCATACGCCCCCTTACCGAGCGGGCGACAAACGGCGTCGTCGATCCCCACTTCCTCGGCCAGTTCACGGACCATCGCCGAGTCGTAGGTCTCCCCCGCTGTCACCACACCGCCGACGGCAATGTCCCACCATCCCGGCCAAATGTCCTTGGTGTCACTGCGCCGGTGGATCAAGAGTTTTCCTTCCGATGACACGACGGCGGCAAAGACCGCTCGATGGCGCAAGACCTGCCTGCGCATCTCTGCTCGCGTGACCCGACCGACAACGACGTCGTTCTCGTCGATCACGTCGACGAGTTCTGGGTCGACGTCTTTGGACGCGCTCTCAGGAGGCATCCCGGAAGTGTGCCAGCATGGCGACATGTCCGTCGAAGCTCTCGTCGAAAAGCACGGTGCCAGCCGCGAACTACAGGAACAGGCCCGCTCGTTCCAGGACAACGCGGTCGCCCTGCGTCGCTCGCTCCACCGCCATCCCGAGATCGGCAACGATCTTCCCGCCACGCGCGAACAAGTGCTCCAGGAACTCGATGGCCTGCCCCTTGATCTCACGTTGCACAAGACAACCAGTGGCATCGCCGCTCTGCTCACCGGCGACAAGCCCGGGCCAACCGTTCTGCTTCGCGGCGACATGGATGCGCTGCCGATGCCGGAGGACACCGGTCTCGACTTTGCTTCGATGAACCGCAACAAGATGCACGCGTGCGGACACGACCTGCACACTGCGATGTTGGTGCAGGCCGCACGTGTGCTCTCCGAACGCAAGGGTGACATCGCCGGTCGTGTGCTCTTCATGTTCCAACCGGGCGAAGAGGGATATGGGGGCGCGGAGTTCATGTTGAACGAGGGCCTGCTCGACCTGCCGAAGGCAGCTGACGGCAGCGAGTCGCCGATCACCGGTGCGTTCGCCATGCACGTGACGTCAGCGATTCCCGTCGGCATGGTGGCCATCAAGGGTGGTCCGCTCATGGCCTCGAGCGACGAACTCAGCATTGTCGTGCGTGGGTCCGGTGGACATGCTTCCGAGCCGCACCGCACTGATGACCCGGTGCCGGTGGCCTGCGAGATCGTCCAGGCTCTGCAGACCATGGTGACGCGTCGTATCGATGCCTTTGATCCCGCGGTGGTCACGATCACGAAGATCTCGGCTGGCACGGCCTTCAACGTGATCCCCGAGACCGCGAAGATTCAGGGCACGATCCGTGCCGTCAGTGCCAAGACGCGCAGCAAGGTCCACGAGAACGTCACCCGGCTCGCTGAGGGAATCGCTTCCGCCCACGGCATGGTGGCCGAAGTGGATGTGGATCTCGGGTATCCCGTCACCGTCAACGATGCCGGTTTCGCCTCGTTCGCCAGCGAAGTGGCGACGTCGATACTCGGCGAAGGCAAGGTCGCCCAGATGCCGCACCCCGTGATGGGAGCGGAGGACTTCAGCTACGTGCTGGAACGTCTCCCCGGATCGATGATGTTCCTCGGGGGCACGCCGAAGGGAACGAATCCCGCGACCGCGGCACCCAATCATTCGAACAAGGTGATGTTCGACGAAGACGCGATGTCGATCGGCGTGTCGATTTACGCGGCGATGGCACTGCGCCATCTCGGTGTGCGTCTCTCCTGATCGCTACTTGATCACGAGGGCGTTCGGGGGCGAAGCCACCCCCGACGGCAGGTTCAACGGCGCCGACGTGAAGAACCCCGTGTAGCGCCCGTCCGCCGCGCAGTCAGCGGCCAATGCATCCAACACGAACATCTCACCGAGCGGAAGACCGAGCATCGGCAAGAAGAGCGTGTGGGTGAAGATCTCGTGCATCCGTCGCTTGTCGCCACGCACGGCGGCAGTCTCTTCCGTCGTGAGCAGTGCACCCGGAGGCCACACCTCCACCGCCGGGTTGTCGCACGCAAGCGCGGCGATGTGCAGGTTCCACAACACTTCTGCTGTGGACTCGTCGGAGCGCAGACCGGGAGTCGCGAGTTCGCCGACGACCGCAAGACGTTCGCGCTCAGTTGGAGACTGCTGTGAATACCAGCCCATCCAGCCGGTACGAATCAAGAGAATGTCGCCCTCTTGCAGTTCGGTCTTCTGGAACGCGAGACACTCGGCGATCTCCGCCGCCTCGATCGGATCCGGCGCGTCGTAGCGCAACGGCCTGCCGATGGCGTCGCGCCAGCGACCGATGTCGGCGAGAACCGCACGACCAGCGATGCCACGTTCGGCCCAGTGGTGCACACCGTGCTCTTCGTCGGGCACGCCGCCGAAGTGCCCCGTGCCGTCCTCGTCGGCCTGCGCAGCGAAGTTGCGAATGTGACGGAAACCGTCCCATTGACTCGACGACTGCGTGTTCCAGTTGTGCAAGACGTCGTCGTGGCTGGTGGCGCGCTCGCCACCCGTCACCTCGTGTTCGAACCCCTCGCGCCCGAACAGCGGTGGGTTTGGCTCTCGCATGCTCCAGTTCATCGCGAACACCGCACCCTTGCGCACTTCGCTCGCGGCCGCGGCGACGCGGTCGGGCGTCAGCAAATTCAGGCATCCGAAGTACCGCGCGCCGGGTTCCGTCCACACGTCCCACGCCGAAGGC
>Ga0164293_10002005_pt1 | contig 17233 bp, 20 predicted proteins | sample GEODES118metaG_FD_111487 | JGI IMG/M metagenome (GOLD analysis project Ga0164293, IMG submission 111487) | Eutrophic lake water microbial communities from Lake Mendota, Wisconsin, USA - GEODES118 metaG | ecosystem: Environmental > Aquatic > Freshwater > Lake | place: USA: Lake Mendota...
TTGATGCGAAAACATCAGAGAGGGTCTCCATCGCAAAGAACTCCTCAAAGCACAATTCGGGTCGAGCGTGGATCGCCGTTGATGTTCTAATCAATTCGGGCATCAAGCGATCGACAGCAGCACTGATCTCCGTAATGCTCATAGAACCTCCAGATTCAATCTCTGACGTTTCTATCACTCGTATCAAATTGCCGTTGCCATTGGCAAGACAACCTGTGCGCTTGAGGCCTCTATCGAACAATCGATCTGCGCATACTTACCTCGGGCAACTCCATCCACAATCAGCAACATTGGGCCCTCCAGAGTGAGACTTGTTAGTCGTGACACTCGCAGCGACGGGTGAGGTAGATGAGTCCCGCTTCGCATCTTTCGCCGAGCTTTCAATCGCTGCCGCAACGACATAGCAGTTTCGACTCGCAGATAGTCCAAAACACCATCCCCAGGATGTGCACGCGGGCAAACCTCGCGTCCCCCTGTCCAACCAGTCGAGGTAATTACGTGAAACTCGCCGTGCCAGTAGCTGCCGAAGGTTAGGTCTGAAATCGCATTGAAATGAAAAATCTCGCCACTAGTTGAAGTCGCCTCAATCAATATCTGATCAATACTCAAGATGACACATTGCTGGCCAGCTGAAATCAGTACCGATCCTGCACCCAATGCGTGTGCGAGTTCCCCGGCGATAGGGATGAATGGAATACCGGAGACTGCCGCTTCCGCACATTCGGCATCGCTGTTACAAAATATGGCGTCATCGGGGACAACATCTCTACGTTCAAAATCAGCGTTCATCAACCGACTCCAACCGCGAGCTTCACAACACCCCGATCGAGTTTCTCGCATGCAAACCTTGCGTTTTGACGCACTGCTGCAGATGGCGCAATCTCGGCAACCTGATTGAGTAAGTCGATGAGGTTTCTAACCGCTCGAACGAAATCACCAGCTGCATAGTCCTCTTCAGACAGGGAAGTACTTAGAGATTCTCCGTTGAACCACGCAAGGATTGCCCGACTCATACCGAAATCAAGTTCACGCAGTGGTGCCAACATGGCTTCTTCGAGTTGTCCATTGATTTGCCGGTGTATCTGACGCAACCTCGCTCCCGCGTCCCTCAAGTGCTTTGGAGGGAGACTCTCACTTGGATCCGTATCACGGCTTCGAGATTCGTAGACAAATGCACTCATTAGAACAACGAGATCGGCCTCAGTCAGGGGTTCAAGTACACCACACCACAGGACTTCAGCAATCACTACATCGAGCTCGTGGAAGACGTTTCTTAATGTGCTCCCCTTTTCCGTGAGAGTCCAACCATCAATAAATCCTCGCTTTGTGAGCAAACGAGTCACATCGGCGAAGCGTGCACTCACCGAACCAGCCATTGATGTCTGCTTGGCAGAGATTTGATTTATATCTTTCAGCAATCGTTTCAGGGTGTTCTTGTCGGATTTCCTGTTAGAGGCACCGGCTCTCCGAGAGGAATGATGACCCGAATTATGAGCCGAAGCCAAACGCGCCACTTCCACTACAAAATCTCGACGTTGTGGCACATATGGAATTGGGAGTGCGACCTTGCCGGCTTTAACTCCAAACTCCGAAAGTTCTACGAGATCAAAAGTGATGCGTTCCGCCTCGGTATCAACCGTTGTAATTCGAGTTCCTGAGTTCCGATCTGCAATCGCAACCACAGCCACTAGGCCCTGATATGCGACTGAATCAACATAGACAAGATCTCCGAGATCAAAACGCTGCATTGAGATCTCTGCATCTGGGTCGTTGACCCCAAAGGAACGGAGCTCTGCTTCAAGGCGCTCACGACGCCTCTCCAAAAGCACAATCTCCTTATCGGACTGGAACTGAGCAAGAGAAAGGTTCAACAGGTGCTGCGCCTCTCGTTGTGAGTGCGTTGCAATCAGATTGGTCGCCATATTGCAAGACGGCTTAAAAGCTGATCGCAAATTGAACTCACGGTTAGCAACCAGACCGGCCACCGTGTCAAACCTCACAAATGGATTGGCGCAAATCAGAGCTACGCCTTTTGAGTCGAGCCCTCGACGCCCCGCTCTTCCCGTCAATTGGGTGAAGTCGGCAGCCGACAGAATTTCATGATGCTCACCACGAAACCGGGTCACTTTCTCAATTACGACAGCACGGGCAGGCATATTGATGCCGACAGCCAACGTTTCTGTGGCAAAAACCACACGAACTAGACCTTCAAGGAACGCGCGCTCAACACACTCCTTTAGCGGGGCAATCATTCCTGCATGGTGTGATCCAATTCCTCGAATCAACGCGCTTTCAAAATCTTCAATTCCCAAAACAAGCAGGTCTTCATCACTTATACCTTGGGTAGCCACATCAATTAGGTCTTCGACTCGCCGTTTGGCTTCGGAGTTATTGAAGTCAAAACCGTCAGCTACCAACGAATGCGCCGCCTCGTCACACTGTGCCCTACTGAATATGAAAAAAATGGCTGGAAGTAGGTCCTCTTCATCGAGGTTGTCAACAATCTCGGCTCTCGTGGGCGTACCGAGGCGTTGCTTATGAGTTTTTGACTTGTTCCGCGATTTGACCGGCATCGATTCAATACGACGCACGTGCGGATTGCCCACCCCATCAATCAGCACTGGCTCAACTCTCAGCATTGAAGTCTCGCGATCAAACGCCGCGTAGCGCGACTCAAGCGGAACAGGCCGATGATCGGAGATAACAAAGTCCGTCCGACCCCTTACGGTCGAGATCCAATCGGCGATCTCCCGAGCATTGCTAACCGTGGCCGAGAGGCAGACGAGCAACACCTCCTGGGGCAAGTGAACGATGATCTCCTCCCAGACTTGCCCTCTGTACGTGTCTTGGATGTAGTGAACCTCATCCAAAACAACAGCGTAAAGGTTGTCGAGATCATTGGATCCGGCATAGATCATGTTGCGTAGGACTTCAGTGGTCATCACCACAACATTTGCCTGCGGGTTGATTGAGTTGTCTCCTGTGAGTAATCCAACTTCAGCGATACCGTATCGCTCCACGAAGTCTCGGTACTTCTGGTTGCTTAAAGCTTTTATCGGCGCCGTATAAAAGACGCGCTTACCACTAGCGCGTGCCGATTCAACTGCGTACTCCGCGACCAGAGTTTTGCCACTACCGGTCGGTGCCGCAACAAGGACAGAGTGCCCACTGTCCAACGACGCAAATGAGTCAAGTTGAAATTGATCGGGAACGAAACCAAGGCCTGCGAGGAATGAATTCCGCCAGGAGTTAGCTTCCATGAGCCTTGAGGCTTGCTCGACGACGGCTGCGCTGAATCAGGAGCCCAATCAACACTGAGATGAGATAGAGGACGGTCATTGGAATTGAAAGTGCAAAGAGACTCACAGGATCACCGCTTGGTGTTATGACAGCTGCCAAAACAAAGATCGCCATGATGGCGTATCGCCACTGCGCGATAAGGGTTTTAGGAGTAAGTACATTTGCTACCTGCAAGAAGACCAGTAGGAGCGGAAACAGCAAGCCAAGCCCAAAAGCAAGCATCATCATTGCGACAAGTGAGATGTACTTCCCTATTTGGTAAGTCTGGGATACATCCTCACCAGACCACGAAATCAAAAACTCAAGTGCCCGACTTAGGGTCCAATATGCGATTGCGCTGCCGAGACTGAATAAAAAGACGGCTGCTACTAAGAACCATCTTGCATAGCGCTTTTCACTCTTGTGAAGCGCGGGCACGATGAAGCGCCAAACCTGCCAAAGGATCACGGGCAGAGCGACGATGATGCCACCGTAGGCAGCTATTCGAAAACGCGCACCCAAGCCATCCAGTGGACCAAGACCGTAGAGGGAACCGTCACATTCGAACTCAGCGTTGTTGCTACACACATCCCGGTAAGGGCGTGTAAGAAATCGTAGGACGGGGTTATAGAAAACCGTGATTGAAATGGCAAAAACGACCACAGCTAAAAGGCTCTTTACAATACGAGCACGCAACTCAGCTAGGTGCTCAACCAATGTCATGTCTTTGGCAGCTTCGGAGCTTTTGCGGAACTTCACGACTGGGGCTCCGGATCTTCATCCTTGCGTGGTTCTTCAGGAATCCGAGACACCGCATCCTTAAGGGTCTCCGCTGTGCCACGAATCTCACGAAGCGGCTCATCAACTACATCGGCAACGGCTTTCTTGAAGCCATCTGAGATGTTGCGAATTTCGCGATAGACCTCACCGACACGCCTAATCACGCCCGGCAACTTCTCTGGACCCAAAACGACCAGACCGATCACGAGCAAAAAGACAATCTCCGTGCCGGACACATTGAACACCTAACAAGTGTAGGTAGGTCCATTGGCGAGACCTACATTGGCAATATGGCTTCAGCACACTCACAGGACAGCCACCGTCCTATCCTCTTCGCCCATCGAGGGGCTAGGGCTTTTGCCCAGGAGAACACAATCCCCAGCTTTCAATTAGCACTAAAACTTGGAGCAACTGGGCTGGAAACAGATGCTTGGATCACGAAGGACAAAATTGCGGTTCTTGATCATGACGGCATCGCACGGCGCTTTCCACGCCGAATGATTTCTGGCGTTAAGGCAGGCGATCTACCTTCACACATACCAACGCTTGACACGCTGCTGGCTACAGCACCAGGGGTCGATCTGTCAATCGATGTAAAGGATCCCGATGCGTTTCACTCGATCCACGATGTTGTACTTCGATCCAGCACTCCTCCAGAGAAAGTGTGGCTGTGCCACCCCGAACTAAACCTATTGCAACAATGGAAATCCACCGCACCGCAATTTCGTTATGTTCATTCGATTCGACTTAAGAACATCAACGGAAGCATCGAGGCGCACATAGCCAGACTCCAGACCTCTGGAATTGAAGTCTTGAACATGCACCACACAGATTGGACCACTGGTCTGGTCGTGTTGTGTCACCGGTTTGACATCAAGGCATTTGCATGGGACGCACAATTTCCCGAAACCCTCCGCGGAGTTCTTCGAATGGGTGTTGATGCCATCTACTCCGACTGGGTGGACCGCATGGTCGACGCTGCTCGTTAGATCAGCTTTAGAGAAGTCCGATCCGATTTATAGGCCAGACAATCATGAATGCACGACCCACAACTAGATCTTCATCAATTGGCCCAAACATCCGGGAATCAAATGACTCGGATCGATTGTCACCCATAACGAAAATCTTTCCATCGGGAATCGTCTGTTCCTTAAGATTCGCCACTCGGCAACGAGAATTCAAGTCACTCTGAGCAACGTCGTCGGCATCAAGATACTTCTCTTCTAAAGCGACACCATTCAAATAGACCACACATTTCTTGATTTCAAGAGTATCGCCACCTAAAGCGATAACCCGCTTTATCAGATCATCATGATTAACGGTCCCGCCATTGGTGGTCACTCGATCAAAAACAACAACATCGCCACGACCAATTCCATGCAGTTTGTATGAGAGTTTGTTAACTAGAACTCGATTGTTGTCATACAAAGTAGTTTGCATTGAGGGCCCAGAGATATAGAACTGCTGGAATACAAAAACTCTGATCATCAGTGCGGCAAATAGCGCTACAACTACAACGATGATCCAATCCCTGAGGGACTTTGCTGCAGATTTCTGGTCATTAGGCGCAGATGACGAACTCTCCGCCAAGCCTAAATCTCGCTCTTCAAATTCCGACATGAAACTTCAAACCTAGTGTTTCACGACCAACATCGCTCTTCATCCGATCTCAGCCCATCAAGCCTTGCACAGCCGCGAGAGTTGCCTCATAGAACAGAGGATCTTCAGCAATACCCCGCCCCATTGACTTAGGCAGCCAAACTTCGTTTCGCAATTTGCCGAGTAGTTTCTCAACATCGACACGCGGAACCGTATCCGAGATGTCCGATCCCGCGTAGGAGGAAGGTGCACAAATTCCAACTCTCTCCGAAAGTAACTCCATCACAGTCCGAGAATGATGACTTAAGCCCAAGTGCCGCTCACGAGGATCAGCATTACTCATCCGTAATGCGTACTGCACGCGAGCTCCAAGACTTGCAAGCGTCTCTGATATCGCCAGACATTCGATAGCCGAATTACCGACACGAGTAGAAGTGCCAGCGATCCCCGGACCCATTCCCACCATCACAAGATCCGCTTTTAAAAACTCAAACGCAGCCGTAACTCCCCCAACCACCGTTAGTGACTCGTAGTCACCACCGAATGCCTGTCCAGCGGTGATCGTATGGGCAAGCGTTTTATTTTCTCGCAGCCGAGATACAAGGTCAGACAAAGCAAGAGGAAGTGCTCCCCCGTCAGTCATGACATAGGCGATCTTCAAATCAGGCAACAGATAGCCGGCGGCGATTGCAGCAACGCCAACCTGACTATGCAAGCCCATTACCAACACTTTTTCGTCTTTAAGTCTTTGCGATAATTCAATAGCTGGCTCTTGATATAACTCCTCGATGGCAACGCTTTGATGCTGCAGACTCGTATAGCGCAACTTCATGATGTGGCCAGGAGTGATGTAATCACCAGGTGACCGACTTAGATTCCAATGCACAACGTGCCATCCACCGGTGCCGAGATCGAGATTGACCGCAGCCTTATTGACCACCACATGATCGCCGACCTTGCTCTCCCCGAGGATTTCAGTCAGGACATAGGCACGTTCACCACTTACGAGCTCCACTCTCTGCAGACCTTGGCGGACTTCCAGAATCCGAGCGACCTTATCCTCAGCGAAAATCTCCATGCTCAGAGCGACTCAATCAGGCGCTCAACACGCTCATCACGACTCTTGAACGGATCCTTACAAAGCACGGTGCGTTGTGCTTGATCATTTAACTTCAGATGCACCCAGTCCACCGTGTAGTCCCGCTTCTTCGCCTTGGCAGCACTAATGAAGGCTCCCCTGAGACGAGCACGAGTTGTTTGGGGAGGCACGCTCATTGCGTTCAAGACGTCGGTCTCAGTAACGACGGACTCGACCTGATCATGACCAGCCAGACGGTAGAAAAGACCCCGATCTTTCCGAATGTCGTGATATTGGAGATCGACCAGTTGGAGTTTGGCATCATTCATACTGAGGCCATTCTTGGTCTTGTAGGCATCAATTAGTGACAATTTGGTAACCCAGTCCACAAGGCGTTCCAACTTCATCGGATCATTTTCGATAGCCGAGACACAGTGTTCCCACATCAACAAGGCTCGGTGCTCTTCTTCTGGAAAGCCACGTTCATCGGCGTAACGAAGTGCCGACGATAGATATTCGCGTTGGATATCAAGCGCGCTCATCTCGCGTCCTGAATGAAGAGCAACTCTGCGACGACAAGTCGTATCGTGGCTGATCTCACGTATCGCCCGAATGGGATTCTCAAGAGTGAGGTCTCGTAAATCCCACTTTGGGTCTTCCAACATTCTCAACATGCAGGCAGTGGAGCCAATCTTGAGAAACGTCGAATATTCGCTCATATTTGAGTCTCCAACGATCACATGTAAGCGTCGATAAAGCTCTGCATCAGCATGTGGCTCATCGCGAGTATTGATGATCGGCCTACTCCTAGTCGTGGCAGAACTGATGCTCTCCCAGATGTGCTCGGCTCTCTGCGAAATAGTGAACTGGGTACCTCTGGCTGAAGGTACTAGTCGACCGGCGCCTGTAAATATCTGTCTTGTTACGAGGAAAGGGATCAGGACTGAAGCGTGACGGCTTCCGTCATCGGATCGTCGCGTTAGGTAATTCTCGTGACATCCATAACTGTTACCCGCTGAATCGGTGTTGTTTTTGAAAAGGTAAACAGTGCCCTTTACCCCTTCTTGTTGGAGACGCTCCTCAGCTGCATTTGCCAGCCGATCGAGGATTGCTTCACCAGCTCTATCGTGCGCCACTACATCGTAAATTGAATCGCATTCAGGAGTTGCGTACTCAGGATGAGATCCAACGTCGAGATACAGACGCGCCCCATTTTCAAGAAACACATTTGAACTGCGTCCCCAGGTCACAACATTGCGAAATAAATAGCGTGACACTTCATCCGGAGTTAAGCGTCTCTGTCCGCGATGCGTGAAAGTAATTCCGTATTCCGTTTCCAGTCCGAATATTCGACGCTTTGTCATTAGCCCTGCAGAAGGTTTTCAACCTCTTCGTCGCTGAGCCGACGGAAGCAACGCCGCGCAGAATTGCGGTCCAGAATTCCGACTTCGAGTTCGCTTGCTGCAATGCTCCGATCGGGACCGGACAAAGATTCAACGGCAATGGACACAGCTTGACCGAGCCTGAGCCCGGTCTTCCAAGTCGCCTTCAATCGATCAGTGACTGCTTCGGCGTCTCCACCTAGCGCTGCAAAGTTGGTTTCGTCGGCCACCGTGCCGTCATAAAGGATGTGGAACATTTCATCGGGTCTGCCATTCAGTGCCACTTCAGCAACAAGTATCTCCACCTCAAGGGGTTTTGGGTCCACTGTGAAAGTGTGACCAATCAGAACCGCATACTCATTGGCGAGGCTGCGAGCGTCTACATCGTCGCGTGAGTACTGATAACCCTGCAGATCGGCATAGCGAACACCCAAACGGCGCAATGCATCGAACTCGTTGAATTTCCCAACTCCCGCAAAAGCAATGCGATCGTAGATTTCGTTGACTTTTCGCAGACTGTTCGACGGATTCTCGGCGACGATTGCTATACCGTCTACGAACCCGACCGCCGCTAAACCGCGGCCGCGGGCGATTCCTTTGCGCGCAAAATCCGCCTTATCCTTCATCGCCTGTTCAGGCGCTACATAAAACGGCATACTCATCGCGCACCTACTTCGGCGTTGATGGCATCGAAAGCAGCACGCAGGCGATCATCTGACACCCGACTCCAACCTTGAGCGGAGATCTCCGCCACTACCGGATAGATGCCTCGGCGGATATCTGGGCCACCAGTAGCGGAGTCCACATCGGCTGCTTCCCATAAGGATCGACACACAAGCTTGACAGCTTCGTCATTGGAAAGATTTTCCTTCCAACCCATCTTCAAAACCGTTGAGCAATGTACCGAGCCAGATCCAGTGGCCACATATTCCGTTTCTTCGTAGCGTCCACCGGTTACGTCGAAGTTCCAGATACGCCCCTCAGAGCGTCTCGTGTCATATCCACCGAAGATAGGGACAACGACGAGCCCCTGCATTGCAGCCGAAAGGTTTTGACGGATCATGGTCGACAACAGATTTGCTTTACCTTCGAGCGATAGGAGTTTGCCTTCCACCTTTTCGTAATGCTCAAGTGAAAGTTGAAACACCTTCACCATCTCCATTGCAGGACCCGCGGCGCCTGCTATCGCTACTGCACTGAATTGATCAGCTTGCACCACCTTTTCCATGCTCCGATGACTGATCAAATTTCCAGCCGTGGCACGACGATCGCCACCCATCACAATTCCCCCGTGGAAACGGACTGCGACACAAGTTGTGGCGTGTGGAACCTTGTGATCCTGACCAATTGCTGAATAGTCAGGGTTGAGCCCAACTCGATGCAACAATTCCGAGAAACTAGAACCGGGATCTTCGGCGAAATTGAATACGGGTAGGGGCATAGATTCCGAGGCTATTACTACTCGCCGCCCTTTTGCACGTAGGCCCGCACAAACTCTTCGGCGTTGGTTTCTAGTACTTCATCGATCTCATCAAGCAAATCGTCGAGTTCAGCCCTGAGGCGTTGTCCGGTTTCGGATTCAGATCGAGATTCCGTAACCACTTCATTTGACTCCACCGGTGCGTTGGACTTGCGTTGGATACGTTCTGCCATGCCTTGTTCCTACGCCGTAGCGACTTGAAAGTCAACTATTTCGGATTCTTTTCAACCAACACCTAACAAACGAACTAAATCTTGGGTCGTCTCCGCTTTATCCACAAGTGAGCCAATAAGGTCTCGCGTTCCCCTTTGTGGCTCCTGCATCGCAATACGACGCAATTCCCCGCCCCCGATATCCACAACCATGCTGTCCCAGTTGGCCGACACAACATCGCGCGGCCACTTAGATACACATTTCCCTCGGAAATAGGCACGTGTGTCCTCTGGGGGTTCATTGATCGCTAAATCAACCAAAGTTCCATTCACGAGCCGTATCAGGTTTGCCCTACCAGCGAGACACTTCGCGGGTCTCATGTCGTGATACTGCAGATCAAGAAGTTTCAGTTTGGGGTCTTCTCCCACGATTCCGTGTCGCTCAGCGTATGCGGTAATGATTCGTTCTTTGGCAATCCAATCCACTGTCCTTAGAGCAAAGTCGGTCCGGTCATGAATGGAATCAAGAATCTGGGGCCACAACTCAATGAGCAACTGTGCTGATTCTGTTCCAATACATTCAGGGTTTTGCGAGAGGTAATCGAGGGCCAAAGCGCAGATTTCTCGTTGGATATTTAGCGCTGTTTGTTCTTTGCCATTCCGAAGTTCGATAGCACACCGCAATGAAGGATCGGAGCTAACCACCTGAACCGCTTTGACCGGATCCAAGAGTTGAAGCCCCTGAGGAAACAATCCATCTTCAATCATGGCGAGCACAACACATGTGGAAGCCACCTTGAGGAAGGTTGCAGTTTGGCTCATGTTGGCGTCTCCACATATGACGTGTAGACGGCGATACTTACGCGGGTCGCAATGGGGTTCATCGCGCGTATTGACAATGGGTCTTTTTAGCGTCGTTTCCAATCCAACTTCAGCCTCAAAGAAATCAGCACGCTGGGAGATTTGAAAATTGAATGGATTCACCGGCATATTCGCTCGACGCTGTGATTGATTTTCAACACCAATTTTTCCGGCTCCACAGAAAATCTGCCGTGTAACAAAATGGGCTGTCACACCCTGAACAATGTCGTCGAAATTCACGGCCCGATCTACCAGATAGTTCTCGTGACACCCATAACTGTTGCCTTTGCCATCGCTGTTGTTTTTGTACAACAAGACCTCTGAATCGCCAGGAAGTATTCGGTTCGCCGCGGTGACACTTAGACGCACAATTTCTTCAGCGGCAAGGTCATATTTCAGTACGTCTAATGGCGATGCACATTCGGGAGTGGAGATTTCTGGATGTGCATGGTCAACGTAATATCGCGATCCATTTCGGAGAACCGCATTAACCAAATGCGACTCCACCTCTGGAGGAAACACATCACGCAGAGCGGCGCCGCGTGCGTCCATCTCGGGATGCTCGGCAATAAAGTCCCAACCCGTAATTGCTGACACACTTTGCAGATAGGCATTGATCAAAATTGAAGAGGCCAGAACCGGATTTTGTTCTGCTCCACGAACCAGAATCCCGTATTCAGTTTCAATGCCCGCGATTTTTCTGATCATGATTTACAGATACTGACCCGCAACCACCGGTTGTATGGCTTTGTTGCCAGGGGCCGCACCAAAAATGGTGCGAATAAATATTATGCGCTCGCCCTTTTTGCCCGACACACGCGCCCAGTCGTCTGGATTAGTGGTGTTCGGAAGATCTTCGTGTTCGCGATATTCCTGACGAACCGCATCCAATATGTCCAATTTGCTAATTCCTCGGACCCCGCCTGCGATCTCTCGTTTGATTGCTGATTTCTTGGCACGTCGCACAATGTTTTCGATCATTGCACCAGAGGCAAAATCGTCGAAATACAGAATTTCCTTGTCACCGTTTTGATATGTGACCTCAAGGAACTGATTTTCCTCACCATGCGAATACATGAAGTTCACCGCGTCATCGATCAGCGACTCAACTGCTACACCCAAATCGCCATTTGAGGAAGAAAGAACATCAGTGGAAATCGGCAGATCACTATTCAGATAGCGTGCAAAGATCTGTTTTGCCGCCATGGAATTTGGCCGCTCAACTTTGATCTTCACATCAAGGCGTCCGGGGCGCAGAATCGCAGGATCAATTAAGTCCTCCCGATTAGTCGCGCCAATCACAATCACATTCTTGAGACCTTCGACACCATCGATTTCCGCCAGCAACTGCGGCACCACCGTGGATTCCATGTCAGACGAAACACCAGTACCACGTGTGCGGAACATTGAATCCATCTCATCAAAAAAGACGATTACGGGCCAGCCTTCTTCGCTCTTCTCGCGTGCTCGCTGGAAAATCATTCTGATTTGTCGTTCGGTCTCACCCACATATTTGTTCAAGAGTTCTGGACCCTTGATGTTGATGAAATAAGAACGACCTTTCTCATCACCAGTGCGTTGGGCGACCTTCTGGGCAAGACTGTTTGCTACAGCTTTTGCAATCAGGGTCTTGCCGCAACCAGGTGGACCATAGAGAAGAATTCCCTTGGGAGCTGGAAGGCGATATTCGGCAAATAGCTCTTGGTGAAGGAATGGAAGTTCAACAGCATCTGCGATCTGGACAATTTGAGTATCCAATCCCCCGATGTCTGAGTAGTGAACATCGGGAACTTCTTCAAGAAGGAGTTCATCGACTTCGGGTTGTGGGAGCCTTTCTAATACGAATCCTGATCGGGTATCCGCGCGAAGTAGGTCACCGGCCCGAAGTAGTTGTCCACGAAGTGCATCGCAGAGTTCGAGTACGCGCTCATCATCACCGCGAGTAGACACGATCACTCGAATTCCGTCTTCGAGAATGCTCTTGAGGGTAACTATTTCTCCAACCCGCTCACTATCAGTAGCGAGAATTACGTTCAGACTTTCATTCAGAACAACCTGTGCTCCTAAATCGAGTGCTTCTGCATTGATCTCGACAGAAGTGTTGACCCGCATCTTGCGGCCGCCTGTAAGAATGTCAACCGACCCATCGTCGTTCTTTGCGGTGATTACCCCATAGGCGGAGGGTGGCTGGCTTAGCTTCTGGACTTCCTCGCGCAGAACCGCAAGATTCTCTCGTGTCTCACGAAGTGCGTCCGTTAGCCGATCATTTCGAGCAAGAGCATCGGCCAGTTGTCCTCGGGTCTCTAGAAGACGCTCCTCAAGGAGCCTGGACCGGCCTGGGAGATCTGCAAGACGGGCTCGGACCTCGGCGAGTTCAGCTTGCAATGCAGCCAGGGTCTCAGCCCCGACCTCGTCCGATTGTGATTCATCGGTCATGCCAAATACCTCCCGCACCATGTTTAGCCGAGTCCTCTGTGTAAAGTAAGGGGGTCAATTGAGCCAATAGGAGTTGGAAGCGATGAAGGTTTGGATCGACCAAGATCTCTGCACCGGTGACGGTCTTTGTGAGGAAATTGCCCCATCTGTATTCACCCTGCTCGATGATGGACTCGCATACGTAGTTGAAGGCGACAAAGTTTTCGCGACCGCAAAGGGCAACCCGCAAGGCGCTGACGGCCTAGCTAACATTCCGGATAATCAACTTGATGCCGTGATTGAATCCGCCGAGGAATGCCCCGGCGAGTGCATCTTTATCGAACCCTGATCAATCCAGCGCCCGACCGTCAAAAAGCCGGTATGTGCCACCATTCTGTGGTCTGGTCGAACTGATTCCCCCTCAATATGCCAAGTGCGGTGCAGAACCTCAAGAGTTCGCGTATCCGTCCATCCCTTTTGCATTCCGTGACGAACCTTTGCAGCCTGCGTGATGCTTGGCGTGTAAGCCAAGAAAATACCTCCGGGTCGCAGCGAACCACTTACATGATCCAGCAGATGCCATGGCTCTGGCAGGTCAAGGATGAACCGATCAAATACACCGTCATCCACACCGGCATAAGAATCCCTTATTTGCACGTGGAAGTTATCTAGAGCTTCAGGACCCAGAAACGACTCCACATTCGCCTTGGCTCGATTGGCAAAATCTTCGCGCAGTTCGTAGCCGGTGATATCTGCACCCCAGCGCAGCATCGCCATTGATAAGGCTCCCGATCCAACACCCGACTCAAAAACCCGCACCCCAGGCTTGATATCCCCGATCATGCAAATTGGTGCGAGATCCTTGGGATAAATCACCTGCGCACCTCGTGGCATCTCCACCACGAAATCCTCAAGAGTGGGACGTAGCACTACGTACTTGGCACCCTTGGTCGACTCGACCCAGCAGCCCTCCTCTTTACCGATCACATTGGCGTGAGGCACAAAGCCAGCATGACTGTGGAACTCACCGGCGTCGGAGAGAATCTGAAGATATCTCCGCTTTTTCTGGTCCAAGAGCACGACTCGCTCACCAGCACGAAAAACATTGTTCATTTCACTTCCCAGTCTTCGCTGCGATTCACCCGCAAGGTAAGAGTCTGACCCTCTTTCAAACGGATGCGCTTGACGGCTTTCTTGTCCGCGCGCGTTTTCGCTCGACGCTTAAGTATCCAAGCGAGCAATCCACCAAGCAAGCGTGACCTTTTTCGAACATAGGTCACGAGTTTTGTAGACCGCGGAATCTTCCGCATCCCGGTCAGCCCCTGCGGATTTCAACAAACGCAGACTTTTTGCGTCCTCTGCGACGACCCGCAAAATAAGCAACCAGAACAGCAATGAAGCCCGCACCAACAGCAGCGCCTACAAGGGTCTGTTTTTCATCCTTCAGGCGACCCTGAATCAACTCTTGAATACTGCGCAATTTGTTTTCGATATCAGTTCGGGAGATCCGTTGGGAGCTCTCAGTAGTTGTCTCGTCAGTCATGGGGCCTCACAGTGTCCGTTTTTTTACCCTACTAAGGGTCACCAGCACGATCAGGGTGCCAAGCATGAAAGTCACCATGTAGGGAACGAATGACCAGCCACCGTCAAAAGCATTGCCTGACACATCCACCAAGAGACGCAGCGCGCCAAGAAGCAAAAGCACCATTCCAATACTTACGAACACTGCCGCAATACTTCCTACAAGCACCCACCGACCAGCACCCTTTAGTGGTTCCAGCGTCTCCTGTTTGGCATAACCAACAATGGTGTCAACCACATCCGAGGATTCCTCAGCTTGACGAATATCTGAAAAAAGTCCCATTGATTACCTCACCTAAATCCAATCATTACTTCGCACCTAAGACAATCCGAATTTGTATGTATCTAGCCGCTGCTGGCACAAGGCGTCGAGGGCCTGCATCCGGTCCGTGTTATCACGCAACCGAATCAGCTGATAACGATCTAGTTCGTCAAGTGGAGCCTGTGCGCAGAGCCTCCAGCCCGACTCAGTCGCGTCATCGCTCGCATCCCCTACCAACACGGTTGGATCTATCGGTGCTCCAAGCTCAAAGGCAAGAGCCCGAAGTTGCCTTACCGTGGTGCATGCCTGGGCATAGGCGATTGCAAATGGACCATCCGTGCGCGAAGCCTCACAACGAGTGACTTCAACTACTGCTCGGGGGTACGGAACTTCTGGAAGCCACTCAACTACTTCTAGAAGATCAGTGACCGTTGCGACCACCATTGCCCTATCGCCAGATGGGCTCCACTTGATCCCGCGAATCTCTGCGAGAACGCCAAATTGGGCACGCTTGTCCCCTCCACCTACTTCCTTACCGCGCTCAATCATCACCGAGCCAAATACCGGAGCGACATCTGGGTCCAATCGCGTTAAATCACCAAACATTTGGATATACCGACCCTCGAAGATGCGAAGTGGTAAATCCTCAGTGGGCATGAATGGATTTCCCAATGGGAACATTGGAATTTCTAATAGCCCATCCATTAGTGACTCATTGCCCCGGGGTCACGTCGAGAGCGGAATCAGGCGGCCGAGCAAAACTCAAAAGTCTTGTAACTAGATCAGTCCACCGAGGGCGAAAATAAGACTCTTCATTGACACCCGAACCATTGTAGAAAAGCGCAAAAATTGGCGCACCAGCTTTTTCGCTCGCAAAACCCGACAGGGCCTTCACACCTGTTAGGGAACCAGTCTTAGCTCTCACCACGCCCAACGCCGGCGGTTCGGTAAATGCGTCAATGAGGGTTCCGCTGGAACCGCCCAAGGGAAGTTTCTGCAGAAGTGTGCGTCCGGATGTTGAGTTCAACAGGTCCACCATGAGCACGCAGGTCAAACGGTTTGAGCGATCAAGACCCGAACCATCCGCAATTATGAGGTTCTCAGTGTTGTATCCCCATGCCGAAAGTTGTTCTACAACTACACCAGCACCAGCCGCCGTTGATGCGACACCTTTGACCGACAGCCCGATCGACTTGAGCAGCATTTCTGCGGTGTTGTTATCGCTGTTAGTCAGCATGTCGGTTACCAGATCGGCCAATGGAGCTGACTTGATGCTCGCCACGGTAGGTAAATCCGTATCTGCTTTCCCCGCAACGGCTGAACCAATAACCGCCACACCTAAACGCCGTAAACGTGCCGAGAGCTCTTGTGAAGCAGCAAACGCAGGGTCGTCGGGTTTTTGGCTTAATCCAAATACTGAACCATCATCTAGCAAGAGAGCTCCGATTGGACCCCCAAAGGTCTTCTTAACGTCGGCGGACCATCCGGATGGATATCGCTGCTCGTCAAACAACGTGCCATCGCCGACCAAGGAACCCTCAATACGAGTTACGCCAGCTTCAACTAGAGCATCCAACAACACATTTACGTCAGTGAAGAATGTTGTTGGATACTTTTCCACACTGCGATACATAGGAAGACTCAAGACAGGGTCTCCCCCACCAACAATGAAAAGATTGCCGGCTGCGACTCCATCAGCAACGTTGCCAACGATCTTTGTTTCAAAGCGATGCTCTGGCCCAAACACTTCCAGCGCAACCAGAGCGGTCACAATCTTGATGTTCGATGCAGGAATCAAAGCGGTGTCGGAGTTCACCAGATCTACGGTTCGATTAAATGACTTCACCGCCAAGCATGCGTTGTCACCAAGAGTCGCTGAAAACTCGCCAAGTTCTAGTCGTAGATTTGCCACAGAAACATCGGTTGCCAGCGTGGAGTTAATCCGTCGAACGTTGAAAAGTGATGAGCCCGAAAGCTCCGTTGATGAATTGTCGGGATTGTTGCGTGTAGCAACACCGCCTAATGCACCTATTCCTGCAAGCAATGGCGCTAAACCAACCATCGCACCAACACCGACAGCCAAAAGTGGACGCCTCCGCACGGACTGTTCGGTCATGTAGCAATACCTCGATAACTTGCATATCTATATAAGTGTGCAAGAGCGGTTGCAGCACGATTTCCACTTGGATAACACATGCGGCCGGTGGCTCTCACTGTGGCGGGCCCTGCATTATTTGGATCTGCAGTGGCTAATTCAGTTGCAGTCAAAATCGGTTTACCGGTCGCCACTGAGAGCTCATATGCCGCCTCGGCAAATCGCTGGTCCTGTTTTTCGTGGTAGGAAACTATGCGGTCCATACCAAA
>Ga0164293_10002007_pt1 | contig 17217 bp, 16 predicted proteins | sample GEODES118metaG_FD_111487 | JGI IMG/M metagenome (GOLD analysis project Ga0164293, IMG submission 111487) | Eutrophic lake water microbial communities from Lake Mendota, Wisconsin, USA - GEODES118 metaG | ecosystem: Environmental > Aquatic > Freshwater > Lake | place: USA: Lake Mendota...
AGTCGTGTACTTTCCACCAGCGACAAAAGTGAGTCCTCGAGGGTCTTGCCAAATAGAATGCTCTCGACTGGTCTTACCTTCCGTCTGAGCCCCATCGTAAATCAAAGGTCTTACGCCGGCGTAACTTGAAACAATGTCTTTTTCTGTCAAATGAGCACCAGGAAAATAGGAGTTCACGATATCAATCAAATACTTCACGTCTTCTGTTGTGGCTCCGACATCACCTGGAGAACCTTTGAAATCCGTGTCTGTTGTTCCAATGATCACCATTTCATGACGGGGAATGCCAAAAACAATTCGATCACTTTTCTCTGCAGCCATTACGACGGCACTGCTAAGAGGTAATCGCTCTTTTGTCAAAGTGAGGTGGATTCCTTTGGTTGTTCTCAAATGCCTTTTCCAATCAGAAAACAATTCAAAACCAAGCTCGTCAGTCCAAGGCCCCACTGAGCCAATCATATGCCTGCCTCGAATTTGAAATGTTTGATCTGAAAGCTGATCCCTGACCACCAATGATTCAAATTTATTGTCTTTCGAATACTGAACTTTGACGGCCTTAACATAGTTGATCGAAACAGCAGAATCTTCGTGAGCGGCCCTGATAGTTTCAATCACAAGTCGATCATCATCCATATAGGCGTCAGAATAGACATAAGACCCCTTAAGTCCAGATGGTTTTAAAATGGGCATTCTTTCGACAGAATCAGTGGCATTTAATCTCTCGTGAAATTCAGGCGCTTGAAATAACGAGAGTGCATCATAAAGCCACATTCCGAGTCCCATTTTAAACATTCCCACTCGACTTGAATCATAAAGGGGAATCATAAAACGAAGGGGATGCACGAGATGGGGAGCTAACTCAAAAAGTTTTGTTCTTTCGTTGAGGGCCTCAAAGACAAGACCAAATTCCATATTTTCAAGATATCGGATCCCTCCATGAACTAGTTTTGAAGATCTTGAAGAGGTTCCGGAAGTAAAATCAGAGGCTTCCACGAGTGCGACTTTCATTCCCCGAGAAGCTGCGTCCCTTGCAATTCCAGCACCGTTGATTCCACCGCCAATAATCACCAAATCAAAAATCTCGGATTGTAGCTTTTGTATGATTTCTGGTCGGATATTGGCTGAAAATGTTTTCATGAATTAGCCTTGCTGGTCTTTACAAAAAATGAGGTTAAAGACCAGGGCTCTGGTTTCATGTGAGAAACTGCATTTTGGATTTGGTTAATTTGTGGGAAATAGGCTCTTTGGAAATGTTTTTCGCGGGCCAAGCGATAACCTAAATCACACAATTGATCACGGGCTTGCAAAGATGAATAAGAGAGGTGCTCGATCCACAATGACTGCGTCTGACCATCAAAAAATAACAGTGGTTGAGCGATGAAGTATCCGACCAACAAACCTTCAGTTGACAGTGTTGAGGGTTTATCAGTTTCGCGGGCGATGAAGCTCCACCCCAAAGGCAAATGCTGCTGCAAAGACTCAGTCCGCCATTTAGCCTGCCAACTTTGGATTTCTCTTTCCATAGGATCAGTTACCAGTTCAGCAAGACGGTTTTTTTCAAAACTTTGAATTTCATCAAGATCATCAAGTGTGGCAATGCGGAAAAAAAGACTCATAGTCGTAGTCTCCTTGTCTATGGATAAAAGCTATTTCATACTACAGCTCTATGATATACAAAGATTTTTCACTGGAAGTCTTGAAAAAAATTAAGTTGGCCCTCGACGAGGCAAAAAGGTTTTCGGCTAGGCCCGTTGCCGCTTTTGATGCCGATGGGACTTTATGGGACACGGATCTAGGAGAGGCTTTTTTTGATTATCTGATCGAGAGTAAAAAAGTCGTTCTACCTGATGAACCTTGGACTCACTATAAAAATTTAAAGAAGCAAGACCATAGGATCGCATACCTGTGGCTCGCCCAAATCTGCAAGGACTTAAAATTAGAAACCGTACAAGGCTGGGCTGATCAATGTATTGCAGAATTAAAGCCACCCATTTTTGAGGCTCAAAAAAATCTAATCGATTTGTTCAAAGATTCGGGTGTCCAAATTTTTATTGTGACAGCTTCCATCAAATGGGCTGTTGAGCCCGGGGCTCGACTTTTGGGATTAACGAATGAAAATGTCATCGGGATTGAAACTGCTGTAGAAAACGGAATCATCACAGACCTTCAAAAAGGTCCCATCACCTATCGCCAAGGAAAAGTTGAAGCTTTGCTCGAAAAAACAAATGGGCAAATTCCTTTTTATTGCAGTGGCAACAGTGAAGGGGATCAAGAACTTTTAGCTTCATCATCCAGTCTTGCGATGGCGGTTTCGGCGTGCAGAAGAGATGATTCACTTTTTAAATCTGAAAATCACCTTTTGAAGTTAGCAGCTTCAAAAGGTTGGCTAACTCATCGATTCGTTGAAGATGATAATTGATGAATTCTAAAGTTGGGTACTATCAAGCCTTTGGTGCCTACTTCATCTGGGGAGTATTCCCCATTTACTGGAAATACCTGAAGCACATTGAGTCCCTGGAAATTTTGGTCCACAGAATTATTTGGAGTTTTGCTTTCTTGTTTCTGATTAATCTGATCATGAAGAAAGCGAATTTTTCACAACTCTATTTGATTCTTAAAAAACAATTTCTGTCCATTGGACTGCTTGCAGGATTGATCGCAACAAACTGGTTGATTTACGTTTATGCTGTTAATAGCAATCAAATTTTGCAAGGCAGTCTTGCCTACTTTATGACACCACTGCTGAACATCGCACTTGGCGCACTGATTTTTAATGAAAAGTTATCAAGACAAATGAAAATCGCTGCCATTGTAACAGCGTTTGGAGTGTTCATTTTGATGCTGACTCATACAAGTTTTCCGTGGGTTGCTATTTCCTTGGCCGCTTCATTTTCTACTTACGGAGTTATTAAAAAGAAAGTTCAAGCTGGTGGACTGGAATCATCATTGCTAGAGAATTTTGTGATATTGGTACCAGCTCTTTTTTTGGCCTTTTATTTTCGAGGTAATTCTGATCTGAGTTTAACTTCTTTGGACTGGACCTTGTTGATTGCGAGTGGTGCTGTCACAGCCTCACCTATTTTATTGTTTTCATTATCGGCAAAAGTCATCCCATTTAATCACACAGGCATCTTGCAATTTTTAGCACCCACACTTCAATTTATAATAGGATACTTTGTTTTCGCAGAACCTGTAAGTCCTGCAAAAATGTGGGCCTTTTTATTTGTTTGGTTAGGTGTTGGACTTTATATTCAGCAAATATTGAAATCACGACACTCATTCGGAACGGTTACGAGGGTGATGAAGACTATTTGCCGAAACTGATGGCGGCGACGATCCAGACCCTATAAAATTTTATTTTCTGCTAGCTGCGTAAGGAATACTTCTGCTGGATAAACAGTGACTTCATCAAGAGTTATTATTTCTTTTCCCTTGTATACACCAAAAAGCTTTTTGACTTTCCCTTTCGATTTTTTCTTGAAATCAATCAAAGGGTCATTCCACCTTTTGTCCCATTTTACGGATGATTTGATTTCAATAGCTGTATATTCTGCGCTGCTAGATAGAGTTTTCTTTTTATTTTCAATGATTAAATCAATTTCGTATCCACCAGAGTATCGATAGTAAAACAATTCTTTATTTTTCTTTAGATATTTATTGTAAATGCGAACCTCATTAACAATAAGGGCTTCAAAAGCAAATCCAAGCCATACCGGATCCACATCTTCAAAAATTAAATTTGAACAAGCTCTACTGACCCCATTGTCAAAAAGATAAAACTTAGGATGAGTTAATTCTTTTTTGTTATATTTTTTTTGGAAAGAAGGTAATTGAAATCCAATAAGAGTTTCTTCTAGGACTTCAAAATACTTAACGATAGTTGATCTTCCTATGAAGGATTCTCTGGCAATGTTTTCAACATTGAGTATTTGTCCGTTGTACATTCCACAAATATTTAAAAATCTAACAAAGGGTTCAATCTTTCTTAAAAGGCCCTCTTCAATGAGTTCTTCTTTTAAGTAGGTTTCTACGTAGGAGGTCAAATAGTCTTTCATAAATTCGGGTTTCGTAATAGTTTGGGGTAAAGATCCCCATTCAGTGGCTCGATTGATAGAGTAGACATCTTTGTACTCAGAAAAAGTCAATGGAAACAATTGGTTTGAAATAGCTCGACCCGCAAGCAGGTTAGCACCTTGCCGGCGTAACTTTCTTGCACTCGAACCACTCAATGCAAAATGAAGTTTCTTGCTTTCGATAAGACTATGAACCTCATCTAAGAGAAGAGGAATCTTTTGGATTTCATCAATAAACACCCAGGACTGTTCCTTTAAGTTTTTTGTCAATTCCACAAGAAGCGATGGATTTGCACTCAAGGATAAAAAATTTTTTGATTGCAATAAATCGAGTTCTAAATCGAAATTTATTTGATTGCGAATAAGTGTGCTTTTACCGGTACCCCTTGGACCTAAAAGCATAAAGCTAGACTTGGGGAGGTCTAACAACCTATGTATTTTCATATATTTATAATGAAACACACTATGGTGATGAATATCAAGCATATTCATCACCATAGTGACGAATATGCTTGATACTTGAAATTTCTATCTTTTCATTAAAATCACTTGATAAAAAATGGGCTCTACGCCAACCTTCGAGAAGGCTGGCGTAGAAGTAGAATCACTTCGTCGCAGACTTCGTCATCACTTCACAGCCGTTAGCCGTGACCAAAATATTGTCTTCGATGCGCACACCAATGCCTCGATATTCTGCAGGCGCTGACATATCATGGGCGGGAATATAAAGCCCAGGCTCGACAGTAAAGCACATGCCAGCCTCAATGGGGCGAGGTTCTGTTTTATTAAAATACAAACCACGGTCGTGAACATCCATCCCCAAATAGTGACCCATTCCGTGTGGGTAGTATTTGCGATGAACCTGACCCGCGATCAAATCAGATTTTCGACCCGTCAGTAATCCAAGATCCAGCATAGCTTCAGTTAACAGTTCAGTACAGGTGTCATGAAAAGTTTTAAAAGGAACACCAGGCTTAACCATGCTGATCAGCTTTAATTGAATTTCCAAAACTCTTGAGTATACATCCTGTTGAGCTCTGGACATTATGCCGTTGACTGGAAAGGTGCGAGTGATATCGCCTGTGTAGTAGTTGTATTCGGCGCCAGCATCAATCAACAACAGATCACCATCTTTACAGACTTGATCGTTGAAATTATAGTGCAAGGTAGTCGCATTATTTCCAGATGCCACGATAAAATTGTAACCTTCACGAGCAGATCCGCGAGAAGTGAATTCATAAGCCACGATGGCTTGAACTTGTCTTTCTGTCATGCCAGGCTTGATTTGTTTTATCGCAGCTAAGTGACCTTGAGCTGAAATTTCACAAGCGATTTTAAGGTTTTCAATTTCTTCTTCACCTTTAATCAAACGCATCTCGCCCAGATAAGCATTCGCATCTAAAATGTTCACGAGTCCGAAGCCCGTGCGTCCTTGAGCTCTTTTAAGTTGATCCAGCATAGAAAATAATTTTTGATCCATGAAGGGATCTTTTCTAAGGTGCAAATACACACCTTCAAAACCTTTTAAAAGCTCGACAGCGCGATCTTCAAATTCTTCAATGGGGTAAACTTGATCCACTTTAAATTCAGCTTGTGCACCTTCGGGACCAAAACGAAATCCATCCCAAGTTTCACGCTCAGGGTTTTTTTTTCTGACAAACATGACTTCTTGGGGATTTTTCCCAGGTAACAACATGAGAACTGATTCAGGCTCTTCAAAACCTGTGAGGTAATAAAGATTGGAATCCTGTCTGTAGGGAAAATGAACGCTGTCGTTTCTGACTTGCTCGGGATGAGCTGTAATGATCATGGCATTGGCACCCATGTTTTGTAGGGCTTTAGTACGGCGCTTTTTAAATCTTTCAACGCTTTCGAGGGCTTTTCTCATGATTGTCCTACATTCTCTGAAGCAACTTCTCAGCTGCTTTTGATGATTGTTCGTATCCTAATTGTATCAGATCTGTCTGCATTTTGAAGTCTCGGATGCCTTTTTGATCTATCAAAATATCTAATCTCTGGTCGAGACCGGACCATTTCTTTCTAAGGTCATAGGCAAGCTCAAGCCAGGAGGAAGACTCTTTGATACTGAGTCCCGGTAGTACATTGACGAATAGCACATAATTAGCCCCGCGGCTTCTGAGGTAATCAGAAGCTAATGAGAGCTCGCGAGCTGCTGCAAGGCTCAATTCATGACTTTCTGTCATGGGAGGGTAGGCCATACAAAAGGGAAGAAGTTGATCTAAACGACCTCGAGCCATCATAAAAACTTGAGACTTTTTGAGATTCAACGAGGGACACGCGAAGGGGACCGCAGAGGACTCGGCTTTGATCGATTGCAAATACACTTGCAAGGGTTTCAATCCACTGCGAATGTCACTCTGGTCTTGTGGACTATAATCACGAATTTTAGAAAGTTGCCATTCGACTTCATGGGCCGACCCTTTTTGTGCAAAACTGGCCGCAATCAGAGCGCCCCACTCAATACCTACAACTGCCTTAACTGAAACTTTTTTATCATGAAATTGTTTAAGCACTCCGATGTGAGCCAGTGCCCGAGCTCCGCCTGGACCCAGAATAATTCCAAGCTTGAGAGGTTCAATCGAATCGACTGCCACTGAACTGACCGCAGACACATCTGCCGCAGGAATTGAGGGTACAACTTCGGGACTGTCTATTTTTGTGTGAGTGCTTTGGCAGGAAACTAAAGCCAAAAATGAGATCAAAATCAAGATTTTCATAAAACTCCCTTTTTCTGAGCGAAAACAAAAAATTCTTGATTGCCATCTCGGCCCTGCAAGGGGCACGGGAAATAATCAATGACGTCCATGTTTAAATTTTTGAGCCCTTCTACAATTTCACATTTGACTACGGTCATCAAATTCTCATCTTTAACAATTCCTTGCTTATCTAGATTATGGATTCCGACTTCAAATTGAGGCTTCACTAAACTTAAAAAGTGCCCCTCCTTTTTTAAGTAAGGAAGACAACTGGGCCATAAAATTTTTTGAGAAATAAACGAAACATCCATCACGATGCCATCGAACCCCTCATCGGGAAAATGGGAGGTGACCACCGGCAAGTTTTGCAGTTCACGAGCATTGATGTTTTCAAAAAAAATGACTTTTTTGTGCCCTCGGATAGAGTCATGCAACTGGCCGTGACCAGAATCAAGACCCACAACGACCTCTGCACCCGCTTGCAAAAGGCAATCTGTGAAGCCCCCTGTGGATTGTCCGACATCTAAGAAAATTTTATCTTTTATTTGAATCTCAGAACGGGCGATAGCAGCTTCGAGCTTGAGCCCTGCACGACTGACGTACTTATTTATCTCTTGAGACAAAACAATCACTCGAACCGTATCATCAACAGCCAGTGAAGGTTTGGCGTCGACAATTTTTCCATTAATAAAAACGCGGATGTCTCCGCGCTCGATCATTTCTTGAGCTTTTGTTCTGGATGGGGACCAGCCCATTTGAACAACGTACTGATCCAGTCTCATTTGCTTCGACTCAAATTGTTTTCGACCATTTGCAAAAGTCGAACGTTTGGCTGAGTCAATTTATTCAAGAAACCCTTTGCCTTGCGACTTGTTTCATCCAGGTATTCTTGAGTTTTTTCTATCCCGATCAAATGAACTAAATTTTTTTGATCTTGAAGTTTTTCGTTGCCATCTAAAATATCATCTCGAATTTGAAAGGCCAACCCCAGTTGTTCTCCAAAAAACTTCAGTGCCAGCACATCATTTTGGTTGGCATGACAAGCAATGGCCGCACCTTCGAGGGTCACACGAATCAGCTGCCCTGTTTTTTGTTTGTGAATTTGAAGCAGTTGATTGGTGTTTACAGGCGTATGATCTGCTTGCATATCTTGAATTTGACCTGCAATCATTCCTTGTAGGCCTGAAGCGCCAGCTAACTTTTCAACAAGCTTAACTGCAACTTCTGGTTCGCCTTGGTAGTGTTTGCAAATCATCGAAAAAGCTTCGGTCAGTAAAGCATCGCCTGCCAAAAGAGCCACGGCCTCGCCATAAACTTTATGATTCGTAGGCTTACCCCGCCTAAAATCATCGTTGTCCATACAGGGAAGATCGTCATGAATGAGACTGTAAGTGTGAATCATTTCTACGCTGCTTGCCCAGGGTAATACTTGTATAGGATCGGCATCGAAGTGCTCGGCGACCATCAAAGCTAAAAGCGGGCGAAATCTTTTTCCGCCAGAATTTAACGAGTAAGTGACAGAGTCCAATAGAACTTTGGGGGCTTCAAAGTCTTGAGATCTGTAGATATCAAAATGGTTAGTAACGAAATCCTCGATAGATGTTGCCCATTTTTGAAGCTCTTGGTCCCACATTAAGCCTCACCGTCATCCGTTTTAAAATCTTTCAAAACAGGACGTCCCTCGCTATCAAAATCAATCAGTTGCTTGACCTTTGTTTCAGCTTGGCTCAGTTGAGATTGGCATTCTCGTGAAAGCTTAACACCTTCTTCGAAAAGCTTAAGAGAATCCTCTAGGGCCAAATCCCCTTTTTCCATTTTCTCGACGATACTTTCTAAACGATTTAACTTTTTTTCGAAGTCCATAGGTTCTCCTTGGATGTTTTTTTAACAATAACCTCTGCGTGTCCAACAGCTAAGCCTAGCAAAAGAACATCATCAGTTTTGAGCTGATCAAATCGATTCATCACTTTTCCCTCTTTAGTTGCGATCGAATATCCTCGCTCGACAACTTCCAGTGGGCTTAAAGAATTCAAAACTTTCATTTGCTGTTGCAAAGAGTATTGGTTTTTTTGTGAACGACTTTTCCAACTTTGCCAAAGACGCAAGAATAGCATTTCTAGCTTTGAGTTTTTTTCTTGAAGCACTTTTTCTGGAGATTTTAATTTTTGGTAAAGCAATTGAATATCAAAATTTTTAGATTTTAACCCATTATCCATCGCCAATTGCAGACGTGTGATTAAATCATCATTTCGTAAAATGAGATCTTGAACACGCTTCTTAGGATCAATCAAAAGTCTTTTTAAATTGGCCACTTGATCATGGATCACGCGAATCTTACGCGAAGTAGAAATCACGAGAGATCTGTAAAGATTTTGAATTCGAGTCAAAGTTTCTGCATGGCTCTTTGCCACAAGCTCTGCGGCCGCACTGGGTGTGGGTGCACGAAGATCTGCAACAAAATCACAAATTGTAAAATCAATTTCGTGGCCCACCGCAGAGATTACGGGAACGCTTGAGGCTGCAATCATTCGAGCGAGTGTTTCATCGTTAAAGCACCACATGTCTTCAATGGAACCGCCACCACGTCCAATAATGATAGCATCGACATGAGGAATTCTAAGAGCTTTTTGGAATCCATCGCGAAGACTTGAGGCTGCGGCCTCACCTTGCACCAAAGCGGGTACCAGGGTGACTTCAACATTTGGTGCCCGACGGGAAAGTACATTTAAAATATCACGAATAGCAGCACCAGTCGGTGAAGTAATAATCGCCAAATGCTGAGGAAAATGAGGAATTTGTTTTTTTCGGGCGGATTCAAACAAACCTTCTGATTTTAATTTCATCTTCAGTTGCTCGAAGCCTTTTTGTAAAGCACCAGCCCCGACGGGCTCCATCATCTCACAAAGAATTTGATAACTGCCCCGCGGTTCATAAACTGAAATTCGACCGCGAGCGATCACTTCCATTCCGTCCTGAGGCTTGAATTTAAGTCGAGAATTGTTCCCGCGAAACATGACTGCACTGATTTGTGATTTAGAATCTTTCAGACTAAAATAATAATGACCCGAGGTGTGAGGTTTGAAATTTGATATTTCCCCCTGAACCCACACTGTGGCGATTTCGCCCTCAAGAAGGCGCTTGATTGTCAAGTTTAATTGCTCAACAGACAAAACCGTGTTTTGTTCATTTTGAGATGGGTTTTCAGATGCAGAAGGTCCAGTCATGAAGATATTTTTCTAGGCCAATTACAGACTCATTTCAAGAGAATACGACTTCGACTCTAAGCTCACAAAAAAAGAAATTTTATTTAACATTTCGCAGTCGAGCCGCATTGCTAATGATAAATAAAATGATAAACTGGAACCAGGTCCGTTGATGTAAATCTCAACGAAAATAACCTTACAAGCACTAAATCGGGGACTGTCCCTGGCAATGGTGTGCAGGCCCACCTCGTAGTGGGAAGCCTAAAGTTGTCATATGGTCACCCACCTGGAGCCCAGAGGTTATCTTTCAGAGTTATCTGCGGGCCTTTTTTTTGTCTAAAATCATCCAAAGTTTAAAATAAATATCGAACTTTTAGTCAGCGTTTCATCATGAGACTTTCATTGATGAATCACCCTGAGATTCTCAACGGAAACGGTCAATCTCTGCTATGAAAAATCCGATAATAAAGAGATGCTGTTGCGTTGGAGTCGCTATTTATTTTACCTAATTTTGAGTCAATTTTTAATTGCCTGTGGTGGACTTTCTCCATCCAGTGATTCAGCCAATTCTTCGCAAGCAGAAGTTTCGTATTGTTCGACGACGTATCCTACGACAACTCCACATATTCTATCAGGAACCGCTAGTTATCAATATCGGGCTATATCCTGTGGAACCACGTCTTGTACGGGCTTAGCTATGGGTACAACTTCGAGAGGAATACCTCACGCCGAACTGATTGTTAAAAATTCTTCAGGCACAATAGTTCAATGCGGACATACAAATGCAGATGGCACTTTTACTGTCACAATTGATAAAATTCCGGACACCTACACAATCTCTGTTAACTCAAGAGCCTCTAATTCTGAGGTTAAGGCGAGTGTTTTGTCTGACGTATCAAGTAATAGTTTTTATACACTGACCTCTAATAGTTTCACAGTCGCTTCGGGCACATCTTCACCACAGGCTGTGGGAACATTTACAGCAAGTCTTGCAACCCCTGAAGTTAAAGGAGCTGCGTTTCATATTCTTTACAATCTTTGGACGGCCAATGAATTTCTAAGAGCAAACACTTCTAATGCCTCTTTTGTGGCCGAGAAAGTGACCGTCTATTGGCAAGCCGGATTTAATCCTGGAAGTTATGTAAGTCAGCCCACCTCATTACTTTCTTTTTACATCAAGGGTTCTAGCCAGCTTTATATCTTAGGTGGTTATAACGGGAATTCATCAACCGTAGATTTTGATCATTTTGATGATTCAGTCATCCTTCACGAATATGCCCATTTTTTAGAAGATATTTATTCCAGTTCAGATTCGCAAGGTGGATCTCACAATGGTAATTTTATTATCGATCCAAGACTTGCATGGAGCGAAGGTTGGGCCAATTATTTTCAGGCTGCCGTCATCAGGCAACTTGTTGGCGGAGTGAACGATCATGTTCGAGGTCGATATTACATCGATATCACAAACGGAAGTAACGTAGGATTGTTTTTCAATCTTCATGTGAGCGGCCGAGCGACCACAACTGATCAAGTGAACTTTGCTGGTGAGGGAATTTTCAGAGAAATTTCGATTTCAAGAACCTTGTGGAAATCAACAGCGGCCAATGGCACCACAAGTTCTCCAGCTGCTGGAGAAGTTCCATTCACAAGCGTATGGGATACATTTACGAATAGTATTTTTAAAAACACGACTGTGAATTTTAGAAATGCAGGTCTATTTAATTCTGTTCTTGATGCCACAATTGTTGGTTCAGGAAATCGATCCAGATGGCTGGCGATTGTTGATGATGAATATCAGAACATCACAACTCAAGACTATGCAGATCCTGTTACACAGGTTACAATGGGAACATGCACCCCTACTTTTCCAAGGAATTTAGATCCTGTCGCAGATCCAGTGTACAGCGGAGGCACAGCACGCTCGAATCTTGAAGCCTCAAATGATTTCTATGCTTTCACTTATGCTGGTGGTGGCGGATCTATCGATTTAACATACACTCAACTTAATGGTACAATCATTGATCTTGATCTTTACTTGTACAGGCAAGGTTATGAATACCAAGAAGATTCTTCAGAAAATAACAGCAAGATTACTTTGAAGTCCGATCGAGCCAATCCTTCAATCGAAACTGGCAGCGAGTCCTTGAACCTTTCAAGTCTGACCGCTGGAACTTATTTAATTAATATTAAAGCCAACACATTAAATAAAAATTCAGGTGATCTTGGCGCCGGAGTTGCCCGTTACACACTACGTATCACTCAAGGGAGTACAACATGGGATCTATGCCCCGCAAATTAGTTTTTTTACTAGCTGTCATAATGCTTTTCGGTGCCGGCTGGTTCACAGCTTACGCAGTTCAAATCAGCCAAACTCAAAAACAAAATTCTCGGGTTCTTGCCAGTGTAAAAAATCAAAGCACGATTATGATGGAAAAGCATTTGATGCCAGTTACAATTTCGATTGTGCCAATAGAAGAAATTCCCGAGGGACCGAATGAAATAGTCACTATCAAAGGGCAGCTGAAAACGCCGTTTGATGATTTCGGATCCATCCACTATCAATGGATTTTAGCTGAAGGAGTCGAGTTGGTGAAAGGTCAGTTGACGGGTCAGATTCAAGATCCTGTGGCCGGTCACGTTTATGAATTAGAGCTGGTCCTGAAAAATTTTGATAAACAACATCGCAAAGAACTAAATTTACAAGCCCATGTCCTTGATCCAGAGGGCATCAAGCTAGGTAATTCCAGCATCATCACCAGTCGCCCCGAAGACGCCATGGAACACCTAGCGCCTATCATGATGGTGAAAGCTCAGGAGGCTGCTGTGGAAAGAATGCCAGCCTCTGAAGTGGAAAAATAAATTACTTCTTCATTTCCTTTTGAAATGAAATCAATGCTTCAACGCGACGATTTTTCTTTCGGCCCTCAATTGTTGAGTTGTCAACGATTGGCTTTGTGGGCCCATAACCTGTGGATTTGATGCGAGTTGCATCGATTCCATGCTTTTGAATTAAAGCGTCTGCTACGGATTTTGCTCGCTGACCCGACAGAGTTGTATTCATTTTTTCTGAACCCGTGTTGTCAGTGTGTCCGGCGATTTCCACTTGAGCTTCGGGATTTGATTTCATCAACATTGCAAGCTCTTCAACTTCTGAAAGATACTTCTCTTGCAGGTTAGTTTTCCCTGCTTCGAATTCAACTTTGATTTTATAGACAGCTGTTTCTGTCTTTGCACACCCAATCGAGTTCACAGGAATTCCCATGACTGAACTAGGGCATTTATCTTTTGAATCTAATACACCATCATGATCTTGATCATTTACAGACGTCGGCTTAGCAGCTGCAGAAGTTGAACTTTTTGTAGACGCAGCTGATGTTTGAATCGGTGGCCAAATGATTCCGATCGTAGCAACAAAGGCTTGAGACTCTTTTAGCGAGCTAGAAACCTTATCCAAGTAGCGCCAGTCAGCTAAAGCTGTGAAAGTAAAAATAGGAAAGTGAAACTCCAGACCGCCACCTAATTTTAAACCAAGTCCGCTTTCATCGCTTCCACCATCGACTTTATTTTCATTAAAACCTACAGCAGCACGCAATACAGGTGTAACAGCTTCTTGAGAATTAAAACGGTAAGCTCCACCGACATTGATAAATTCAGAATCTAAATCTACGTCATCGAAAGAGTTTTTATCGTAGCCAACCTCTGCTGCCCACTTGTCGTTATACTTATGTCCCAGATAAAGTCCCCAGGATTTGTCACCACCGGTTGCATCTTTAAATCGATTGCCAGAGAAAGGTGCAGTTCGACCTAAAGTTCCTCCGAAATAGAGTGAATCAAAATCGAAAGCTGCAAATGTGGGAAGTGAAAGAAACAAAGTTGCCAATATAATATGCTTCAAAAGATTCTCCTTCATTTAAAATGAGTCGGCACTTAATCAATTTTAAATGGGGTTGTCAAACGATGACTAGGTTAACACAACCTCAATGTCAGGATTGAATTGATCTTTCAAAATACTTTCGATCGCCATCAGTGTACCAGTTGTTGAACTGGGACAAGTTCCACACGCCCCTTCGTAAAACACATGAACTTTGTTATCTTCATACTTCACGACAGCAATATCACCGCCATCACCTTGAAGACCTGGTCTGACCGTTCGATCCAGGATTTCCTCGATCTGCTGCAATTCAGGTGATAGGCCTTCACGGGCTTTTTTCTTCTCATCGAGCACAGTTTGATCGGGATTATGAACAGCAATTCGAGTTTGAATCACAGAAATCACAGACGAGTGCATGTTTTCTGCATCCACATCAAAATAAAAAGTCACTGTAATCACATTCTGGAAAAAATGAACCTGACGAACACCTGGTAAATCAAACAAAGTATTCGCCATCACATTGTGTTTTGCTTCATCGGGGCTTGTGTATGTTGCTTTCCCGTCATTTAAAACAGGCCTATTTAAAACATATTTCCAAGCATTGGGGTTTGGAGTGGCTTGCACCTTCACCAGTGTTTCTTGAGATGTGTTTTCTTGATTCATCATAATAACAACTCCTGAGCTTTAAGAATTCCATCTTTCAGTTTTTTTATTTCGTCCGAAGTGCTGTAAATTGAGAATGAGGCCCTCACACAGCCGGGAATTTGATAACGATCCATCAAGGGTTGCGTGCAATGGTGACCTGCGCGAACGGCAATTCCCATCTCATCTAAAATTTGAGCTAAATCAGAGTGGTGAATGCCTTTAATATTAAACGAAAGAATAGGGGATTTTTTTTCTGCGGTTCCGTAAATCATCAGACCAGGAATCTCTTGCAAGGTAGCTGTGGCTTCTTTCAATAGGTTTTGTTTGTGACTTTGGATAAATTTCCAGCCGATGGACTCTACAAATTCTATGGCCGAATGAAGACCAATCACACCTTCGATGTGTGGAGTTCCGGCTTCAAATTTTAGTGGAACATCATTAAAAGTTGTCTGAGTTAAGGTGACTTTTGAAATCATGCTTCCACCGCCCTGGTAAGGCGGAAAAGAGTCCAGCAAACTTTTCTTAGCGTACAAGGCCCCGATTCCCGTGGGACCAAAAATTTTATGAGCAGAGAACATGAAAAAATCAGCATCAATTTCTTGAACGTTAACTGGCATTTCAGTCACAAGCTGTGCTCCATCAACTAAGAACAGAGCTTCAGAGTTTTCACGGATCATTTTTGAGATTTCTTTTAATGGCGTGATTGTTCCTAGGGTATTTGAGCAGGCCGTCAGTGCCACAAGTTTTGTTTTCGCACTGAGCTTGGCTTTTAGATCTTCAAGATCAAGTTCTCCGTTATCATGAATACGCGCCGCTTGCACTTTGATGCCGTGGCTTGTCTGAAGCATATGCCAGGGAACGATATTCGCATGATGCTCCATCTCAGATATCAAAATTTCATCACCCGAATTTAAAATTGATTGTCCCAAGCAATGGGCCACTAAGTTGATTGCTTCTGTTGTTCCACGTACAAAAATAATTTCATCTGAACTTTGAGCTCCCAAAAATTCAGCAACTTTTTGTCGAGCCCGCTCAAAGAATCCAGTGGTCTTAGCACTGAATTGGTATCCACCACGATGAACGTTGGACGATTCTTCCGAGTAAAACTTTTGAATGCGATCAATCACCACTTGTGGCTTCAAAGTGGTATTCGTTGAATCCAAATAAACAAAATCTTGATCTGAAAATTTCAGCTTCAAAGCTGGAAATTGGTTTCTGACATAAGCCAATTCCGCCTGAAGACTCATGGCAAAGATCCTGTTTGTAACTTCAAGTTTTTTTGCATCTCAGAAGTTTTTGCCTTCAGGGCCTTCGTTGCCTCAGCCTTTAAAATCGGATTCTGTAGTTTTTCAATGACGTCCATGACAAAAGCCTGAGACAGCATCTCTGTGGCCTGAGCCTTCGGAATTGCCCGACTTTGGAGATAAAAAAGTTCTTCCTTTTGTAACTGACCAATTGTCGATCCATGGGCTGCTTTCACATCATCTGCATAAATTTGAAGCTGTGGTTTGCTATTGATCTCGGCTTGAGAACTTAAAAGAAGATTTTTATTGAGCTGTTCTGAATTGGCCTTTTGAGCATCTTTAGCAATGTAAACACCACCATTGAAAACACCTTTAGAGCTTTGATCCAATAGCCCCTTATAAAGTTGAGTGGTCTGACTGCCGCCGACATGATGTTGAATATTTGTATAGTGATCAGATTGCTGAGATCCAGAAAGTGCGTAAACGCCAAGAACTTCCGCCGAAACATCCTGCGAATGAATTTCAAGATTAAGCTCACTTCGCGATTGTAAAGCACCGAGCGATAAAACACAGGTTTTTACACCCGATGGTCCCAAAGCCTGAACATTTAATTTAGATAAATGAAATGACATGGGCCCAACGTTTTGGATCTGAACAAACTCCATTCTCGAGTTAGCTTGCAATTCAATGTTGGTGGTTTGGTAAATAAAGAAAGTACCTGAGCCGTGCTGCAAATGATTCTCAATCACAGAAACATTTGATCCCGAACCAACATGCAAACTAACATGGGCAGAAGCGTAGGCTTCGTTTGCTCTTGAAGCAGAGATAAAAATAATCTCGACAGGCTTTTCAAAGGAAGAATTGGCAGCAATTGAAATCTCAAAAGTATCCACAGGGTTCAAGCGAGAAACAGCATCAAATGAATCTTGCAAATTGAGATCTCGTTTTTTAGGCAAGACTTGAACCTGAGAAGGAATCTGTGACAACTGCTTTTGAAAATGACCGTTCACAAAAACCAAGGGGTAAGTGTTTGTTGATTTGACCTGAATGTCAGCACCTTCGTCAGAGGCCAGTACGTAGTCTTTTTCAATCCAAGACTTCAGTGATGTGTACTTCCAATTTTCATCTTTTTTAGTCGGGAAGCTTTTTAAATTTAAAAAATCATGAGCTGATTGTTTTAAATCCTCTGGGCTTTTCGAATTTTTAAAAAGATTTTGGAAAGGGGTCATTTGACCAACCAATCGTAGCCTTGCTCTTCGAGTTTTTGTGCAAGCTCGGGACCACCTGTTTCGATAATTTGGCCATTGGCAAGGACGTGTACAAAATCAGGTTTAATATAGTCTAAAAGCCTTTGGTAATGGGTGATCATCACGACCGCATTGTCCTTATTTTTTAACTTATTCACACCCTCGGCTACGATTCTTAGGGCATCGATATCTAAACCAGAATCTGTTTCATCTAAAA